>VOFB01002275.1_pt1 | contig 39973 bp, 48 predicted proteins | sample 5384141 | NCBI WGS metagenome assembly VOFB01 (sample SAMN12384721, study PRJNA508395) | human gut metagenome | isolation source: healthy gut A | host: Homo sapiens
GAGTTGCAATTTAACATTATCCATACACTATGGCAGACAAATGATAATCTTATGGAGCTGCTTGGCTCAAAATACGGTTTTGAACAGAGCAGACAAAACTACCTTTGACGGTATTCAGACAGGGCAAAGCCTTGAGAAAATGGTGGAGAAATCTATATTTCTCCCTGCGGTAAAACGCCCTGTGTATCAGTCTTTGAAAATTATGCATGAAATCAACAAAAATTCAAGGTCATGCACCTAAAAAAAGATATTTGTTGAGATGACAAGAAAAGACGGTGTGAAGGGCGACAAAGGCCGTAAAGACTCAAGAAAAGACCAAGCTTGTAGATTTGTATAAAAAGTGCGGTGAGGATTCGGGCGAACTCTGGGAATCTCTTGAAAAAACACCTGATGATGAATTTAAAAGGGACAGACTGTATTTTTACTATACTCAATTCGGCAAGTGTATGTACACGGGAGAACCGATAAATCTGTCGGAATTGTACAATCAAAACATTTACGATGTGGATCACATTTTCCCTCGTTCAAAAGTTAAAGATGACAGCCTTGATAATCGTGTCCTTGTAAAGAAACAGGTTAATGCTCACAAAGGATAATACATATCCGCTTGACAGCTCCATTCGTGAAAAAAGATGAAAGGCTTCTGGCATTTGCTTATGGATAAAGGTCTTATTAGCAAGAAAAAGTATGAGAGGCTTACAAGGGCAACTGAGCTTACTGACAGCGAACTTTCAGATTTTATTGCAAGACAGATTGTTGAAACATCTCAATCAACAAAAGCAGTTGCGTCACTTTTTAAAGAATTGTATCCCAATACTGAAATTGTATATGTAAAAGCATCTTTGGTAAGTGAATTTAGAAATGAAAGCAGGGGCTTTGGATTTTTAAAATGCAGAGAAGTAAACGATTTTCACCATGCAAAAGATGCCTATCTAAATATTGTTGTCGGCAATGTGTATAACGAACGCTGTACACACAACAAATCCATATTTTGAATGGGGTGTTTGAGAATAGTGTAATTTCATAAGGTAGTAAAACATCTTCAGAGCGAAAAAACATAAACCCATTGAATGGTGTTTGAGAATAGTGTAATTTCATAAGGTAGTAAAACATAATTCAGAGTAAAGCCTCGGCTATCTATCTGTTTGAGAATAGTGTAAATCTATAAGGTAGTAAAACAAGTTTTGTTGTTCATCACCGCCACCCTTTGTTTGAGAATAGTGTAATTTCATAAGGTAGTAAAACAAGTTGTTGATTGTTGTCGGTGCCTAACGACATTAGTTTGAGAATAGTGTAATTTCATAAGGTAGTAAAACGAAAGCGGTCGAGGTCAGCGTCATTGCGGCGTTTGAGAATAGTGTAATTTCATAAGGTAGTAAAACGACTGAACATTTTTCAAATAAAACGACACTTTTTCAAATTCCAAGTTTGAGAATAGTGTAATTTCATCATAAGGTAGTAAAACATAACTTTATACTAAATCTTATATTATATCGTTTGAGAATAGTGTAATTTCATAAGGTAGTAAAAAACCGGTTGTTTGAGAAAGTAATTTCGTTGACCAGGTTTTGGTTTGAGAATAGTGTAATTTCATAAGGTAGTAAAACCGCTTTTTTATGTTTGAGAATAGTGTAATTTCATAAGGTAGTAAAATGCCATAAAATACAACAGCCCTGCCGACATCAACACATACGGACGGTATCTTTGGTATTCATATTACATAGCAATGGTGTTTTTGCCGCTTATGATGTTTTTTGCAATGCTGAATATCGGTAAGCCCGAAAATACAAATAACCGAAAATATCTTTTGATTATACCTGCCGCCGTTCTTGTGCTGCTTGTTATGACGAACGATTTTCATCAGCTTGCTTTTGTATTTGAACCCGATTTTCACAATTGGAACAAACAATACAGTTACGGCCCTGTTTACTATGTAATTGCAGTGTGGATTTTTATACTTGTACTTTCGTCAATTGTGCTTTCAATAAATCGATGCAGAATTTCCGCAACACGCAAAAAGCTGTGGATTCCGATTGTAATAATTCTTGTTGCAATAATTTACACGCTCTGGAATAATCTGAATCACGGATATTCGGGACTTAGAATTTACAATGTTCCCGAGGTGTTCTGTTTTGCCTCAATTGCTCTATGGGAAAGCCTTATTCAGATAGGTCTTGTGCCGTCAAATACGGGTTACGGCGATTTTTTCAATGCGTCAAATCTTAACACTCTCATATTTGACAATGAGGGCAATGTGAAATACCGCTCAAAAAACGCAACAAATGTTTCAAAAGATGTTGTTCTGCAAAACGGTAACAGTGTTGTGATTGATGAAAATATAATTCTTAAAAAGCATAATATAAAAGGCGGTAAGGTAGTTTGGACGGAAGATATATCGGCAATTAACCGAATTAACAGAGAACTTTCGGAAGTAAAAGAGCAGATTTCGGAATACAATGTAATCTTAAAATCAGAGGCAGAGCTGAAAAAACGAAGAGCGGCAGTAACCGAACAGAACAAGCTCTATGACAGTATAACCGAATTTATCCGTCCTCAGCTTTGCGACCTTGAAAATATACTCAAAAATATTGAAAACAACAGGGGAGATATTTCGGTTAATTATGCCGGTGCCTGTGTTGTTAATGTCTACATCAAGAGAATAAGCAATCTGTTCATTATGGCAAAAAGCAGAAAAATGCTGAATGCTTTTGAGCTTGAAAACAGTATCCGAGAACTTGCCGAGTACATTTCTGTATACGGAATTTCGTGTTCGTTTTTCAGTAATGTTTCGGGAGAAATTTCAGCCGAAAAAACGATTGCACTTTTTAAATTCATCGGGATTTTTATAAGGCATATAATGAACTGCACAGATGCGTTGCTGTTTAATTTAAAAGTCCATGACAGATTTATTGATTTAAAAATCAACTGTGACAGCAAAAATGAAATGAAAATTCCCGATGATTTACTTGACGATATTACAAAACTCGGCGGAAATGTCACCACGGAATATGACGCTGACACGCTGTTTGTGTTTGTTCGTATGCAAAGCGGAGGTGATGACATATGACATCCATCCTTGAAATGTGTTCGTTTGTTTGTGTTATATTGATGAGTGTGCAATCTGTTGTTGCCTGTGCGGCAATATACAACGCAACGCAATCTTTTCTTTATAAAATCAGGTTGTGGAAACCGATTTCAGCGGTTATAATTGCAGTAATCTCTTTGACAATGTTTTTGGTAAGCACTCATGTCTTGAGTAAAATATATTACGATAACCAAATTAATAAAATGGCTGAATTTTTTTTGGCAGAATGCCGTTTGCTCTGTCTGTCGGCATAACGGCATATTGTGCTGTAATGTCTGTGTACATAACGGTAAGGCTTCATCATTGCAGGAATACCGATATTACCGCAATGTCAATTAAAGAAAGCTTTGACGGCTTGCCGACAGGACTTTGCTATTTTGACGAAAACGGACTTGTTGTATTGAAAAATAACCTTATGGAAAGCATATGCCTTGAACTTACGGGTAAATCGCTTAATGTTGCAATGCCCTTCAGAGAGAAGATAAAAAGAGGCTTCTCAATATGAAAATGACGGGGCATTTACAGTCAGATTAAAGGACGGCAGGGTTTTCAGCTTTTCGTTGTCGGAAACGGAAATTTTTTCAAAACAGTATTTTCAGCTTGCGGCAACCGATATAACAGAGTTTACAAAGCTTACATCAACCTTGGAATATGAAATAGGCGAGTTAAAAAAGGTTAATGCTCATCTGAAAAAATACAATGAAATGGTCTATGATCTGACAAGAGAAGAAGAAATTCTTCGCACAAAAGAGATAATTCATGACAGGCTCGGCAGTACGCTGATAACAACAAGAAGATATCTTGAAAACGGCACTCTGTCTGAAAATAACAGTAAATTACTTGAAATGTGGAAAAACAATATTTCTGTTCTGAATACCGCAGAGAGTGATTGCAAAGACGAAAACTTTGTTAAGGATATTGAAAATGCCGCAAAGCTTGTCGGAATAACGCTTGAAACAGTCGGAAATCTTCCGACTGATAACAATCTGGTTGCACGGGTTCTGACTTTTGCAACAATGCAATGCCTTAACAATGCCGCAAGACACGCAAAAAGCAGATAAAATGATTCTTGAAAGTCTTGACGACGGTGAAAAATATATTTTTAGATTTGCAAATAACGGCAGAAAACCGCCTCGAAAAATCAATGAGGGCGGCGGACTTTCTTCCGTGAGAGAAAAAAAGCGGAGCAAATCGGCGGAAGCATGAAAATATCGACTTCGAAATTTTTGTTCTTGAAATCACAATACCGAAAAGCGAGGTGCTGCAGTATGACAAGAGTGCTGATAGTTGAAGATCAGTCAATGCCGAGAACTTTATTTGAAATGTATGTAAACCAAAGCGAAAACTATACGCTTGCGGGCTCAATAAGTAATGCCGATATGACGGATTATCATTGTGAAAATTCCGATGTTGACCTGATTTTTAATGGATATATGCACTTCAATGGGGGCAAACGGTCTTGAGGCGGCTGAAAGAATAAAAGCAAAGTTCCCGAAAATTAAGATAATCATTGTTACCTCAATGCCCGAATATTCCTATCTAAAGCGTGCCAAGGATGCAGGGGTTGACAGCTTTTGGTACAAAGAGGTAAGTTCCGAACCTATTATTGAACTTATGGACAGAACAATGAACGGTGAGCGTGTGTTTCCCGACACAACTCCCAAAATTAAATTCGGCAACGCAATGAGTACGGATTTTACCGAAAGGGAGCTTGAGGTTTTGCGTGAACTGACAAGCGGTGATACAAACACGGAAATTGCCAAAAGACTTTACATTGCTCCGGGCACTGTCAAGAACTATATACAGTATATGCTTGAAAAACAGGCTTTAAGTCAAGAACAGAGCTTGCCGTAAAGGCAAGAGAGGCGGGACTTGTAATCCTTGACGATAGAATTAACGACAAATAAATACTTTTTTCTGAATATGTGCCGTTTGGCACATATTTTTTTGCTGTTAAAACAGTATAATACAATTACAGGATATAAACTGCTCAGACGGTGAATATCTTTTGTGCAAAACGCTATCTTTGTCCGATTAATAATCAAAGACAAAGGTGCATAAAATTTATTATTTAATGACAGGAGGAAAAACTATGGAGGCAAAGGTTCAACTTTTCTTAAAGTAACGGGAATCCTTATGATTGTATTTGGTGCTATTGCATTGATTGTATCAATCATCGCCATTCTCGGTATCGCCGCACTTGCAGCTTTTAACGACGGTACATACGATATGACTATGCTTTATGTCGGCGGCGTTTTCGCACTTATCAGTGCGGTTGCTGAGTTTGTTGCAGGTATTATCGGCGTTATCAACGCAAAGCTTCCGCACAAGGCAAATACATGTATTGTATGGGGCGTTGTTGTTGCGGTTATGTGTATTGCAGGCGAAATTATCAGCATGATAGGCGGATCACAGTTCAATGTATTCTCTCTTATCTGCGGTCTTGTTATCCCTGTACTTTACATTATAGGCGCTGTTAAGAACAAAGCATAATTATTTTATTATTTACCCCCCTTTTAATTACCCACCGTAAATATTTTTAGCACAAGGTCACAGCTGTCCGAACAATCGGGCGGCTGTGCTTTTTTTGTTTATGTTGTGAAATATGCCGTTTGGCACATTCATCTTCTATCGCAAAATTGTACAATATAAGTGAAAGATATAGGTGAAAAGGGGTGATGTCCGTTGAAGAAAATTTTGCTCAGTGTTCAGAATAATTTGCTCAGTGAGGCTATTCAAAATGCCCTTGTAAAGAAGGGAAGATTTTGTATTGAAAATGTTTTACCGAATCAAGACGGGAAAATTCTTGATTTGTGCATTGCAGAAAGAGTTGATGTTTTGCTTATGGATGTCACAAGACTTGCCGATTCAACTATTGAGAAACGGCTTGAGCTTTGTGGAAAAGTAAAGGAATATCTGCCAAGCTGTAAAACGGCTCTGCTCTGTGACGAACAGACATATCCCGACCTTGCCGACAGGGTTAAACAGGCAAAACAATTCGGAAAAATAAGCTCGTTTTTTTATTCATCCGTAACGGCAGATTATCTTGCCGCCGCACTTGACGCACTTTAAAAAGGAGGTACTGTTTATGGGTATATTTGACAGCTTAAAAAATATGACAAATCAGGCTGTAAAAACAATGTTTCAAAGGCCGTTTCGGGAGCGGTAAACAATGCGATGCACAAAAGCAAAACATTTGTATTTGCCGATTATCCGAAAAATGCAGATGAACTCAAAAAAATGCCGGAGCTTGACTTTTCGTCACCTCTTTCAACAGCGGCATTTGCTATGCTTGTGTTGCTTGAATATGATGAAAGTCCGGAAAACACAATAGAAATGCTTAATGTATTAAAAGGACCTCAGGCGATGAACGGGATGGATGTTCAGTTTTTGCGTGACAGAATCAAGGGCAGGGGATATATTCCTCGCTCATATTTTGAGGGTTCATCCGTGAAGAACGATTATACACCGAATGTTCCGTACAAAATAACCGTTTCCGAGTATGCATATACCTATCAGAGCGAGGGTTATGCAAAGGTTCAGGTTCAGTCGTCGGGAGCAGACTCACCTCGTCCGATTGAGCTTCGCAGAAAGGGCAATCAATGGTTCTTATGGCGTAATCTTGCACTCTCTGATATACGAACTCCGGCTTCGGTTGATCCTTGGGCATGAAGGAGGGATTTTTATGAAAATCAAGAAAAAAGCAAAGCGTATTTCGAGTGTTGTTTTATGCTTTCTCATGCTGTTGACAACACTTCCTATGACAGCCATAACCGCAAATGCGGCGGCTCAGGCTTATATCAAATATATCGACACCGAGGTTTACATAGGAGATGTCCTTAACATTATCGTGGGAGTAAACGGCGGCAGTACAGGCGAAACCTTTACCTATCAATGGCAGGCAAAATATCCGAGCCTAAACTGGGTTAACCTTTCCGATAAAACCGACAGACCCGACTCGAAATTTTCGGGTGTTTTTACAGACCATCTTAAATTTCAGACCTACGCAGAACTTGTAGGACCCGGCTCAGGGTGGAAAGATGTTGTCTTTAGATGTAAAGTAACGGGTTCAAAGAGCGGTACTTTTTATTCGGGAAAATGTAACTTTCCGGGACTTCTTGAGAAGACAGAAATTCCTACAATTGGATTTTTAGGCTTGGAGAAACCTGAACAGGGAAAAATCCCCTCAACAACGGCAACTCCGATAAACAGCACTTATTACAGCTTTGATTATATTGAGTGGTATAAGTACGAAAACAACAAAATTAGCAGAAAGCTCGACAGCGGAGAAACTTTTGACAGCGGTATGTATTGTTGTCAGCTATACTTTAATATGAACAGAGGATATGCGGTTGCCAAGAACGCAGTATGTGGTTTGTACAATGGCGACAGTCAGGCGACAATTCTTCAGGATGAAACCACAGGTCAATATTATATTTGGGCATATTACAATGTTCCATATGAATCGCCATCATTTACACATCAGTTCCCTGAGGCAGAAATTATGATTATGAAAGGCAAAGAAGAAATTATATGGGTTGCTGCCAAAAATGCCGCAAGCTATCAGTGGCAGATGAAAGTAAAGAGAAGAACACCCACCGGTATAATAAGAATGTGGAAAAACATAGATGACGACTCATCTACATTAAACCAGTTTTCCTTCAAGGGTACAAAATCAAATACTTTGAGAATCAGACCGAATACGGATTTTGATGAAACTCAGTTCAGATGTGCTGTTACGGGTAAAAACGGTGATGTTATTTACAGTGAATCGGTTAAAGTGACGCAAGAGGTTAAGGCCAGAATTACAATGAACTTAAAAACAGGCGGCTCACCGAAGGACACTATTACCGTTAAGGTGGATAGATACACTTTTGACGGCGTTTATAAGGGCGGCTTTGAAGATGAAACGGTAAACAGTAATGCAAAACCCTTATATGTGGCTTTTGATACATCCCCAGGCAAATATGTCATTACTGTAAGCAAACCGCAGTGTATTGCAAGGGTGTATGAGATATATCTGTATAAAGACGATATTAGTTTTGATGTAAAAATTACAGTTCCGTATGATGTCAATATGGATGGTGTTATTAATGTTGTGGACGCAACCTTGGTTCAAAAATACATTGTCGGGTTTGAAGAATTTGACGATTACACTTTAAAAATTGCAGACACAAACGGTGACGGCACAATATCAGTTGTTGATGCTACAAATATTCAGAAGAAAATCGTGAATCTTTTGTAAAGGAGAAAGTTTATGGGACTATTTGAAAAGAAATATTGTGACCTTTGCGGTGACAAGGTAAATGCCCTCACAAGGCAAAAAGCTTTCAGACGGTTATCTTTGCAGCGACTGTAAGCACAAGCTCAGTTCGCTTTCATCAGGCTGGAAAACAGGACATTAGCAGATGTTAAAACTCATCTTGAACAGCGTGAACAGAACAGACAGAAATATTCGGCATTTGTTCAGTCGGCAAGTGCCGGTACAAACGAAAAGCTTGTTGTAGATTTTAATAACAGAAAATTCTATTTTACAATAGGCAGAGATTTCAAAAACAGCAATCCTGAAATTTTTGATTTTTCACAGCTGCAGGACTTTTGGCTTGAGCTTGGATATACAACTCTGCAGGATTCCGACCGTGACGGAATTCCTGATGAGTATGACCGCTATGATAACCGTCAGGGCAGGAACAGCGGTTTTGGCAGTCAGTTTGATACAACAAACTCATTTTCGGGGCAAAACGGCATGCTTGATGTTCCGCTTGCACTTCAGCCGTATGTTCGTGATACAAACACATCGTCATCACCGCAAAGAATATCTTCTTTAAAAGCAAAATTCATCGTAAATCATCCGTTCATAACCGATATATCAATGTATGTTGATTCGTCAATCGGTACTGTAAGGAATGAGCTTATGAGAGCGTTTGATGACGGAATGCAGTTAATGAGACTGTGTGAACAAATAAGGAATGGTATGCAGAACAATATGGGCTATCAGCAAAGCGGAATGTCCATGCAGAACAATATGGGTTATCAGCAGAACGGAATGCCCATGCAGAACAATATGGGTTATCAGCAAGGCGGAATGCCCATGCAGAACAATATGGGATATCAGCAAAGCGGAATGCCCATGCAGAACAATATGGGATATCAGCAAAGCGGAATGCCTATGCAGAACAATATGGGTTATCAGCAGAACGGAATGCCCATGCAGAACAATATGGGCTATCAGCAGAACGGAATGCCTATGCAGAGCAACACAGTAAATCAGCAAGTTTCACAGCCGTTTACTCCGCAAAAATGCTGCGGCAATTGTTTGCTCGGCTTGCGGATATAAGCCAGACGGCAATCCGCCGAAATTCTGTCCGTTCTGCGGGCTGCCATGACATAACCGATATGACTTTACGGCCGTTATTTCATAATATTTCCAAACGAAAACGCGTAAAAAAGAAATTGTATCCGTGAGCTATTCAAAAAATCATTCAAATTTTGATTACTGCTGTTCTTTTTATGTGCGAAAAAAAGGTGTAAATTTTTCTTTTTTGACGCTATCTGCAAATGCGGTTATATCGCTTTTGAAAATGTTTTGATCGACGAAACGGATATGAGACTGTTGTGGTGACACCGCCGAAGACGCATTGGAAATTCTGAAAAATATAATCCAAAAACAAAGGACTGACAGTCGATGACGCCACGGTTACAATCGTTGAAATCATATTTTCCGACAAAACAGTATGTTGGTCAGTATGACGGAACAAACCTTGATTCGCTCGAAAAAAGCGTTCTTTGCCCTTGCTGAAAAATATTGCAAAGATGTTTAATCTCTAAAATAATTGAAAAGCAACCCTATGAAAAACAACTCCCACGGTAAAATAATCGTGGGGTTGTTTTTTCTGTAACAGAAAATGAGTGCATTTTTTCTTGCCATTACCGTAGTAATTGTTTATAATTAAAGGTATGACAATAAAAAAGAAGGCATGAACAATGCAAACGATAGATGAGGCACTAAACAAACTGAAAAATCTGATTTTCGCAGTCGGTTTCATTTAAAGCAAAAGGACATTGACTATATTAATGAAAAGGGAATGAATAAAATCCGCTCCCATGCAGAAGATTTTGTCAGAACACGGCTTTGCACCAAAATATATTCCGAATGACGGAAAGCAAACGCTATGAGGGGGACACCCTGTTTTTATCGCACAGCACGCCTGTGCCTGTTGTTGCAGAGGGTGTCTTAACAAGTGGTACAGAGTTGCAAGGGATAAGCAGCTTAACGAGGTCGAACAGCAGAAAATTGTAAATCTGCTTATGGCTTGGATTGAAAGGGAATACAATGATTATAATTCCAATAAAGAATGATAGATAAGGGCAAAAAGATGAGTGATAAATTAAGCGTGTTAAAAGATTACTTCGGACACGATTCTTTCAGAGACGGACAGGAACAGATAGTTGACGCTTTGCTTGACGGCAGAGATGCACTTTGCATTATGCCCACAGGTGCAGGCAAGTCTATGTGCTATCAGATTCCCGCATTACTTTTTGACGGGGTGACAATTGTTGTGTCACCTCTGATTTCGCTTATGAAGGATCAGGTCGGCTCACTCGTTCAGTCGGGAGTTCCTGCGGCATATATAAACAGCTCGCTTTCATATCCGCAATTTCTCCGAGTGCTTTCAAATGTTGAACACGGAAAATACAAAATCATCTATGTTGCACCCGAAAGGCTGTTGACTGGACGGATTTCTCGACACCTGTAAAAAGATAAAATCTCAATGGTTGCAGTTGACGAGGCTCATTGCGTTTCACAATGGGGACAGGATTTCAGACCGAGTTACCTCAAAATTATTTCATTTGTTGAAAGCCTTGCAAATCGTCCGATTGTCGGAGCATTTACCGCAACGGCCACAAATGATGTAAAAGAAGATATAAAGAAAATTCTCAGGCTTGAAAATCCGTTTGAAATTACAACGGATTTGACCGCCCCAACCTTTTCTTTGGCGTAATAAAGTCATCGTCAAAGGACGAAAAGCTTATTGACCTCATTCGGGAGCGTGGCGACAGGTCGGGAATTGTCTATTGTGCAACCCGAAAAAATGTTGAATCTGTCTGCGAATTGCTCTGCGATAACGGCTTTTCGGCGGCAAGATACCATGCAGGTCTTGATGAGTACGAACGCAGGAAAAATCAGGAGGATTTTGTTTTTGACCGAAAAATATTATGGTCGCAACCAATGCTTTCGGTATGGGAATTGACAAGTCAAATGTTACATATGTAATTCATTACAATATGCCGAAAAAACATTGAAAGCTACTATCAAGAGGCAGGACGGGCAGGTCGTGACGGCGGTGAGGCTGATTGTATTTTGCTCTACAGTCCTAAGGATGTTCGCCTAAATCGTTTTATGATTGAAAATTCCGAGGGCAACGATGAGCTTTACAATTGAAGAAAACGAGCAAATTCGTGAGCGTGATTTTGAACGCTTAAAATATATGACCTTTACAGCACAACAAACGATTGTCTGCGTGGGTTTATTCTGCGGTATTTCGGCGGTGAAAAGAAGGCTTACTGCGGAAAATGCTCCAACTGTCTTTCTGTTCACAAGCTTGTTGATGTCACAATTGACGCTCAAAAAATTATGTCCTGCATTGCAAGAACAGGACAAAGGTACGGCAAAACCGTGATTTGTGATGTGTTAAAGGGCAGTAAAAGCGAGAAAATTCTAAAAGCTGAGCTTAACAATCAGCCAACCTACGGAATAATGAAAGAGGTTACGGCAAGGCATATTTTCGGCACAATTGACTTTCTTGCCGAAAAGGAGTATATTTCATCCGACAATGAAACCGAGGTTCTAAAACTTTTGCCAAAGAGCCGAGATGTGCTTTTCGGGCGGGAACGGCTTGTGATGAAGAAAGTTGAAAACTCCGAAAAGGTTGTCAAAACGCACCGCCCCGAAGTGCCTGTCAATTCCGAATTACTTGACGCACTCAAGGCTTTGCGAAAAGGCATTGCATCCAAAAAGAGCGTTCCTGCCTATGTTATTTTTAGCGATGCAACGCTGATTGATATGTGCAAAAAATGCCCCGAAACACCCGATGAAATGCTTGAAGTTTCGGGTGTGGGCAGAACAAAGCTTGAAAAATTCGGAAAACAATTTCTTGAAGAAATCGCAAAATTCAGATAACTTCATATACTGTTAAAGGATGAACGAATTCGTTTGTCCTTTTCTTTTTTCAATTTTAAAATTGCATTGAAATAATTAGTACAAAGTGATACAATAATTACAGAGAGAAAACAGATTGGAGGCATTTGTATGGCTGGACATATTTGATTACATAAGCTGGCGCGGCGATTTGACATTTGAACAGGATGGTTTTAACGAGCTTGACGCACTTGTGCTTTCACGGCTTTCATATCTTCCTTTTGACGGTGCGGTATCGTCCTGTCTGTTTGATGAAATTACCCTTGAACAGGCGGCAATGCGTGTGTTTGCAACCGATGATTACGAGAAAAATCTATTGTGGAAGGGTGACGCCGACCTTTTGAAAGCAACGGCAGAGAGCAAGAGATTCGGCAAAATTCTTGTTTCGGGGTATGTAAACGAGGTTGAGTCCGATGTGAGTATGCAGTTTTCCGCAATCACTTTTGAATTTCTCAAAAGAATTATTTTATTTCATACAGAGGAACGGACTTTTCTCTTTGTCGGCTGGCAGGAGGACTTCAATATGTTCTTCACATTTCCGTTGCCGTCACAGAAAAAGGCTCTTGATTATTTTGAAAAGGCAGTCCGTATGCTCAACGGAAAATTCATTCTGGGCGGTCACTCAAAGGGCGGAAATCTTGCGGTTTATGCCGGTGCTTTTACCGATGAAAATTCAAGAAATCACATTGATTATATTTACAATTTTGACGGACCGGGGTTTTCTTGACAAAATAAAGGACAGCGGATTTTATGAAATCGACGACAGAATCTACACCTTTGTTCCGCAGTCAAGCATTTTCGGCATGATATTTGAGCATGAGGAGAGCTACACAATTGTAAAGAGCAATCAAAAAGGTTTTCTTCAGCACGATGTCTATTCGTGGGAGATTGAGCAGAACAGGCTTGTCAGGCTGAAAAGCACTACAAATTTCAGCGTTTTCTTTGACCACACGCTGAAAGAATTTGTTGAATCGCTGACAATTGCTCAAAGACGGGAGTTCACAAAAGAGGTTTTTGCCCTTTTGTCGCTGACAGAAACCGCAACCTTTAATGAGATGCTGAAAAATCCGCTTAAAAACACGGGAACAATCCTAAAATCCTTTGCAGGTCTTGACAGCAAAACGAGAAATATGCTTTTGAAAACAATCTTCGCATTCGTTAAAAGTGCAAAAAACAATTTTTCCGACATAACAGGCGGTCAGAACAAAATTACCGTCAGTTAATTATAAAAAAGCTCATATATGCTCCGATACTTTTTAGCGTCGGAGCATTTTCTTTGCAAAAAAATCATTTGTCAAGACGAAATTCCCGTTTTGTCAATTGGACACTTTTGAATTTGTATTGTTATTATCTTGCTTATTTTGTATAATATAACCATAAATAACGGCAACACAATCTAAAACACAAACAAAATTAAACAACAAAATAACTGGAGGTAATTCTATGAAAAAGACTAAACTAAAAACACCGCACAAGAAAATTCATAAGCTTTGCACTTGCAGTTTGTTTGCTGACGGAATGCTTTGGGTAACGGCTTCTGCTTTAACGCAAAAACGAGGCCGGTTATGCAGGTTTCAGCCAATAAAGTTCCGTCAAGCAACGGCTCGGGTTATACTTACCGATTCCTTTCTGCAAATACAATTGCAATCACAGATTACAAAGGCTACGATACCGAGGTAACCATTCCGTCAAAAATTGACGGCTATACCGTTACAGGTGTTGAAAATATGGACACTTCAAACATCAAAAAGATTGTAATGCCCGACACGGTTACATATATCGGTGAAAGTGCATTTGCCGACAGCAGTGACGGTGTTCCCCTTTGAAGAAGTAGTGTTGTCAAAAAAAACTTGAAAACAATCGGACCGTGGGCATTTAGCCGATGTTTTTCGGTGATGAGGTGTTTGAAAGTTCCAACATTACAGGTGTTACAATTCCGAGGGAGTAAGATATATAAATAATGGTGCTTTTAAAAACTGCACCTCTTTAAAGAATGTTAAAATTCTAAAAGTGTACAGAAAATTGGCAAATATGCTTTTTTATGAATGTTCTTCACTCTCATCCGTTACATTTAGTGTTGGGTTGAAAAGTATTGAAGATAATGCCTTTGGCTACTGAAGCTCTTAAAAAGTAGTTCTGCCCGAAGGCCTTGAAAAGCTTGACGGTGCATTTTATGGATGTTATAACCTTGAAAATATAACATTTCCAAGTTCCCTTTCCGAGATTGATTCTGAACGAAGTGCAATTTATGATACAAAGTGGTATGAAAACATTGCCGACAGCGCTCCTATTTATTGCGGTGGAATATTTTTAGGTTTCAAGGTTGGCTATAATACACCTTATAAAAATATAAAAATCAATTCAACATACACAGTACGTGCAGGCACAAAGACAGTTTATATGAAAGAGTGTTATGTTGACAAGCTGACAACACTCAATTTGCCTCACGGTTTAAAAAAATCATTGACAATAAAATCACCGACTAATGTAAACAGCAACTATAAGATAACAAAGCTGACCGTTCCCGAAAGTGTTGACTATGTTGACATCGAGGGTATGTACTACTTAAAAACAATAAAACTTCCGACAACGGCAAAGCTTGATGCAGGTTGTTTTAGAAACTGTACTGAAATTGAAAATCTTACCATTCCAAAGGGAAATATCCGCCTTGAAGCTTCGTTGATTGATTGTGTCAAGTTGAAGTCAATAACACTTCCGAGCGATACAATGGAGGTTGTCGGTACGATAGGCAGTAAAAATCTTACAAGCGTAAATCTTTCAAATGTTCGCATTTTGAGGGGCGGTTTTAATTCATGTACAGGACTTACAAAGGTCAATTTGCCCGATTCTTTGTTGAGCATAGAGGGAGCGTTCAGCAGGGTGTACCAATCTTACAACAGTAACCGGTGGTAAAAATGTACGTTATCTTGATTCCGGCTTTTCGGCTTGTACAAAACTCAAAAGCTTTGGCAGTATCGGTGAAAATTTAAGCGTTCTTGAGCATAATTCATTTAAGGGAACAGCTTGGTACAATAGCCAAAAAGACGGCGTTGTTTATTTTCAAAACTTTGCCTATTGCTACAAAGGCACTATGCCGAAAAATACTCAGCTGACATTTAAAGAGGGAACAAAGGCGATAGTAGGCGGATTTATTTTCGGTGATCTCGAATTAACTCCTCATAATGTTGCAAACTTTGAACCGCCTGTACTTACAAAAGTTGTAATCCCGAAAAGCTGTCAATACATCGGTTACTATGCTTTTTATGGTTGTGAAAGCCTGAAAAATATCACTCTCAACGGCGGTGAACTCGTTGAAATTGACGCATTCCAGAACAACGGTTGTGAAACGATTACACTTCCGTCAACAATGCGTGTTATCGATGATGATTCGTTCACAGGCAAAAACTTGAAAACAGTTAATCTCAATGACGGTTTGCAGTATATAGGTGAGGGAGTATTTTTCTCTATGGGAAAAATCAAGAGTGTGACAGTCCCTGCAAGTGTAACTCATATCGGCGTACAAGCTATAGGTTACTATCCTGTCGACCCTGATGATCCTTTCTCATATCCCGAAGTCATTCCCAATTTTGTAATTTACGGAACAAGCGGTACAGAGGCACAGACTTATGCAGACAGGAACGGTATTCAGTTCAACAGCATTGCATCGGGTACAACCGTAAAGGGTACTGCAAAAAGCTATTTGACCGCAGATGATACGGTCACAATTCAGCTTGAAAAATCGGGAGTTGCGGTATATGAAACAACCGTAAAAGGCAACAGCACTGACTATTCAATCTCGGGCGTTGCAAACGGAACATACACGATGAGAGTTTCAAAAAAATCACACGCTGACAGAGAGTATACGGTCAAGGTTTTAAGTGCCGATGTAACGCAGAATGTTGAAATTTTCCCAATCGGAGATGTGAACAGTGACGGTGATATTTCGGTTGTCGATGCAACTCTTGTTCAGAAATATATTGTCGGTCTTGAAAAACTTACAGACCTGCAGAAAAAGTCTGCAGAGGTGAACGGTGACGGAGAAATTTCAGTTGTTGACGCAACCCTTATTCAAAAGTATATTGTCGGTCTTGAAAATTTTTCATAATATACAAAAAATCCCGACACGGTGTATGCTGTGTCGGGTTTTTATTTTGCTTTTTAAATGTCAATCGTCAGTTCAACGGGACAATGGTCAGAACCTAAAATTTCGGTATGGATTTTTGCACCGTCAAGCTTGCTTTCAAGAGCTTTTGAAACGATAAAATAGTCAATACGCCAGCCCGCATTTTTTTCACGAGCCTTGAATCTGTATGACCACCACGAATACACGCCCTCTGTATCGGGATAGAAATAGCGGTAGGTGTCGATAAATCCGTCATCGAGCAACGCTGTCATCTTTGAACGCTCTTCATCGGTAAAGCCTGCATTTTTACGGTTGGTTTTCGGATTTTTCAAATCAATTTCTTTGTGTGCAACATTCAAATCACCGCACATAATAACAGGCTTTTTTTCTTCAAGTTTTTTCAGATATGCCTTGAAATCATCTTCCCATTTCATTCGGTAATCAAGCCTTTTCAGCTCGCTTTGCGAGTTTGGAGTGTAGCAGGTGACAACAAAGCAATTGTCAAATTCTGCCGTGATAACTCTGCCCTCATGGTCGTGTTCGTCAATGCCGATCCCGTAACATACATTCAAAGGCTCTTCCTTTGTGAACATAGCCGTTCCCGAATAGCCTTTTTTGTCGGCATAGCACCAATACTGATGATATCCTTCAAGCAAGAGGTCAATCTGTCCCTCTTGGAGCTTTGTTTCCTGAAGACAGAAAATATCTGCGTCAACATCTTTAAAAAAAGTCCTCAAAGCCCTTTTGTAACACAGGCACGAAGTCCGTTTACATTCCACGAAATCAATTTTTTCATAATTTACTCCCTGTACACACAAAGGGAGCAAGCATTGCCTGCTCCCAAATTGCCAATTTGTTAATTATTCTTCTGCGGAAAATTCGTCTTTGCCTACACCACAGAGAGGGCATACCCAATCCTCGGGTACATCTTCCCATGCTGTGCCTGCATCAACGCCGTTGTCGGGATCGCCGATTTCAGGATCGTAAACATATCCGCAAACATCGCATACATATTTCATACTATCAAATCTCCTGTTCTAAGTCTGTTGTGTAATCGGTTAGTTGTTGGTCATACGATTATCAAGCTGACTTTTTTTGATTTTTTTATTGTTTTAATGATTACTTAAAGTATCTGTTAAGAAGACCTCTAAAGCCTGCGCCGTGTCTTGCTTCATCCTTTGCCATCTCGTGAACTGTGTCATGAATAGCGTCAAGGTTCTGAGCCTTTGCACGCTTTGCAAGGTCAAACTTACCTTCGCAAGCACCTGTTTCTGCATCTACACGCATCTGAAGATTCTTCTTTGTGCTGTCCGTAAGAACTTCGCCTAAAAGCTCTGCAAACTTGGCAGCGTGTTCAGCCTCTTCAAAAGCATACTTTGTAAATGCGGCAGAAACCTCGGGATAGCCTTCTCTGTCTGCAACTCTTGCCATTGCAAGATACATACCGACTTCGCTGCATTCTCCCTCAAAGTTAGCTCTGAGATCCTTGAGAATATCTTCGCTTACGCCCTGAGCAACGCCAACCTCGTGAACTGTTGCGAAAGATGCCTCCTCGTCCATCTGCTTGAATTTTTCCTTCGGTGCCTTACAAACAGGGCAAGCCTCGGGAGCTTCGGGACCTTCATAAACATAACCGCATACTGTGCAATACCATTTCATAATTACTTCTCCTTTGTAATAAATATTAGTGTACTTCTGCCGAACATTTAGGACATATGCCGTAGTAGATAACAAATCTGTTTTCTACCTTAAATCCCTCTTCGGCAAGCTGTGACTCAAGGTCATCAGCATTTTGATTGTCTTCAACATCAATAACTGCATTGCATTTGTTGCAGACAAAGTGGGGATGCGGCTCTGTGTTGCCGTCAATACGCTCCTCACCGTTTACATTGCATATAACGCTGACCTTTCCTTCATCCTTAAAAAGAGCAATGTTTCTGTAAACCGTGCCAAGACTAAGGTCGGGAATTTCGGGCTTTAATTTATCATAAACCCAGCGTGCGCTCGGATGAGTGTCCGTACCGCACACAGCGTTGTAAATTGCATTGCGTTTTGAGCTGAAATTTCTTTTTGCCATAATTCATAAATCCTTATGCAATATTAGTCAGTACCGATTGACCAAAATCAGTAATCAGTATTAACTTTGACTATATTCTATCACGCAGATGTTTAATTATATTTACAATAAAGAATTATAGATGAAAAATCTTGCACAAAGAATTGGGAGGAAATATAGTGAAATCAAACAAAACAGTAAAAATTATCATTTTTACTGCTCTCTTCCTGTCTGCGGTAATTTTAATATCGGTAATGACAGGTGCAGTAAAAGAAACAACGGCTGATACCGACAGCGTGAAACTGCCCGTAATAATGTATCACTCACTTTTAAAGGATGAAAAACTGCAAAATGACTACACCGTTTCGCCGACTCTTTTTGAAAACGATTTAAAATATCTTGCCGAAAACGGCTACACAACCGTTGTTGTAAAAGACCTTACCGATTATGTTTACGGCAAAAAATCATTGCCCGAAAAATGCATTATGCTGACCTTTGACGACGGCTATTATAATAATTATTATTATGCACTCCCTTTGCTCGAAAAATACAACTGCAAGGCGGTCATATCTCCGATTGCCTCAGTGTCCGAAAAATTCACCGAAACCAAGGACATTTCCGTGACCTACGGGCATATAACTTTTGACGATATGAAAGAAATGTCCGATTCGGGCTATGTTGAAATTCAGAATCATTCGTACGATATGCATTCTTTGAAATCACGAAAGGGTGTTTTGCCAAAAGCGGGGGAGAGTGACGAAGCATATAAATCTATTCTTACGGAAGATGTTGTCAAAGCTCAAGGCTTGCTTGAAAATGCAACAGGAAAAAAACCGACCTGCTTTGTATATCCGTTCGGTGCAAAAAATGACCTGACCGAAAAGCTGATAAAAGAAATGGGCTTTTCGTGTACACTAACCTGTACGGAAAAGCCCAATATAATTACTAAAAATCCCGACAGCCTCTACGAGCTGGGACGATATCGCCGTGACCGCAACGAGTCAATGCAGAATCTTCTTATCCGAATTGAAATGCAGTCATAATATTTATACGGCAGATACGGCAGATTTTTCAGCCTTGGCGTTTCTTACAAAAGCCTCGCACAAAGCTATGAAGATGAAAAACAGCGGAGTTGTAATCGGCTGATAAAGGTTTACAACAGACTGAACAGCATAGCAGATAACGGCCGAAACGCACGCAATCAACATCGGATTTTCCTTTGCATACTTAACTGCGTTCTTAATCGTACCGCACACAATGGCAAGATAGGAGAGAAGTCCCGTAATTCCGATTGTTATAAGGTAGTTTAGATATTCGTTATGAGCGGCATTTGTTGAGCTGTCACCGTATTTTGAAAGGTCGTCAAAGTACGGACTGAATGCGGAGTAGAACATATCCGGACCTACGCCGAACAGCTTTTCAATGAATGAAGCGTCACCGAAAATCCATATCGACCTTATCCACATAAAGCCTCTGTGCGTACCCCATATATCGTTAAAGCGGATAATTCTTTCAAAATTGCCGAGGTCGGTTTTGGTGTCAATACAACTGAAATAAACCATAATTCCTATCATGGCAACAGCACAAAATCCGAATACAACGGCAAGAGCAATCGGCACGGCTCTTGAAATTGTGATGTTTGGTTTTTTGTAATCAATAAGATACAAAATCCCTGTAATAACGGCACAAGCTGCAAACAATATCCAGCCGATGCCTGAGAAAACGAAAATTTCCTGAAACTTATCAAAACCCTTGCTTTTGTCGTCAAAGCAGAGCGAGAACAATCTGAGCAGCTTTGCAAACAACAGCATAACAGTTGCCGAAAGGAAAAATCTTTTCAGTCTGACAAGGCTGTTTGAAAACCATACAAGGTAAATAATCATAAATACAGCCATGCCGAGAATGCCGGAATCGCTGTCGGCAGTCATAAGAGCCGCAAAGCCAAATCCTGTTGCTACAAGATAAATAGCCCTGAGCAAGGTTTTCTCCGTGATAACCGACATTGCAATCATAACAGGCATAGCGATGCAGATGTAGCTTGAAAGCAGATTTTTGTTGCCGATTGTTGAAGTGAAGTCGGTAATAGTCTGTTGGTCGGTGAGAAGAGTAAACATCCCGAGAGGATCAATATAGAATGAGTTAAGCACCGCAAGTGCATAAACTATCATTGAACCGAACGCAAGCGCAACGAATATGTATTCAAAATATTTAAAGCACCTTGTAATCATAAAATATGCTGCGGTGTAAAATGCCATAAGCACAAGTCCGTTGTTTCGCCCATGAGTACCCAGAAGTGCATCCAAAGGGTTTGCAGACAACAGCGTTGAAATGACATTTATCCCGAGGAATACAATAAATGCCCAGTCCATAAACGAAAGCTCTTCATACAAATGCTTCGGTTTAGGCTTTTCAAGCTTTGAGTCTTCCGGTGGTTTATCAACGCTTGCGGTCATAATAATAAGAAATTCCGCAATAACGAGAATACCCGTCAATATAATGAAAAAGTAATACTTGTCATGCCTGATGTTAAAATATGCGTCGGTAAAAAACAACGGAAAAAGCGTGAACATAATAAGCAGATAATAGTTTGTGAGCGCCTGCTGTACCGAATATTTTTCTTTGGGTTTGGCAGGCGGATTTTTATGCTTTGCAGAAGTCATAATAAAATAACCTTTCAATATAATGTACTTCAATTTTATAACGCACACACGATGTTGTCAAGAAATAAAGTAAGTTGAAAGCTCTGGTTTTCGACTTGTTTCGATTGGCATATGCTTGCAAAAGAACAATAATTGCATATTTTTCGGCACTTTTATTCCCAAATTAATACTTGTGGAGAAATTAGTATTGTATTTATCTCCGTAAAATGGTATAATTCCCCTTGAGATGTATTTCCATATTTGCAGGACAAAGACTTTTGTAAAAAATTGTTTATGAATTTATCTATTTGCAGATTGGGTGGTTTTATGAAAAAATTAGTTATTTTTGGCTTTGACGGCACTCTTGCCGACACAGCCCCCGGAATTTTATATTGTTTCAATACAACAGCAGTTGCAATGGGCTATGAGCCTGTTGAACACAGCGCACTCTACGGAGTAATCGGCGCACCGCTTGAATACGGATTTAAAACGCTCTTTAATATGAGTGATGACGAAATTGAATATGCCGTAAAGAATTACAGTAAACTTTATTCCCAGAAAGGAAAAGAGATGTTCACCGTCTATGACGGAATTTATGACGCTCTTCGTGAACTCAAGAAAAGCGGTTTTAAGCTTGCAATAGCAACTCAAAAGCACAGAATGTTCACAACGGATATTCTTGAAACCTACGAGGCGTCGGATGTTTTCGACGCAGTATGTGCAACAGATGTCGGTACAAACCTCACAAAGAGTCATCTGCTTTTGCAGGCGTGTGAGCAGACAGGAGTTTCCGTTGAAGAAAGTATCCTTGTCGGCGACAGCACAATCGAGGCAAAGGGTGCGGAAGAAATAGGTATGGACTTCCTCGCTGTGCTATACGGCTGGGGCTTTAAAACCAAGGAAGAAACCGAAGATTACAAATGCGTCGGCACAGTGTCATCTCCGGCAGAAATCTCTCAAAAAGTCATGGAACTCTGATTACGGTTAGTGCGTGTAAAACAGTGCATAAATAGGATTAAAATTGTAAATTTTCCAAAAACAAATCGGGCAGTCATAACGATTGCCTGATTTTTTTATGCAAATTTGATTCTGTATAATAACAATGATACAACGATATACTTTTTGCTTGTAAACGGATGTTTGATAAACAGAAATATGATAGTACGGAATTGATATTGTTAAATTCTTTTACATAAATTTTAAAAGTTAATTTAAAATAATATTGAATTTTCACATATTGTATGCTAAAATAAAATGCCAAACAAAAATTTAATTTTAAGTTCACCTAAGTGTGTATTTTTATTTCGGTAAAAATGCAGGAGGAAGAAGCAAAGAGCCTTGCAGTACCGAACATTACAATCAAGCTCCCGAACGGACAGACACTTGCAACATCTGCAACAAAAGGCTTTGCGACAGGTGCAAAGTCAACAGTTTCATCTATCGTAAAGGCAACAGCAACTGCGACAGTAAAAACCAAGGTAATTGCCGTTGTCTGCGGTGCTACAATACTTGCAGGCACATCAGCAGTCGGCATAAGCATTCTTGCAGGCTGTAACGCTGAGAAAGAACCGACAGAACCGTCAGTAATATCTTCAACCGTACAGACTTCAACTGTATCATCTGAGGTCAGCAAGGCTATTGAGGATAACGGTCTAAAAATCGACAAAGACGGCAACATCACAGATAAGAATGGTAAGAAAGTCGAAGTAAAAGACGGCAAAGTAGAAGTAAAAACCGATGACGGTAAGACAGTTACAGTTAAGGTTAACGATGTAAAAACTACAGTATCTAACAAAAACAACAGCAACAAGGGTAACACCGAAAAGAAAGAAGATACCAAGTCAAATACATCTTCGAAGAAAGACAACTCTTCAAAGACAAATACATCTGATAACGACAAGAAGCCAGCATCTAAGCCAAGTAACTCTTCAAAGAACGACACAAAGCCAGCTCAGAAGCCAGCATCTAAGCCAGAATCTTCAAAGACTGAAACACCTACAGCAAAGTCAAAGCAGAAGGTATGGGTAGTTGACTACAAGACAGTTCACCACGAAAGCAAGTGGATTGTAACAGGTACTCACGAAGAAGATGTATATGAATGGGTAGGAGTATATGTATGCAATAATTGCGGTATGAAAGTTATCAGATGCTAATCGAAGAAAACAGCATCTTCTTTGGGAAGCAGAAGAAAATGGTGCTGGAGCTTATCATGTGGAAGAGGAGTATGTAAAAACAGGAACCAAAACAGTAGAAGACAAGGAATGGGTAAAACCTATGGGATGAAAAGGTTGAAGACGGCGGTCACTATGAGTACAGATAATTAAATTTGATAGCAAGAGTAAATCCTTAAAATAATTATTGGGAAGAGAGGGTTCTTTATGAACCCTCTTTTTCTATGCTAAAAAATAAATATTATACTAAAGAAAGTATTTAACTTAGTTATGATTTATGGTACAATATAAACATATTAAAGAAGGTATTTATCAGAAAAGCTACAACCCTGAAGAGGGTAGTTATGGTATGGGAATGCTCTGTAATCAACAAAATAAAAAAAGAGGTTAAGCATTAGAAAAAATTGCTTAACCTCTTTGTTGTTTTAATAATAGAAAAATCTTTTGTGTTACGGTGTAATAAAATTTAAAAATATATTATCTTGTTTCCTTGAAAATCGGCAGGCAAACTAAAATGACAGTAAGTTTGACTGCATTTTATCTTGTTTTAACTTAATTCAAAATTACTCAACTGAATTTTTAAAATCTCAAAAACCCAGTGTTTAAGCCACTTTTAAGGCATTTTAAGTAATTTTGGCAAAAAGAAAAAGGTGGTTAAAAAACCACCTTATTTGGTCGAGGTGACAGGACTTGAACCTGCGGCATCTTGGTCCCAAACCACTTAATAAATGTGTGAAAAACTTAGTGTTTATCGGACTTTTCAAGTTCAGTTGCCTAACATTTGCCTTGCATTTATTTTTTTAGCTTATTTTACGATTGAGTCTCCCACAATCTCCGCCACGCTGAATTTGTCATAAGTTTGCCTTTGGTGGTTGTGACTACATAATCAAATGGGGAGTGGGGTGCAAGGCTTTTCAGATAGTCTGACAGAACGGTCGGAATATCAACCTTGCGGACACCTGCTTCTGTTTTCGCTCCTGCTTTTATGTAAGAATTGTTTCCGTCAAGAACCAAAGTCTGATGAACATTTATTTTGTTGCGTTTCAAGTCAATATCCGCCCATTGCAAGCCGAGGCATTCACCTCTTCGCAGTCCTGCAAGCAACATAATCATTGCCGGCAATCTTCCTCTGTGCGGGTGTTGATTATTAGCTTTTGCTCTTCAGGTGACAAGGCTCTGCGTTCTTTTTTCTTTGCCGCATTCTTTGATATTTTGACATATTTCAGTGGGTTGAAGTCGATAGCTCGGTTTTCAATAGCATACTCAAACACTCGGCTTGCGGTTGCGATGAACTCCTTCAGCGATTTTTTTTCGCTGTGGGTTTGCCTGTTGTTGGGTTCTTAGCGGCTAAGTCGAACACGATTTCCTGAAAGTCGGCAATTGTCAGCTTGTTGATTTTGTAAGGTTCAAGCTCTGTAAAATGTTTGAGATACCGTTCAAGCGTTTTGTATTGCTGTGGTGTTTGCAGTGACCTCTGAACCGTTAGCCAGCGTTTTTTCCAACATCCGTATGTATCATCAGATGAGATATCTATGCCTTTGCCGAGTTTTTGTTTTAATTCGGCGGCAAGCGTTTCAACCTCTTTTCGTGATGTGCCACATACGGATTTGTACTTTCGTTTACCGTTTTCATCTCGTCCGATATAGATGTTCTTCTGATAGCGCCCGTCTTTGCGTTTTTTCATTTTATACACTCCTTTTGCTTAAAAAAGGGTGCAAAAATCCCCTGATATTCAAAACTTGAAAAATTCAGGGGAGTGTGATACAATATTATTGCTTTTAGTAGTATCACTGCACCCTGTGTGGTGGTTTCCGCTCCGACTTGCGCCAACAGGTCAGGGCGGTTTTTTTTTATTTATTTATCTCTTCCATTATTGTATCTATTTTATCTATGTCGAGACTGTAGCAACGGATATTGCCTAAAGTTTTTTTGATTATTAAACCGTAATTAGACAGGGTGTTTAACCGGTTTGTAACTGTACTTCTGCTTAATTTCATAACATCCATTAGTTCCTTTGTGCTTATTCCGCTTTCGGAAAACAAACTTGCCTGAATAAGCAAAAAATACAGATTACTATATTTTTCGTCGGCGCCTTTAGGCAGAAAGATAATGCACTTTCTGTAATGTGTCAGTTGCTCTAATCTTTTCTCCAAAGCGTACACCAACTTGTGCAACGAATCATCAATAATATCGGTAAACATAATTATAAAAGGAGTTAAATCTCCCTTGTTTTTCGGGTCATTACACACCTTGAATGCCTTGTAGTAATCGTTTATGTTCTCTTTAATAGAATAAGACATTCTGTAACCGATAATTGATTCAAATTCTTTTGACAACAAGTAACTGCTGATGAAACGGGATGTTCTTCCGTTGCCGTCATAGAAAGGATGAATGTAACCAAAGAGGTAATGAAAAATTGATATTCTGAAAACACACTCAATGCTTTTGTCATTAAGTATTGCCAACGCTTTATTCATACACTCTATAATTTTTTCTTCGGGATTAACTCCTCTGTGAAGTTCTTTTTGCGTTGCACTGAGGACGCTTGTTGAATCTTTTCTGAAGATTTTACCGTCAGGCAAATCAGACGGGTTATCTTCTTCGATTTCAAAATATACTAAATCATTGTACAGGTTGCGGATATCTTCGCAGGTGTCAAAGGACATAGTTTCATTTTTTTGCAACATAAGATATTTTTGCACAAGCCCCATAAAACGCTTCCCATGGCTCTTTGTTTCCAGTTCTGACAAGACACTGTTAATTTCTCTTCTTGAGCTGTAAACACCTTCAATATCATTTGTCTTTACAATTTCATCAACCAAACATCTGATAGCGAAATGGTCAATTGCTTTTTCGGGTAATGAATCCCTTAAAGCTTTGATTTGCTTATCGGTTTTATAAATGTCACGAATTTTCGTAATAAATTCGGGTATCATCACAAAAAAAGCAGGGTTATCGTGTATCAGAAAATCTAAGTGCACTGCGTATTCGCTTTTATACCTTTCGTTGTAAATTTTTTCATAATTTTCTTTGTCAGAATAAAACAGCTTATCTAAAGATTTATACCCCAAATGTATCACCTCTCCAATAAGTATTATATGCCGTAATTTAACAATTATACGCATATATCAGAAAAGCAATTCGCAAAAATAGGCTGTTTTTACGAATTGAATATAATTATACACCGACAAATTCATAAAATCAATATATTTTTACAAATTTAACTGTTACAGTAAAACAGCTTTTCTCACTGCAACGATTTACTTACTTCTTTTACAAGACCGAGGATTTGAACACGAGTGACGTCGTTATTTTTGAACACTCGTGGGGGATAGTAGGGGTTGACTGAATGCAACTCAACGGTGTTATCGTTGTAAAGGACCTTTTTAACAACAGCCTCTTCATCGTCAACGAGGACTGCGGCAATCTGACCGCTGTCAACGGAAGTTTGCTTTTTAATAAGAATTTTACTGCCGTCATCAATCAGAGGGCTCATAGAATCACCGTGAACATTTATCCATATATATTTATCCTGTTCTGAGGGGCAGGTGATGTATGTAGGCATATAGTCAACAGGCACATCCTGAGCTATCACTCCGAACCCTGCCGAAATGCTGTCATATACCGGTCGCATAAATACATTTGTTTGCGGAAGTGGGGTTGCTTGTTCCGGTGTTTTATCGTCCCAACCCATAATATATGCAGGAGTAGTTCCTAAAGCTTTACAAAGCGGTTCTAATACGCTTGTTGGTAACTTTTCAATCTCGCTGCTTTCATATCTGTATATTGTAGCTCTGTTCTTTCCTATCAGCTCGGCAAGTTTATCAACAGTTATATTTTTTTCTTCTCGCAATTTTTTAATGCGTTCGCCGATTGTCATAAGTAACACCTTTTTTCAATATATTGTTATTGACATAATGCAAAATAAGTTGTATTATAATGGTAGTAAGGGAACGGCTTTAGCTGTTCCGCTATTCAAAAACTAATTATTTTTTATAACCGTCTTGTATTGCAGTACAGGGCGGTTATTTCTTTATGGTGAACACAATAAAAAATGTGAAAATTACTATCACAGCTATGTATTCCACGCAATCACCCCCTTTCTCAAGGGAGTCGAAACAGCCGCCACCGTTCCTTTACTGTACAGTATTATAACATAACGGTTGCAAAAATGCAACTACTTTTTGAAAAAATAAAAATAATTTTGCAAAAATGCGAAAAATATATTAACAATAACTTACAAGGGTGATATCATATAGTTGTCGCAGAAATGCAACACAATAAAAACTGGAGGTGATAAAATTGACTAATGTTGATAAGCTGAAAGGGGCTATCAAGGAGAAAAGATTAACCCCTGAAAAGGTTGCTGAAAGTATCGGTATCGACAAAAGTACGATGTATCGTAAACTTTCTAACGGTGGTGAGGATTTTACCATTAAGCAGGCAGACGCTATCACACAAATTCTCGGTTAACAGGTGATGAGGCACAGGCTATTTTTTAGTCAGTTTGTCGCATAAATGCAACTATTATATTAAGGGGGTGAGAAAATGGGATTTTTTAATAATTTATTCAACATAGAAAAAGCACCAACAGTCAACAAGACTGTCAGTGCACCTTTATGTTCCGCCTTATCCTTTAGAAAAAGATTTTTATACTTTTGATAAGGTAGAGTGGAGCGGAGCGTTACCACCTCATTCAATGACACTTTCTTTTGTACTTCCTTATTCCGATTGGTGCGAATTTGAAAAGTCAGACCTTTATCGAGATTTGGAGAATTATCTTCAGAAATTACAAAAACGAGGTAACCCGAATGAGAATGTAGGCACTCAAGATTGATAGGCAGATGTTCATTGTATGTCGGAACATACTCATCAACACCTTTTGCCTTGTGATGATAAGAATTAACTTCGTGGGTGTTGTAATCTTCAGTGTACTCTATGCCGTTCAGAACTAATTGAATGTCGGTAACAGAAATAGGCAGTTGCGATTTATTGTTAAGTTTATAATGAATGAAAAGTCTTTTCTTTCCCTGCACGCCTAATTTGTATGCGTATTCAAGCATTGTGATTTCCAAATTCACTTTGTGCGAAACAAAATAGTTAATCAGGTTTATTAAAGATATTAAAAAGCCTGCAATGCCTAAAATACCACTAATTATTACCCACATATAATCAGCTCCTTTGCTCGATTATAACATTCGCAAAAGATATTTGCAACACAATCAATAATACCACAATCACAGTCCCATTAAACGGACTTTGCTGAAAAGAGGTGAAGAAAGACGGAAGTAATAATAATTTTAGGACTGCTAATGCTTTGCACAGCTTTTGTTTCAGCAGTATTAGCTATAAAAATAGTAGCCGCCCATTTGTATAAAACAATAGACAGCTACCTTGATAAGCACGACGCTCAAATTATGGATCTGATTAAGTGGCAAAGGAGAATGAAAATTGAACAAGTTTTTAATGTTTGTAGTGTTTATTCTCAACGCAATTAGCTTACTTCTGCTGATTATAGCAATGCTTATCAAAGCAGGGGTTATCCGTTAAGAAAAAGTATTCAAAAAGTACAATTAGAATTACTGAGCATAGGAAAACAGCAATCAACGGCATTGAATATTTAGTAATTCCTAATATTAAAACTTTTATGTTTCGTGTTTTTGTATGTATACATCTTTTTATCTAACGGTCTTAAAGGAATTCCTAAAAGCACAACAACAATCATCATATTCTTTGTCGACTAATTTTGAAATGCTTTGAAAGTTAATTTTATCTAATGGAAGAGAAAATACATAGCTGAGTTTTCCGCCTGCGATAAGTTTATTATCGGCAATAATATCTTCGCATTTTTCAACGGCTTGTTTAATTTCAGAAGTAATTTCCTTTTTGTACAAATGTTCTTCAAGCAGGTTGAATATGGGGAAAATCACTAATTCATATCGTTCTTTCAGATAGGTTTTGTTCTGTTCCTTTTTAAATAATATCCAAGACAGAACCAAAGTGCATAAGGTTGAAACTGCGGATATTATTAAAGTCAACCACGATAAAATATCATTCATATTTACGCCCCCTTTCATAGTTAATCATAACATTTAAGGTCGTGTAAAGCAATAAAATATCGAAAAGCAGGTGAGAAAATGGCAAAACTTAAACTTATTGACACAGTCGAAATCGTTTCAGACAAAATTACCAACGAAAAATAGGAGGTGTACATATGCCGAGAGAAAGACCTATCATCAATTGGGATGAAGTGCCGGTGATAATTGATGTGCCGTATGTGGCACGGTTGCTTGCACTTAATGTTGATTACACAACACGGCTTGCACAAAGGGGCGTTCTTCCTGCCCACAAAATCGGAAAGCTTTGGCGATTTGATAAGGAAGAAATCAGACAATACATAAAGGAGCATTAACAATGTGGTTAAGAAACTACCCGACAAAAAGGAAACTGCTCAAAGATATTGAAAACCTCAGAGCAGAGAACAGACATCTCAGCATTGAGCTGCGAAACGCAAGAACAGATCTTGCACTCGAAAAGACAGCGTCAAGCGGTTATCGTCACGAGAACAGAGAGCTAAAACGCAAGCTCAAAGCCCTTGAAACGCCTGAATCCGAAGTATTCAATTTTGAATGTGTGGGGGTGAAGAAATGAAAGAAAATGTTTTTGAACGAATGGAAAGAATTGACGGACAGAGAAAAATCTCTGATTTCATTGTTAAGCAAAAACAGGATTATGAATTTAAAGTTAAGTATGCAACTATCAGAGCGAGAGAATTTGCTGAAGAATGCGATAGACGAGAATTAAACTATCACGTTTCGGTCGGCGGTCTTGATAGCATTACATTATTTATCTTTTTAAAGTCGATCGGAATCCATGCCCCAGGAATCAGCGTTTCTTATCTTGAAAATTCGAGTATTCAAAAAATACATAAAGAGCTCGGAATTGAAAGGTTAAAGCCATCAGTTCGTTATGTTGACAGTGCAGGAAAAGAACACCGCTGGACTAAACAGGATATAATTCAGGAGTTTGGATTTCCTGTCTTATCAAAAGAAATTGCCGCCAAGATTGAATTACTTGCAAATCCGACCGAAAAAAACAAAACTGTTCGACACGCTATTGTAACAGGCGAAACAGGGGCCTATGGCGGTTATCAAAAAAACAGTCGTATGAAAATGTCGCAAAAATGGCTTGAAAAGTTCGGCGGTTATGCGAACAATGAAGAGGGTACAAATTACCAAATTCCAAATTTCAAAGTGTCATCAAAATGCTGCTATTATCTAAAAGAAAAGCCTTGTAACACTTGGGCAAAAGAACATAACAGCGTGCCTTATCTTGGCTTGATGGCTTCCGAAGGCGGAAGAAGAGCTAAATCCTTAATGATAAATGGTTGTAATTATTTTGGTAAATCTACAATCAGATCAGCACCGTTTGCGATTTTTAACAGACAGGACATTTTGCAACTTGCTCTTGATTTAAATGTTCCTGTTCCCGAAATATATGGAAAAATCGAGAGGCAAGAAGATGGTACTTTGTACACAACCAAAGCTCAAAGAACAGGTTGCTCAATGTGCGGATTTGGTTTGCACTTGGAAAAGCGCCCTCATAGATTTGACTTACTTAAAGAGCAAAATCCTAAAGAGTGGGAGTATTGGATGTATAACTGCTGCACAGATGATAAAACAGGCGAAAGATACGGCTGGGCAAGGGTGTTGGATTATATCAATGTTAAATATTAATTGCAATTGCAAAGAAAAATCCGCTGAAGCTCCACAAAGCCTCAACGGACAAAGAAAAATACCTTAATTAAATGATAGACAATTTTAAGCGAATTGTCAAGGAGGACTTTAATATGTCAGTAAAAATATCAGCTTTTGAAATCGAAAATGTAAAAAGAGTAAAGGCGGTTGCTTATGAACCGACCGAAAACGGACTTACCGTGTTGGGCGGTAAAAACGGACAGGGCAAGACGTCTGTTCTTGACGCAATTGCGTGGGCTCTCGGCGGTAATCGTTTCGCTCCGTCTGCTCCGTACCGTGAGGGTTCAACAATTCCGCCACATATCAAAATCAAGCTCTCAAACGGTATTGTTGTGGAGCGTAGCGGTAAGAACAGCAGCCTTAAAGTGATTGATACCGCAGGCAACAAAAGCGGACAGGCTTTGCTTGACGCATTTGTCAGTAACTTTGCTCTTGACCTGCCGAAATTTATGAATGCAACCGGCAAGGAAAAGGCTGACACACTCCTGCAGATTATCGGTGTAGGCAACAGAGTTTACGAGCTTGAAACGCAGGAAACACAAGTGTATAACGAGCGCCGTGCTATCGGTCAGATTGCAGACCAAAAGAAAAAGTTTGCCGCCGAAATGCCCGAATACGAAGGCGTGCCGAACGAACCTGTGTCAGCCTCGGAACTTATCAATAAACAACAGGAAATTCTTGCACGCAACGGTGAAAATAACCGTCTGAGAGCAGAAAAAGATAACCTTGAAATCCGTGCCAACAATTTGCAGAGCGAAATCAACAGGCTTAACGAGGATTTGAGAAAATACAATTCCGAACTTACAAAAGTGCTTGCACAGCTTGAACAGAGCAGAAAGACCGTTGCCGAACTGCACGATGAAAGCACGGCAGAGCTTGAAAGAAACATTACCGAGATTGACGAAATTAACCGCAAAGTCAGAGCCAACCTCGATAAAGAGAAAGCTGATGAGGACGCAAAGGAATATTACGGCAAGTACGCCGATATGACGACACAGCTTGAAGAAATCCGCAAAACAAAAAATGACTTGCTCAATAACGCAAATTTGCCCCTTGACGGTTTATCGGTTGAAAAGGGCGAGCTTACATATAACGGTTTTAAGTGGGACAACATGAGCGGTTCGGAACAGCTTCGTGTCACTACGGCAATTGTTCGCAAGCTCAATCCCGAATGCGGATTTGTCCTGCTTGACAAGCTCGAACAAATGGATACCGACACACTCAAAGACTTTGCAAAATGGCTTGAATCAGAGGGATTGCAGGCTATTACAACAAGAGTTTCAAACGGTGATGAATGTTCAATCATCATTGAGGACGGTTATATTAAGTCCGAAACAACCGCACCTGTTACAACACCGACTTGGACAGAAGGAGAGTTTTAATTATGGCTACAAGAACTACAGCTAAAACAGCAGCAAAAGCAAATACAAATGAATGTGTAATCAAATGCAATCCGCACAGAGAGCTTGCCTGCGGTTATACCAAGGTCAAGATTATGCCTGAAAACTATTCAAGAATTGTTTTGATTGCAGGTATGACAGGCAAGTCAATACAGGATTTGACAAACGAACTGCTCAACTACGCAATCGACTATGTTGTCATTGATGTTGACGGCAATAAAATCAATTTTTCAGATGTACAGGGGGTGAGATAATGAACATCACAAGAGGTAAAATCAAGTCGGCTCAAAAGGTTGTAATTTACGGTCCCGAGGGTATCGGCAAGTCAACTTTTGCTTCGCAGTTTCCGAATCCTCTGTTTATCGACACTGAGGGTAGTACAAAAAACCTTGATGTTGCAAGAATGGATAAACCGACATCGTGGACGATGCTCAAGAGTCAGCTTGAATATATCAAAAAGCAATCCGACTGTATGCAAGACGGTTGTTATTGATACAATCGACTGGGCAGAACAGCTTTGCATTGATGATATTTGCTCAAAGTACGGCAAAAAAGGTATTGAAGATTTCGGTTACGGAAACGGATATGTTTACGAAAAAGAGGAGTTCGGCAGATTTTTGAACAGCCTTGAAGATTTGATTGACAGAGGTATCAATGTTGTGCTTACCGCACACGCACAGCTCCGCAAGTTTTCACAGCCTGATGAAATCGGTGAATATGACCGCTGGGAGCTTAAACTCGGCAAAAAGACTGCTTCACAGATTTCTCCGCTTGTAAAAGAATGGGCGGATATGGTGCTTTTCGCAAATTATAAAACAGTAGCGGTAGCGACCGACAAAGACGGCAGAAAGTACAAAGCGCAGGGCGGAGGGAGAGTGATGTACACGCTTCATCACCCTTGTTGGGACGCAAAGAACCGTCACGGACTGCCCGAAGAAATGGACTTTAGCTATGCAGGCATTGCCCATATTTTTAATGATGTTGCACCTGTAAATAACGCTCCTGTTCCGCAGAATCCGATACCTCAGCCGCCTAAGGCAGAGCCTGTGACGCAGCCTGTACCACAAACTACGCAAATTGAAAAAACTCCCGAATCTGTACCACTGTCAACACCTCAGATACAGAATGATAAATCTGTCAATATTCCTGAGGGCATACCAAAAACTCTTGCCGACCTTATGAGAGCTAACGGAGTTGACGAAAGCGAAATCAGACAGGCGGTGTTTACACAGGGACACTACCCTTATGATACACCGATTACAAACTATGACCCACGATTTATTAACGGTTGCCTTGTGGGAGCGTGGAATAAAGTGTTTGAAGTGATACAGAGCAACCGTGACTTACCGTTTGAATAAGAAAGGAAGATGTATAAATGGATAGAGAATTTGGTTGGAACGACGAAATAACCGAAGAGGGCGGAAATTATGAACCGCTCCCCGAGGGTGATTATGATTTTACAGTAGCAAAGGTTGAGCGTGCTCGCTCACAGGGTAAAGGCAAACTGCCACCATGTAATATGGCAAAAGTGACTTTTTATGTGTGGGGAGCAGATGACAAGCGAGAAATTACAGTTAATTTCGTACTGCACTCATCGCTTGAATGGAAGCTGTCACAGCTCTTTTTGTCCGTGTCAATGAAAAAACACGGCGAACCGCTCCGTATGGACTGGACAGGCATTATCGGCAAGAAAGGTAAATGTCAGGTTATCATCCGCAAATATGTCAAGAATGACGGCACAGAGGGCGTATCAAATGACATCAAGTATTTTTATGCATACGATGAGCAGGTGACAACGATATCGCCTGCCGTAGCACAGTCTGCACCTCAGCAGTATGTACAGCCTACATATCCGCCACAGTATAACACACAGCCTGCAACGCCAAATACTGCGATGCCGAATAACTGGACACCGGGTAGCTTTTAATGCAACTTCGACCGTATCAGAATGAAGCAAAGAATGCCGTTTTCTCCGAGTGGGAAAGCGGCAATTTAAAAACATTACTTGTCTTGCCTACAGGCTGTGGCAAGACGATAGTTTTTGCAAAAATCACCGAAGAATGTGTCCGTCGAGGTGACAGGGTGCTGATACTTGCTCACCGTGGAGAATTGCTCGACCAAGCGGCGGACAAAATCCAAAAAGCAACAGGGCTTAATTCGTCGGTTGAAAAAGCCGAGCAAAGTTGCATAGGTTCGTGGAACAGGGTTGTTGTAGGCTCTGTACAGACGCTTATGCGTGAGAAAAGACTGTCAAACTTTGACAGCGATTATTTCGACACAATCATTATTGATGAAGCACATCACTCAATCAGCGACAGCTATCAGCGTGTGCTTGAGCATTTTGACAATGCAAAAGTGTTGGGTGTTACCGCAACACCCGACCGAGGAGATATGAAAAATTTAGGAGCAGTATTTGATTCGCTTGCGTATGAATACACACTCCCTAAGGCTATCAAAGAGGGGTATCTGTCACCGATTAAAGCTGTGACAATACCGCTTACACTTGACCTTTCGGGAGTTGCCACACAGGCAGGAGATTTTAAAGCAAGCGACATTGACACGGCACTTGATCCGTATCTTTATCAGATTGCCGAGGAAATGAAAAAATACTGTAAGAACCGTAAAACTGTTGTGTTTTTACCACTTGTAAAAACATCGCAGAAATTTAGAGATATTTTGAACGAAAAAGGCTTTAAAGCGGCAGAGGTAAACGGTAACAGCGAGGACAGAGCAGAGATATTGCAGGACTTTGAAAACGATAAATACAATGTCTTGTGTAACTCAATGCTTTTAACCGAGGGTTGGGACTGCCCAAGTGTTGACTGCGTTGTTGTTTTAAGACCCACAAAGGTGCGTGGGCTTTACTGCCAAATGGTCGGCAGAGGTACAAGACTTGCTCCAAACAAGACGGAGCTTTTGCTGCTCGACTTTTTGTGGCACACAGAGCGACACGAACTTTGCAGACCTGCACATCTCATTTGCGACAACGAAGAAGTCGCACGAAAGATGACCGAAAACTTATCGGAACAGGCAGGTTATCCGATTGACATTGAAGAAGCGGAGGAAAAAGCAAGTGAAGATGTTGTTGCTCAGCGTGAAGAGGCGCTTGCAAATCAGCTTGCGGAAATGCGAACACGCAAACGCAAACTTGTAGATCCGTTGCAGTACGAAATGTCAATTCAGGCGCAGGACCTTGCAGGATATGTTCCGGCATTCGGCTGGGAGTGTTCTCCGCCTACAGACAAACAGAAAGCAAAACTTGAAAAGCTCGGAATATTCCCCGATGAAATCCAGAGTGCCGGCAAAGCAAAACTTATTCTTGACAGGCTCGAAAAGCGAAGAATTGAGGGCTTAACCACACCTAAACAAATCCGTATGCTTGAAAGCAGAGGTTTTCAGCACGTGGGCAAATGGCAGTTTGACGAAGCGTCAGCTTTGATTTCAAGGATTGCCGCAAACGGTTGGAGAACTCCGAAAAACATTAACCCGAAAACATATGTACCGCAAAGCGAGGTGAATACGGTTGGACTTACTTAATGCACTTGAATACATCAGTCCGTCAGAGCTTGACTACCAAGACTGGGTAAATGTCGGAATGGCACTCAAACAAGAGGGATACAGCGTAAAGGACTGGGACGATTGGAGCAGAGCAGACAGTCGATATCACAACGGTGAGTGTGAAAAGAAATGGCAGAGCTTTAACGGCTCTGCCTCACCTGTCACAGCAGGCACGATAATCCAAATGGCTAAAGACAGGGGGATGACTTTTCGTGAATCGAAAGAACTCGGCTGGAATGACGAAATTGCTTTTGAGCAGGGTGATAAGGGCGATATTGGTGTAAATACCTGTGAGGGTGTAAAGTTTCACGAGCCTACAAACTGGAACCCGGTAAATGAGATTGTGACCTACATTGAAACTCTCTTTGATAGCTCGGAAAATGTAGGCTATGTTACTGAAACTTATAAAAAAAATGACAACGGCAAGGTTAAATATTCGCCAACACAAGGCAGTTGTGACCGTACAGCAGGTGAGCTTATTGCCGCACTTAATAACTGCAACGGTGACATATCAAATGTATTCGGTGATTACAAACCCGAGGCAGGTGCGTGGATAAGGTTTAATCCGTTGGACGGCAAGGGCGTCAAAAACGAGAATGTAACCGATTATCGTTACGCTCTGGTGGAATCTGACTGTATGGCTCTTGAAGAACAAAATGCAATCATCAGAGAGCTTGAGCTGCCTGTTGCGGTGCTTGTTTATTCGGGCGGAAAATCAGTCCACGCTATCGTTAAGATTGATGCCGCAAACTATGACGAATACCGCAAAAGAGTTGATTATCTCTACAATGTGTGCAATAAGAACGGCTTTGAAATCGACAAGCAGAACCGCAATCCGTCAAGATTGAGCCGTATGCCCGGTGTTATCCGCAACGGCAAAAAGCAGTTTATCATTGACACAAACATCGGTAAATCAGACTTTGCCGAGTGGAAAGACTGGGTGGAAAGTATCAACGATGACTTACCCGACCTTGACAACCTTGCAGATTTTTTTGAAAATCCTCCTGAACTTGCTCCGCCTCTGATTGAGGGAGTATTGCGACAGGGACATAAAATGCTCCTCGGCGGACCCTCAAAAGCAGGTAAGTCATTTGGTCTTATCGAATTGTGTATTGCAATTGCCGAGGGAACAGAATGGTTCGGCTTTAAGTGTGCGCAGGGCAATGTCTTGTATGTGAATCTTGAGCTTGACCGTGCGTCCTGTTTTCACAGATTCAAGGATGTATATGAAGCATTGGGACTTGAACCAAAAAACTTAAACAGAATTGATATTTGGAACTTGCGTGGTAAGTCCGTGCCTATGGATAAGTTAGCACCTATGCTCATTCGCAGAGCACTGAAAGGCAACTTTATAGCCGTAGTAATTGACCCGATATACAAGGTTATTACAGGCGATGAGAACAGTGCTGACCAAATGGCACACTTCTGCAACCAGTTTGACAAGGTATGTACCGAAATTGGTTGTGCGGTAATCTACTGTCACCACCATTCAAAAGGTGCTCAGGGCGGTAAAAAGTCAATGGACAGAGTTTCGGGCTCTGGTGTTTTCGCTCGTGACCCCGATGCACTCCTTGACCTTACAAGGCTTGAAATCAGCGAAGATTTGATGAAGCAGCAAAAGGATGAAAGAACCTGTAAAATCTGCAAAGACTGGATAGGTCGTTTCAACAAAATCAGTGAAGTGTGTTCGCAGGACGATTTGGTAACGGCAAATAATATGATTGACATCGCACGCAAAACGCTTCCTGAACAGTCTTTTAAGCTGATGATGTCAGATGTTGCCCGTGCCGAAAAAACCGTAAAAGGGATGTCAGCGTGGAGAATAGAGGGTACTCTGCGAGAGTTTCCGGCATTTGATGCACTTAATCTTTGGTTTGATTATCCGATACACAAATCAGATACAACAGGCGTGTTGAAAGACTGTAATTTTGAGGGCGATTTTAACATCAAAGGCTCGCCCTACAAAAAGAATTTTAGCAAGAAAAAAAGTGAATCGGAACGCAAAAAAGAACGCTCAGAATCTATTATGACAGCGTTTACTGCAGAAGAAAATAACGGTCAGGCAGATATAAATGACATTGCTACATATCTTGGAGTTACCGAAAAAACAGTCCGAAATCGACTAAAAGAACACGGCGGATTTTGGATTGACGGCGGTAAAACAGGATTGAGGAAAAAGGAAAAAGCCGAATAAATTTTCCCTTTCCGTCAAATTTGGAAGGAAAATTTTATCGAGAATTTCCTTTTCCGTGAGGGAAAATAGGGAAAATTTCCCGAGATTTTCCTTTTCTAAAAATGACGGAAAATGACTTTTTTCTCGAAATTTTCCGAGGAAGAAAAAACCTATATATATATTCTATATATATAGGAGTATTTCCGTTCCCTAAGGTCACAGGGGTGAAGTAGTTGTGCGAAGCTTACGCACAACAACTCCTTCCCCTGACCTGTGACTAAAAGCAAAATTTTAAAGTTAAGAAAGGAATGGTAAAAATGGCAAAATGCAAATCAACTTCAAAAGATAAAAGATTGAAAATTGCTAAGGGAATGCCACCTTTGAGGCGAAAACTTCCAAATAAAAGTTACAGTTACAAAAACGATCAGGTAATGGATTGGATTTCTAAGCGACCGGCATTGATTGATTATGTGTTGGATAAGTTAGTAGCTAACGGATACATAGTTTATGACCCGAAATTAAAGTTGTGGTATGGAGTTGATTATTTTGAAGAAAATGAAGACTGAATTTTTTATGGCGATGATACCGCCGACCGTAACTGCACAGGAACATAAGGTTATGGTAAAAAACGGCAAACCTGTTTTTTACAATCCGCCCGAGGTGAAACAGGCAAGAGAAAAACTCACATCACATTTGGCAAAGTTTAAACCGTCAGACCCGTACAAGTCGGGTGTCAGACTGATAACAAAGTGGTGCTTTCCTCGTGGTAAACATCAGGACGGCGAATATCGTATAACAAAACCTGACACGGACAATCTGCAAAAAATGCTAAAAGACTGTATGACCGCTCTCGGCTTTTGGTCTGATGACGCACTTGTTGCAAGTGAGATATGTGAAAAGTTTTGGGCAGAGGTTTCGGGTATTTACATCAAGGTGGAAGAACTGTGAATATCTCGGAAGTTAAACGCAACCTTGAAAGAACCGTGCTGTACAATGGAGCAGAATACATTCTGAAAGGCTGTATCATCAGACGGAATACAACGGGTCGGTTTTACTATCAGGCAGAGCTTATGGACACCAAAGCCAAAAGCTCGTTAATTGTAACTGCACTTGATAAGATTGACGAAAGGAGAGAAAGCATTGAAAGCGAGAATACCTGTTAAGCTGAAAAAGGAGGCTATGGCGGAAATTAACCGCCTTGCCGACAGGGAATACCAGAAAGTCAAGGACAAGGAAATTGCGGACGCCACAAGGCGAATTTTTAAGATGATTGTATTTGCCTTGTATAAGGATTTCGGCTTTGGTCGTGATAGATGTGCAAAGGCTTTGAAGTCGATGACCGAGATAATTGAACATTCCGACACTGACGAAGTGTTCTGGGAACATATCGACCGTGTGGTTATCGACAAACTGAAACTTGAATTTGACAAACGGGACTATACCGACAACGGAAAAGTTGTTAATTTTGAAGGAGACGAAGAAAATGAGGAAGTATGAAGCAGTTTATAGCTCTGATGTGCTTGATGAAATCAAGAGTGGAAAAGATATCTTTTTGCTCAACAGGGCAACAAACAATGTTAGTTGGGTAAATGGTATGACTGTAGGTAGCCTTGTAAAAGTTTTTAAGCATGACAATAAAGATAACATATATGAGTTTTACAAGGAAGTGAAAGCAAATGACAAACTTTGAAAAAATCAAACAGATGAGCGTTGAGAATATGGCGGAAATGTTGCTTGATGAAAGTGAAAAACATTTTACATACTGCAACCATTGTTCACATCAAAGTTTTTATGCACCGCATTGTACATCTA
>VOFB01001754.1_pt1 | contig 39924 bp, 79 predicted proteins | sample 5384141 | NCBI WGS metagenome assembly VOFB01 (sample SAMN12384721, study PRJNA508395) | human gut metagenome | isolation source: healthy gut A | host: Homo sapiens
AAAGATGCGGATGGCGTTCTGATACGATTTTGCAGGGAGGTGTGGAAGGTATGGCGTCATGATATCGAGATTCCGAAGAAATATAATGTAGATATTTGTGTAGGAGATACGCGTGGCCCGTCCGGTATTTTCCGTTTTTGAGAACGGCCCGGTGCTTCTCGATATTATAAGAGACTGTGAAGAGGTATGTCCGAACGCGGTAGTTCTCAATTATACGAATCGATGGCAATGCTCGTAAGTTATCTGCAGTCGATGTCTGACATGAATATTACAGGATTATGTCACAGTGTTCAGGAACGGCGGAAATGCTTGCAAAATGGATCGGAGCAGAAGAAAAGCAGGTTCGTTATACATGTGCGGGAATCAATCATCAGGCGTTTTATCTTGATTTTGAAGTGGATGGAAAAAGATGCTTATCGGATCTTTTATAAAACAATCGAAAAGACGAAGAAGTGGCGGCTGAAGAACCTGTCAGAATCGAAATGTTCAAGAAACTTGGATATTTTAATACAGAATCGTCGGGGACATAATTCGGAATATGTGGCATGGTTTAGAAAACGTCCCGATCTGATCGAAAAATATTGTACTCACGGAACAGGATGGAATCGGGAGCGTACGGATTTATACTGGATGAGTATTTAGGACGGGAAGATACATGGGAAAAAGGAATATACGGACTGGCTTGAAAACGGAGAAGTCGATCTTGAAAGAGGAGAGGAATACGCTTTCCAATATTTTCAACGCAGTGTTCGGCGACACACCTTACTTCTTTAACGGAAACCTGAAAAACCATGGTTATATTACAAATGTGAAACAAGGCGTATGTGTGGAAGTTCCGACAGTCGCAACAGAAGCGGGAATCGTTCCGATCAAACAGATCACGCTTCCGGATCATCTGGCAGTGCTTGTAAATAATTCGGCGCTGATCGAAGACCTTGCCGTGAAAGCTGCCATTGAAGGCGATCCGAACCTTGTATTCCAGGCTGTTTTTTGTATGATCCGCTTACAAGCGCGGTCTGCAGCATGGATGAAATCCCTGAACATGGTTCAGAGATGCTTGATAAAAATGCAGAGTATTTGAGTTACTTTAAGTCGTTAAAGATAAATATGGAGGTGCTTCATGAAAAAGAGAATCGTTAGTTTAATATTGTGGGCTCATGGTATTTTCAGCGGCAGGATGTTCAGGCGGCGGAGAAAATAAAGCAGGAAAAGACGACGTTACACTGACAATGTGGACACATATCAATGAGCCGTGGAATGCGGCATATAAAGATGCGATCAAAGAGTTTGAATCGGAAAATGAAGGCGTTCGGATTAAACTTGAGACGTTCCCATATGATGAGTTTGAATCAAAAGTACAGACCGCTTTGATCGATGGTGAAGGCGGAGCGGATATTTATGAATTGTGGGGAGGCTGGGCATTAGATTTTACTCCTTACGGAACATTGATGGAACTGCCGGAGGAAATGGCAGAAAAAAGTGAGAGAAGAAAATTACGAGCCGACATACGGAGCACTTGAGTATGAGGATAAAATGTATGGTATCCCGCTGGAATATAATATCGAGTACGGCGGAATGCTTGTGAACGATACATTGCTCAAGGCGAAGGGGCTTACTGTTCGAAAAACGTGGGAAGAACTTCGTAAAACGGCAATCGAAGGAACAGAGCACGACGGCAATATTTTCCAGTGCAAAGGTTTTGATTTTGTGAACTGGGATTCTGTGCCATATTATTTCCTTGCCTTTATCCTTCAGCAGGATGCGGATTACATGACGGCGGACGGAAAATTCGACGTGACGACAGATGCGGCTAAGACAGCGTTTAATGAACTTGCGACAATGGTAACAGAAGATAAAGTTACAGATCTTGAAGGACTGACAGGCGGAGCAGATATGGAAGGTTATCAGCAGTTATATGCCGGACGCAACATGATCGTACCGCGCGGACCGTGGACGATCTCCGAAGGAGAACAGTCATTCGGATTAAAACTCGGCACGGTTTTTGATTATGCAGCTATGCCGCAGTATGGAAACAATCAGAAATTTGCTTCGGAAAACGGATGGTCGCTGGCGGTAAGTTCCAGTTGTAAAGAACAGAAATCGCTTTGAAATTCCTTGAATATCTGTATCAGGATGATGTTATGTTAGAGCATAACATACGCTGCACACAGATTCCGGCAAAGAAAAGTCTGGCTCAGAGCGAAGAGTACAAAGAAGTTCCGTACGCGGACGTTCTTGTAGGAATTCTCGATCAGGGACAGTTTATCGGAAACTTTAACACGGATCGTCTGAAAGAAACAATCAACAATACGTTTGTTTCCTATTGTTCCGGGGAATACGGATCGTTGGACGAGGCGATGGAAGATATGAATACGAAACTGAATGGAATACTGGAATAAAATAAAAGACTGCCGTAAAACGGCAGTCTGACTCTACAAGGGGTGCGTCATGAAAAATAAAAATTTGTAGGGACGGTCATGGTACCGGCTATGCTGCATATGTTTGTATTTATCGTTATCCCGATCGTGATAGGTCTTGTGATTTCTTTCTTTAACTATAATCCACTCAGTTCAGACAATAAATTTATAGGACTGGAAAACTTTGTAAGGCTTGTTCAAGACGCGGATTTTCGTAAGGCGCTTTTAAATACGCTGTTATTCGTGCTCATCACGGTTACTTTGAATATCGGCATCGCGCTCGTTGTGGCGCAGATGATCTCATGGTTTAAATCAAATAAGGTGAGAAGTTTTTTCCGTATGGTATTTTTCCTGCCGTGTATTGCGCCTATGGTTGCAACATCCGTTGTATTTGCCCGTTCTATCTTCCCGACGACAACAGGATTTCTGAACGTGGCTCTGAACAAGATCGGGATCGACTCGATCAACTGGCTCGGAGATCCGAAAGTAGTGATGATCTCACTTATTATTTATACGATCTGGGTAGACGTCGGTTATAACGTGATCCTGTTTTCGGCAGGTATTGACGGAATTCCTTCTTATGTGTATGAGGCGGCAGATCTGGACGGAGCGAGCGAATGGGTAAAATTCCGCAAGATTACATGGCCTTTGCTCGGAAGAAGCTTTCAGTTTGTCATTGTACAGACGTTGATCTCACATTTTCAGATGTTTGCGCAGTTTGCAGTGCTCATTTTGAAAGACGGCCCTCAGAATTCAGGACTTGTTCTTTCAAGATATATTTACAAGATGGCGTTTGAGTATAAAGACATGGGATATGCATCGGCTGTGTCGCTTGTTCTCTTTGTCATTATTATGACACTGTCATTGATCGAGCAGAAGAAGAGCGCGGTAGACTGGGGAGTATTAGGAGGCATATTATGAAAATGTTAAAAGACAAAAGAACAGAAAACTAAGGATTATTTCATTCGTGATTTTGTTTTTGGCAGCGATCGTGTTTCTTGCGCCGTATTTTTTGATGCTTTCCAATTCCTTTTAAATCTACGAAAGAGATTTTGTTGGAGCCTACGAATATGCTGCCGAAGCAGTTTACGCTTGACGGATATGTGAAAGTGATTACAGATTCGCCGTTTTTCAGATGGATGGGAAATTCGCTTTTTTGTAACGGTTATTGATACGCTTGTCGTTTTGTTTACGAGTCTTTGATCGGATTTGTGCTGTCGAAATATAAATTCAAACTGAACAAATTTTTGTTTTATGTAATATTGATCACAATGATGATGCCGACGGCGGCAATGATGATCCCGGAACTTTTTGCTTATATCAAAACTGGGATGGTATGATAAGATCATTTCTCTTGTTGTGCCTACGTTTGTAAATGCATTTGGAATTTTTCCTGTGCAAACAGTTTATCGACGATATGCCGAAGGAACTTTTCGAGTGTGCGATGCTTGATAATGCGGGGCCGTTTACGATCTATCGAAAGATCGTGCTTCCGGAATCCGCCCGGCGCTCGGAAGTCTGACGATCTTTACCTTTTAGGATTGTGGAATGATTACCAGACGCCGTTGATCTATTTGAACAGCTCGGAAAATATGACTCTGCCTCTTGCAATGTCGTATTTTTCAACTCAGCATTTATCGGATCTTTCGGCGACGATGGCTGCCGCTTCCCTTATTATGATTCCTGCGTCGATCGTATTTATTATATTCCAGAAGCAGTTCATCAAAGGAATTACGATGACCGGAATGAAATAACGAAAAATGTGGAAAAGAAAAAGTTAAAAAAGCAAGAAGTATAAAGATAAAATGTAAATGCTAAGGACATAAAAAGAGGAAAACATAAAAAGAGAATCAGAAGGGGTGATTCTGTATGGAATTGGAAAAAATTTGATCCTGTCTGCGCCGCAGTGCTGAAAAAACAGAAATTGAAAAACCGGCATATCCGGTGATAGATTTCCATATGCATATGGGAAAAATGCTGTTGGGCGAATCGTATGAAACAAAGTATGACACGAAGGAATATGTCCGGGAACTGCAAGATGCCGGCGTTGTATGCGCTGTGAATATGGATGGATATTTCGGAAAAAGATCTGGAAAAGATGCAAAGAAACAAGAAGGATTCGAGGAAATGTTTTTTAATTTTATGCAGCTTGATTTTTTCTGCGTATGATGATCCTGATTTTTTGCGATAAAACGAAAAAAGGTAATAGAAGATTCCTGTATGCGCGGATGCCGGGGGGATCAAATTATGGAAAGATCTTTCGCTGTGGGAGCGGATAAATACGGCAGGCCGATCCGTACAGATGATCCTCGTTTTGATATCATCTATGATCCGGCGGCGAAACTGCACATTCCGGTGCTGATGCATGTAGCTGATCCGGCGGCGTTTTTACCCGAAAAGTGAAAAAAATGAACGATGGGAAGAGCTTGATGTCTGTCCGGAATGGGATTTTTTCAGATCATGAAAAGTATATGAGTTTTTGAAGAACTTATGGAAATGCAAAGAGAATACGGTACGCAGTCATCCGGAAACGACGTTTGTGATCGCTCATGTCGGAAGTTACGCGGAGAATCTGGAATGGGTAAGCGGGCAGCTGGAAAAATATCCGAATATGTATATAGATGTTGTCGGCCCGGCTGGCGGAGCTGGGAAGAGTTCCGTACAGTGCGAAGAAGTTTTTTTGTGAAGCATCAGGATCGGATCTTGTTCGGTACGGATTGTACGCCGCTTGGTATGGGATATCATAAGATTTATTATCGTTTCTTCGAGACAAAAGACGAGTATTTTCCGTATCAGCCCGAAGGAGAACTTCCGGGACAGGGAAGATGGGCAATCTACGGAATCGGACTGGAAGATGAGATCTTGAAAAAGATATATTATAAAAATGCATGTAAAGTTTTCTCTTGATGAAAACCGCTTTGTAGGAGGTGTGAGATGAGACGGTATTTAAGCGTTGATTGTGGCGGAACAAAGACGGCGTTTTTTTGTGCCGTGAAACGGAGAGCTGGAAGCTGCGTGTACGTTAGGCCCCGGCAACTATATGGTGAACGGAATCGATCATGTGCTGTCAGTATTAAAGACGGTTTTTGCAGATCTGCTGTCAGGCGGCAATCGCGCAAAGTGAGATCACTCACAGTTTTATAGCTATCGCAGGGTTTAAAGATATACCGGCGGATGTGCCGGTGCTTACCCGCCTTGTACGGGAAACGTTTCCGAGGATGTCGATCACTTCTCGGGAACGATACGGAAAATGCACTGGCAGGATCTCTTCGGAAAACAGGGAATCCATGTGATCGCCGGAACGGATCGATCGGGCTTGGATTTGACAAGGACAGTTACTATGTGCGAAGCGGCGGATGGCATCATCTTTTCGAGGGATGAAGGAAGCGGTTATTGATCGGATGTCAGTTGATCCGGCATTTTACAATGCAGGCGGACGGAAGAGAAAAAACGATGATGTTTGATTATATTTTGGAAAAATACGGTCTTGCGTGTCCTGAAGAGATATTAAGGCTCGTTATTAATGAGTGGAAGGGAGAACGGGATAAGATCGCATCTATGTCAAAAGATGCATATGAACTTGCGGAACAGGGCGATTCTGCGGCGGCAGGCATTTTTAAAAGCGCGGCGCGCGAACTTGCGAAGATCGTAAAAGGCGTGTACAGAAACGGGAATTTTGATATACCGGTTTATGTGTCTTATTCCGGAGGTGTGTTCAAAGCGATGAAGTATATAAAAGAAACGCTGGAAGAAGAGCTGCGGGACGTATCGTGCGTTTTCACAGAGCCGTGTCTGCTCCCGTCGGCAGGCGGGATTATACTGGCGTGCAGAGCTGCGGGAAACGAAGTGAGTGAACAGATGATAGAAAATCTGCGTACGGCACAGCATATGCGGGTATAAAATTGATATGAAAAATGAAAGAAAAGTATAAAAATATATTGGAAATAAAGCCTTTTATATGATGGTCATGGCGATCGCCGTTCCGATCATGATCCAGAACGGAATTACAAACTTTGTGAACCTTTTGGACAATATTATGGTTGGAAGACTGGGAACAGAAGAGATGTCGGGTGTTTCGATCGTCAATCAGATCATATTTGTGTATAATTTATGTATTTTCGGCGGAACAGCAGGTGTGGGAATCTTTACCGCCCAATATTTCGGACAAAAAAATGATGAAGGGATACGCAGTACATTCCGATATAAGATTTGGTTGGCGCTGATATTACTGTCGGCGCCGCTTTTCTTCTTCTGTTTTTCGGAAAGCAGCTGATTCTTTTGTATCTGATGGGAGAAAACGGAGGAAATGAAAAGCTGGCGCTGGAATATGGATGACGTATCTTCGGATTATCTTATTGGATCTTCCGGCGTTTATGATCCTGCAGGTTTATGCCAGTACGATGCGTGAGTGCGGGGAAACAGTAGTGCCGATGAAGGCGGGAGCTGCGGCTGTGGCGGTCAATCTTATTTTCAATTATCTGCTGATATACGGAAAGTTCGGATTCCCCGGCTGGGGGTGGCGGGAGCGGCTGTGGCAACGGTGCTTTCGCGTTATACGGAAACGGCGATCGTCGTAATATGGGCGCATACCCATGAGAAAGAAAATACATATATGACAGGACTTTATAAAACGTTGTCCGTGCCCCGGGATCATGTAAAAAATATTTTATAAAGGGAACGCCGCTTTTGCTGAACGAAGCGTTATGGTCTTTCGGTATGGCGGTTTTGGCACAAAACTATTCTGTGCGCGGGCTGACGGTGATCGCGGCGATGAACATAGCGAATACGATCAATAACTTATTCAGCGTTGTGTTTGCGGCGATGGGAGAATCCGTGGCGATCATAGTCGGGCAGGCGCTTGGCTTCGGAGATATGAAAAGAGCGAGAGAGATCGACAATAAGATGATTGTATCCTGCGTTCTTATCAGTTTCGCAGTATCGGTTTTATGTTTCTTTTCGCGCCGTTTTTCCCCGGATTTATAATACGACGGAAGCTGTGCGAAAGGCGGCTATGGGACTTGTTTTGGCACAGGCGGTGTTTATTCCCCAGAATGCATTTTTCAACGCCGCTTATTTTACCCTTCGGGCAGGCGGGAAAACAGGTGTCACTTTTTTCTTTGACTGTGTATTCTTATGGTGCGTCAACATTCCGATCGTTTTGTTTTATGCCGATATACCGGACTTGCCCCGTGGGCGGTCTACAGTGCGATGCAGATCGGGGAATGGCTGAAGTGTATTGCGGGCGCGGTAATGGTGAAAAAGGGAGTGTGGCTTGAGAACCTGACCGGTAAAGGGAAGATGAAAATATCTTCTGCGGGAAAATGAAGAAAAGCATTGACATTTCCGAGTGTACATTGTAAAGTCTTGTTTGTAACAAAACAGTTTAATAAAAATACTTTCTCTTATTCAGAGTGGTGGAGATACAAAGGATCTGAGAAGCTGCGGCAACCCCTGAACAGGAAGGTGCCAACCTGAGCGAGTCATCGAACAATAAGAGGATTGTTGTGATAGAGAGACAGTCCGCTTTTACGGGCTGTTTTTATTTGCGGCGGCGAGTCAAAGTCCGGGTCATCCGGGGATCTTGACGACTGCTTATGATCTGAAGCAGTCTGCCGCAGGCAGATATCTTTCTTGATCGTAAAGAAATAGAGAAAGTGAACGAAAGGAGAATGGTTATGGAGAGAGAGAAAAGATTTTATTTACTTCCGAGTCGGTTACGGAAGGACATCCGGACAAGATGTGCGATCAGATTTCGGACGCTATTTTGGATGAACTTATGAAGCAGGATCCGATGAGCCGTGTCGCATGTGAGACATGCTGTACGACAGGCGTCGTTATGGTGATGGGAGAGATCACGACGAAAGCTTATGTAGATATTCCGAAGATCGTACGTGACACGGTTCGTGAAATCGGCTATACAAGAGGAAAATACGGATTTGACGCCGAGACATGCGGCGGGATCACAACGATTGACGAACAGTCGTCCGATATTGCGATGGGAGTGGATAAAGCGCTCGAAGCAAAAAGAAAATAAAATGTCAGAAGACGATATTGAAGCCATCGGAGCAGGAGATCAGGGAATGATGTTCGGTTATGCGTCTGATGAAACAGAAGAATATATGCCGTATCCGGCGGCGATGGCGCATAAGCTTGCGCGCCGTCTGACAGAAGTAAGAAAGAATGGAACTCTGCCGTATCTTCGCCCGGACGGGAAAACACAGGTAACTGTGGAATATGATGAAAACGGCGTTCCAAAGCGTTTGGATGCGGTTGTGCTTTCTACACAGCACGATCCTGAAGTGACGCAGGAGCGGATTCATGAAGATATTAAGAAATATGTATTCGATGAAGTGATTCCGGCAAATATGACAGATGATGAAACAAAGTTTTTCATTAATCCGACAGGACGTTTTGTGATCGGAGGACCTCATGGAGACAGCGGTTTGACAGGACGTAAAATCATTGTTGATACTTACGGAGGAATGGCGCGTCACGGCGGCGGAGCTTTCTCGGGAAAAGATTGTACAAAAGTGGATCGTTCCGCGGCATATGCGGCGCGTTATGCGGCGAAAAATATTGTTGCGGCAGGTCTTGCGAGACGATGCGAGATCCAGCTTTTTATGCCATCGGCGTAGCGCAGCCGACGCCGGTATCCGTAGATACGTTCGGCACAGGGAAGGTTTCGGATACAAAGCTTGTGGAGATCATCCGTGAGAACTTTGATTTCCGTCCGGCGGGAATTATTAAAATGCTGGATCTGCGCAGACCGATCTATAAGCAGACCGCTGCGTACGGACATTTTGGAAGACTTGACGTTGAACTGCCGTGGGAAAACTGGACAAAGCAGACGATCTGAAAAAATATCTTGAATCATAAAACAGATTTACCGGCGGGAAAGACCGGTATAGAAAAAGGATAGAAAACTAAGATGACGATTCGGCCGTCTTTTCGATACAGGGTAACGGATATCCATATCGAAGAGGCGGCTGATTTGTTTATAAAAAGTTTCGTTGAAGAAGGGAGGGGTAACGGTATAATATATAATATCATGCAAAAGTGAGAATCTGTTTTAGGAGGAGCGCCTATGAAGCTTAGGGACAAAATTGATCGTGGCATTTATGTCTGTTATGATTTTGCCGATGATCTTTTGAATGTAGTGATGCATACGTTCGCGTCGCGGGAAGTAGGAGAACTTCAGCAGCTTTATATGATTGTCGTATTCATCACAACGACGCTGCTGATTTATTGATCTACCGTTCGGTTTCTGTTCCGCTGGCGAAACTGCAGAAGGCGGCAAGAAATATCAAGGAAGGGAATCTTGATTTTGAGATCAGGCAGGAGTCGGATGATGAGATCGGACAACTCTGTCAGGATTTTGAGGAGATGAGGCTTAGGCTGAAGGCGAACGCGGAAGAGAAGGTTGCATTCGACCGGGAGAACAAGGAGCTGATCAGTAATATTTCCCACGATCTGAAAAAACACCGATCACGGCGATCAAAGGATATGTGGAAGGAATCATGGACGGGGTTGCGGATACCCCCGAAAGGATGGACAGATACATTAAGACAATATATAATAAAGCAAATGAGATGGATCTTTTAATCAACGAACTGACGCTTTATTCAAGATCGACACGAATCGTATTCCGTATAATTTTACGACGATATCGGCGAAAGGGTATTTTGGAGACTGCGGGGAAGATCTGCATATGGAGCTTGAGTCGAAAGGAATCGAATTTACTTATTGCAATACGATGGAAGAAGACTGCAAGGTGATCGTTGATCCCGAGCAGCTTAGAAGGGTGATCAATAATATCGTATCGAATTCGTTGAAATATATGGACAAGACGAACGGAAAAGTCACGATGGAAGTAAAAGATGTCGGCGATTTTATACAGGTTGAATTAGGCGACAACGGCAAAGGGATCGCCGCAAAAGACCTGCCGTACATTTTCGATCGCTTTTACAGGACGGATGCTTCCCGCAATTCATCGAAAGGCGGAAGCGGAATCGGTTTGTCGATCGTGAAGAAGATCGTGGAAGAACATGGAGGAAAATATGGGCGACCAGTGAAGAGGGCCGGAACAACAATGTATTTTGTAATCAGAAAATATCAGGAGGTATCTATTGATGAGTAAGCGTATTTTGATCGTAGAGGATGAAGAGAGTATTGCGGATCTTGAGAAAGATTATCTTGAACTGAGCAACTTTGAGGTGGAAGTGGCGAATGACGGAGATACAGGTCTGCAAAAAGGACTGGGCGGAGATTTTGACCTGATTATCCTGGATCTGATGCTCCCGGGAGTTGACGGTTTTGAAATATGCCGTCAGATCAGAGATCAGAAGAATACGCCGATTATTATGGTTTCTGCCAAAAAGACGATATTGATAAAATCAGAGGTCTGGGCCTTGGAGCGGATGATTATGACGAAGCCGTTTAGCCCGAGTGAGCTTGTGGCCCGCGTGAAAGCGCATCTTGCCAGATATGAACGGCTGATCAACAGCAATGCGGAGGAAAATGAAGTGATCGAGATCCGCGGATTGAAGATCGATACGACGGCGAGACGCGTATGGGTCGGAGGAGAAGAGCGGTCATTTACGACGAAAGAGTTCGATCTTTCTTACATTTTTGGCGAGTCATCCGAATCATGTGTATACGAAAGAGGAGCTGTTTCGCGAGATCTGGGATATGGAGTCGATAGGAGATATCGCGACTGTGACAGTGCATATTAAGAAGATTCGGGAGAAAATCGAATATGACACGTCTCATCCACAGTATATCGAGACGATATGGGGAGTGGGATATCGCTTTAAAGTGTAATGGCATGACGAAAACACAGTTTGATTTTATATTTGTCATGAGAGAAAAGGGGTTTCGTTTTTCGGAACTCCTTTTCTATTGTAAATGAGAATAAATGCGTGTATCATATAGAAGTCAAAAGGAAGCGGCATAATATGGAATATATATGCCGTGTATGGGGAAAACAGATTAAGATCATAGGGTGGTTTTAGAAATGGAAAAGAAAAAAAAGAGTCCGAGGAGACTGAAGTTCAATACGGTGCAGACGGTTGTTATCGGATTTTTTCGGGGTGATACTGGGGGCGGAATACTTTTGAGCCTTCCGATCTGTAATCAGAAGCCGATCGAGTTTATAGACGCGCTTTTACGTCTGTCAGCAGCGTATGCGTTACCGGCCTTGTGACGATTGTTCCGGCGGAACAGTTTACATTGCTAGGGAAAATTATTTTACTGCTTTTGATACAGGTCGGCGGACTTGGGTGATCGCCTGCATGTCTGCGTTTTTCCTTTTATTGGGAAAAAGATCAATATGAAAGGAAGAATCACGATCCAACAGGCATATGGACTGGATACGCTTTCAGGTCTTGTAAAGTTCGTGATCCGTATTTTAAAAGGAACGTTTTGGTAGAGGGATCGGCGCGGTACTTTTTCGCTCCGGTTTATTCCTGAGTTTGGGTTTATAAAAGGCGTCGGTTACGCAATCTTTCATTCTGTTTCGGCATTTTGCAACGCGGGTATCGATATACTTGGAAGTACGACTTTATACAGTATTCAGGGTCGTGGCTTATTAATTTTACGACAATGTTTCTGATCGTTATGGGCGGACTTGGTTTTCCGGTATGGCATGACATTGCGATCAATATAAAAAGATGACGGAAATCAAGAAAAGACCTTTAAAATGGCTGTTTACAAGACTTTGTCTGCAAAGTAAGATCGTTCTTACGATGACGGGACTTCTAATCCTGTGCGGCGCCGTCGGATTTTTTTCCTGCTGGAGTTTAACAACCCCGAAACAATGGGAGATATGAATCTTCTTGAGAAGATGACGGCATCTTTATTTCAGTCGGTGACGACAAGAACGGCGGGATTTGCGACAGTTCCGCAAGGAGACTTAAGAGAAAGTTCGAAGCTTTTTTGGGCTGTATGCTTATGTTCATCGGAGGATCTCCGGCGGGTACGGCAGGCGGCGTTAAGACAACGACGATCGCGATGCTTTTGCTGAAGGTTCTCTGTGTACTGAAAACAAAAGAGATACAGAGTGTTTTGCAAGAAAGATTGATAATAATATCGTCAGATCGGGAATTACGATCACAATGATCACTTTGATCTTCCTGATGTCGGGAATTACCGCACTGACAATCTTTGAACCCGGAATTGATTTTGATCTTACTTATGAAGCGGCGTCCGCAATGGGAACGGTCGGACTGACGGCAGACCTTACCCGATCCTGAGCAGGGGAAGTCATGTGATCCTTATGATCCTTATGTATGTCGGAAGGATAGGACCGCTTACTATGGCGCTTGCATTATCGGGAAGAAGCGATAAGATTTCTAAGTTCAGAGAACTTCCGGAAGAAAATGTGATGCTCGGCTAAGTGGGAGACAACGTAATGCTTGGATAATTGGGAAAGAAAATGCAATGCAGAGCATGAAGATGAGAATATGGACAGAGAAATAAAAAAAGTAGAAATACAAAACCGGAAATGTAAAGACAGAAGCATTTAAAAGGAGGGAACATATTATGGATAAACAATTTGCGGTGTTGGGACTTGGAAGTTTCGGGTCAAGCGTTGCGCTTACATTGGAAAATATGGGATGCGATGTGCTCGTCGTAGACGAGTCTTACGAGAAAGTACAGGAAATATCCGACAAAGTTTCTTACGCGGTCAAAGCGGACGTGTCAGAGCCTGACGCGCTGCAGGCTCTCGGAGGACGTAATCTTGACGGAGTGGTAGTTGCCATTTCGGAAAAGTTTAGAGGCAAGTATTATGGCGACGATGCTTTGCAAAGAAATGGGAATTCCTCTCGGCGTTGCAAAGGCGAAAGACAAACTTCAGGGCGCGATCCTGCAAAGAGTCGGAGCGGATCGTATCGTGTATCCTGAGATCGAGATGGGAAGCCGCGTGGCAAAAAAGCCTCGTGTCGAAAGAATTTGTGGACTGGATCTCTCTTTCAAATGATTACAGTATGGTAGAGATCGTCGTGCCGCAAAACTGGGTAGGAAAGAGTCTTGTCGATCTCGGAGTCAGAGAGCGTCTGGGAATCAATGTCGTCGGTATTATCAAGAACGGAAAGATCGAAGTCGCGATCAATCCGCAGGAGCCGCTTCGGGAAAAAAAATATTGATCGTGATCGGTTCTAACGATATTCTTGAGAAATTTGACATGAAAAACAGATAGAAAAATGCAGGTGAGAAAATGATTACAAGTACATCGAATATACAAGTAAAAAAGAATTGCTTCGTTTGCAGAAAAAAAAGCCGTGAGCGGGAGAAAGAGGGCGTATTTATCGTAGAAGGACCGCGCATGGCGGAAGAGATCCCACGGAGCGCATTGTAAAACTGTATGTGTCGGAAAGTTTTCAGGCGAAATGCGTCAAAGAAAAAAAACGATCGGTTTATTCAAGAGGCGGAAGTGATGTCGGATACGGTATTTGCGCATGTGTCGGACACGAAGACTCCGCAGGAATCCTTGCCGTCGTACGCCGGATGGAGTATACGGCGGAAGATATTTTAGGGAGACTCCGCATGTGCTCGTTCTTGAAAATATTCAGGATCCGGGCAATCTCGGAACGATTTTTCAGGACTGCAGAGGCGGCGGGGGCTACAGGCATTGTTTTGAGCAAAGACTGTGTAGATCTGTATAATCCGAAAGTGATCCGTTCTACGATGGGAGCGATTTTTCGGATTCCGTTTATTTATACGGATGATCTGAAAGGAACGATCGACGAACTGAAACGGGAAGGAATCACGGTTTATGCGGCGCATCTTAAAGGGAAAACTCTATGATATGGAAGATTACAAGACGGCATGCGCATTTCTTATCGGAAATGAAGGAAACGGTCTGACAGAAGAAACTGCGGCATGTGCGGATCGGAAAATACTGATCGATGGAAGGCGGCGCAGAGTCGCTGAATGCAGCGGTGGCTTCGGGCAGTACTTATGTTTGAAGCGGGCAGACAAAGGCGGAACAAGAGAAAATAAGGCGGCGCGAGTCTGTAAATGATGATCAAAGTAAATGAAAACAAATGTGAATAATTGAAAGTAAATAAATACAGATAAAAAATAAATGAAAAGAGAGGATAAGACAATGGATTTAAAGGGAAGACAATTTCCTGACACTGAAAGATTTCACACCAGAGGAGATCACATATCTGTTGGACCTTGCCGCAGAATTAAAAGAAAAGAAGAAAAAAAAGGGATACTTGTCGATCATCACAGAGGCGAAAAATGTGGCGCTGATCTTTGAAAAGACAGTACGCGTACACGCAGTTCTTTTGAGGTAGCGGCACATGATCTCGGAATGGGGACGACTTATATCGGAACGATGGGATCTCAGTTCGGGAAGAAAGAGAGCATCAAAGATACCGCAAGAGTTCTCGGAAGAATGTATGAAGGAATCGAATACAGAGGATTCGGACAGGAGATTGTAGAAGACCTTGCAAAATATGCAGGAGTTCCAGTATGGAACGGACTGACAAACGAATATCATCCGACACAGATGCTGGCAGACATGCTGACCATCCGTGAGCATTTCGGGAAACTTGAAAGGTCTGAAACTTGTATATATGGGAGATGCCCGTTATAATATGGGCAATTCGCTCATGATCGCCTGTGCAAAACTCGGACTTGATTTTGTGGCGTGTACGACAGAAGACTATTTCCCGAATGAGGAGCTTGTAGAGGAGTGCCGCGTATATGCAAAGAATCAGGTTCTGAAATTACATTGACAAGCGATGTGAAAGAAGGAACAAAAGGCGCTGACGTCATCTATACAGACGTATGGGTATCTATGGGAGAACCTGACGAAGTGTGGGAGAAACGGATCAGAGAGCTGACTCCGTACAAAGTAACAAAAGAAGTGATGGAAAATGCAAAACCGGAAGCAATCTTTCTTCACTGCCTTCCGGCGTTTCATGATCTTGGAACGAAAGTCGGAAGAGAGATCGGCGAGCGTTTCGGAATCACAGATATGGAAGTGACGGACGAGGTATTTGAGTCTGAACAGTCGAAAGTGTTCGATGAGGCGGAAAACCGGATGCATACGATTAAAGCGGTTATGGATGCTACATTGAAGTAAAAATAAGTAGAAAAGAAGATAAAAACAGAGAAGATACAAAGGCAAAAAGCAAGAAAGATAAAGACAACGAAAAGCTGAGAACGTAAAAAGATAAAAAGTCGAGAGAATAAAAGACGAAAAACTTGAGAAGGCAAAAAGCCAAGAAAGTAAAATCAGAGAAGGCGAAAAGCAGATAAAATTATGAAAGCAGAGATTTTGAAAATGCTGCGGGAAGCAGACGGGTACATTTCAGGGCAGGAAATCTGTGAGAAGTTCAATGTGTCGCGCACTGCGGTCTGGAAGGTGATCCGCCGGCTTCAGGAAGACGGCTACGAGGTGGAAGCTGTGCGAAACAAAGGGTATCGCATGGTGGAAAGTCCCGACATTTTGACAAAAGAAGAAGTGGAAAGCTGTATGCATACGGAATGGGCGGGAAGAAATGTCGTATGTTATAAAGTGACGGATTCAACGAATCTGCGCATCAAGCAGATGGGAGATGAAGGCGCTTTAGCCGGAACGCTGGCTGTGGCGGAAGAGCAGACGGCGGGAAGAGGGCGCAGAGGACGTTCGTGGGAATCACCTGCCGGGCAGGGGATCTTTATGTCGGTTCTTTTAAGACCGAAGATCACGCCGGATAAAGCGTCTATGCTGACGATCGTGACGGCGTGCAGTACGGCGAAAGGAATAAAAATATTTTGAAAATGAGGGGCTTCCTGTCCGGATATTCAGATTAAGTGGCCGAACGATCTCGTTGTCAACGGGGAAAAAACTGGCAGGTATTCTCACGGAGATGAGTACGCAGATCGATTATATCAATTATGTGACCGTCGGGATCGGAATTAATGCAAACACAAAAAGTTCCCGGAAGAATTAAAGATCATGCAACATCGCTGTATCTTGAATGCGGACATATGGTGAAACGAGCGTCTGTCATTGCGTCGATCATGAAATGTTTTGAGGAAGATTACCGCCTGTTTCTTGAGACGGAAGATTTAACCGGACTGATGGAAACGTATATGTCGATGCTTGTCAACCAGGATCAGGACGTTCTTGTACTTGATCCAAGCGGAACATATAAGGCAAAGGCACTGGGGATCGATAAAAACGGAGAGTTGATCGTGAGAAGGGAAGACGGAACTTCGGAACATGTCTATGCCGGAGAAGTCTCGGTCAGAGGTGTGTACGGTTATGTATAAATGCATGTGCGGGATAAGAAATGCATGCATAGGATAAGCTGAGAGATATGGATGAGTATAGACGAACTAAATGCAGATTTTAAGTTCGGAAAAAACAGGAAAAGAGAGGTAATGTATGGAAGAAGAGGTTGTGCTTTGTGCGGCAAGCGCATATGAACAGAAATTTTATTTGAATCCTCAGTTTGAGTCGCTGCCGGAAGCAGTGCGTCAGGAACTGCAGATCATGTGCGTATTGTATACGGAAGATGTGGGAGGCATTCTCCTTGTCGTATATGATGAAGAAGAAATCTCGAGTTAAAAGTAGAGCACGAAGAAAATGATTTTGCTTTTTGATGAGATAGGAAGTGTGCTGAAGATCAAACAGCTTCAGCAGACGAAAAAAAGAATTGTTTGAATCGCTTGAAACATTTTACAGGGTGTTTTATCTCGGAGAGGAGTAGGGTGTGGAATTTTTACAAAAGGTCATCAACTGTATGCTGAGAGAAAAGAATGGTTTCTGGATTTGTTTGCGGCACATGTGGGGCTGGCTTTAACGGCGGCTGTGAGCGCGGGGATCATAGGACTTCTTTTTAGGGATTTTTATTTCGGAACATAAAAAGCGGCAGGTCCCGTTCTGACGATCGCAAATATCGGTTATACGATTCCGGCGATCTCACTTCTGGGAATGCTGATCCCGGTTTTGGGGATCGGAATAAGACGGCGATAACCGCTCTTACGATTTACGGCATCATGCCGATGGTGCGAAATACGTATGCGGGAATTACCGGCGTCGGGGAAGAAGTAGTCGCGGCGGCGGAAGGAATGGGGAGCACGCGCTTCCAGATCATGACAAAAATCAAACTTCCACTGGCAGCGGGAGTCATCATAGCAGGCGTAAGAAATATGGTCGTTATGACAATCTCTGTGTCGGCGATCGCGTCGTTTATAGGAGCGGGAGGTCTTGGAGTAGCGATTTACAGAGGTATTACGATCTATGATTCGGCAATGACGTTTTGCGGTAGTTTTCTGATCGCGCTTCTGGCGATCGTAAGCGATCTTTGCTCGGATTGCTGGAACGGAAAGTGAAAAAAGAAAACAGGCATAAAAACAGATAAAACAGGAAAACATAAATAAAAAAACATAAATAGAAAAATATAAATAGAAAAATATAAACAGAAAATCATAAAGGACACTATGAATAAGGAGGCAAAAGATGAGATTAAAGAAGATCACGGCGCTTTTTCTGACCGGCGCGCTTATACTTTCGATGGCCGGATGCGCGGGAAACGGAAGCAAAGATAAGAAAGAAGGAAGTGCGGGAAACGAAGCTCAAGAACCGGTTAAGATCGCCACAAAGCCGATGACAGAGCAGTTTATCCTCGGAGAAATGTTGAAAAAAGCTTATCGAGGAGAAGGCAGGTTATGAAGTAGAACTTACAAAAGGTATCGGCGGAGGAACGAGCAATATCCAGCCGGCAATGGAAAAGGGAGAGTTTGATCTCTATCCGGAATATACATCCAGCGGATGGATTCTTGTGCTCGGACATAAGGCAGGTGAAGTAAGCGATGATAAGATGCTTGCAAAACTTCAGGAAGAATACGAAGAAAAATTCGATATGACGTGGGTAGGGCTGTATGGTCAGAACAATACGTATGCCGTTGTCGTAAGAGAAGATACGGCAAAGAAATACAATCTTGAGACATGCTCGGATCTGGCGGCGGTTTCGGATCAGCTTGTTTTCGGAGGAAACCCGGATTATATCGAGAGAGCGGACGGTCTTCCGGGGATGTCTGCGGCGTATGGATTTCAGTTTAAAAGATCAAAGATATTGATATCGGTTTGAAATATCAGGCGCTTAGAAACGGTGATATTGATGTGACGAACGGGTATACGACAGACGCTCAGATCAGTCAGGATGATGTGAAGCGTTAAAGACGATAAGTCTTATCAGGTAAATTATTTTTGTTCAACGGTTGTCCGCAAAGATGCGCTTGAAAAATATCGAAGCTCAAAGAGACGTTAGAGCTGATGGACGGAATTCTTACAGATCAAAAAATGGCGGAACTGAATTATCAGGTTGAGGAAGAAGGACGTGACAAGCGGAAGTGGCGGAAGAATTTTTAAAAACGTCCGGGTTACTGTAAAATATTTTCCGAAAACCGTGAGAACAGAACCGTTTGAAGAAACTTTCGAGAAGAAACAAAAAGTACAGGGGAATGAATGCGTATGGAAATGATACGTCTGGAACATGTGACGAAAAGCTTTTGGCAGATATAAAGCATTGGATGATGTGAGCATTGTTGTGGAAGAAGGCGAATTTTTGACGGTGATCGGCAGATCGGGATGTGGAAAGACGACGATGCTTCGGATGATAAACGGATTGCAAAAAGCCGGATTCGGGAAAAGTATATGCGGCAGGGGAAGACGTAGGGAGGCAGATTTGATCCGGCTTCGAAGAAAGATCGGCTACGTGATACAAAATAAAGGGCTTTCCTCATATGACTGTTGAAAAAACAATATTTACGTTCCTGTTATAAGCGGACAGAAGGATAAACGGCAAAACCGGAAACTGGCGGAAGAATTGATCGGTCTGGTCGGTTTGGGCGTGAGATGCTTGACCGTTATCGAAAAAGAACTCTCCGGAGGTCAGCAGCAGAGTCGGGATCGCAAGGGCGCTTGCGTCCCGCCCGAACTTCTTCTGATGGACGGCCATTCAGGGGCGCTGGATGAAATTACAAAGCGGGCTATGCAAAATGAACTTCTGGCATTACAGAAAAAATTAGGAATGACAGTCGTGTTTATTACGCATGATATCAGGGAAGCGATGAAATTGGGAGACCGGGTTCTTGTGATGGAGCAGGGAAAGATCGCGCAGTGCGATACGCCGGAAAATGTAAAGAAAAATCCGGCGGATGAATTTGTGAAAAGAACTGATCGGATGAAAAAACTATGAAAAAAACGTAATCTGACAAAAAGGAAATGTGACGGCTGTAATGCTGCTGTTTGCCGTGCCGATGATCCTTGGAAACATCATGCAGCAATGTTACAATCTGGCAGATACATGGATTGTCGGGAGGTTTGTCGGCGCGGAAGCGCTGGCGGCTGTCGGAGGCGCATATACGCTTATGACGTTTTAAATTCGATCCTGATCGGCATGTGTATGGGGAGCGGGCGCTTTTTTCAATCTGTTATGGCCGAAGAGCGTTAAGAAAACTAAAAGAATATATTGTTTCATCGTTTGTGCTTATTTTTTCAGTGACAGTGATTTTGACGATTGTTTCATATGTGTGCCTTGATCCGATTCTCACGCTGATGCAGATTCCGGCGGATATTTACGGACTGATGCGCTCTTATATGGGGCTGATCCTCGCCGGATTGATCTTTGTTTTCTCTATAATTATTTTGCGTTTCTGCTCCGTTCATCGGGAAATTCGGTGATTCCTCTGATTTTTCTCGGCGTCGGAACTGCGCTTAATATCGGACTGGATTTTTTTTGTCGCAAAACTCCGGGCGCGGAGTGAAAGGGGGCGGCTGAGGCAACGGTTCTTGCTCAGGCAGCGGCAGGACTTGGAATCGCATTATACGCTCTTGTGAAAGAACCGGAACTTAACATGAAGAAAATGAAAGAAGAGGGGATCGGTATAAGGGCAGATCTTTTTGAAAGAGATCTTTTCTTATTCTGCATCGACGGGAATCCAGCAGTCTGTGATGAATTTCGGGATACTTATGGTTCAGGGACTTGTGAACAGTTTCGGAACATCGGTTATGGCGGCGTTCGCTGCAGGGGTAAAGATTGATACATTGGCATATATGCCGGCACAGGAATTCGGGAATGCATATTCGATATTTATCTCGCAGAATTATGGGGCGGATAAAAAGAACGGATCAGAAAAGGAACAAAAGCGCTGCCGTGACTGTCATAATGTTTTGCGCGGCGGCATCTGCGGCAGTCTTTTTCGGAGCAGAGTTTTTGATGGGGATTTTTATTGATCCGCAGAAAACACAGATCATTCAGATCGGAACAGGGTATTTGAAAACAGAGGGAGCGTGTTATTGCGGGATCGGAATCCTGTTTTGCTCTACGGATATTTCCGGGCAGTGGAAAGACCGAAAGTTTCTCTTCTTCTTACGATCCTCCTCACTTGGAACACGGGTTGTCCTTGCCTATGCATGTGCGCCGTTGTTCGGCGTTGGAGCGATCTGGACGGCGATACCGATCGGCTGGGCGATGGCGGATGCGGCAGGAATCATCCTGTTAAGACGCGGCGAGCGTACTAACAGGATGAATGAAATTATGTAATTGTCGTCTGTCAACGTATAAACTGTTTTCTGTAAGCGGTAGGGTCATGCCGCATATTTTTTTGGAAACATTGGGAAAAATAGCTTGAAGAAGAGAAGCCGCACTGTTTTGCAATCGCTGCCTGGTTCAGATCCGTTGAAGTAAGAAGTTCCTGACTTGTGAAGATCCGTTTCTGAGCAAGATAGTTCATAGGCGCGATCCCGTAAATTTCGGTAAATGTATGGGCAAAATAATATTTATTCAGATGGGTCAGCTCCGCAAGTGTGTCAAGAGTGATGTTTTCTCTGAAGTTAGAATCGATGAAGCGCTTTGCGTAACTGCATTCGCGGGTAATCTTTTTGAGGAAGGAAGCATTTCTACGGGCGATCCGGTATGTCGTGAAAGTTGAATGATGAGAGCTTCGAGAAGATTTTGACAGATCGTCTCGTAGCTTTCTTTTTTTGTTCGTCCATCTCCCGGAGGATCGTATGAAAGTAGAAGTCGAGATTTTCGGAGAAATCTTCGCACTGTATATTTAAATATTCTTTGTCGTTATAAATAAGAAAGTTTAGTCCCTCCACGCCGAGGACAATGTATTCCAAGGGAGAATTTTTGTCTGAAACTTCCGTGTGGCGGATGCTCGGGTTGATGATGATCAGATTCTGTTTTCGGATCGGAAATGATTCTTCTTCTACAATGAAGCTTCCGCATCCGTTCAGTACGTAAAAAGCTCGGAAAAATAATGGGTGTGCGGGTAGCTTTCCCAGTCTTGTTCGTACTTTGAATAACTGGAGTAGAGCAGGCGGTACGGCATTTGCGAAAATGTTGTTTCCTGATTAGAAGTGTTGAATGAATGTCGTATATTTCCCATAAATACAGCCTCCGTTGTTTATCTGGAATAGTTTAGAAATTTTGTTTTTAACTAAAAAGTAAAAAATTAATGTGTTTATTATAGTGAATTCTTAAAAAAATCAAGGGAAAATGGATGTATTGTAGAAGCGGCGAAAAAAAGAAATTATATATAATGCACAAAAAATAAATAAAAAAGTTTTTGTCGGAAAAACGCAAAAAAAGTCGGGGAAATACAAAAAAGCAATATTTATAAAAAAAGGACAAGAATGGGTATTGAAAAATTATCGGATTTCGTTTATTCTAAGACCAAGAGAAACAAATCGTTAAATAAAGGAGGACCAACGATTATGAAAAAAAGGAAAAAACTGATCAGTCTGTTACTTGTTGCTTCTATGGCATTCAGCCTTGCAGCTTGTGGTTCATCAGGCGGAGACGACAAAGACGCTGACAAAGGTGGAGACGAAAAAACACTGAAGGTTGCAGCGGTAGAAACAGCTTACGGCGCAGACATGTGGAAAGAAGTTTGCTCAGCATTCGAGAAATCTCACGAAGGCGTTAAGGTTGAACTTACAATCGACAAAAGCTCGAAGATGTAATCAACCCGCAGATGAAATCCGGCGAGTATCGGACGTGATCTTAAGAGCTGTAGGAGCTGAATCGGGAATCACAGAGACATTCGTAAAAGACAACAACCTTGTTGATCTGACAGATGTTCTTGATATGACAGTACCGGGCGAAGAAGTAACTGTAGGAGACAAGATCCTTCCGGGATTCGTTGAGAATACAATTACAAATCCGTACGGAGACGGAAAACATATCTGATGCCGATGTTCTACGGCCCATGGACTGTTCTACAATGCAGGACTGTTTGAGGAAAAAGGCTGGGATGTTCCTGACTACATGGGATGAGATGTGGGCACTTGGCGACAAAGCGAAAGAAGAAGGAATCGCATTGTTTACATATCCGACAACAGGTTACTTTGACGCATTCTTCTATGCTTTGATGCATGAGACAATGGGAGACGATTTCTCTAAAGCGCTGACATATGAAGATGGTATCTGGGATACAGAAGGCGCTAAACAGGCATTTGACATTGTTGCAAAACTTGCTACATATACAGAAAAACAACACCGGCTAATGCAAACGACAACGATTTCCGTAAGAACCAACAGCTTGTACTTGACAACAAAGCGCTGTTCATGCCGAACGGAAACTGGGTAATCGGCGAGATGGAAGATGCCCGAGAGCAGACGGATTCGAGTGGGGATTCACAGCTCTTCCGGCTGTTAAAAAGGCGGAGAGAGAGCTTCTTACACATTCTTCGAGCAGATCTGGATGCCGGCAGAAGCAAAAGAGCAGGATCTCGGAAAAGAATTTATCGCTTACCTGTACTCTGATGAAGCAGCTAAGATCTTCTTCGATAAAGGCGGAGCAGTTCAGCCGATCGAAGGAATGTCTGATATGATCACAGATGATAATACAAAAACTGTATTACTCAATCTACGACACAGGCGCAGTTGCAGTTATGGATGCATTCGCAGCAACAGAGCCGATCGAAGGTCTTACAACACGTTCTACATTCTTTGATCCGGTTAACTCTCTTGTAACTGGAGACAAGACAGAGCAGGATTGGATCGATCAGATCAAAGCTGACAGTGCTAAATTCCATGAAGCGCTGAAATAAATAAAAAATAAATCACCGGAAATTTACCGGTTCTGGATGACCGGAAGAATATCACAGGTAGGCGGGCGGTGAATCTGTTTCACCGCCCGTTTTATCCTGACAGGAGATGAATTAATGAAAAGCAAGAAAAGGAAAAGGGCTGTTTGTATTTTGCTGTCTTGCCCCGGCAGCGATATTGTTTATCGTATTTATGATCCTGCCTACGATCGATATTTTCCGTATGTCTATGTTTAAAATGGGGTGGATATACAGATAATAAGACATTTGTAGGATTGGACAACTTTTTAAAATACTTTTCAAGAGTGACAAATTTTATCAGGCGTTCCAGAACTCGATTTTGCTGATCGTTCTTGTTACACTTGTAACATTTACATTTGCGCTTGTATTTGCTTATATTTTGTCACGGGAAAAAATTAAAGGAAAAACATTTTTCAGTGTTATTTTCTACATTCCGAACATTTTGTCGGTAGTAGTTATCAGTGCTATTTTCTCGGCAATCTATGATCCGAACCTTGGACTTTTGAACTCTTTTTTGAATCTGTTCAAAGGAGCGGAAAACCCGACGCTTTGGCTTGGAGATCAGAAGATAGTTATTTACAGTATTGTGATTGCACTGGTATGGCAGGCAATCGGCTACTATATGGTTATGTATATGGCCAGTATGGCAAACGTGCCGGAAAGCCTTTATGAGTCGGCGGCTTTGGAAGGCGCGGGAAAGATCAGACAGTTCTTTACGATCACAATTCCGCTGATCTGGACAAACATCAGAACAACACTTACATTCTTCGTTATCAGTACGATCAATATGAGTTTCCTGCTTGTAAAAGCAATGACAAACGGCGGACCGGACGGAGCGTCAAATGTATTCTTAAGTTATATGTATCAGGAAGCGTACACGAACTCTTCCTATGGATATGGTATGGCGATCGGTGTTATGGTATTCCTCTTCTCGTTTGCACTTGCGGGAATTCTGAATGTGGCAACAAAACGTCAGGAAATCGAATTTTAAGGGAAGGAGATCAAGATGGGAAAAACAAAAGTAAAAGAGTCAAAAAACCATTGACACTTTCAAAAGTGGTAGTATATATCTTATTAATTCTCCTTGCGATCACAATTATCATTCCGGTCGGCTGGGTATTTGTTGCATCTGTTAAGCAGAATTAGAGTTTTACGGAAGTCCGTGGGTACTTCCGGAGAAGATTTATTTCCAGAACTTTATCGATGCGTGGGAGAAGGCGAGCATGGGAACTTACATGCTCAACTCAGTGATCGTAACAGCGCTTGCATTGCTTTTGCTGATCGTGATCTCTCTTCCGGCGGCATATGTATTGTCCAGATTCAAGTTTAAAACGTCAAAATTCTGGAACGTACTTTTTATGGCAGGCCTGTTCATTAACGTAAGTTACATTGTTGTACCGATCTTCCTTATGCTCAATAACTGGGATAAAACGCTTCGTCAGCTCACAGGAGGTACGTTCTTTTGAACAACCTGTTTGTGCTGGTCTTGTGTATGCGTCTACGGCGCTTCCGTTTACGATCTATCTTTTGTCCGGATATTTCAGATCTTTGGCAAAAGATTTTGAAGAAGCCGCTTATGTAGACGGAGCAAGTTACTTTACAACGATGGTAAAGATTATTTTCCCGATGGCAAAACCGAGTATTGTTACGGTAATCTTGTTCAGTTTCCTGTCATTCTGGAATGAATACATTATTTCAATGACACTTTGACAAAACCGGAACTGAAAACTCTGCCGGTAGGACTTATGAACTTGATGGCGGCGCAGAAATCTGCAGTTCAATACGGTCAGATGTATGCAGGTCTTGTTATCGTTATGCTGCCGACGTTGATTTTGTATATCTGTGTACAGAAGAAACTGACACAGGGTATGACACTCGGCGGATTGAAGGGGTAGGAGGTTGATATTATGGATGAAAGAACAAAACAGGTTTTAGTAGGAATCATTGTTGCTGTTATTTTTATCGCGTCTGTAGCCCTTATCATTATCGGTCAGAAAAATATCGGACCGCAGGGGCTTCTGACAATGCTTGCAGGACTTGCGGGTCTGATCGGACTTCTTGCTTTTTATAATCATAAATATAAATAGCAAAATATAACAGAAAACAGAAAAGAAAACAGGAAAGAACAAAGAGGGTATAATTCATGGAAAATTAAAAGGACTTGTGACCATCCCTACAGATCTCGACGTTGTTCCCGAGACTTTGGAACTGATGAAGCGCTGGGGAGCAGATGCGATCAGAGACTGTGACGGTACAGATTTTTCCGGAGGCGATCAAAGACGCAGACGCGGAAATTTATTCTACATAGTATACGACAAGAAAAGACAATGAGTGGGCGAAGGCAAATCCGGAAGAGATACAGCAGATGTATCTTATGACGCCTGTTTTATACGGCTGATTCCGAGAGTCTGTCGATTGAGATCATGAAAGGTCTTTATCCTGACATGCTCAGTCCGAATACACGGGATGACATTAAGCGTTGGTGGGGAGGTTGTAGACCGCACGACAGGAAAAAGTCGTTCCGACAGACGAGGATTATAATGAAGAGGAAGGAAAGGTTACGATCAAGGCAGTTCCGTTCCATGATTATACAGTGAGCTTCCTCGCTTATATCATCTGGGACCCGGTACATATGTATAACGCTGTTGTGAATGACTGGAAGGATGTGGAGCATCAGATCACCTTTGATGTCCGGCAGCCGAAGACACATGAGTATACATTGAAACGTCTGAGAAAATTTATTGAGGATCATCCGTATGTAAACGTACTTCGTTATACAACATTTTTCCATCAGTTTACTCTTATGTTTGACGAGCTTGCCCGTGAGAAATATGTAGACTGGTACGGATATTCGGCGCCGGTAAGTCCGTATATCTTAAAACAGTTTGAAGAAGAAGTGGGATATCCGTTCCGCGCGGAATATATTATCGATCAGGGATATTACAATAACCAGTATCGTGTTCCGAGCAAGGAATTTCAGGATTTTCAGGCGTTCCAGCGCAGAGAAGTTGCCAAGATCGTAAAAAGAGATGACAGAGATCACGCACGAATGTGGTAAAAAGCAATGATGTTCCTCGGAGATCACTGGATCGGAACAGAGCCGTTTATGGAAGAGTTTAAAACACTTGGTATTGACGCTGTTGTAGGAAGCGTAGGAAACGGTTCGACGCTTCGTCTGATCAGTGATATCGAAGGAGTGAAATATACAGAAGGACGTCTGTTGCCGTACTTCTTCCCGGATGTGTTCAACGAGAACGGAGATCCGGTCAAAGAAGCAAAAGAAAATTGGGTAACAGCCAGAAGAGCAATCCTTAGAAAACCGATCGATCGTATCGGATACGGCGGTTATCTTAAACTTGCGCTTCAGTTCCCGGAATTTTGATTATGTAGAGCAGGTATGCAACGAGTTCCGTACGCTTTATGCAAATGTAAAAGGAACGACACCGTACTGCGTGAAGAAAGTCGCAGTGCTTAACTGCTGGGGCAAGATGAGAGCATGGGGATGTCATATGGTACATCATGCACTGTATCAGAAACAGAACTATTCATATGCAGGAATCATCGAGTCGCTGTCAGGAGCGCCGTTTGACGTTGTATTTATCAACTTCCAGGATATTCTGGATAATCCGGCGATCCTTGACGATATCGATGTGATCATCAATGTCGGGGATGCAGATACGGCGCATACAGGAGGAGAATGGTGGGAAAACCCGAAGATCATCGAAGCGATCCGCGGATTCGTTTACAACGGCGGAGGAATTATCGGTGTCGGCGAACCTTCCGGTCATCAGTATCAGGGACATTTCTTCCAGCTTGCTAACGTATTCGGTGTAGAGGAAGAAACGGGCTTCACACTCGGATACGACAAATACAACTGGGATGAGCATGAACACTTCATTTTGGAAGATTCTGAAGAAGTAGATTTCGGAGAAGGCAAGAAGAATATTTATGCTCTTCCGAGTGCAACGATCCTTGTGCAGAAAGAAAAAGAAGTACAGATGGCAGTAAACGAATTCGGAAAAGGACGCGCTGTTTATATCAGCGGACTTCCGTACAGCTTCGAGAACAGCCGTGTACTTTACCGTGCAGTGCTTTGGAGCACACAGCGAAGATGAACTGAACAGATGGTTCAGTACAAATTATAATGTAGATGTACATGCTTATCCGAAGAACAACAAATACTGTGTTGTAAATAATACGGATGAGCCGCAGCAGACAACGATCTACCGCGGAGACGGAAGCAGCTTTGAGCTTGCTCTTGAGCCGAACCAGATCATCTGGTATGAGATCGCGTAATGTCTGGATCGTATCGTGCAGGCAGTGTTCTGCCGATTCATTTGCGGTCGTTTTGTTGGGGAACAGACGACGGCAGAAAAGTTTGTGAAAAAAGAAAATAGAATGAATGAAAAAATATTACGGTTCATATGTATATATGAGCCGTAATATGATATTGGAGGAAAGCAATGGCGAAACGTGAGAAAAATCCGGCATCGGATAAAACGGGAAACGACACAGGCATCTCGTTGCTTGTGCTCGGTATTGTGAGCGTTATTTTCGCACTTTGGATTCCGATCGTCGGGATCGTTCTGGGGACTGTATCGCTTGTAAGAGTGCGGAAAAGAAATGATCTGTCAGGAACAGCCATGGCAAAGGCAGGAAAAGTCTTAAGTATCGCGGGAATATGTATAGCCGTTGTAAACTGGATTCTGGCAATCGTCCTTACATTTATGACGTTAGCATAAGCATGATAAGAATAGCATAGGAAAGAGGAGCAGACAGGAGAAATGTTAGCATACACATATGAAGAAAACGGAAAGTTTGTTTTGAAAGAAAGAAAAAACCAACGCTGCAAAGTGAGGACGACGCGATCGTACGTGTGACTTTTTTTGGCAAGTATTTGTTCCAGCGATCTCCATATCAAACACGGCGCCGTTCGAGAGCAGTTCCGGGGATAACGGTCGGTCATGAGATGGTCGGGATCGTGGAAGAGACAGGAAGGCGTGTGACAAAGGTAAAACCCGGAGATCGTGTCACTGTAAACGTCGAAACATTTTGCGGGGAATGTTTTTCTGTAAAAATGGGTTTGTGAATAACTGCACGGATCCGAACGGAGGCTGGGCGCTGGGCTGCCGGATCGACGGCGGACAGGCGGAATATGTCCGTGTTCCTTATGCCGAGCAGGGGTTAAATAAGATTCCGGATTCGGTGACGGATGAAGCCGCTCTTTTGTAGGAGAGGCGTCCTCGCAACCGGGTTTTGGGCGGCGCGGATTTCAGAGATCGGAGAAGAGGATACGGTCGTCATTATCGGAGGAGGACCTACGGGAATTTGTACGCTTTTGTGCGTGATGCTTAAGAATCCCGAAAAGATTATTTTATGCGAAGTAGATCGAAGAGGATCGCATTTGTAAAGGAACATTATCGGACGTACTTGTCGTGAATCCGAAAGAGACGGATGCAGAACGATTCGTGAAAAAAACAGCAGGCATAACAGGGGCGGATCGAGTTTTGGAAGTGGCGGGAAGCTCGGATACATTTGAACTTGCATGGAAGGTCGCGCGCCCGAATGCGATTGTCACATCGTGGCGCTCTATGAAGAAAACCAGACGCTTCCCGCTTCCGCAAATGTACGGGAAAAATCTTATTTTTCAAAACAGGAGGCGTAGACGGATGTGACTGCGATGAGATATTGAAACTGATCGAGCAGGGACGTATCGACACAACGCCGCTTATCACACATACATTTCCGCTGGAAGAAATAGAACAGGCATATGATATTTTTTGAAAATAGAAAGATAATGTGATCAAGATCGCAGTCAGTCACATTTAATTGTGATCATCGTAATGTAATCACTTCGGTCTTTGATAGACATTTCATTTAGTCCTTCTTCGTATGCATACCCTGTAAGCGTCAGATTGTGTTTGCGGGCATAATAAAGGATCGAGCGGTAGATTTCGGGAAGTTTTCCCCAGTCACCGATGCAAAAAAACTGTTTTTTGGATATCTTCTATGGAAATACAGCTTCGAAATTGTCATAAAGATGAAATAATTTTTTCAGGCGGAGAGAGAACTCCGCGGCGATGGAAAATCGTCTTCGTCGTATTCTCCCGAAATAGGGGATGAGAAGATGATCTTTCTCTCGGGCAGCGTACAGCGTTCGATCGTTCCGTGCTGCGAATACATTCCTATTTTTAATCTCTGCTTTTGTTCTAAAAAGCCTGTGCAGATAAAAGCTGTTCGATGGACTCGTCGATCAGCTTTTTCTTTTGTCATCATCTCTGTAAAAGATTCGTCGGAAGGGCGGGATGAGTAATCTTTGATCTCGTCTATGGACAGACCGATCTTGCGCAATGTAAGGATCAGTTCTAACTCTGTAAATTGAAAGCATGTATAGTAGTGGTATCCGTTCTCTCCGATAATTTCAGGGGGCGGAACAGCCCGATTTCATTGTAATAGTGCAGCGTGCGTTTGTTGACCCGGTCAGTTTTGCAAATTCCCGGAAGAATATAAATAATTTTTCGATTCATAAAAAACTCCTTGACTGTACAGTTACTGTACATTATATGATACATGATGAAAAGAAGAAAATCAATGATAAAGCGCAGAAAGGAGATCGGGATGGAGTTTTATGTGCCGAGGAGAAACAGTAGAAAGAGATAAAAACAATTTATATGGAAGCATTTCCGAAGCGGGAGAAAACCATATTTTGCACTGCGGCATTCCGTAAAAACGAAAAAAGCGGTTGTTATGGCAGCAACCGAAGGTGAACAGGTGTTAGGATTTATCGTCCTTATTCCATATAAAGATATGGTAATGGCAGATTATCTGGCAGTGTCATCTAAAGTTCGCAGCAGAGGAAACCGGAAGTTATATTATGCAGAATGTTAGTGCAGGCAGTACAAAGATAAAAAATTGTTCTTCTGATCGAGCGCCTTGATGATAAGGCAGAGAACAAAGAACAGAGGATTGCCCGCAGAAAATTTTATTTGAAAAACGGATTTACGTCGTCTGATATTTTTATAACGGGAGCAAGCGGGGAAATGGAGATTATGAATTTCGGAGAAAAGGTTTCGGAAGAAGCGTATATAGATCTGCAGAAATATGCGCTTGGAACGGTGATGTTCAGATTGTCCAAGATCAAAGTGGCAGAGAAAACGCCGCATAAGAAAAAGAGAGGAGGCTGACCAGGGATGAAAACAATATTTTCAAAAGTAAAGTTAAGGTCGGGTCAGATCGTTCAGTTGTTTTTGCTTGTATTGCTGTCGGCAGTAGGGCAGATGCTTTTACCGTCGTTTTTGGCACAGATGATCAGCCATGGCGTGGCGGAAGGAGAAAACCGTATTGTCTGGATGTATGCCGTGATCATGGCGGGAGTAACATTGTTTTCCTGCGTGATCAGTTTTCTCTCTGTTAAGATTGCATCTTATATTTCTACAGATTTTGCGGCACAGCTTAGAACTCAGGTCTTTTCTAAAGTGCAGGAGTTCTCGGCGGCAGAGATGGATCGGTTCGGAACAGCGAGTCTTGTCACAAGAAGCACTTCGGATATTACGAATGTACAGAACTTTTTGACATTGCTGCTTAGAGTCGGATTGCTTGCGCCTATGATGGCTGCGGCAGGACTAGTGTTTTCCGCAGCTACGGGAGGAGAAGTCAGTTCGGTTCTTCTTGTCGCGATACCGGTTCTTCTGACTGTATTGACGATCATCATGGTACTGGCATCGAAGTATTCGATCCGTCTGAGAAAAAAGCTCGATCAGATCAACAGATTGTTTTTGGAATCGTTGGAAGGAGTACGCGTGATCCGCGCGTTTAATAAGCAGAAGACAGAAAATGCACGTTTTGAAGAGGCAAATGAGGATTATGCGATGACGGCAATGGCAGCAGGGCGGATCACAAGCCTTCTGATGCCCGCTATCAGTGTGATCTTCGGAGTGACGACGGCGGCTGTATTGGGCATGGGCGCATATTATGTGGGCACAGGCGCTATGGAAGTAGGTTCTTTAGTGGCAAACAGCCAGTATATCAGTATGGTACTTAAATCTGTGATGATGCTGTCTCTTGTCATTATGATGTTTCCTGCAAGTTATGCATGTGCGAAACGAATCGCGGAAGTTTTGCAGACAGACAGCTCGATACGGGGTGGAAAGTTTCAGATGGAAAATCGTCCGGTGCGCGGAACGGTTGAGTTTCGTCATGTGACATTCGCTTATCCGGGAGCGGATGAGCCGATCCTGAAAGATATTAGTTTTGAATCCCGTTCGGGGAGAAGTTACGGCGATCATCGGAGGAACGGGACGGGGAAAATCAAGTATATTAAAACTGATCCCCAGACTTTATGATCCGATGTTCGGAGAAGTGCTGATCGACGGAGTGAACGCGAAAGAATACCGCACGGAAGATCTTCGTTCTTTGATCGGATACGTACCGCAGAAAAATGTTCTTTTCTCGGGAGATATTGCAGATAATCTTAATTTCGGAAATGAAAACGGAACGGAAGAAGACTGGAAACAGGCGGCAAAGACTGCCTGTGCGGATGAGTTTATCTGTAAGAAGAAAGAAGGATATCACGATTCGGTCGCCCAGGGCGGCACGAACTTATCCGGCGGGCAGCGTCAGCGTATGGCGATAGCGAGAGCGATGATGAAAAAACCGGAAATTTATGTGTTTGACGATAGTTTTTCTGCTTTAGATATGAAGACTGACCGTCAGCTCCGTCAGAATCTGAAGGAAAGCATCGAAGATGCAACGGTCATCATGGTAGCGCAAAGGATTAGCACAGTTCTTGACGCAGACCGGATATTAGTAGTTGACGACGGGCAGATCGTAGGAAACGGAACGCACAGGGAATTGTTGGATACTTGTCCGCTTTATCGGGAAATTGCAGAGATTCAGTTAGGAAAGGAGGCGCTTTGATATGAAAAATACGACAATATTTAAGAGGCTGCTGGGCTATTTAAAAGCGTACAGACTTCGGTTATTTTTTGTACTGCTTTCAGCAGTTATCAGCACTGCCTTTATGGTTCTTGCTCCGTTTCTTGTAGGAAAGGTGACGACGACGTTGTTTGCAAGTATTGCCGATAAAGTTTTTACTGGGAAACGATCATCTGGCTTTTGGCGGCGTTGGTAGCGTTATATTTTGTATCACAGTTGTTTTCCTTTTTGCAGGGATTCGGTATGGCAAAGATCACTGCAAATGTGATGCAGACGATCCGCAGGGAAATCGATGAGAAAATGCATCGGCTGAAACTGAATTATTATGACGTTCATACACACGGAGATATTCTCAGTGTAATTACAAACGATGTAGATACGATCAACAATACGATCAGTCAGAACTTAACTTCGATCGTAACACAGGTTACGACTGCCATCGGCGTACTTATTATGATGCTGATGATCAGCCCGAAGCTGTCTTTGATCCCGATTGTTATGGTGCCTCTTTCTCTATTGAGCGCCGCAGGAGTGATGAAAGCGAGCGAAAAGTATTATGGAGAACAGCAGGAGCTTCTCGGTAAGCTGAACGGATATGTAGAAGAGATGTATAACGGACAGTCCGTTGTGCAGACGTTTAATTATCAGGAACGTGCGAAAAGAAATTTTCTCAGTTGAATGACGCGCTTAAAAACAGTTCAAGAAAAGCGGAGACAACAGCAGGGGCGATCAGTCCGATTACAACTCTTGTGAATGATCTTGGGTATGTTCTTTGCGCCGCTTTAGGATGTCTCTGGGCGATCGCCGGAAAGATCGCAGTCGGAAACGTACAGGCTATGTTGGAGTATACATGGCGTTTTGCAGAGCCGTTTTCCGCAATCGCCGGAATGGTAGGAAGTTTCGGAGCGGCAGCGGCAGCAGGAAACCGTATTTTCGGACTGCTTGACGCAGAAGAGGAAATTCCGGATTCAGACCAGTGCATCGTACCTGATGACCGCAGCGGTCGCGTTACATTTGAAAATGTGACGTTCGGATATACGCCGGATCATCTTTTGATGAACGGATCGATTTGACGGTAGAACCGGGGCAGAAAGTTGCGGTAGTAGGACCTACCGGAGCAGGAAAAACAACGCTGGTCAACCTTCTGATGCGCTTTTATGAGGTAAATAACGGATCGATCAAAGTGGACGGAACTAAGATCACGGATATGCCAAGGGAAGAACTGCGCGACAGATTCGGTATGGTTCTTCAGGATACATGGCTGTTTGAAGGAACGATCGGAGAGAATATCGGATATGCCGAGGATAATATGAAGAAAGAGAAAATAGTAGAAGCCGCGAAATCGGCATGCGCCCACAGTTTCATCAAAACACTCCCGGGCGGATACGATATGACGCTTAGTAAAGGAGCGGAGAACATTTCGCAGGAGAACGCCAGCTTCTGACGATCGCAAGAGCGATCGCTTCCGATCCCTGAGATCATGATCTTAGACGAGGCGACAAGTAACGTAGATACCCATACGGAAGTTCTTATTCAAAAAGCGATGGCAGAACTGATGAAAGGACGCACAAGTTTTGTGATCGCCCACAGACTTTCTACGATCCGTGACGCAGATATGATCCTTTATATGGAAGACGGAGATATCAAAGAAGTCGGAAATCATGAAGAACTGATGAAAAAGAACGGGAAATATGCGGCTCTTTATATGAGTCAGTTTGCGTAACCGGATTATAGAAATTTTACAGCGGGGCAAAGGAACTGAAATAGAGGGAAAGATGCACTATTCGTAAAATACTGGAAATTCGTTGTTTTTTGTAAAAACGCTTGCAGAAAGTAAAAAAAAAGAAAGTATATTATCAAATGGGAAAAATAGTGTAACAGAATAACAACCGGAGTCTTGCGTGATCTATTCCACAACTCTCCGGTTATATTTATGTAAAGGTATATTTTGTAAGGAGGGAAAGCATGAAGATGCAGAAGAACAAGAAACTTGTGCAAGCTGCTGCGGTAGGACTTTCAGTCTGTGTGCTAGCAGGAGGCGGTCTGTTCGTATGGAATATGTACAGCAAAAATGCAGAAGAAAATGAAAAAGCAGATCGTATCAGATGAAGTTGCGGAAATTGAAAGCTTGAATTCACGCGACAATGTTGTAGATTTGGAGGAGCTTTCGAGGGAGAAAAGGCGTCGGGAAAGAAGATGTGACGAGCGAGAAAACAGAAGAAAGAAGATTCTTCGACGAAGTCAGGCTCTTCTCAAAAGTCGGATTCTTCTAAGCAATCAGGCGGGGCAAAAAAACCGGAGTCATCAAAAGATACAGATACATCAAAGAAGCCGGATAAGAAACCATCAAACCGGACGAGAAGCCATCAAAACCGGATGAACAACCGTCAGAACCGGATGACAAGCCGTCTGTGCCGGATGAGAAGCCGTCTGTGCCGGATGAAGCCGTCCGTACCGGATGAGAAACCGTCCGTACCGGATGAGAAACCGTCCGTACCGGATGAACAACCAAGTCAACCCGCAGAAACCGGCATTGCCGCAGGTGAATGAACCGGGGTGGATCACAGGTATATATTAAGGAAGGAATATGAGAGGGATGAATCAAAAGAAAGAGATTAGGGTTATGGATACTTTTTCTGGCGGCGCTGCTTTTGACGCAGTTCACCGTTCGGTTAAGGCATCCGAGCCGCAGATACAAGATGTAAACATACAGATGGTTGGAGGGCAGATTCGTACGATCGATCCGATGGGGCTGCGAATGGTTGCCTGCATCAAGAAATCATATATTCAAGAGTTGGAAAAAAGCGGAGCGACGGTAAAGTTATGGAATCGTACTGCTTCCGAAAAAGTATTTGACAGAAGGTCAGGCATTGACGCTTGACGGCAAGTACCTTTATAACGGCTCGGTCTATAAGCCGGCAAAAAGTACCGGCAGTAAAGAAATTTTCAGAAGACAATGATAGGATTTACTTTACAGCCGTTTTGGCAAATCTGCCGAAAGAAAGATATAAAAATGATTACGCGGCGAGAGCTTATGCAGAAATCACGAGAACTGTGACAGAAGACGGCGGAAAGAAAAAACAACGACAGAAGTTGTATACAGTGAGAGTGAAATCGACCGTCAGGTATATCGGATTGCAGAAGAGGCTGTAAAACGGAACTACAGAGACGGAAGAGACAAAACAGTGGCTTCAAGATAACATTCTCGCTCCGGTAGATACGCCGGAAGAACTGCCGGAAGAAGAAAAAAGATCTCGTTTCGTCTTGGAAAAAGTGTCCGGTGTGACACTGTACCATAAGACAACGTCAAGCCGGAGTGGAAACTGTAGAAGAAGTATCACAGTTTAATCTTACAAATTTAAAAAAGAAGATTATCTTGTGAAAGTTGAGATGGAAGATCAGCCTGAGATATTTGCGGGAATTACGGAAGTGATCGCACCGCAGACAGAAACAGGAAAAGTAAGTTTTAAACTTGACAGAAAAGATTATACTACTTCTCAGGCAGGACAAACGATCGAAGGCGCGGTTGTAGAGTTTGGTACGAAGTCTAACGATAAAGTATCTACAAAAAATATATTACGATGCAGTCGCTGATCGATCAAATGAAGGCAAATCAGGCGGAACTTATACTCTGGGCATGATATAGACGCAAGTATGGTTCAGGGAGATGATTACCTTGTTCCGACATTTAGCGGTACGTTTAACGGAAATGGATATAAGATCAAAGGTCTGACAACAACTCTGTTCGGAACGGTTTCTGGAGGTAAAGGTACAAAATGTTAAACTTGAAAATGTTTCCATTACAAAAGTAAACAGTTATAAAGATGCAGGTGGTGGAACAATAGCGAATAAAGCTCAGAAAGATGCTGTGATCGAGAACATTACATGTAAGTGGAAGTTTGAAAAGTACAAACAGCCAAAACTTCTCGGAGGTCTTGTAGGGCGTATGGATTATGCGAAAGTAAAAATGCTCTGCTAATCTGGAGATTACAGGATCTTTCAATACGACGGGCGGACTAATCGGTCAAATGTCCAATCAAAATGAAGGTCCTAATATTGTAGAAAAATTCATATGCTGTTGGATCAATTCGAGGAAATAGAACGAATGGGGCGCTTGGCGGACTGATCGGATGGCATAACTGTAAAACAAACTTTTCAGTAACAAATTGTTATGCCGCTATCAATATGGAACTGACTGGAACCAACAGACAGCCAGGAGGATTCATCGGATATATAGGAGGCTGATGCGACAGGTGTACTAAAGAGCAATGTTTCATACAGTACCGGAAATGCAGGATATAAGTTTGATGGATCAACTGAAACTATCAAATATACTACGGCACAGATTGAAAATCTTTATAGTTTAAAGAAAGCAGACTGAAAAGAGAGAGTAGTCGTACCGGAAATACGAATCTGACTCAGATCACAGATGTTACAGTGGGATAAACTTTCACAAAAAGAGTTTTACACGAACATGGGCTGGAGTGAAGACGTTTGGGATTTTGCTCCTCTGAAAGAAGGAAAAACTCCAATCCTTAGAAACAATGACTCAAATATGACGACAATGCTCCAGACAAAGGAAATCGCATCGGCAGCCGACCTGAAGAATATTAAAATGATTTGTCAGGTGTGTATGTTCTGACTACAGATATCGATATATCGGAATCAGCGTCGGGAACAGCGGTTATCCCGGGAATATTTAAAGGAACATTAAAAGGAAACGGCCATCAGATCATCGGTCAGAAGATTCCGTTGTTCGATACGTTAGATGGAGCGACGATTGAAAACGTGAAGCTTGTACAAGGCGAGATCAATCAGAAGGGAACAGATAAAGTTGCGGCTCTGGCAAAAACTTCACAGGCGAACACTCTTATCAAAGACGTATATGTCAGAGATATGAGCGTTACAGGACAATAATGTAGCAGGTCTTGTTGCAAGTATGAATAAGACAACTGTAGAAGAATGTTCTGTCAACGCCACAGTAAACGGAAAACGTGCAGGTGGATTTGCGGCAGAGATTTTAGGAGATTCAGTCGTTAAAACAGTTATGCAAGAAGAACGGCGGATAAAGAGACATTCGCAGCAACTGAAGGCGACCTGCAGGGCGGATTTGCGGCTGTCATTAAAAAGTCAGAGCTGATCAATAACTTCAGTGAGCTTACATTAAGTCAAAAGGCAGAGGAAAAACCGGAAGAGACACCGAAAAATCATCTGAAAAAAGCGGCGAAACGGCATGTATGGTCGGTAATTGCAGAAAGCGGAGTAGGATCAGAAGCGGTTACAAAAGCAGAGCACAACAATATTCCTTTGGTCCGAAGGGAATATTCTTTTTTGCAGGAAACGGCGGAAAATGTTTAACGAACTATACAGAGAACTAACTACAGGTTTCCAAATGATGGGGAACTCAAACCCTGAACATACAGGAAAATCGATAAAGCGACAGCAGCGCAGATTACAAATAAAAACCTTCTATATAGATACAATTCCTTAAATGGGATGAGAAGATCTGTATCTGGATGATGGCAGGTGGAAAAAGACCTCGTTTAAAGGCAGAAGGTGATGTTTACGGAGCTGAGGAAGAAGATACTTTCAAAAGGGAGAGGGAGCTCAGGAGATTCAAACAACGCGTCTTCGGCAAGAAGTAGTTTACATACAGGCGCCGGTACAGGATGAAGAAACGAAGAGCCGCAGATGGCAGGAGAGACTCCGGCAGAAGTGATCAGTTTTATCGCGCAGAAAAAATGCAGAAGAGATTGCGGCTATGGACAGTCTGGAATCTGTAAAGGATTATCAGGGCAGATCGAAAAACTGATTTATGAAAAACTTGCGGTTGTTTATGCCGTTCTATACATATGAACAGATCGTCAAAGACGGAAATAAGGTTGATCCGTCGCATGTATTAAATAAAAAGACGGTGCTTGCGGTCTATCCGATGGATGACCGTGGCAACAGAATTGTGGCATTATCCGATAAGACAGTTCAGGATATAAAAAGATCCGTATTCAGTTTACAGATGAAACAACACCGTTGATCTATAATATTACATATATTGATACAAGGGAAAATATTGCTTCGTACAAAGTAGCGCAGATCCCTGTTCACTTTAACTTTAGAAACTATGTTGTCAGTACGACAACAACGCAGTTTAATAAACTATTGACTGCGGCAAAGGGATATGATTTTTGACGGAGATATTGAAACGAGAGTTTCTCAAAAAGACAGCGCTTTGCATTGTCGGTATACCGGAAAAAATTATAACAATGTTGTCAAATCAGAGATGGAGCAGGTGCTTATTTCCATGGCGGCATCAAATCCGCAGTATCCGGTAAATACTACAAATAAAAGCAGCAGAACTGATGGTAGAGGAAAATCTTATCGCAATGGATATCTGAAGGACTTCCTCTATGCGTATAACTATATAGACCGTTGGTACGATTTTCAGATCGGCGGTATTAATATAAGAGACGTTGTGCTTTTTGACAACTCGATCTTAAAATCGGGCAAATCTCCGCGCAATCTTGTGGCAGAGATCGTACAGCTTAGCAGCAGCGGGGGACGTCAGGAAATAGTACGCCGTCCTTCTACATCAACCGGATCTCACAGTATACGGGAATTTCAAACGTCGCTTCTTTTCGTAGAATATTTTATGACTGCATACGCAGGATACACGGATGTAAACGACTGGATCATTGATAATTTCAGGGCGGATTCATCGTAGAAGCAAGAGCGAATAATCCGAAGATCGATTCAGATTATGGAGAATACTGAAAAACAATACGGTACAGAGAAACAACGAGCTGATCCTTCCGGTATTGTCTTATAAGACATCGAAGAACTTGTATCTGGCATCGTTCCCGACATCTCTTGTATATGGAAACTTGCAGATTTACAACGGATATCAGAATACAGATGAGTGGAGACAGCAGAAGAAGCAGCAGGTGATCAATCAGATCAATGATTTCAAGACAAGCTATGATAACTTCGTGGACGTTGCAGAAAACGGAGCACAGTCAATTAATAAAAAGTAAATTCCTGATCGTCGATTCCTCTGCAAATAAAGATCACAGTCAGGATGTATTTCAGGAATTTTACAAACCGCTGCAGACGATGTGGAAGAGCAACAACGGAGCAGTAGCCGTAATATTCGGAAATCCGAATTATGATTACATTTATTATAACAGCTCTAACTTTATCGGAGATCTGACCGTCTTAAACCATGAGATGGGTCATGTGACAGATATGTGGATCTGGATGGAGAATAAAGGAAAACGTCCGGGACGTAACGGAGAGGACTATTCTAACGGATATGCGAACCAGGCAAACGTCGATTACAACATGAACTTTATGAAGACGTATGCAAGAGACGGCTCGATGGTGACAAACCTGACTCCGGACAGAATCAATACACAGGAAGAATTTAAAAGCTATTACAAAGAAGTGTTCGAGACGATCTATACGTTGGATTATCTTCAGGGCAAAGCGTACCTG
>VOFB01002028.1_pt1 | contig 39919 bp, 58 predicted proteins | sample 5384141 | NCBI WGS metagenome assembly VOFB01 (sample SAMN12384721, study PRJNA508395) | human gut metagenome | isolation source: healthy gut A | host: Homo sapiens
GGCGTTGACACCATCGAGCACGGCGCAAAGCCGGATGATGAGATGATCGGCCTGTTCAGGCGCGCTCCGCGAGCCACATCGCCACCATCTCTCCCGCGCTGCCCTTTTTGCACTGTTCGACCGCTCCATCATCGGCGCGACCGAGGTGCAGCAGTATAACGGCCGCATCGTTTTTGACGGCATCATCGACTGCGCCAAGGCATGCCTGAAAAACGGCATCCCCGTCGGCCTGGGCACTGACACCGGCTGCCCCTACATCACGCACTATGATATGTGGCGCGAGGTCTATTACTTCCACAAATACTGCGGCGTGAGCAACGCCTTGCTCTCCATACCGCGACGCTCGGCAACGCCGAGATCCTCGGCATGGAGGATGCGAGCTCGGCTCCATCGCTCCCGGCAAGTGCGCCGACCTGATCGTCACCGCGGCCAATCCTCTTGACGACCTCAAGGCTCTGCGCAATGTCAGCATGGTCGTTGCCCGCGGCGAGATCGTCGATATCTCCGGCCTCAAGAAGTACCCGCCGTCGAGCACGAGCTTGACAAGTTCCTCGACTGACGGCAGATATTATATAACAGCTCCGTGCGGCAAAAATCCGCACGGAGCTGTGTTGCTTATGTCGTTGCTGCTGCCGTAGCCTTGTTCTTTGGTATGGATATCGTGAGTATCAGCGAGTCCTCGGTCTCCTCGCGCTTCATCCCCGCGTCGATCCCGCCCTGCTTCATCAGGTCAAGGCTCTTCGAGAGACTGTTCAGGAATATGCGCACGTCCTTGAGCACAAAGGTGCGCTTTGGCTCGGCGGCGTCCTGCTGTTCCTCGGCAGGCTCTGTGAGCAGCAACTCTATGTACTCATCCGTTGCCGCGACGGTGAGGCCGTTATCGATGATGTACTGAAGTGCCGCCCGCTGGGCGTTCGCGTCAGGCAGACGCAGCAGCGCGCGCCCGTGGCGTTCGGTCAGACCGTTTGCACGCAGCGCGTCGAGCACGTCGCTCGGCAGCCTGAGCAGCCGCAGCTTGTTTGCCACAGCCGACTGCGATTTCCCGAGCCGCCGCGCGGCCTCCTCCTGACTCATGCCGAACATGCGTATCAGCTGGCTTATCCCCGTGGCCTCCCTCGATGAAGTCGAGGTCGCGCCGCTGCAAATTTTCAATGAGCGCGATGAGGCTTGCGTCCTCCATGTTCACGTCGAGCATTATGCACGGAACCTCGTCGAGCCCCCGCGAGCTTTGCCGCCGCGCAGCCGCCGCTCTCCGCAACAAGCTCATAGCGCCCGCCGCGGCAGCGTACGGTGAGCGGGTTGAGAATACCGTAATTTTTTATGCTCAGGCTCAGCTCCTCCAGCGCGCCGCTGTCAAACTGCTTTCTGGGCTGAACCGGGTTCGGATAAATGTCGCCGGTGCGCAGATAGACTATTCCTCCTCTGCGCGTACCGGGGCGCGTCGTCCTTAGTGCTTGCATCACAAAACCTCCTCATTTTGTGCTTTGGTACTGCAACATACACTATATATAGCGAGAAATGACGCGAAATAGGTCTTCCGGGATATCGCTTTTTGCATTATCCCGGAAGACCTTGTGATATCTATTCTTTTCTGTGCGCGTTGAGCAGGACTATCGCCGCGAGTATCAGTATGATACCTGCTGCCGCAGCAGGTGTAAGCGGCTCGCTGAAAACGACAATGCCGAGCACCGTTGCCACAAGCGGCTCGACCGTCGCCATGATCGCGGCCTTGCTCGCGGGTGTGTTCTTCAGCCCCAGCGTGTACAGCAGATACGGCGCGACCGCCGTTACCACTGCAATGCTGAGCACATCGAGCGCGAAGCTCAGCGGCGGAAGTGAAGAGGCGATGGAGAGCATTTCCGCCGGACGGCATATGAACCATGAGCCCGCCGCGGAAAACAGAAACGCGTAGGTCGTGACCGTCAGCGGCTCATATTTCCGAAGCGCGACGCTGCCTAGGATGCTGTACAGCCCGTAGCCTATGCCGGAGCACAGGCCGATGAGCAGCCCCAGTGGGGTAAGTCCGCCTCCGCCGAGTCCGGAGACGAGCACACAGCCGCCGAAGGCCAGCACCAATGCCGCGACGCGCCTAAGTGTGAGCCGCTCCTTGAAGAACAGCACCGACATCAGCGTCACCCATATCGGCGAAGTGTACAGCAGGATCGCCGCAATGGACAGCGGCAGCATTTCTATCGACTTGAAGTAGCACACCGTGAAGAACAGCACACTCCCGAGACCCAGCCCGAGAAACAGCGGGATATTCCGCACGGCTATCTTAAAGCCCCTTGCCGCCGCGCGCGAGGCACAATGATGAAAATGACAGCTCCCGCCGTAAGGCGCATGGACGCGACCTGCATCGCGTCAAAGCCGAAAGAATAGAACCTGCGCACGAATATGCCCATCGTGCCCCATAGCGCCCCGGCCAGCAGGATAAGCAGCGCCGAGCGCGCGGAATTGTTTTTCATGTCGTTTACCTGCGCTTTCTTTTGTTCGGTAAACTCTACCATAAATATTTTTATATTTCAAGAAAAGCTTTGCCCGGGAAACAGGCTGCTGCAACTTTTAGTGCAGAACCAGGTTACGCAACCTTTACAATTTTATTAAATAAGCTAAATATTGCTTGTAAGCTTGGTCGCCTTATGATAAAATACATTGGTAATTTGGATCATTGTGTCCACGCCAGCCCGTGTATATGTGCGTTTATTAAATAGAACTGCGAAGGTGTAACAGTGAAGAAAAGAATCAGCGAAACCGAAATAAACGATAGAATAGACATAGACGAGACCTACGACGAGGCTGCCGAGGCCGAAGCGCGCCGCGAGAAAAAACTCAAGCGCAGAAAGCGCCAGCGTGTCTGGGACAGGATAGCCGGTTTCATCATCATCTCCGGCATCATCATCGGCTGCGCCTGCCTTACGCTTGAGTATATAATCGTCAAAGGCCCGTCTCCCGCGCTGCGTGATATTTTCATCAGTACCATGGATGAGACGCGCCGCTTCAAGTTTATCCCGCAGATATTCCTCACCGCGGATGAGCTTAAAGAGATCCGGAGCGTTGAGGAGATGGATAAGGATATCACTACCGATACCTCGCTCATCACCATTCAGGCTGGTGAAGCTGCACAGACCGATGACGGCAAGGATGCTTACGGTCTTGTCGATGACGACGGGGACGGCATCATTTTCACCGACATCAAGGGCAACGGTTTTGTCGGCTACATGATAACCGTTCTTGATCCCTCGCGCGTTTTTGTCGGTATGCCCGACAGCTACGGCGGCGTTGGCCTCACGCTTCAGGAGCTTGTCAATAAGTATGGTGCCGAGGGCGGCATCAATCTTACGGGATTCAAGGACGACGGCGGCGGCGGATTCGGCGGCATTCCCGAGGGCATCACCGTCATTAACGGCGAAATATATAACGGCGGAGACGGTTCGCTCAATGGTTTTGCCGGTTTTGATAAAGAGGGGATCCTCCACGTCGGGTACTTCGAGTACGATGATATTATTGCCACCGGGATCGTCAACGGCGTATCCTTTGGTCCTATCCTCATCTCCAACGGTGAGCCTACTCCCTCTGAGTATCTTACGAGCGGCGTCAATCCAAGAACAGCCATCGCACAGCGTGCCGACGGCGCGGTCATCATGCTCGTTATCGACGGACGCCAGCTGCACAGCATAGGCGCAAAGTATCAGGACGTTATCGATATTCTTATGGACTACGGCGCAGTCAACGCCTGCAACATGGACGGCGGTTCTTCTACCGTCATGTACTACGAGGGGCAGTACGTAAAACAGCTGCCCGCGGAGAATGGCCAGCCCGCGCCTGCTGCCCGATGCGTTCATGTTCAAGTGATGGCGAGGTGAGTTAGATGGCTGGTGAAGAAAGAAAAAGAACTCCCATGTGTATTGGATATGCATGGGTATATATGCGGTCGTCCTGATCGCAGCTGCGGCTTTCGGGCTTACCAAGGTGTGGAAATACGCCGAGGAATACGAGGCTGCGCAGCCTCCGGTACGATGGATCAGTATGTCGCGGAGCTTAACGACAAGCTCTGGGGCGCCTAGGCATTGCGGACACTATCGCCGCTATGCCGCATGAGGTGCAGTCGGATGACGAGGTCGCCGAATATGTCAAGGATATGCTCAAGAACGGCGTTACCTATGCCAGAAAAGGCAGCTCCGATTCCGGCACGGTCGTGACCTACACGCTCAAATGCAACGGCAGTCCTTTCGGCGTTGTCAGCCTCATTGAGGATGAGAGCTATAAGGACAAAGGTTGAGTTCGGCATGCTGCCGGAAGCTGTATAAGGAGGAGTTTGACTTTACCGGTCTGTACAGCTCTGTTGAAGCGGTCGTCCCGAGAACTTTCTCCGTTTGGCTCAACGGTGTTGAGCTTGACGATGAATATATCATTGAGGATAACATTCATTATGACGTCCTGAAGGACTACTATGACGAGTTTGAGGGACTGCCGACCAAGGTCAGATACAGATTTGACCACTGCATCGGCAAGCTCGAACCCGTCATCAAGGATGAGAACGGCAACGACTTTGTGATCGACCCGAATAAGGATGATTCACAGTTTATCAAACCCTGCGACGAAAGCGAGCTTGCGCGTCTGGAGTGAGTTTGCGGTGGGCTTTGTTGACCGCTACCTGACCTACACCTCTGGTGCGGTCGATCCGAGCTACGGCTACCAGCGTCTTATGCCGTATCTGAAGCTTGGTGCCGACCTTGACACCCGTATGAAGGAGGCAATGGACGGCTTGAGTTGGGCACATACCGCCTCTGTCCGCGTCAACTCCACGGTTCTCAATAACGCCACCGCGATCGGCGACGGCTTCTATATCTGCGATATCACCGCCAATGCCACGACCTTTGTTCCCGGCAAGGGCGAGGTCGAGGATACCAGCAACATGAGGGTCATCGTTGTCGATACAAATGACGATATCAGAGCCATTTCTCTGGAACTTTACTAAGAAAGGCAGGTGGATCCGTCCCTTGCGGATGAACGGATATGTCAGAAAAACTTGAATGTCTGAAGTGTATGGCGATCGTATTGCCGTCGCTTGATCCTAATGAAAAGTTCAAAGGCGTCGTCGAGGAGCTTATCGGAAGCGGCTTCGAGCATATCGTCATTGTCAACGACGGCAGCGATGCGGAGCATCTGCACTGGTTCGAGGAGGCTGCCGCGCATGAGCAGTGTACTGTACTGACACATGAGGTCAACCGCGGAAAGGGGCGCGGCCTGAAAGACGGCTTTTGCCTATGTCGCGGAAAAAGCTGCCGGAAGTCAAGGGCGTCATCACCATCGACGGCGACGGTCAGCACCTCACGCGGGATATCATTGCCTGCGGTGAAAAAATGCTTGAAAATCCGGATAAGGTAGTGCTCGGCTGCCGTGATTTTAACCAGCCGGGCATCCGCCGAGGAGCGTTGCCGGGAACAAAACGACCGCGCGTCTGTTCCGTCTGTGCTACGGCATAAAGCTTTCGGACACGCAGACCGGCCTGCGTGCCATCCCTGCAAAAGTATCTCAAGCGCTTCTGCGAAATTTCCGGAGAGCGCTTTGAATATGAGACGAATATGCTCCTCAACATGAAGCGCATGGGCATCGGCTTCATCGAGCAGCCGATCACCACGGTCTACGACCCAGAGGATTACAGCTCCCACTATAACGCCGTCAGGATTCGTGGCGCATTTTCAAGGTCATGTTCAAGTTTCTGCTCAGCTCCATGGGCTCGACGCTTATTGACCTCGGTGTGTTCTATCTGGTGATGAAGCTTTTCGGCGCGGGACTGGGCGCGTACCGTGAGCTTGTCTCCACGGCAGTTGCGCGTGCCTGTTCGTCGTTTGCGAACTTCAGCGCCAATAACGCCGTTGTGTTCGAGAACAGAAAGCATTATAAGCGCGCCCTCGTGCGGTATTATTGCCTCTGCATACCGCAGATGCTCGTTTCGGCAGGTCTTGTGACGCTTATAAACCACCTGCTTGCAAACAGCGTGCCCTATACTTGCCACGCTTGTCAAGTTCGCTGTCGATACCTGCCTTTTCTTCATCAGCTACGGTATCCAGCGCGAGTGGGTGTTCACTCAGAAGGATTGATACCTACATAATAAACCGGCCTCGGAAATTTTTCCGAGGCCGGTTTATTATATTTACTCCGCTTTTTTGCGCGGCTGCGCGTATTTTCAACAAACGCGAAGCAGAGCAGCGCGCCCGCGAGACACACGGCCGAGCCAATGAGCAGGGTAGTGCGCACGGAGAGACTGTCGTACATTATCCCGCCGAAGAGCCCCGCAAAGATCGAGCCAAGCGTCGTCATGCTGTAAGAGAGTGACTGTCCCTTTGCCGAATCCTCCGGTCGTATCGTCAGGCTGACGTACTGCACGAGCGCCGGAGTTATAAGCGCAAAAGAGCCTGCCTGCAATATCTGCGCTGCGTACAGTCCCGGTATGCCCGGCGAGAGCGCGATGGCCAGAGCGCGCAGCACGAACATCATGGCCGCAAAGCGTATCGTTGACGAGCATCTGATACGCCGCGTGATCCTTTCATACATCAGCATGACCGGAATCTCCAGCAGCGCCATCACGCCGTTGATGCTGCCCATGTCGGAGGAGTCGCCCCGACGTTGCGCACGATGTTTATCATAAAGTTCGTTATCAGGTTATGCGTGAAGAACAGCACTGCCACACCCAGCAGCATCATGCAGAAGCGGGACGGACCGCATGAATTCCCACAGTCCTTGCCGCCGGTCTTTTCGTCCGAGCCGGATCTGGCGGAAGGCTTTCCGAAGCCGGACGAATTCAAGGCTGATGCGCAGCAGTATCGCAGCCTGACACGCGAGGATCACGAGCGCCGCGACCGTCAGCACACCCGTGCCGAGCTTTGCGATGCGCGCGCCGACGAACATGGATGTGAGCGCATACGCAAGAGAGCCCATTCCGCGCGCTGCACCGTAGTTCACATCTCCGCCCCAGCCGCTCATGAAAGCACAGCTGCGTCTGTATCGGGTTTGCGATTATCGTAGTTGTGAGATATACGCAGTACATTACAGACACCGCAATGCCCTTACCGGCACCAGCAGAAAGCCGATGAGCGCCAGAAGTTGCACCGCGATTATGACCCAGAGGGAAGCAAAAGCGCGCCTTCCTTTGACCTGTCGAGCTTTGAGGCGAGCGACGGGGATATGATGAACGCTGCGATGCTGCCGAGCGAGATAATAAGCCCGAGCTCGGAGTTGCTGTATCCGCGCCCTTGAGAAAAACAGCGGCATAAGCCGAGCATACGCAGAAGCCCATCCAGAAAAAGGCCTGGACCAAGGAGTACTCAATGTTGAGTGCGGTCGATTTCTTTCTCATTTCAAAACCCTTTCAATAAGAGTAACGGTACTGCGACCGAAAGAAAATTATATCACCGTCGGAGCCGGCTTGCAATAAAGAAAAACATCCCTCCGGAACAATGTCCGGAGGGTGGAGATTTCAGCCTTTAAGCTTCAGAAAGCTGCGCTTCACATTGATGTGTACCTTGTCATAAGCGACCTTGCACTCACCGTCCAGCGCCCATTCGAGCCCGTGCGGGTTTGTGATCTCAATATGGTCAGTCTGGAAGAAATCGATAAGCGGACAGGAATAATCCTGCGAGAGAATGCAGCGGATCACCATATCGAGCTCAAGTATGGTCTTCGGCATCTTGATGAGTATGACCTCGAGCTTGCCATCGTCCGTGTCAACGATGTTGGGCGGCAATGTGATCGTACCGGCGATGGAGGTGGAATTGCACACTGCGCCGAATATATAATCGCCCTCATAGTCTATGCCGTTGGCCGAGAGCTTGAGATGGATGGGCTTGATTTTATATACGTCCTTTATCGCATCGAGAATATACGCCGTGTGCCCGAGCATGTTCTTCATGTTCTGGTCGGTCGTATAGCTCAGCCATGAGAACGCGCCGAAAGCGGCAACATAGCTGAAGAAGCTGTCCTCAAAGCAGCCGATGTCGAGCTGACGGACTTCCTTTTCTGCGATGTTCGCGGCAGCTGTCGGGATATCTATTGACAGCCCGTGCGAGGCGGCGAAGTCGTTCGTGCTCCCGCAGGGGGATGTACCCGAGGGCGACCTCCGTGTCGCTTGAGGCAAGACCGGAGATGACCTCGTTGAGCGTTCCGTCCCCGCCGGTGCAGCAGACAAGATCGTAGTCCGCACCGAGCTGCGCGGCGATCTCCGTCGCCTCGCCGCGGCGGGAGGTGACGGCTGTCGTGACAAGATAGCCGCTGTCCATGGTTAAACGGATGATCTCGGGAATGTAGCGGATGACCAGCTTTTTCCCGGATACGGGGGTTGATTATCAGCAGTGCGCGCCTGGGATACTTCTCCTTACAATTCAGAATTTCCTTTTCCATGATTGCTCCCTTAAGTAAATGCTGCCTTAGTGATTACTTTAATAAATGTCCTTTAGATATTAGCCAGAAACAGGCACAGATATGCTGTGGGTATTGAGAAAAAGCAGACTGTCCGCGCGGTCGAACATACCGCCGTGACCGGGGATGAGATTGCTGAAATCCTTCACGCCGATCATGCGCTTGAGCAGCGACTCCGCAAGGTCGCCGATCTGTCCCATGGTAAGAGGCGAAACGCCGTGCCCATGCACAGCCATACGGACAGCGTGTGCTGATCTTTGAAAATGAAGTAAACTATAAGGCCGACGAACAGCGACGAGACCGCGCCTGTGACGCAGCCCTCAACGGTCTTATTGGGGCTCACGAGCGGGGCGACCTTGTGCTTGCCGAACCACTTGCCGCCGAACATCGCGAAGCTGTCGCACACCCAGGTCGACAGGCACGCGAGGATGAGCGTGAACGCCCATATACGGCTCACACTTATCACCATTATCGTCCCGAACAGAACGCGGGATAGGTGAGCCCCGCGAGCGTGAAGAGCGCACCCTTGCCGGAGACCTGCTTGTGTATCACGCCGGAAAAGCGCAAGATATATGCAGAACACAAACAGCACACAGTATGCGAGCATGCCCGTGTCAAACACTGCGTACACATCCTGTAGTATTACAAGCGCTGCCTGTGCTGCGATGTATACAAACATCACCCACAGCGTGCAGCGCGCTTCGAGCTTTTTCAACGTTTTTGCTGAACTCATAAGCGCACAGCGCCGCGGCGGCGGCAAAGAACAGAACACGGTGACAGGGGAGACCAGCACGCAGGTAAATGTGATGGTCAGCAGGACGATGGCGGAAATTACTCTGGTTTTCAATGCGGGGACCTCTCTCTCTTTGCTTGCAGCTTAAATGAAAATTAAACTTATTTTCAAAAGATTTAATTTCTTTTAAGATAGCACATTTTTGAGAAAAAACTCAATATACACCGGCGGACAGCTGACCGTCTGGAATAAAGATTTACGATAAATTCATTTCTGTTAATTGCTGGTTTAGCGTTGTGCTCGCGGGCAAGCTATGGTATTATAAGCACAGAAGTGTGCCAATAACCGCAATATGTGGAAAAGAGAGGTATATAAAATGTACGAGGATAGAAAGATACGTCTTGCCCAGGCAGACAGCCCTATATATCTGCTGCCCTCCATGGCTAACCGCCACGGCCTTATCGCCGGCGCGACCGGCACCGGCAAAACCATCACCATGAAGGTCATGGCTGAGTCCTTCTCCGATATGGGCGTGCCCGTGTTCCTTGCGGATATCAAGGGCGACCTGAGCGGCATGTGCGAAAAGGGCAAGGACAGCGAGGATATGCGCGCGCGCATCGCCCGCTTCGGGCTTGACGGCTTTGTGTATAAGTCCTACCCGACCCGCTTCTGGGATATTTTCGGTGATGAGGGGCATCCCGTCAGGAGAGCTCCATGGGGCCGACGCTGCTTGCAAGGCTCCTCGGCCTGACCGAGATACAGGCGGGCGTACTCAACATCGTTTCAGAGTGGCGGACGATAACGGCCTGCTCCTGCTCGACCTCAATGATCTGCGCTCCATGCTCCAGTATGTGGGCGATAACCGCGCCGAGTTCACGGCAACGTCTCCGCCGCCAGCATCGGCGCCATTCAGCGCGCGCTGCTCGCCTTCGAGGGCGAGGGCGGCGAGCTGTTTTTCGGCGAGCCTGAGCTTGACATCCGTGACTGGATGCGCACGGACGTTGACGGCCGCGGTTATATCAACATCCTCTCCAGCAAGCGCCTTATCCAGAGCCCGACCGTGTACGGTACGTTCCTCCTCTGGATGCTGACCGAGCTCTTCGAGCGTCTGCCTGAGGTCGGTGACCTTGAGAAGCCGCGCATGATCTTCTTCTTTGATGAAGCGCACCTGTCTTCAGCGACGCACCCAAGGCGCTCGTCCAGAAGATCGTTCAGGTCGTTAAGCTCATCCGCTCCAAGGGCGTCGGCGTATACTTCATCAGCCAGAGCCCGTCGGACATCCCGAACGATGTCCTCGCTCAGCTCTCCAACCGCGTCCAACATGCGCTGCGCGCATACACCCCTGCCGAGCAGAAGGCAGTCCGCGCCGCGGCCAGCGCCTTCCGCGTGAACCCCGCCTTCGATACCGAGACGGCGATCATGGAACTCGGCGTCGGCGAAGCGCTCGTGAGCTTCCTTGACGAAAAAGGGCGTCCCCGGCATAGTCCAGCGCGCGCAAACATCCTCCCGCCGCAGAGCCTTATGGGTCCTGCCGAGGAGCGCAGGGTGCAGAGCCTTATCGTCAGCGACGAGTTTGATATCAAGTACCGCGAGAGCGTCGACAGAGAGTCCGCCTTTGAAATTCTCAACCGCGCGAATGAGGAGCTTGAGCGCCAGCGCGCCGAGGCCGCCGCGGCAGCCGAGGAGGAGAAGCTCCGTCTCAAGGAGGAGAAGGAGGCCGAGCGTCAGCGCCTCAGGAGGAGAAAGCTGCTGAGAAGCAGCGCCAGAAGGAAGAACTGCCGCGCAGAAGCAGAAGGAGAAGGAAGCTGCCGAGAGAAGCAAGGTCGCGCAGCGCGCGGTTTCAAACGCTGCGTCCTCCGTTATGAGCTCTCTCAGCTCCAATATCATCAATTCCATGACCGGCGGCAAGACGACCAGCACCAAGACCATTGCCACCCGTGCCGCGAGGAACGCTCTCAGCCCGTCATGCGCTCCGGCTCCAACTCCATCGTCCGCGGCCTTTTCGGAAATAAGAAGTAAAAACAGAACATATAAAATAAGGACAGCCAACACCCGTCCTTATTTTGAAATCGGTATTTATGAAGGGAGACGAGAAATGAAACGTGCCTTGAGCCTTATCCTTAGCCTGATGCTCGTACTTTGCGCTGTGCGGCTGCGGCAAAGCGTCGCGCCCCGTCAGCTTCCCGCTTGATGATGACAAGATCGCGGTCACTGTCACGGAGCTTGGTCTCCCGTGGAGCTGTCGGCGGATGAGTGCCTGTCCTATTCTGAGGATCAGCGCACCTGCGTACTGCGTGACACGACCGAGACCTACGCCGAGGGCGGCAGCAAGCTCCCTGCGCGCGGCGATCAGCAGCGGCAATTCCGGCGGCGGGACTATATGTTTGCAAACTTTGGGGGCACGCCGCAGACGGAAGAGCCGGAGCTTGACTGGGCTTATTGGAAAAGCAGCTGCGCCTGACCGAAATGCTCTGGGGCATGGAGGATGGACAGCTTTATATAATATCCTCCGAAAAGCCGGAGCCCGACCGCGTCGTATCGCAGGATGTCTCGACGCAGGGGAATATCGATCATCTCGTCTGGGAGCTCACGCTTGAGAGCGGCGAGCGTGTCGACGTCAACTGGTGCTGCTATCCGACGACATTCACAAGCAGTGCACAGACCGGCCGCGAAGTTGACGATTGGGGACAGCGCCTCAGCATAAGGGTCTTCGCCTCTGAAAAGGAGTATGACAACATCATGGAGCAGGCGGCAAAGGCGGCTGAAAACCAGGCAAAGAATAAACGTAAATCACCGGATGGAGTGCAATACTCCATCCGGTGCTTTATTATACTTACGTCTCTCCGAGCAGTGCCCGGCGGAACGGTATTCGTTTCTTCTGACACCGTTAGGCCGGTTCGTAAGACTTGCTTACCTCTATACCCTCCGCGTTGTATTCGACGTCTTCCATGAGCGTCGGATCGACGCGGCTTTTTTTTATCACCATGCCTTGACCCTTGAGGTTGAACACCCATATCTTGCTGCCCGGAAACTCAGGGTCGGGCTTTCTGAACACGCTGGATTCATTGAGGCGGCAGAACTTCGCGCGCCCTTCCGGGGTGTCGAGGATATCGCCGGGGCCGTTGTAGTAGAGCTCATCCTTCGCGGCTTCCTTCTTGAACTCCTCCCAGTTCTCGTCGTTGACTGTCATAACGTCATTGGGTTTATCATAATGCGTCTCCTTTTTTTGTTTTCGTTATTGCATTATATTTGACAGTATTTTTTACCATGCCGCAAAGCGCTTGGCAACCACGTTTTTAATGAAATATGTTAATTGAAATACGTAAACTAAAAATATGTAAATGATAATATGTAAAATAAATTACGTAGCCTGAAATATGAAAACTGAATTATGAAAACAAAATTACGTAGACAATATTATGAAACCGCACCGGCAGCATAATTGCTACCGGTGCGGTTTTCGGTTAAGAATGTATAGAATCAGGTCGGCAGGGGAGAGCGCTTCAGCTCTCGTAGCCCATGGGATTCTTCGTCTGCCATGCCCAAGTGTCGCGGCACATGTCATCGAGATTGTACTGCGCCTTCCAGCCGAGCAGCTCCGCGCTCTTGTCGGGGCTTGCGTAGACGGTTGCAAGATCGCCGGGGCGGCGCGCGGTTATCTCGTAAGGAATCTTCTTGCCTGTCACGCGCTCAAAGGCGTGCACCATATCAAGCACACTGTAGCCCACGCCGGTGCCGAGGTTAAACGCACTTTCGCCGCGGTGCTTGAGCATGTAGTCTATCGCGCGACATGCCCGCGCGCAAGGTCAACGACGTGGATATAGTCGCGCACGCCGGTGCCGTCTGGCGTGTCATAGTCATCACCGAACACGTTCAGATGGTCGCGGCGGCCGATGGCGACCTGAGATATGTATGGCATGAGGTTGTTCGGGATGCCGCGCGGATCCTCGCCGATGAGGCCGCTGCTGTGCGCGCCGATGGGGTTGAAGTAGCGCAGCAGGGCGATGGACCAGTCGGGGATGGCCTTGCCGGTGTCGCGCAGGATCTGCTCGCACATGTATTTCGTCCAGCCGTAGGGGTTCGTACACATGCCCGTGTGCGAGGTCTCGCGCAGCGGCATGCTGTTGTCGCCGGAATAGACCGTCGCGGAGGAGGAGAACACTATGTTGTTCACCCCGTGATCCTTCATCGCGCGGCATAGTGTGACCGTGGAATTGAGGTTGTTGTCGTAGTACTCCAGCGGCATCGCCACCGATTCGCCGACGGCCTTCAGACCCGCGAAGTGTATCGCGCAGCCGATGTCGTGCTTTTCAAAAAATCTTATCGAGCGCTGCGCGGTCGCGCACATCTGCCTCGTAGAAGCTCAGCTTTTTGCCGGTGATCTGCTCGACACGCTCAAGCGCCTTGGGGTTGGAGTTAACGAGGTTGTCTATCACGACTACGCCGTAGCCCTTATTCAGAAGCTCCACGCAGGTGTGGCTGCCGATGTACCCGGCACCGCCGGTAACAAGAATATCCATTTTCTTTACCTCTCAGTCCAAAAGCTTTTTCGGGGTATACGCCCTCATCGCGCAGCGCCTTTATCGCGTTCACGACCGTGGGGAAATCCTCTTTGTATGTCATGCCGTACCACTGCTCATGGCAGGGGAGCACGGCTACCGTGCCCTCACCGTCCTTTATCATCGCGTTTGTGACAAAGGGGAGGAAGTATTCGCACTTGGTCGGGTTGACCGGGAGATTCGCGTCCAGCCAAGCGGGGAAGCGCTTGTAAAGCTCGTCGAGCATGGAATTGCTGAATGCCCAGCAGTTCATCGACACCGGCACGTCAGCGGGCAGGGGAGTGTAGCTCTCGCCGTCCTCGGTGAAGGAGATGACCTCTCCGTGCTTTTCGATGTGCGTGCGCTCCACAACGTCCGTGAGCAGGCCGTTCTCGACCTGACAGATACCGCGCGCAACGTAGCCCGTTTCCGTCACCGTGTTCCGGAGCTGGTAGGCGACCATCGCATGCTCCGTGCCGGGGCGCTCCTTTGAAAGAAAATCATACATCGCCTCGTAGGCTGCGCGGCCGTAGAAGTCGTCTGCATTAATAACGGCGAACGGGCCGTCCACTATACCGCGGCAGCAGAGCACGGCGTGTCCGTGCCCCATGGCTTCACGCCCCTCGGGGGACACTAGCCTTCCGGCAGCAGGTCGAGCTGCTGGTAGACGTATTTCACGTCGAAGTATTTTTCCATGCGCCGTCCGACTGCGGCCTTGAAGTCCCTCTTCAATCTCGTGCTTGATGATGAACGCGACCTTGCGGAACCCCGCGCGGTACGCGTCGTACAGCGAAAAGTCAATGATCGCGTGGCCAAAATCATCCACCGCCATGATCTGCTTCAGACCGCCGAAGCGGCTGCCCATGCCCGCGGCAAGGATGACAAGAGTAGGCTCTCTCATAATAAATACCTCTGTGTCATATGTGATCTGAAAATACAAAAGCATTATAGCATTTCCGTCCGATTTGTACATACTAAAACCGTGTTCTGCACTGCGGCTTGCGAATACTGCGGATATGTGCTATACTACAGTGAAATATAATATTATCTGCAACTCCGCAAAGGAGGCTGTATATGAAAAACGAAGCAAAAAAGGAACCGGAAGGGTCCGATATTATATCGACAGCAAGAGCATCTGGGGCAAAGGCGCGGTGATGCTCATGCTCATCGCGGTGGTCTTCCGTATCATCGGCTGCTGGGGGATGTGGAGCGAGGCGTCCTTTGCATGGACGCAGATAGTTCTGCCCATTGCGTGCAATGTCCTCTTCGCGCTGTGCGTCTGCCTGCTCGGTAAGAAAGGCTTTTTCGTGTCGGCGCTGCCCGTGCTCCTCGGAGTCGTGTTCTTTATAATCAAGTCCCTGACCTTTGAGAGCAAGATACATGGTGCTCTGCGTCCTGCTGTATCTTGTCGTTGCAGTGCTCTATACCGGCACCGTCACCGGCAGCATCGGGACAAAGTGGCTCCTGCCGCCGCTCTTCGGCCTGCCGTTTATTTACCATGTTTTTGTTGAGGATCTCCCTGCCCTGTCGAACACTGCCCAGCCGGTGACTTTCTCGGCCGGCATGCAGGAGATGTCCGTGCTGTGCATCATGGCGGCGCTGTTCTGCACCGGCATGGGGCTGAAGAAGCGCCAGCCCGCCGAGCCCTGAGCTTCCCAAGATCGCCGACCCGGTCGTGATCCCGCCGCAGAGTGCGCCCGAGGCAGACGCGCCGCAGACTCCCGCGGAGAGACGGCGGCTGCCGAGTCTGCCGCACCGGAGCAGCCCGAAGCTGCCCCGGCGGCGGAGGCCGAACCCGTTCAGGAGAACAGTAATGAAGCCTGAGAAGAAAAAGCGCGCGGCACAACTGCTGTGCGCAATGAGAAACGCACGATATATATCGTCTGCGCAGCTTTAGCGGCGGTGTTCATCATTGCCGTCGCGGTGGTGCTGCGCGGCGTTTCGGATAAACGCGTGTACAATAACTATATGCAGCAAGCACAGCAAAGCTATTCGTCCAACGATTTTGACAGTGCGCTCTCGGCGCTGCGCAAGGCTGCGTCCATAGACGAGACTGACGACTGCCTCATGCTCATGGCCGACTGCTATGAGACGCAGGGCAACTATACCAAGGCGCTTGAGGTGCTGCGCCGGATGGATCTGCAGAACCCCACGGTCGCCTCACGCATCGCGTCTATCGAGAAATACCGCCAGACTCTCAGTCAGGCGGAGAAGGTGACTGTTTCTGGCCTAGGCAGTATTCGCTGAGTACGACGAGTCTTGTCCTTGATAATCAGGGGCTGACGGACGCTGCGCTCGATGAGATCGTGCAGCTCTATGCGCTCGAGAGCCTGTCCGTATCTGGAAACTCACTGTATGATATCTCAAAGCTCACCGCTCTCGGCGGGCTCACGACGCTGAACCTCAGCGGCAACAATATCAGCAATATCCAGCCGCTTACGCAGCTGACAAATCTGCGCACCCTATATCTTGACAATAACCCTATCACCGATCTTACGCCGCTGTGCAGCCTCACAAAACCTAACGACCTGAGCATCAAGGGCATCAGCATCACCGAGAGCCAGCTTGAGACGCTCTCCAAAGCGCTTCCCTAACTGTGCCATCCACAGCGAGGCCGCGCAGGAAGAGGTGCAGGATAAGCTTCGGCGGCGCTACCTTCAAGTCGGACGTCACGGAGCTTGACCTCAGCGGCATGGGTCTGCGCGATATCTCCGCGCTCTCCAACTGCAAGGAACTCACGCGGCTGAATCTCAGCAATAACGAGATAAGCGATCTCAGCCCGCTTATGAACATCCCGGGGCTTAAAATGGCTCGATGTGTCCGATAACCAGCTGAGCGACCTGCGCCGCTCATGGGCATCGGCACGCTCGCTTTCCTCAACGCTTCGAACAACAGCGTCACGAGCACCGCGCCTTTCAGCATGATGACCGGGCTTACCGAGCTCTATCTTGACAATAACCCGCTCAGGAGCTTCACCGGCCTGCGCAAGCTGCGCAGCCTTACCACGCTTGGCCTCAGCGGCACAGGACTCACGGATGAGGGACTTGACAATCTCAGCGGCCTTGTGCTCCTGCGCACGCTTTATGTTGAGGATAACCCCTCCCTGACCGGTGAGGCCGTTGACGAACTGAGCGCCACCCTCGGCAACTGTACCATAGAGCACTCCGGCCTTGCGTATTCCGTGTCCATAGACGGCCACGTTGTGACGACAGACGCCGAGACCCTTTCGTTCCCGTCCTGCGGCATAATCAATATCGAGAACATCGCGAAGCTGCCGAACCTCGTATCGGTAGACCTCAGCGGCAACTGCATCAGCAATCTCTATTCCCTGCAATATGCCGACTGCCGCTTCACGATAACCGACCTGAACCTCAGCGGCAACCGCCTTGAGGATATCACTCCGCTGTCGTATCTCCAGAATATTGAGCGGCTGGATGTGTCATATAACGACATAAGCTCCGAGCTGCCCTTTATGGCGATGTATAGCCTTGAGTCACTGAACCTCACTGGCAACCCGCTGACGGACGAGCAGGTCGAGCTCATCCGCAAGAACCTCCCGAACTGCGATGTGATTTTCTGAATAAGGGTAATATTAAGAGTCCCCAGCCTGCGCCGGGGACTCCGTTTTATCTGCTTCGGCTCTGCTCAATGACAGCGTGTATACCCTCCGCAGTCTCGCCCTCGCGCAGTCCGCGCGCGAATATCAGCAGGCGGCCGTCGATGCCTGCACGGCTGCATGTGACAAGCACAAGGATCTGATCCTGCGCGTCGACCGTGAGCGGGATACTGAAGATCGAGCGCGTCTTTGCCTCGTCAATGAGCGCCTGCATACCCATGTCACCGGAGCTTTTCAGCTCGTCGAATCTGCGCAGATAGAAGCTGTCCTCGTCGTCCGGCAGCATGGATGCGTCGAATACCGCGAACACTGCGTACTCCTTCGCTTCCTCGAACCTGACCGTGTCCCATTCAATGACTGCGTTCTCCTTCAACTGCTCTAAATTCCTGTACTGCGAAAGCTTTCCGAACTTGATCCCGCCGTCGATGTTATGCCCGTAAAGTATCAGATATGGCGCGTCGACCCAGTCGGTGTTTCTCTCGTCGGCGAAAACCGTGCCGATGCCGCTGTACTCTCCGCGGAAATCGTGGTCGAGATAAAACTCATTGTCCTGGAATACGACCGGCTCGTCAGCAAGCTCACCTGCACGGAGCCAGCCGATGATATCCGGATTGATCTCGTAAAGCTCACGGAAGCGCTCAGGTATCTCGAAAGCTGTGTCGACGCTGACGTTGATTTCCTGCGCGCTGGGGGACTGGGGAGCGTGGTACAGCTCGGCAAGCTCGGCGGCATTTGCCGCCTCATGCCTGCGCATCAGCACCGTTCCGGTCAGGGACGATGAAAGCACGGCAAATGTACACAGCGAGGCAATTAACAGCATCTTGTATCTGCCGCCGCGCCGCTTCCCGGGGCGGCGCTTTTCCGTTTCTTTCGTATGCATGTCGTGCTCTCCTTCTCAGAACGCCTCAGGCTCTCTGCGGCAGAGCACGATAGCCGCGCCGCTGAGACATGCGCTCACCGCGATACCGGCTGCAAGGATCGCTTGGATAAGCGGCAGGCCGTCGCCGGTCTTTGGGATATCTTCGTTCCGACCTGAGCCGACGTCTTCACCGACGCCGGGGAGAGTGACGGTGTAGTATTTTCCCGTCCAGTGCGTCTCCGCTGTTCTCGCCTTCGGACGACGAGGAGGAAAGCTTGACGGTGGGGTCATCGACGTTGAAGGAGAAGTCGACGCTCAGGTCCACATCCTGCTGTGCTGAGCCCGCGCCGATGAAGGTCTGAGAGGACTGATTATTCTTTACGCAGGTGAACAGGTACACGCCGTTTTCAATGTTCTGTGTGCCGTTCAGGTTCAGTGTCACCGTCGTGTTTGCGGACAGCAGGAGCCCCGAGAGCGTGTATGAGCCGTCAGGGTTCGAGGTGACGGCGCGTATCCCGTTCTCGCTGTCCCTGCTGCTGTCGCCGCACAGACGGTAGGAGCCCGCGGCAACGCCGTTTGCGAACACCGTCACTATGAGGTCGCTTGAGGTGCTGTCGGGGATGACCGCCATGCTGATGGTTATGTCCGTCTCATACTGCCCCGCGTCGTTCCGCTCGCCGACCGTGAGGCTCATGTCCTTCGCAAAGTCGTCCTTCGTGAGAAGAGTGTTGTTTATGTCAGCCTCCTGTCCCGGCATGCCGATCAGGTACCGGTATATCCCGTTTATAAGCGCCTTGTCGGCGGAGCTGACCTCATCGAACTTGCTGCCGCTGCAATAGCGCCCGACGATATCGCTGACGTCAAGCGCCGTGCTGCCGCTGTTGCCGAAGTACCATATTGCTGCCTGCGTTGCTGTGAGCGCCATCCCGTCGCTGAGCTGCGCGGCCTGCTCCTTTGTGAGCTGTCCCGCGTCAATGAGCATTTTTTTTGAACGCGTCGAGACTGCCCGGAGTCGGGCTCTCGGTGTCGGTGCTGGAGTTTTCCACGCCCCAGTACCCGTTGAGCACAATAGCGCGGATCCTGTCGGCTGCCTCGCCGTCCTCGTTGTTTGCGTAGTAGTCCGCGTCCTCAAGCCGCTCCATGTTGTACTGCGCACCTTGCGGGGCTGACGTCGAAGTCCGCGCAATAGACGTAGTATTTCGAGCCGTCCGCGCCCTGAAGCACGAACTGGTGCGGCTGCCATGTGCTGGCGCCGCCTGCCTTGACGCGGAACGCGCTTTCTATTCCGTATTCGCCGAGCCACTGGAAAACTCCGCGCTGCTGTCATAGTCTGTCAGCTCGTAACGGCGGTTATAGAGATCGCGCTCGGTGTCCCGTGGTGCCGCTGCCGTCGTTGCGGAGCGAGGGGAAAAAGGTACGGAAGGTTTTTGAGTAGTCAATATCGGTGCTGCCCGTGATCTTTCCCATCCATGCCGACAGCCTCCTCTCGCTGCCCGATACGCTGCATGAGCTGCCGCGGCTCTCGACGCTTATGACCTTCGTCCGGCTCTTCGTTATGAGCTGCTTTCCGTCCGGGAGGGGCTCGACCTTCGTCGTCGTGGCCACGTACTGCCCGAATACCGGGTTGCTGTATGCGACGGCTTGCCGTTTTCAAAGGTGATGACGGTGTAGCCTGTGAGCTTTCCCTCATCGTCGTATATTTCTGATACGAGGTCGCCGCTGAGTATCTTACCGTCCGCATCGTACACTGGCTCATTTGCCGGGGTAGGCTTTTCGGGCGGCTCGTAGTCGAGGCTGGTCCGGCCGCCATTGGGGTTTATCTCCGCGTTTTCCGGAGGCGCGGAATCCTCCGTCGTCGCGGACGTCGTCGTGGTTTTCAGAGTGCTGTAGCCCGTGATGCGGCCTTCCTTGTCCCGCGTGTAGGCGACGGTCTCGGTCGTCTGCTGCCCGTCCGTGCCGTAGACCGTGCGCGTATATGTAGTGGTGTTGGTCTGCGCATCGATGCTGACCTGTACCTTGGTTATAACGCCGTTATCCTCGCTGGTGCTGTCCTCACTTATCCATGTGTCGTCTGCCTTGACCCAGTCGGGGATGTCGATAGTGCCCTCGTCGAGCCATGCGTCGGCAGCTTCACTGCTCTCTGCGCTGCCGCCCGGTGTGAGCTCGACCGTCAAGTCCGGGACCTCCGTCTTGATATCGGGTGTACCGTCCACGGTCTTGCCCGAACCGTTGTCGGTTTTATCTCCGCAGTGCCGCCGTCTGCACTGCCCTTGACAGTCGTCTCGCGCCCCTCGGCTTCACCCTCGGCGCTTGTTAGGTTCCCGGCTTCGTCTTGTGTCTCCGAAGTTTTCCCGTGCTCCTCGCCGCTTGTGCCCTCGTCGGACCATTCCTTGTCGAAGCTGACGGTTATCGTCGTCTCCCCAGTGACGGGATCCGTGACGGCGGAGGAATCAGCGGTGAGCCTTGGGGACTCCGGTGTCCCGTCGCCGGTCTCGGTGCGGCTCTGCGCGGACTCTTCGGCAAATGCGGCAGCGCCCGAGAAGGCGCTCAGCGTCTTGCCAGTACCAGTACGCAGGACAGAAGCTTCAAATGATTTCTTTTCAACATTATGCCCTCCCATTGTAATTGACCCGGCCTGCGGTGTATTTGCCTTGGCCTTGCCGCAGGTCATACCATATAAAGCATATTCACGTTCCTGGGAGAATATGAATGCAGTTTTGTAAAGCTGTACAAAATTTTCCATCAAAGTCGGTGACTTGTGACGATTATTGCATTATTCACAAAAAAGACTTCTATTCACTTCAACACTGTGATATAATATCCACAAGAAGCAGGGATGCTTCTTTGGTCAATACAGCACAGTCGAAAGGAGTTGTCACAAATGAAGTTCACTTTTACCGAGAAAAAGATGGAGTCGTCCGAGGATTTGAGAGCCTATTCGATAAGAAAGATAGGTAAGCTCGACAGGTTTTTCAAGACCGAGGCCGATGCGTATGTTACCTTCAGCATTGAGCGCGGCCGCTTCCTTGCTGAGATCACCATCCACAACAACGGCATGTATTACAGGGCAAGCGAACTTACGAGCGACATGTACGCATCTGTTGATTCCGCCGTTGCCGCGATAGAGCGCCAGATCCGCAGAAACAAGACCCGTCTTGAAAAGCGTCTCAGAGAGGGCGCGCTGGAGAGAGACGCCGGTGCGGCTTTTCGCCGCAGTTCCGGACGAGCCGGACGAGGAGTTCAAGATCGTCCGCAGCAAGCGCTTCTCCATAAAGCCCATGTCCCCGGAGGAGGCTATCCTTCAGATGAACCTGCTTGGGCACGAGTTCTTTGTGTTCAAGAATATGGACTCTGATGACGCGGTCTCCGTTGTCTATAAGCGCAAGCAGGGCGGCTACGGGCTCATCTGCGACGACGGCATGGACGATTGAGACACGCTCCTTCATCGACAAAGACTTGATATAAATCAAAGTACCTCTCCGCGGCTTGACCGCGGAGAGGTACTTTTGATTGCTTTCTCACATGACGGCTGAACAGCCATTGTCCATACACACAGAAAAAATATTTGAAATTGTTAAAAAAGTCTTGCAATTTCCGGAGAGATGGTGTATATTATAGGTAACGAGGAATGTTAAAATTTATCGTTAATTATTGCTCAATTTATTTGGGAGGTATTAGATATGAAGTGCCCTCGCTGTGGTGGGAGAAATGACCCGTGATGATCATCGCAAGTATCCCATCGATATGTGCTATAACTGTGGGTATACGGAAAGCAGAGGGAATTACCGCCCCGCTAAAGGTATTGGCCGGGACGACGAATTTTGAGCATCTCAAGAAGCTGGACTTCAATGAGTTTGTTGCGTTTGTTGGGGAAGGGCTTGGGTGCAGCGCCAATAAGCTTTCCGAGTGGCTGACTCATACTTGCTGATAAATTGACCTGATACGAAAACCGTTCCGGCTGATAAGTCGGAGCGGTTTTCTGTTGCCAATTGCATGCGGCTGGTTTATAATATCATTTATCAAAAAGACAGGATACGGTGAAACAATGGACGAAAACAGAAGCGTCGGCAAGCTTTATATTGTCGCGACGCCTATCGGTAACTCAAAGGATATGTCCCCGCGCGGCAGGCAGATCCTCGCGGACGCGGATATGATCGCCGCTGAGGATACGCGCCGCTCCATGGTGCTGCTCAATAAGCTTGAGATACGCAATAAAGCTTGTCTCGAACCATAAGTTCAATGAATATGGCAAGGCAAAAGTATTTTATAAACGAACTGCTCTCCGGGAAGAATGTCGCCGTCATAAGTGATGCCGGTACCCCCTGCATCTCTGACCCCGGTAATGAGCTTATCAAGGCCGCGGTCGAGGCCGGGATCCCGGTCATTGGCGTGCCCGGCTGCTGCGCCGCCGTTACGGCGCTGTCCGTCTCGGGCTTTGATCTGTCAAGCTTCATGTTCTATGGCTTCTTCCCGCGTGAGAACGTGGAGCGCCGCCGCCTGCTCGAAAGATGCGCCGCGGCGATACGCGCACCTACGCGCTCTATGAGTCGCCCAAGCGCATTATGGAGCTTGTCGATTTCTTTATAGAGAGCGGCGCGCACTGCCGCATGTGCCTGTGCTACGATCTTACAAAGCTGCATGAAATGAGCTTTCGCGGCACTCCCAGCGAGGTCAAGGATCAGCTCCTTGCCAAGGGCAGCTACGATAAGGGCGAGTACGCCGTCGTCGTCGAGATAGACGAGGATTATATTTTCAATAAGGTGGAGCATACAGTCAGCGCCGAGGCGATGCTTGTCGACGCTATGGTATCCGGCAGCCTCTCGGCAAAGGATGCCGTCGCCGCCGTGCTCGCGGATGAGAATAACTCCTACAGCAAGAACGAGCTCAAGGCCGCCGCGCTGAACCTCAAGCGCCTTTTCGGGAGACTGACATGGGCAGAATAATTCAGGAACTGGAGCGCTCACTGCCCGGTCTGTCCAAGGCTGTTTTCTCCCAGAGCATCGATAAGCTCTCTGATGAAAAGGTCGTCGTCCGCCCCGTCAGCACCAAGACCGGCATAGCCTATCAGGCCGAGAGCTTCCGCAATAACAAGGCCTTCCACCGGAACCTTACCGCCGACGAGCTTCTGCGCTATGCTGGGAGGAGCTTGAGGGCAGATACCGTCAGGTGCTGATAGTCTCGCAGAGCGGGGGCGGGCAGTTCTGCCTCAAGGTCAACGGCGAGTATAAGCGCACCGGCAAGGCTGCGGCGCTCCCGCTGCCCGGCGGCGCTGCCGCGCATGACCGCGAGAAAAGAATATCTCCTGCGCGAGGGGGAGAACATCCGGCGCTTGTCGACCTCGGGGTGTTCACGCAGGACTTCAAGATCGTCCGCGCCAAGTACAGCAAGTACCGGCAGATAAACCGCTTTGTTGAGCTTGTCGATCAGTCCTTTGCCGCCGACGGCAGGGAAGAGATAAGCATCCTTGATTTCGGCTGCGGCAAGTCGTACCTGACATTTATTCTTTACTATTACTTCTCCATCAAAAAAAAGGCATACGCACCCGCATCATCGGCTACGATCTCAAGGCCGATGTCGTCGAGCGCTGCAATGAGATCGCCTCGCGCTACGGCTATGACGGGCTGCGCTTCGAGGTCGCGGACGTGACGCGGGACACCCTCGCCGATACGCACATCGACATGGTCGTGACGCTCCACGCCTGCGATACCGCCACGGACTATGCTCTTGCTTATGCCATGAACCGCCGTGTCGGTCGTATCTTCTCCGTGCCCTGCTGCCAGCATGAGGTGAATTCCAGCATCCACAGCGGGGAGAGCTTGACCTGCTGCTTGAATACGGCATCGTCAAGGGCGCGTCTGCGCCCTGCTGACGGATTCTATCCGCGCTGCTGTCCTTGAGGACGCGGGCTATAAGGTGGATATGATAGAGTTCATTGACCTTGAGCATTCGCCGAAGAACATCATGCTGCGCGCGGGTATACCGGCAAGCGCCGCGGCTCAGGCCGCGCAAAGGCCGAAGCCTTGCGCGAAAAATACGGCTTCACCCAGACCCTGCTTGATCTCGTGAAGTGAAGATGGAAAGCAGGTAAATATGACAGTCCAACTGCTCCCCATGTTTTTCATGGGGAGCAGTTTTTTTACTCCGTATACAGCGGAAAGGATATATCTATCCTCAGCCCGTTTTCATTGCGCACGGCCATCTCACCGCCGTGTGCTTTTATTATTCTGTAGGCAAGCGGCAGACCCAGTCCGTGTGTGCTGTCCGGGATGGTGCCGAGACTTTCGAGCACCGCTTCGTCGATACCGCTGCCGTTGTCGGCAATGCGGATGCACACGCTATTGCCGGTCGCATACTCCTCTATCTCCACGGTGCAGCCCTCGCCGTTATGCTGCATGGCATTTGAAATCAGATTAAAGACTGCGCGGGCGATAAGCTCACTGTCGCAGAGGATCACGGCGGCCTCGTCGCGCAGCTCCGGTCTGATTTCCCGACCCTCGGCAAGGCCGCTATTTAGCACGTCTGTCACGGCGGCGCGTATTATCGGGCACAGCCGCGCGGGCTTTCTGCGCTGCGGCTGCATATCGCTCTCAAGCGTGGAGATTAGATTAAGGTCGTCCACGAGCCGCCCGGCTCTTCCGCTTGCAGGATTATGCGCTCGGCGCTCTCCGCCGCGGGTTCAGGCACCGCGTCGGCGGAGGCGATGGCTTCGGCGTTTCCATTATCACCGCAAGCGGCGTGCGTATATCGTGCGATATTCCGTTTACCCAGTTGCGCCGCGCCGTGTCGCGCTCCTCAAGGGCACGGCTTTTTTTTCACGCAGGGCAGCGGAGCATTTGTTCAGCTCCTGATAGGCCGGGCGGAATATCCCGCCGCCGCGGAGATCGAGCGGCTCCTCGCGGCTCAATTTGTCGATGCCGTCAGTGAGCGTCTGCACGCCCTTATACAGCCGACGGCCGGTGAGCAGCGACAGGCCAAGCGCCAGCGCGGTGTTCAGCGCCAGCACCAGCGCGATGCGCGCGGGCAGCGAATGGAACCAGCTCATCGAAAGAACTATCTGATATTTCCCGACCGCATTTTTTCGGCTGCCCGAGGATGAACAGCCCGCAGTCCTCCGCCTGCGTGTAAACGGGATAGTCACACAGGAACCAACGAGAAAGGATGGCGACATCGCGCAGCGTATAGTGCTGCGGGATATCGTCCGGCATGTGCGCCGACCAGATGACGTCCCCGTCGTCGTCCAGCAGTATGCTCCAATAGCCCTCGGGCAGCAGCACTGAAGCATCCTCGCCGGATTCGTAGGCACTGTGCATGAGGTCGATAACGCGCTTATTCGAGCGCGTCGCGGCGGTGCCGTTGTCGTAGCTTATATACAGCAGTCCCGCAAAGTTCAAAAGCAGCAGTATCAGCGCCGTGACGGCGGCTACGGCGGCGCAGCTCAGGAAAAATTTCAGCGCTGTTTTATTCATCGCGCACCGCCAGTCTGTAGCCCAACCCGCGCACCGTCAGCAGATACTTTGGAGCGGAGGGTGTGTCCTCAAGCTTTTCGCGCAGACGGCGTATGTGTACCGTCAGCGTGTTCTCATGGCCGTAGTAGTCCTCACCCCACGCCGCCATGCACAGGCTGTCAAAGCTTACGATCCTGCCGCGGTTTTCCCAGAGCTTCTTTATTAGAATAAGCTCCTTCGCCGTAAGCGGAGTATCCGCATCTCCGCGCCGTACACAGGCACGGGAGAAGTCCACATAGCAGCTGCCGATCTCCGCGCCCTGCTCCTCGGCGGCGATGGCGTAGGTCCTGCGCAGCAGCGCTTTTACGCGCAGCATCAGCTCACGCATCAGAAAGGGCTTGACGATGTAATCATCCGCGCCGAGCCGAAGCCCCGTGATCCTATCCTCGCCGCTGCCGCGCGCCGTGAGAAAGATGACGGGCGCGTCCGTATATTCGCGCAGCTGCTCGTACAGCTCGAAGCCGCTGCCGTCCGGGAGACTTACGTCCAGCAGCATCAGCGCGACCGGCTGGCTCGCCGCCACGGACAGTGCCTCCTCGCAGCTCGCCGCCGCATAGATATTGAAGAAGCCCTCCTTGAACAGCGCGTCCGACACGGTCCTGAAGCTCTTTCTCATCGTCGACTATCAGTATTTTTTGTTCATCAGTTCATTCATTGCTGTCACCGCCTGGTCGTATAGTAACACCTTTTGCCCGATATTGAACACATATCCCGCGCTTTAAGCAAATTTAAGGCTGAGTTAAGCTGCATTTAAGCGTGAGGAAATCCCGGCGTGCTACTATCCTGAACGCCGGCAGAAGTGTCTGCCGCGGAAAGGATGATAATTATGGATCAGATAGTCACCACATACGGGCTGACAAAAAAGTATAAGGACTTCTGCGCAGTGTCGCAGCTCGACATGACGGTGCGCGAAGGGCGGATATACGGATTCCTCGGCCCGAACGGCGCAGGGAAATCGACCACGCTCAAAGATGCTGCTCGGCCTTGTGCAGCCAAGCAGCGGGAGCATAGAGCTAATGGGCAAGCCATGAACGGCAGGAACAGAATAGAGCTGCTGCGCAGTACCGGCTCGCTCATTGAGTCGCCATCGTTCTACGGGCACCTGACGGCGCGGGAGAACCTGCGCATATACACGACGCTCCTCGACCTTCCGGAGAAGAACATCGACGAGGCGCTAAAAATCGTTCGGCTCGACAGGCAGGATGGCAAAAAGCTCTCTGCTTACTCTCTCGGCATGAAGCAGCGCTTCGGCATAGCCTCGGCGATGCTGGGCTTCCCTGAAGCTGCTGATCCTCGATGAGCCGACGAACGGCCTTGACCCGTCCGGAATACAGGAGATGCGCGAGCTTATCCGCTCCCTGCCGGAGCGCTGCGGCATGACCGTTATCATCTCAAGCCACATCCTCAGCGAGATAGACCGCATCGTCGACGACATAGGCATCATCGCAAACGGTGAGCTTCGCTATCAGGGTGAGCTTGAGCGCCTGCATGAGATAGACGAGGGAAAGACGCTGGAGGAAATTTTCCTCGATATGACCGGAAAGGATCTGAGCCTGTGACCGCCTTGCTGAAAGCCGAATACCTCAAAAACCGCCGCCGTTATATTTTCCTGACGGAGCTTGCTCTGACCGCCGCGGCCGGTGCGTGGGCGTTCTATGGCAGCTATACTGGGGAGAGCGGGAGCTTCGCCCTGGAAAACGGCTATATGCTCTATCTCTATCAGCTCCCGCTCATCAATACTATCTTTTTCCGCTCATGTGTCCGCTTATCGCGTCGCGCCTTGCGGAGACAGAGCATAGCGGAGGCGGGTTCCGACGCCTATGCGTTATCGCAGAGAGGGAAGAGTGTATGACGCGAAGCTCATTTACGGGATTATTCCGGTGCTGCTGTGCGCTGTGCTCTTCTGCGCCGCGGCCGCCGTCTCCGGGCAGATCGCGGGCTTTACAAAGCCGCTGCCGGTGAAGCTATATCTCATCCACCTGCTCTTCACGCTTATACCGACGGCGACGATATATGTTCTTCAGCACTCTCTGTCCATGCTCATCGAGAATCAGGCAGTGCCGCTGTGCGTCGGTGCTCTCGGTGAATTTATGGGGCTGTTTTCAATGTTCCTGCCGCAGCTCGGTGCGCTGCGCCGGTACTTCCCGTGGAGCTGGTATGGTGCGCTCCAGTTTGTCGGGCTCTTTGGTTGGACGAAGGAGACGAGATACGCCGGTGCGTACCTCGCCGTCATGGGCTATGACTGGTTGTGCCTTGCGATAGCGGTCTTTGCTGCGCTGTGCTTCTATGCTATAGGCAGGGGACTGTTTTCCCGAAAGGAGATATGAACAATGTTATAAACTTATCCGCGCCGAGCTTATGAAGCTGCGCCGCTCGCCGGTCTGGCTGGCGTTTATCGTCATGCCGGTCATACCCGCACTCATGGGGACTTTCAATTATCTTGAGAATCTTGAGTTACTGCACAGCGAGTGGTACAGTCTCTGGACGCAGCACACGCTTTTCACGGACTATATTTTTCTCCCCCTGCTCATCGGCATCTATTGCTCGTACACGATGTATATCGAGCAGAAGAACCATAACTGGAACCGTGTGCTCACCGCGCCTGTGCCGAAAGGTACGGTGTTTGCCGCAAAGCTTGTCTGCGTCGGTTTTTTGATACTTCTCAGCGAGCTGTGGATCGCTGTGCTGTATGTCGTCTCCGGTAAGCTCGTTGGCCTGAGCGCTGCCGTGCCGCTGGGTGAACTCACGGTCTGGTGCCTGTTCGGAACGCTCGGCGGCATTGTCATGGCGGCGATGCAGCTGACGCTGTCGCTCTTCCTGCGCGGCTTTGCAATGCCGGTCGCGGCAGCGCCTCGCGGGAGGCCTGTCAGGGCTGCTCTTTCTCGCAAAGCACATGGGGCATATCTGGCCGTATTCGCTCATGGCCTACGGCATGAACTCCAATGCGCCGCAGGAGCTGATGAAGAGCGGCTATGCCGGTTTTATAATTACCTGCGCAGTATATTTATGCGTTTTCACGGTGATAGGTTCTATGATCCTCTCCCGCTGCGACAACTGAAAATGCAACACGAAGCCTGAGCCTATACGGCTTGGGCTTCGCCATATATGGATGCCAAAACGCTTAGCAAAAAGTAACCAAAGTGGAGCGATGCAAAACGACATTACAGAAAAATGTGACAAAAAGTTGGGACAACGTGCATTTTGTGCAGTTTTGACACGATTCGACGTAAAAAGGGTTACATAATAATCCCCCACGATTTGACTAATATGAAAAAACGTGTTATAATGCCGCCGTAAATCCCTATAGGAGGGTAGAAGCTTATGCAAGTGCTGGACATGATACTCGATGTTCTGGCGTACATTTGGTATGGGATAAAAAAGAATTTTTAAGAATCCGGTATTGAGAGATGCGGCGATCATTCTGCTTTCAGTGCTGGTCAGCGTACTTGTAATAAACGCAAGGACAAAGAGCATAAACGAACAGGCAGAGAAAAGGATAGCGGCGATAGAGCAGCGCTATCAGAGTGAGCTGGCCGCGGCGCAGTCGCAGACCGCGGGCTCGGCAACACAGTCGACTCAGCAGACCACATATTCCGCCGACGCGGAGTACATAGCAAAGGTCGTCGCGGGCTGCGCTACATATTACAGCGAGAATGTGCAGAGGGCGGTGGCATGGTGTGTGCTCAACCGCGTGGACAGCGCGCGCTGTATCCCGATACGATCAAGGAGGTCTGCGAGCAGGCCAACCAGTGGCAGGGCTATGAGAATGCCCCGCTTATCGACAGCATATGCCAGGTGTGCCAGGACGTTATAGACACATGGCAGTCAGGCGGAGTGCGCGACATCCCGAGAGATGTGTGTCTTCCTTAGAATGACGGAGGACGGCGTCGAGCTGCGTACCGAGTTTACCGGCGGCAACACATGGAATGTTGTCAACAGCTGACATAAAAATACAGGAGCTGAAAAACAGCTCCTGTATTTTTTATGTTCAGTTTTCGGTATTGCCGTGGCGAAATAGAAGATATCGCTCATCCGCCGCTCAACGCCGAACTGCACGGGATTTATAAGCTCGTTTCCGATGATGATGCTTCCGGCCTGGCCGCCGTCGAGCGTGTAGGCATTATAGCAGCCGTGGGCTATCATCGAATCCGCGGCCTGACGGAGCGTGACATAGACGTAATAGTCGGGACTCTGGCAGTTGATCGTCATGGCAAGATAGTGGAGTTTGCCGAGCTGGCCTATGGCGCAGCGGGCGTAGGTATCGCGAACCTCACCGAGGGGATAGTCGTAAGGCGTGACGTCAACGCCCTTTTCGACCATGACCGGACCGAAGCTGAGCGAGAACATAATGTTGTTTTTGTCCAGATATGCCTGAGCCTCGGCCTCCGTTTTGAACTGCCCTCATAGGTGAAGAGCATATCGCCGCTGTCGGTAAAGAGACAGGCCTGCCCGGCAGTGAGACAGCTGCGCATCAGCTTTCCGTCGTAGGGCGTACAGGCCGTAGCAGCGGTCTGGGATATCGTAGAAATCACCGCTGACGGCAAGCACGGCGTTTGCCTGCGCGGCAAGCTCCGTCGGGTAATAATAGGTCTGTCCACCGAAGGTGTCGTCGGCGATCTTTGGCGGCGCAGCTGGCTTGCGTCGGCGATGAAGACCTCGGCAAAGGTGCCGACCGCACCGTGCTCGCTCTCCTGCCAGACTATGGCGAGTATCGTTTCATCAAGATAGTAGCGGATGACGCCGCCGTTTATGAGATCCTTGTCGGGGTTCCAGTCAAGCTCCTGCCCGTCAATGAGCTTTTTAGCCTCGTCCGTTTCCAGCAGTGCAGAGATAACGGCGGGATCCGTCGTCTCACCGTAGCGGCTCTGGTCGGGCTTGGGGCCGGGGCTTGTCGATCGGGCAGCGTGTAGTGAAAATCAATGTGCTCCATCACAACGCAGGCGTTTTCAAAGCCGGGCATATCATCCGCGGGAAACGCGAGCGCATAGAGGGCGGAGAGATCATCGACCTCCCAGTCGCCGCCGCGGTAGCTCATGTGCAGGGTAAGCGTATCCTCACGCAGATAATCTGCGGCATGCTCAAGACGCTTGTTTACGGCGCGGTCATAGGCGCTTGTGAGCACCTCGGGCAGATATTCGCCGCTGTCAGTGTATATCTCCGTTGGACGTTTGGCTGCGTCAACAAGACCGACAAGCTCCGCCTGCATCTCAGGCTCGATGCCATCGATAAGCGCGGCGGTGTCCAGATATGTGACCTCGACTTCGGCGGTTGCTGTGCGGAAGCTCTGCCGCGGATCGCCTGATATGACGGCGCTGAAGTTTTCAAAGGCCGCGCCGCTTATCAGCCCGCTGTCAGAGGGCTGCTCGATGGTGGATAGCGCTTCTTCAAGCGCAGGGCGAGGAGGAGAGGACGGTCTGAGAATAAGAAATACAGCGGTCAGCGCCGCAATAATAAGAACGACTGCGATAATAAGCGTGAGTTTTCGTTTAGCCATGAGTGTTCACCCCAAAATGTTTCACAAGTCATAATGCACAAATTTTACACTGAACATCTGAAATCGTCAAGCGCTGAGCTTGTAAAATGCGGAGAATAATTATATAGTAGATACAAGCAAAATCACGGAGGAAAAGCAAATGTTTTTGACACACATGCTCACTATGACGACAAGGCCTTTGATGAGGACAGGGACAGCCTGCTTTGCCGCGCTCCCGGAGGCCGGTGTGACGCTGGTCATTGACCCGGGCTGCGACGTTAAAAGCAGCCGGGCGGCGATAGAGCTTGCCGCGCGCTATGAGCATGTATACGCGGCGGTCGGGATACACCCGGAGGAGCTGGGAGATTTCACAGAGGAAAACCTTAATGAGATCGCACACTTGGCGAGGGACGGGAAGTGCGTGGCCATCGGCGAGATCGGCCTCGACTATTACTGGGACGATACGTACAAGGCCGAGCAGAAGGAGCTTTTCAGGCGGCAGATCGAGCTGGCACTTGAGCTCAGTAAGCCCATAATCGTCCACGACCGCGAAGCGCACGGCGACAGCCTTGAGCTCGTCAGCCGCTATCCGGAGCTGCGCGGCGTGTTCCACTGCTTTTCCGGTTCCGCGGAGATGGCGAAGGAACTGCTGCGTCGCGGCTGGTATCTGGGATTCGATGGACCCGTGACTTATAAGAACGCGAGAAAGGCGCTTGAGGTGATGGAGCTGTGCCCGATAGACAGGCTGCTGCTTGAGACGGACAGCCCGTATCTCAGTCCAGTGCCGATGCGCGGGAAGCGGAACGATTCGAGGAATCTGAAGTACATCGCGGAGAAGATAGCGGAAGTCAAGGGCTGTGCTGCCGAAGACATTGCATGCGCCGCGTATGAGAACGGCCGCAGGCTGTTCGAAATTTAATATAGATGGCTTCAGCAAAGGCCGGACAGCCTTTGCTGAAGCCATTTTTTTGTCTGCCAAAATGTGACAGGCAATTACACACGGCGCAGGATATACTTGCTATAGAAAATATAACAAGTAAATATCTTTTGGTGGGAACTTTTGGTGAGGAAGTACGTCTATAAAAAAGAAAGGCATCGGGACAAGTCTCGCCCCGGAGCAAACATAAGGCGAATCTGTAATTTTTTTGACGCCAAAGAATTATTAAGAATTGCCGGTGAAACGCTGGAAGCCCTGAAAATACACGCGGCGCGCACAGATGCCGCATAGTTTTTTGTAACAATTTGAAATTTTTGAGATTTTTATGTTTTTGGGGCTTGCAATTTGAAGAGACTTGTTGTAATATTATAGCCGAAACGTAACAGTTTTTTACTTTATTTCAAAAACTGTTCGTGATAAACCCGCAAAGACCCATAGCACAGTAAATCATTATACCCGAAAGGGTAGTTTAGGGGGAGCAAATATGAAGAAACGGATCATCAGTGCTCTGCTGACAGTGCTCATGGTCATGTCCCTGTTCACGGGCTGTCCGTAAGCGCTTACGCAGACGACGAAAATCCTCAGGTGGTCGAGTACACCCTCAAGGCCGGCGACTATGTTCTTAAACTCTGCCAGGCACAGGGCATCAACTACTTCACCTGCAAGGATGCTATTATAAAGCTCAACGGGCTGAAGAGTGAAAACGACTTCAGGTTCCTGGCCGTGGGCAGAGTGACCAAGCTGCCTGCGACTGACGCTGCGGCTCTGAACATCATTGCCAGCGGCAGTACCGGCACCGGCACCGGTTCTACCGGTTCTACCGGTACCACAACGGGAACCGTCAGCGCCGCAAAGGGCAGCGACAGTGTCGCTTATTATCTGATCCCTTACACGATCCAGCGCGGCGAGACCGTTGCGGGCATCTGCAACTCTCTGGGCATCAGCTTCACCAACTATGCCGATCAGATCAAGAAGCTCAACAACATCTCCAGCTGGAACAAGGTCGCCGCGGGCAAGACTCTGCTTCTGCCTTCACCCAAGGCTCCCGCAGTCGGCACCACCTGCTATCAGGTCGTGGCGCATAAGATAGGCTCAGGAGAGACCGCTTACAACATGGTCGCAAGCTACGGCGTTGACTACGGTCAGAACACCAAGCTGCTCCAGGCACTGAACAACACCAGCAACCTTGCAAAGGTCAAGGCGGGCAGCACTTTCTATATTCCCGTTGCCACCACTATTACTGCCAGCAGCACCGGCAATACCGGCAATACGGGCAACACCGGAAACAGCGGCAATACTGGTAATACCGGTACCGATAGCGGCAACAGCGGCAACAATAACAGCGGTAATAACAATAACAACAGCGGCAGCAATAACAGCAGCCAGAAGTACAGCATCACTCCCAATATCAACACCGCTTACGGCACCATGACTTTCTACGTCAACAACACTGCGGTCAGCTCCGCAGCAGCAGGCGCTAAGGTCACGGTCGACGTCAACACCACTGACGGCAAAGGCAATAAGCAGTCTGGTCGTCACACGCCGACGGCAGCGCCGATGTCAAGCTCGAGGGCAACACCTTTATCATGCCCGGCTGCAACGTCCGCGTAGATGCCGAGATCAACAGCGGCTACGATATCGATATCGAGAGCAACTATCCTACGATCACCGCAGCTACCGTAAGCGGCGTTTCCGTAAGCTCCGCTTCTCAGGGCGCGAATGTCAAGATAGTCAGCACCGACCCCGGCTACATGGTCGATTCAGCGACTGTTTACTACTCTACCTGGCTAGGACTGAAGAAGTTTGTCACCGTGAACGACGCGATGTGCTTCATCATGCCGGCTGACGATGTCACCGTAAAGGCGACTCTCAAGGCTGTGCCTACATATAACTTCTACAGAGCCGACTGTGTCAACGGCAGCTTCGACCTTCAGGTAAACGGCTTCAGCGCGAGCAAGGCCGCAAAGGGCGCTCAGGTCACCATCGTCTGGAAGGCAATGGATGGCTACACTCTGTCCGGCATCTCTGTTACCGAGAAGAAGACCGGCACGTCTGTCAGCGTTCTCAACAATTCCTTCACCATGCCCGGCTGTGACGTCGAAGTCAAGCTGACCTTTGGTAAGACCGATAACGCGATCGTTATCAATGCTGTCGAGGGCGGCATACTCAACGCCTACGACACCAATGGAAATTCCATCACTGAAGCAAAGACCGGTGACCTTATCACCATCAAGCTGAAGGACGGCTCGAGCGAAGCAGGATACGGCAATAAGTTCAACCTGACCGTTACCCGCAACGCTGACGGCAACCTTGTTACGACCGCTCCTGCAAACGGCCCTGCCGAGGAGTACACCTTTACCATGCCTGCGGGCGGTGTTACGGTCGACGGACAGTTCATCGGCGACAATAAGGAGATCAGTGTCACATTCAACGGCGGCAGCAACGGCAATACCATCATTGTCAATGACGCACGGTTCACCGAGGACGGAAAGGTGAAAGCCGCAGTCGGCAGCAAGGTCATCCTTGGCACGCTGGCAAGAGACGGCTATGCATTCAACAGGTTCGAAGTATCTGTTGACGGCGAGTATAACGTCGAGCAGAGCGAGCTTGCAAACGCTCAGGGCTATATCCTCATGCCTAACGGCGCTGTGTCTGTCGAGGCATTCTTCGTGGCAGACGCGATACCTCTTGAGGCCGCATCCATCAGAGGCAGCGGCGATGTAAGCTTATCAGGTTTCTACCACCGGCAAGGACGGCGAGTACAAGACCGCCTGCAGCAGCAAGGTCGGCGATTGGGTCAAGATCATTGTCAAGCCCAGCAATGCTGGCTTCGTCGTACCTGACAACGCTATTCTGGTTACCGACAAGGCAACCGGCAAGTCTGTTAAGCTCATAAAGATCGATAACACCAGCTATATATTCCAGATGCCTTCAGGGCGTGGATGTCTCTGTAATCCTGGTCGGCGACCCGCACAAACTCACGCTCAAGACCATGAATGCGGATAACAACAGCGCAGATCTCCAGGGCAAGAGCCTGTGGCAGATCTCCGTCGAGGGAGACTGGCCCGTAGTCGAAAACGATCCTAATGGCGGCACCACCAAGGCTGATGTCAAGGCCAACGACCCGATCGTCTCTCTCTCACCGAACCCGGTGCTGCGAACTACGTGATCGACAAGGTCGTGCTCACGACCAGCGGCGGCGTGTACGCAGGCGGTATCGAGTACATCGGCAACCAGTACTACTTCCTCATGCCTGATACGGATACGACCTGCACCGTATACCTCAAGGCAAAGACCACCAGCGATGTATCCCTCACCGGCTGCCTCATCTATGACAAGTCTCGCGGCAGTGCAAACTTCGAGATGGGCGGCACGGCGATAGGCTCCTGCAAGGCCGGAGACACCGTTATGGTCCGCGCGACTGCGGCTGAAGGCTTCACCTACGGTCCGGACGACGTCATCATTACCAGAGCTGACGGCGGCACGCTTACCAGCGGAACCGATGTCAATGCAGGCAACTTCGTACCCGTGTACGAGGATAAGGGCAGCGGCGCTGTACTGACCGGCTGGATATTCAAGATGCCTCAGGGCGGCGTGAATGTCGAGATCAACTTCAAGCAGAGCGAAGCCAACGCGATCGAGCTCTATGTCTCTGACGATACCGGAGCAGTATTGACCGGAAACGGCTATGTATCCGTTCAGTATGGCGGCAACAACTTTACCGATATAAGCGGTGATTTCGGCAAGGTACCTTACGGTTCTGCAGTGACCGTCTCACTGACCGACCTCGGCAAGAGCCTCTACAATCTGACCAAGGTCACCGTTGACGGTGTCACCTGCGAGAACAGAGTCAACTTCTTCGGCTTCTACATGCCGAACACGACCGCAAAGATCACCGTTGTCCTGACCGCAAAGACTCCCGAGCCCACATCCTTCAAGCTCTACAGCAGCTATGAATTGCCTGCGGGCTTTTCATTGCCTGAACGCTTTTCTGCTCCGGCAAAACTGCTGCGCACCTGACAGTGATGGATTTTTGTGTGATTTTTGGTTTTGAGTCGCAGACGGGCTGACGCCCGTCATATGCTTTGACCGCCACCTGCCCGAGAGCATCCGCACGTGCGCGCTCAAGGGGGCGGACCTCGTCATCATCCCGACGGCGAACACAAAAGCCGAACCCATGGAGCTCTTCGAGTGGGAGATCCGCGTGCAGGCGATGCAGAACCAGATCTTCGTCGCCATGTGCAACCGCGTGGGGCGTGAGGACGGGATGGACTTCGCCGGCGAGTCGCTCATCGTGCACCCGAGCGGCGACGTCATATGCAAGGCCGATGATAAGGAGCGGCTCGTCTGCTGCGAGATAGACCTTGCCGAGAGCGACGCATGGCGCGCAAAGAAGCCGTATATCCCGACGCGGCGTCCCGAGTGCTATCTGTGACCGGAGGGCGGTGCGATGCGGGAACTTAAACTCAAGCGTGTTTACCGGCACTTCAAGGGCGACTATTATCTCACCGAGGACATAGCCAACGACTCCGAAACGGGCGAGCCTTTTGTCGTATACAGAAAGCTCTATGGCGACGGCGGACTCGGATCCGCCCGCTCGAAATGTTTCTCAGCGAGGTAGATCATGAGAAATACCCCGACTGTGAGCAGAAGTACCGCTTTGAATTGCAGGAGATCGAAAGCGCGGCGGGACACTGAAAACAATATAGATATATCAAGAGCGGATAAGTGATCCGCTCTTGATTTTTTCTGCGCGGGAGTGTATAATGACTTTAATGAGACGAAGCGTCTCATTAAGAAAAACGGAGGAACGGCGAATGAGGAGCAGAAACCCGGAGCTGATGAAGGCAATACGCGGCTATGTCGAGAGCTATTACAGAGAGCACCTGTCGTCCCCGCCGATAAGGAACATATCGGAAGCGACGGGGATACCGCGCGCGACGGTGCAGCGCTACCTTGTTGATATGGACAGCAGGGGAATGCTCGAATACAGCGGACGCGTCGCCGCCTCGCCCGCCATCGCCAAGTGCACCACGGGCTATGTCTCTGCGCCCATAGTTGGGGCGATACGCTGCGGCAGCCCCGAGGGCGAGGAGGCGGACGTTGAGGAATACGTGAACCTGCCGACCTCCGTGTTCGGCGGCGGCAGCATGTATCTGCTGCGCGCGAAGGGGACTCGATGCACGACGCGGGCATAGACGAGGGCGACCTTGTGGTAATAACTGCGCAGAACGAAGCAAACGTCGGGGATATCGTTGTCGCGCTCGACGGCAGCGGGCAGAACACGCTCAAGCGATATCCGGCTTTGACGCGTCGCGCGGCCGCTATGTGCTGGAATATATGAACGAGAAGGTCTACCCCGGCAAGGCCGAGCTTGTTGACAGCTTCACGGTGCAGGGCGTTGCGCGGCACGTGATAAAGGCGATTTGAGGAGCGCGGAAAATGGAACGCAGCTATGTTTCCATCGACCTGAAGTCCTTCTTCGCATCGGTGGAGTGTGTAGAGCGCGGGCTGGATCCGCTTACGACGAACCTTGTCGTGGCGGACTCCTCGCGCACGGAAAAGACGATATGCCTTGCGGTGACGCCCTCGCTCAAAAGCTACGGTATCTCAGGCAGGGCAAGGCTGTTCGAGGTCGTGCAGCGCGTGGGCGAGATAAACGCCGCGCGCCGCAGGAGAGCGCCGGGCGGGACGTTTACGGGGAAGTCGTACAGCGACCCGGAGCTTAAGAAAAACAGCGCGCTCGAGCTGGATTATATAGTGGCAAAGCCCCAGATGTCGCACTATAGAAATGAGCACGAAGATATACGATATATACATGAAGTACGTCGCACCGGAGGATGTGCATGTCTACTCGATAGACGAGGTGTTCATCGACCTGACGGCGTATCTCAAGACATACGGCCTTACCGCGCGCGAGCTTACGCAGCGGATCATCCTTGATGTGCTGCGCAGCACCGGCATCACTGCGACGGCGGGGATAGGGACGAATCTTTATTTAAGCAAGATCGCAATGGATATAGTCGCAAAGCATATCGAGCCGGACGCGGACGGTGTGCGCATCGCGGAGCTTACGGAGCAGAGCTACCGGGAGCAGCTTTGGGAGCACCGGCCGCTGACGGATTTCTGGCGCGTCGGCAGGGGCTACGCAAAAAGCTCGAAGCGCACGGAATGTACACGATGGGCGATGTCGCCCTGCGCGCGGGAGTACGATGAGGACGCGCTCTATAAGCTCTTCGGCGTGAACGCTTGGGGCTGCTGATCGACCATGCCTGGGGGTATGAGCCGTGTACGATCGCGGACATTAAGGCGTACCGTCCCGGCAGCAGCAGTCTCGGCTCGGGGCAAGTGCTCCAGTGCCCGTACACCTTCGATAAGGCACGGATAATCGTCCGAGATGACGGAGCAGCTCGTGCTCGAACTCGTGGAAAAAGCGCCTTGTGACCGACCAGATCATACTCGACGTGGGCTACGATATCGAAAAAGCCTCTCCCGCCGGGAGATCGCCGCGCAGTACAAAGGGTGAGGTGGTGCGCGACCACTACGGCCGTCAGGTGCCGAAGCCCGCGCACGGCTCGTGCCCGCTCGGGCGGCAGACGGATTCGCTGAAGCTGATAATGGACGCGGTGCTGCCGCTGTAGGTGACAGGATCGCGGACAGCAGGCTGCTCGTACGCAGGATCAATATAGCGGCGAACAACGTCGTGCCGGAGTCGATGGCGCGGCACGCGGAGGAGGCGACGCAGCTTGATCTGTTCTCTGACTGCGAGACGCAGGCAAAGCGCTGATGAAGAGCGCGCGCAGCTCGAGCGCGAGAAGCGCCGCCAGAGGGCGGTGGTGCTGATAAAGGGCAAGTACGGGAAAAACGCGATCCTCAAGGGCACAAATTTCTTGGACGGCGCGACGATGCGCGACCGCAACCGGCAGATCGGGGACACTTGGCATGAGAGGAAAGTATGATTCACTGCTCCGCCGCGGCCGCCATTTTTCCGAGAAGCACCCGCCATGCCGAACTGTGAGCGCGCTGCGCAGTTTGCGCCCCTTTGCTGCGCTGAACGGCTTTGAGGAGGCCGTTGACGAGACGGCGCGCCTGACCGAGCGGCAAGTCGAGCTTGACGACGGCGGCATTGAGGAGCTTGACCGCGCGCTCCGGCTGATAGCGGAGCAGGCGGGGGAGCGTCCGGAAATATCCGTAACATGGTTCAGACCGGACGACAGAAAAGACGGCGGCGCGTATCTCACATGGAGCGGCAGCCTGAAAAGATGGACGTGTATGAGCGGAAGCTCGTCTTCACCGATGGGCGCAGCATACCGATAGACAGCATACGCAGCGTTGAGTGCGGGCTGGATGAAAAAAACATCCCCGGCGACGGCTGAATAAGGCCGACGCCGGGATGCTTATGTGCTATGTATCAGCTTGCGAGTATCTTGTTGATGCGCGCTTCCGCTTCTTTGCTATTGCCTCGGGAACGATGCCGGTGGCGACGACCTTGTCAAAGATCTCGCCGCACTTTTTCTTGCCGAGCAGCTTTATAGGGTACTTGAGCAGCTGGGTGCAAAGCTCCTCGATAACGGCGGCGGTATCGGGATTATCGAACAGCTCCTTGACGGTAAGATTCCTGAAATCCATGGCAATACTCCTTTTCGTTATTGCGGGGCGCTGCCCCGTGGATGCCTACATTATACCGTCTATCCCGCAAAATGGCAAGAGTTTAACAGACGGTATTCATTTAAGCGTGCTGTTGGGCACATCGAGCACAATGTCGGACATCGGGGAAGGACGCGCATGGGTGGATGTAGCCGAAACCTCGATATCTGCTCTGCGGCGGCCATCGGTCTTT
>VOFB01003868.1_pt1 | contig 39910 bp, 70 predicted proteins | sample 5384141 | NCBI WGS metagenome assembly VOFB01 (sample SAMN12384721, study PRJNA508395) | human gut metagenome | isolation source: healthy gut A | host: Homo sapiens
GATTTCCTTTGCCCAGATCATTTTCTCTTGAATCCAGACCAAATAACGCTACATTCGTGTATCCTTTTTTCATGTTTTACTTCATCAGAAATGTTTAATTTATCTGTATCGAGTTTCACCGAACTCAGTTTATTCATCTTACTTGCCAGAATGACTGATCCTATAACTACTACGCCCAGAAGAGTTCCGCCTAATACAGCACCTATTTTCTTCCCTATAGACCAGGTCGCAAAGCCTCTTTTTCTGCGACGCCCTCTTCGTCTGACCTTTTTCCTGTATTTCTTGCCATACTTCATATCCTTTTCCGCATTTATCCTAAATTAACACAAACCTTTTTACATATTACCCTATTTTTTTCTAAATTTCAATATTTTCAGTCCTGTTTTCCTGTTTATGTCCAATATCTCGGATTCATTGTGCATTTTAATACAATCTTTTTCGGCAGTTTTTGATATTTTCGTCCAAGAAGATATCCTGCATATTTCGCTACACAATCTGTGAAAAGTTTAAAAACAAGCCATGGCCTTCTCTGTTTTATCAAAAAAGCGACTGTATTCTTTATCAGTTTCATTCCTTCTTTTTCTGAGCTTACCTTCCGGAATATCTCAGGATGCTGTGCCTGGGAAACGGCCATATCAAAGTTTCGGTGAAACTGTTGTGCAAAATTGTAATTATGCGAATGGATTACCCTTGCTTTTGCATTATAATATACTTTCTGTTCATTCTCTATAACCTTCGCTGCGTATATCATATCTTCATTAAATATTGCTTTTTTCTCGAATCCACCGTTTTCAAATACATATCCCGGTTATAGGCTGCACATACATCCGAACAGAAGAATGTTTTGATTCCCATTCTTTCCAGATCTTTCGAAGATTTCACTTTGCTTTCCGGCGGATAATTAAATTGTCTCGTATATCTTTCTAATAATGTACTTTCTTTTCTAGGAAGCTGTCTCGCATACGCAACTGCAACATTTGCTTCTTCCAAAGCCTGTACCAGTTCACTTACCAGATACTCGTTATCCGGGCAGGCATCCTGTGTCATACAGATCACAATATCTGCATCCGATTGCCGGATTCCTTTGTCTCGTTGCGGCATGATCAAATTCATCCGGAGTAATCTCTTCAACTGTCACATTTTTATAACGTTCCTTCATGCTTTCCAGACTCTGTCCGTCTGTTGTATGCATCAAAAAGATACGGTTTACTTCATAGGTCTGTCTTTCCAGACGCTCCATCAGCTTTTTAAATTCTGATCCCGGATGATATACCGGAATTACGACATCTACTTTCTTCTTATTCATTTTGTGATGTTCCGCTTTCTGTTGTATTTGGATATACATTGGTCATATCATTCAAAGTATTACTTATATCTGTAACCGTTGCCGTCGGTGTATAATCCTTATTCGGATATAAGAATTGATGCAGCTTTATTACATTTTCTTCCAGTCCTTTCGGGATGACATATGAACCACTGTATCCCGGTATCTGTTCCGGAGTTTCCAGATCAAACGGGAAACCTGTTGTTTCGCCCAGCTCATAATCAAAGGCACCTGTGGCAAGACTTAATATCTCCTTTGTAGTGAAGCTTGTTGATACCTCCGGCATTACCTTATCTATAATCTTATTAAGCGTTGCCAGATCCTGCTGTTTCAATTTATCTGCTGTTTTCTTAAGGACCAGTCTTTGTCTTTCTGTTCTCTTATAATCACCGCCTGCTGTATATCTTATTCTCGCATAAGATACCGCCTGCACGCCGTTTAATTTATACGTTCCGTACTGCCGGTTCGATCTTCTTATATTTCTTACCTGTTACTTTAGAAGTCTCACACAATAGTTGTTCATATGCAACTTCTTCATCCGTTAATTTTACCGTAATACCATCAACCATATCTATCACATCGGCTAATGCAAGGAAATTGACACTGACATAATCCTGAATATTAAGATCCAGATTCTCATTGAGCATATTGACTGCCGTCTCAGGTCCGCCTACTGAATAAGCCGCATTGGCTTTATCATAATGTTCTCCGTTCTGTTTTAACATCGTATCCCTGTACACAGACACAAGCTTTACTTTTTGGTTTCATTATTGATGCTTGCGATCATAATCGTATCTGTCCGGTTTCCTTTTCCAAGATTCTTTTCTCTTGAATCCAGACCAAATAATGCAACATTGGTATATCCGGTCTGTTTCAGTCCGTTGTTCTTTATATTCGAAAAGATTGGTGCGTTCCATTTTTTCCCAGCTTAAATAAGCCAAACGCCGTTGTTCCCAGAATACACAGAATGATCAATTCCAAAATAATTACAAGTCTTCTGCGTCTTCTGCGTTTTTCAGTCTTTTTCTTCGTATTTCCTGCTGTCTTCTGGTTAATCTTTTTTTTATTACGTTTACTCATGACTTCTCCTTAAAGCTAATAGGCATTTTTTATTAATAAATCCTTTTGAAAATGTTAAAAATATAATCTTAAAGTCAAATCCAAGTGTCCAGTTTTCAATATAATACAGATCATGCTCTATTCTCTTCTTAATAGACGTATCTCCTCTGTATCCATTTACCTGAGCCATCCCGTAAGTCCCGGTCTTACCTGATGTTTGATCATATACCGAGGTATTTCTTCTTTAAACTTTTCTACAAACTGCGGTCTTTCCGGTCTCGGCCCTACAAGACTCATGTCCCCTCGAAGGACATTAAAAAGCTGAGGCAGTTCATCTATACTTGTTTTCTTATAAACCTTCCGACCGTCGTAACACGCGGATCATCTTTGGTCGTCCAGCCTTTCTTTTCTTTTTTCTCATCCTGTACGATCATTGAACGGAATTTATACATTTTAAACGGACGATTCTGCAGCCCTACTCTTTCCTGCGAAAAGATCAAAGGCCCCGGCGAAGTCTTCTTGATCATAATTGCCGTTACGATCATAACCGGAGAAAAGAGAATAATTGCTACAATTGCTCCAAATATATCCACTCCGCGTTTCATCCATTTATTCAGCGGATCACTTAACGGAACTCTTCGGATATTGATCACCGGAAGTCCCTGCAGATCTTCGGTGTATGGTTTGGTCGGAATAATCTTGTTGTAATCGGAATAAATTTCGTATGAACACCCGATTTTTCACACATTTTAACAATTCTTTCCAGCTTATGATATTCAGCCAGACCCAGTGTAATTACGATTTCATCCAGTTTATTTTCCGGCAGCACAATTTCCAGATTATCAATTCTTCCCAGTACCCTGACCTTCTTATATTCTGTTCCTCTAGGAACATTATCGGCAAGGATACCCCGGATATTATATCCCCAGTCCGGATTTGCCAGGATTCTGTCAATGTACTGTTCTGCCGCACGGCTGTATCCGATCAGTAAGATATGTTTCTGATTAAATCCCTGACTTCTGATCTTCCGAAGTCCCATTCTGATCACATTACGCTCTACTATTTCCAGAAAAATATTAATACAGTAAAAAAACAAAGATCATCGTTCTGGAAAAATCTGTCTGATGTCTGAAATAAAGTACTAAAATAAATACCAGAAAGCCTATCGTGTTCGCCTGAAGGATATTCCATGCTTCCAGTCTTCTTCCTCTGACTCTTTTCGGAGTATATAACTGAAAAATATAATATAGCAACAGATATCCAGGTATAATGAATATCAGTACACTCATATATACTTGCAGAGAAAGATACCACGGATCCATCTCAAAAATGCCGCTCCTGAATCTCAGATACCATGAAAGCACATACGAAATTACAATCACTACCGCATCCAGTACCACATGTATTTTATTTAATAACCCTTGATTTTCCTTGATCAATTTTACTCACCAACTTTATCTATTATTTCGTTTTCCTATGCCAAACGCCGGAAAATATTTATCCATAGTTCTATCTGAATCTTTATATAATTCTTAAGATGGCCGGATTCATATTTTACTTTATCTGATTTTTCCCCCATATGCAGCCCTTCTTTAATACCATTGACATATAGCTTTCCGTATCCCTTGCGAAGGAAAAACAGGTACTTCCCCAAAAATCCCACAAAAAGGAACGGACTGTTCAGTATCTTCTGTACAACCGGCATATTTTTATATATCAGATATACATTATTGCGTGAAGACATCTTGACTTTAAATTCATTATATCTTGCTCCGCTTGCCGCACTTCCCTCATGGATCACTTCTGATTTGGGTTCATATAAATTATCGTATCCCGCTATCCTGGCACGATATCCCACATCTATGTCTTCAGATATGCAAAATGCTTCTCATCAAACATTCCAATCTCTTCAAATACTTTTTCCGATAGATTGAAGCCCCTCCGCATGCTGCAAAAATCTTTCTTATATTATTGTATTTCTTCACACTTTTGTCTTTTCCATATGCGTATGCCCATCCAAGTGCATTATAATAGGTTCCTGCGCTGTCAATTTTGGACGAATCATGGTACTGGATCATCTTAGGCTCCACAGAAAATATGTTCGGATCTTTCTTGATCGAATCCAGCAGATACTTTACATAGTTATCTTTATCACCGTATCATTATTTAACAAGATCACATATGGTGTATCTGTCTTTTCAATACCGATATTAACTGCTCTGCAAAAGCCATAGTTCTTATCCAAAGCATCACACATTCAACTTCCGGATATTCTTTTACAACTTCCTCTATACTTCCATCATTCGAGGCATTATCTATGATCAGGATTTTCTTTTTCTGTCTGATCCTTTTCATACAAACTTTTCACACAGGAAAACAGATACTCTTTTCCTTTGTAATTAGGTATTACGATTGTTACTTCACACATAATTTCTCCGTTAGTTCACTTTCAGGGAATAGTCCCATTTTTTAAGGAAAGATTCGGATTATACGCTGGATCTCCATTTTCAATATGTCAATCAATGGCTGCGCATATATTCTATCTCTCCTGAAATCTGCGCACTTTTCTTTCGTATCTTCAGCTCCTCTGGTCTTAGATTCATAATGATATAACTCTACATATGGATCATACACGATCAGATGTCCTTTTTCCCGTATTCTAAGACATAGATCCACATCATTAAACGCTACTTTCAGCTCTTCTTCCAGTCCGCCGACTTCTTCAAATACCGAACGTTTCATCATCATACAGGCCGCTGTCACGGCACTTAAATCCTGCTGGATAGCCGCTCTGTGCATATATCCTGTATAACCGCGTTTCATACCGACAAAGACACTGCCGGCAACTCCTCCGATTCCAATGATAATTCCCGCATGCTGCACCGTATCATCCGGATAATATAGTCTAGCACCTACTGCACCGACTTCTTTTCGCTGACATGTTGAAAGCAACTCTGTAAGCCAGTCACGACTTATCACTTCCATGTCATTATTTAACAGCAGTAAATAATCTCCCTTTGCCTGTTTTGCACCAAAATTATTAATTGCCGAATAATTAAATTCTTTTTCCAGTATACGACACGGATCTTATCATTGCAAATCTGTTCATAGTATTCAAAGTCTTCTCTTCCGTACTATTATTCTCAATAATGATAATTTCATAATTCTCATAATCCGTCAGTTTTTTCTATTGACTTCAGGCATTTATCTAATGTCTCTGCCTGATCTTTATTCGGGATCAGAATAGACACCAGCGGATTTCCTGTCACAGGATATTTTACTCTGTAAAATCCAAGATTTTCCGTCTGAAGGACTTCTCCTTTTGTATGGCATCGTCTGAGATGATCTTCGATTGCCTTCTTTCCACTTCATATGCATACATTTTACTTAAAGGATTATCTGCTGTTGATTCCTTATGCACCCGCCAGTGATATAATATCTTTGCAACATGAGAGATTCTTTTTCCGCCTGTTCCGTACATCGTAAGATCAGATCATAATCCTGCGCCCCGTTATATTCCGCTCTGAACTTTCCTACCGATTCAATTAATGCTTTTTTTGCAACAAAAAATGACAGATGTAATTATTTGCTCTCAACATATCCAGATTAAAGTCCGGCTTAAAATTCGGAGAAAAATATTCATCCAAATCTGTCGTCACTTTATCTTCGTCTGTATATAGCACATCTGTCTTGCGATCTTTGTTCAGGCAGCTTACAATTTCATACAGTGCATTTTCTTCCAGAAGATCATCATGATCCAGCAATCCTACAAATTCTCCCGTTGCGATCTCCAATGCTCTGTTCGTGTTCTGTGCAATTCCTTCATTTTCCGGAACATCCACTACTTTGATCCTGTTGTCCTTCTTGCCTGCAACATTCAGAATACTACTTACTTCCTGATTAGAAGGATTAGCATTGGCAATACACAATTCCCAGTTCGTATAAGTCTGCTTTCTCACTGACTGGATCATCTGCTTTTAAAAACACCTCCGGTGTATTGTATACCAGTACCAGGATGCTGATCTTAGGACTGTATTCAAATACCTGCTTCCGTTCTCTTTCTAATTCCTGTTCAGATGGTCTGTGATTTTCATACCATTCTTTATAATCAATATCGCTTTTCTGGAAACGTTCTGTTAATTTTATCCAGAATCCTTTCGGTCCATAATGGCGCAAATAAAGTATCCCCTTTTTCAAATTATAGGGAGATACTTTTTTTATCATATTTATATAATCTAATTTACCACTCATTAAGATATTCCTCGTACATATTATTACATATTTTCCTTTTTATCCGATTTATTGTAACATATAGTTAATAATTGAGCAATATTTATATTCTTAATATTATATGAATAACAGTTTAAGATAACAAAAAGCTTCGGATTCGTATGATCCGAAGCTTTTATTATCTTAAATCTACAGAACCTGCCACTGGCAGCTTCTTCCGAACACATGGCGATTTAAAATGGAATGTATCTTTTAATCCAACCCAGAGCTGATCTTTTTCGCTTAAGTTCAGTGCAGTTCCATCTTCCAGTGCATATCCTTCACCGGAAGCTGTTCCTTTGTACTCTCCTGTCAGTGTCGGCCACTCGATACCGATCTCAGGATCGTTCCATGCAAGACCGCCTTCGTCTCCTGGATGATAGAAGTCTGTACACTTGTAGCAGAACTCGGCAAGCTCACTTAATACAAGAAAGCCATGTGCGAATCCTTCCGGAATATAGAACTGTTTCTTATTTTCTTCTGTCAGTTCTACACCGAACCATTTTCCGTATGTCTCACTGTCACTTCTTAAGTCTACTGCCACGTCAAATACTGAACCTTTTACGACACGTACAAGTTTTCCCTGTGGAAACTCTTTCTGGAAATGTAATCCTCTTAAGACTCCCTTTGTAGAACTTGACTGGTTGTCCTGAACGAACTGCATTGTAAGTCCTGCTTCTTCCATATCTTTCTGGTTATATGTCTCCATAAAGTATCCTCTTGCGTCACCGTGTACCGTTGGTTCGATCACACAAAGTCCCTGGATACCGCCTGCGTTTTTTTTCTACTTTAATCTGTCCCATTATTACGTCTCCTTATTGTTTTAAATGATTTATACGTGAGTTAATCCCAGCCACGTCATGTGGCTGAGATTATTCTTCACCTATATAAATTTTAGAATTCGATTTCTTTCAGATATCTTCCAAGCGCATCCTGCCATGTCGGAAGCGGCTTAAATCCATTCTTAACAAGTTTGCTCTTGTCAAGTCTGCTGTTGAATGGTCTTGCTGCTTTGGATACACCGTACTCTTCTGTTGTTACCGGCAGAACCGTCACCTTGTCTTCGCCGTATTCGTCATGACCAAGCTCTGCTGCCTGGCGGAAGATTTCCTTTGTAAAATCATACCAGCTTATATAACCGCCCTCATTTGTAGCATGATAATAACCATACTTGTCAGTTTCTATCATATCGACAAGAAGCCTTGCAAGGTCAAATGTATAGGTTGGTGTTCCGATCTGGTCATTTACAACTTTCAATGTATCGTGTGTCTTTGCTACATTGAGCATTGTCTTGATAAAGTTCTTACCGTTCTTTCCGAATACCCACGCGATACGTACGATGAAGTACTTATCCAGAGTCTCCGATACCGCAAGCTCTCCGGCAAGTTTTGTCTCTCCATATACATTCAGTGGTTTGTAATCCTTACAGTCAGGTTCCCAGGCTTTCTCTCCCTGTCCGTCAAATACATAGTCTGTACTGATGTATACCATCTTACAGTCTAACTTTTTACACACATCTGCAATGTTCTTTGTTCCTGTTGCATTGACTGCTTTTACGATGTCTTTCTTATCTTCGTCTTCTGCAAGATCTACGGCCGTCCATGCAGCACAGTGTACCACTACATCCGGTTTTGCATCTGTCAGAACTTTTTTCTACAGAAGATGCATCTGTGATATCCATCGGCACATATGGCATTGTTGTTACCGCTGTACCATCCTGGATTCCGCTGTATGTTTCTTTGATGTCAGAACCGATTCCCTCATAACCACGGGATGCCAGTTCGTTCATCACGTCATGTCCAAGCTGTCCGCCTACTCCTGTTACTAATACTTTCATTATTTAACCTCCTGACGGTTTGCATACATTTTCTCATAATAATTCTGATATTCACCGGAAATGATCGTCTCCCACCATTCCTTGTTTTCAAGATACCATTGGATTGTCTTTTTGATTCCATCCTCAAACTTTGTCTCAGGAAGCCATCCAAGTTCACTGTGAATCTTGGTCGGGTCAATCGCATAACGCATATCATGACCCTTACGGTCACCAACGTGAGTAATCAGACTTTCCGGTTTTCCAAGCTCTTTACAGATGATCTTAACGATCTCAATGTTTTTGTCTTTTCGTTGTGTCCACCTACGTTGTATACTTCTCCCGACTCTTCCGTTATGAATGATCAGATCGATTGCCTTGCAGTGATCTTCTACATATAACCAGTCACGTACATTCAATCCTTCTCCATATACCGGCAGTGGTTTGTCATTCAGTGCATTGGCGATCATCAGCGGGATCAGTTTCTCCGGGAAGTGATATGGTCCGTAGTTATTGGAACATCTGCTGATAGATACCGGCAGTCCGTATGTTCTGTGATAAGCAAGAACTAACAGGTCTGCTGCTGCCTTGGAGATGAGCTGTATGGGCTGCTTGTGTGGATCGGTGTCTCCTCTGTGAAGAACAGGTCCGGTCTGTCAAGCGGAAGATCTCCGTATACTTCATCTGTAGATACCTGATGGTAACGTTTGATACCATATTTTCTGCAGGCATCCATCAGTACAGCAGTACCTTTGATGTTTGTATCCAGGAATACTTCCGGGTTCTCAATAGAACGGTCTACGTGGCTTTCTGCTGCGAAGTTTACAACCATGTCCGGTTTCTCTTCTTCGAATAATTTGTATACAGCTTCACGGTCCGTAATGCTTTCCTTTACAAAACGGAAATTCGGGTTGTCCATTACAGGCTCCAGTGTAGATAAGTTACCTGCATATGTCAGGCAGTCCAGACAAACGATGCGATAGTCCGGGTATTTGTTTAACATGTGAAATACAAAGTTACTTCCGATAAATCCGGCTCCTCCGGTTACAATAATTGTCATTTTTGCTTTCTCCTTTTTGTATCATTTCTTAGTATAGATTTTAGTACAGATTTTCTTTATATTTTCCATCCAGGACGTCTTTTAAGTACTGTCCATACTGGTTCTTCTTCAGAACTTCATATACTTCCATTACCTCGTCCTTGCTGATCCATCCGTTCAGGTAAGCAATCTCTTCCAGACACGCGATCTTACGGTGCTGATGTGTCTCAACCGTCTTCACGAAGTTTGGTTGCATCTACAAGGCTTTCGTGTGTACCTGTATCCAGCCATGTGAATCCCTGTCCGAGAAGTTCTACATTCAGGTTGCCCTTCTCAAGATATACTCGGTTCAGGTCTGTAATTTCCAATTCTCCACGGGCACTTGGCTTTAACTCTTTTGCATACTTCACAACATTGTTATCATAGAAATACAGTCCTGTTACACAGTAGTTGCTCTTTGGATGCTCCGGCTTCTCCTCGATGGAAATTGCTTTTCCTTCGGAGTCGAACTCAACGATTCCGAAACGCTCCGGATCATCTACATAATAGCCAAATACAGTAGCTCCCTTTCCGGTCTCTGCATTCTCAACAGCAGCTTTCAGACGTTTGTTCAGTCCGTGACCTGCAAAAATGTTGTCACCCAGAACCATAGCTACAGAGTCATTACCAATAAATTCTTCACCGATTACGAAGGCCTGTGCCAGTCCGTCCGGACTATCCTGTACAGCATAGGACAGATTCACACCAAACTGATGTCCGTCTCCTAACAGTTCTTGGAATCTTGGTGTATCCTGCGGTGTGGAGATGATCAGGATGTCGCGGATGCCTGCATTCATCAGAACAGACAGCGGATAATAGATCATCGGCTTGTCATAGATTGGCAGTAACTGCTTTGATGTTACCATTGTTAATGGATACAGACGTGTGCCTGAACCACCTGCTAAAATAATTCCTTTCATTTCAGTAACCTCCTCGTTTTGTATAAATATGTTATCAAGTTCTTTACTTTCTATTCTAGTCTCCATGTTCCGTGTTAATTAGATTATAAAAGGTGACCTTAGGTCACCTTCAAGTACTTTTTTATTTTTTTGTAACTTTCCTGTAATATTTAAGAAGTTCTTAAGAAATACAACTCATCGCTGATCATAACTTTAATTTTCCGTAATCAAACAACTGCTTCAATCAACAGCTTCTCTCCTAACACCACTTCTTTTTACACCAATCTTCTTATTCTTATTAAAATTAAAGCTCAGCATATATCCCTTATCCACATGATAATACTCCAGATAATCCGAAAGTTGCTTTTCTCCTCTTTCATTGTAGGCATTCCCATGCCATATCTTCATCTCAATGATATACTGCTGTCCCAAATAATCAATGATCATATCCGTCTGTTCATCATTCCTTGTTCTTGCCTCAATATAATAATTCCCTGTTCCATTAATGATCGGTTTCAAAAAAGCATAAAATATCTCCGGCCATCCGCTTCCAGGAATTTTTCATCTCTATCACCGTAAATATCATCAAAATATTCTACAAACTTTTCAAGAACACGCCGCATATCCAACGCACCATCATGTATAAACTGATTTTTTAATCTTGCCCCTTCTCTATAGACATCCTTCTCCTGTTCATCTGTTGACATAAGAAACATATTATAGAGACGTGTTTCAAATATACGGTTTGCAATATAGACATTTCCATTTCGAACTTTTATAAATCCAAACATTTCAGCCATATCTATTCCACTGTCATCCGGATTATAACCTATATTTTCACCTCTGAACAGCAATCTGTAAATCAGATTTTTCACTCCCGGATATTCATTCAATTTTCCGATTAAAGATTCAAATAATGGATTTTTATCATTCAACAACATTTTTACAGCAGTCAGTACATCCTGTTTACACCATGCTGTCTTGCTTTTCACCTTTGATATCTTCATCTATCATTTTACATAAACATGACACAAGATACGGATATCCTGATGTATAAGAATAAATCATTTCTGCAATCCCCACTACATCCATTCCTGTCTGATAATTCTGTTCATATTCATTCAGCATTCCCGATATATCATCTACTGAAAAATTCATATCTATCTTAAATTTCGCCGCTATATTCCACGGACTGTTCATCTTATGATTTTCTTCCGGCCTGATCTTACTTTTTACATTTCTCACGTCGTATACTCCTGCAAGTATCACTGACCGAAATGTAGGCATCTGCATCCTACGCAGATAATATGCACGCAGTTGAGCCAAAAAATCAACAAACACCTGATTATTTGTAGCTGTATCAACTTCATCAATAATCAATGCCAGCGGTTTTCTGAAATTCTGCACCACTGCAACAACGTACGAAACAGCACTGATAAGGTTACATTCTCTCTTTTCCATCCGCCAAATGTAACAAAGTACTTCTGATATCTTCTGGTATATCCTATTCTGATATCAATATCTCGTTTGAAAACGCAGCAACAAATTTTTTCTTCATTCTCAAAATCTCCATAACTGATTGTCTGAAAATCAAGACTGATCACCTTATAATCACTTTTTTTCAAATATTCTGCCAAAGCAGCCAGCAATGTTGTCTTTCCATACTGTCTTGCCCTGTTAATTGTAAAGTACTCTCCGGCATCTACCATTTTTTTAATCTCTGATAGACGTTCCGATAAATCTATCATATAGTGTATTTGCGGATTACAACTCCCATTTACATTAAAAAACTTTTTTCAACTCTGCCACCTGCCGATCTTCACCAACACTCTACACTTTTTTATACTTACCTTTTATTATGCACGATATTTCTATTATTCTCAACCATTATATCCAACAAAAATCCCGGCATCTTTCGTAATGTGGAACCCGCCTTCCGTCTTCTTACGCACATAAGACTGGAACTCCTTGTAATGATCCAGAATATACTGTCCCTGATTTCCATGGCACGACAAGATATAAGAAATCAATGGCTCCGGTTCCGGCACGATAAGCGAATCCTCATACCGCCTCCACTCTATCTTTTCAAAATCCTTCTGAAGAATCTCTTCTCCGTTCTCTTTTCCAAAACGCTCGTACAGATTCTTTGCCGCCAGTACGATCCGGTCATCGAACTTCTGGACCAGTTCACTGACTTCTCTCATATGATCATTGCCATATGTACTGCAGACAAATCTTCCTCCCGGCTTCAATACACGTTTTACTTCTTTACAGACTTTCGGAATATCCTCGCAATAGAACAACACATGATTGGCAATTACAAGATCAAATGAATCTTCATCATAAGGTATTCTTCCCGCATCAAATACACGAAACCTGAACCTGCTGTCGTCTGCACCGATCGTACGCCTTGCATCTCTTAACATTCCATCCGATATATCTGATACTACAATCTCCGTCTGTTCCGGGATCTTATCCCTGTCCACGTTCCAGAGTGTACCATCTCCACATCCCAGCTCCAGAACCTTCATTCCCGGCTTTAATTCCAGTTGTTCGAAAATCCATGGAAACCATCCTTTCGTATTCTTTGAATACAGACTGTGTAGGTTAATTCTTGCGGAAATGTTTGACGCATCCTGATACTGGTTCTTCATACTTTTCTCCATGCCGGTCAGATGAATCAGATTCAACATCTGGCTCCAGTCGATGGAATGTTCTTTCTGTATCAGATCCGACGTATCCTGAATTGCCTGTTTCACCAGCTGCATCTGTTCGATGCGGTCACGGACTAATTTCAACTGAATGTTAAGAGAATTGAGCATGAAGTGATAGTCTGCATCATCGATCGTCATATCACGGATATCGTCAGCGAAAATCCCAGATATTTCAAAAAAGTAATATCTGCTGCAGTCTGACGAAGTCTTCATCTGTGTAGAATCTTGCGCCCGCTTCTGTGACGTAAGATGGTTTTAATATATTCTGTTTGTCGTAATAGCGAATTGTCCGCAGGGTCACGTGGGCCATGCGGGCAAATTCACCACCGGATGAATAGTAGCCTGGTTTTTCAGTACTTTTCACCTTCTTTAAATTTTGTCATACATTTTTATTAAGCAATATTTTTTTCTTTCGTGCTCTTCCTAAAGACATGATTGTTTTGCATACCTGTTTTAAAACAACAGCCGAAATACCGGTCGCCGCCAAAATTGCAATCAATAATATTACTCGCATCATCACCGTCGCATCTGCCGGTACAAACTTTATAAACAGGCAAATCGTAACATGGTGTGTCAAAAGGCCTCATATGAAATGCCGCCAATAAATTTCATCACCTTGTTTATAATATTTATTTTCATTAAATAAGTACCAATACCATATAATATATATGCCATAAGGAAACCTGCGATATGTCCTTTTATATTCATATTGCCCGGTTCAATGCATTTCAAAATCACTAATAAAATTCCTGCGATCCACCAGTATTTTTCAGCACTTTTTCTGTGTTCAACAAAAAGCATACCTGCATAAAAACTAATCAGACAGGATGGTAACATCCGAAAAGATACCATCCCCGTTAAATTAATTTTCAGGGAAAGTATGTAAAGAAGAATCACTAAACCAAATGTAACCCACTTATATTCTCTCTTCATCCACGTAAGTAATGGATATAAAATATAGAGGAGGATAATCGCACCTATAAACCATTCTCCTAGAATATAATAATCATTTATCTTAAATGCAAGGTATCCATCCATTCCAATCAAAGACAAAATAATGCTGGCCGGGTTTCCTCTGTAAAACAAACTTTTTATATCTCAGCACATCCCTTATATACATTAATCCCCATGCAATATAAAATGCCGGGAAGATAGATAATGCTCTTTTTTTATAAAATAATTTTAAATCATCTACTTCACTATGATTATAAAATAGTAATGCACCTGAAATGAAGAAAAATACTGTAACGTAAATATCTCCATAGGTAACACCACCACCACAATTATTAAATATATCCGGCCAGCCATATTCTACTGCAAATGATACAATACAATTCCCAAACATGCTATTGCACGGATAAAATCAAATTGATCTAAAATAACTTTTTTCTTTTTCATAACTTTTTCTTAACCCCTATTAAATTTTTAGATTCTTTCTAACATTTCTATCATATAGTGTATTTGCGGATTACAACTCCATTTACATTAAAAAACTTTTTCAACTCTGTCACCTGCCGATTTTCACTAACGCTCTGTTCTTTTATACCTTCTTTTTATTATGCACGATATTTCTGTTATTCTCAACCATTATACCCAACAAAAAATCCCTGCATCTTTCGTAATATGAAATCCACCCTCCGTCTTTTTCCGGACATAAGACTGGAACTCTTTGTAATGATCCAGAATATACTGCCCCTGATTGCCATGACAGGACAGGATATAAGAAATCAATGGCTCCGGTTCCGGCACGATGAGCGAATCTTCATACTGTCTCCACTCTATCTTATCAAAATCCGCCTGAAGGATCTCTTTTCCATTCTCTTTTCCAAAACGCTCATACAGATTCTCTGCCGCCAGTACGATCCGGTCATCGAACTTCTGAACCAACTCACTCACTTCTCTCATATGATCATTGCCATATGTACTACAGATAAACCTGCCATGCGGCTTCAATACCCTTCTTACTTCCTGGCAGACTTTTGCAATATCATCACAGTAAAACAGTACATGATTGGCAATCACAAGGTCAAATGAATCTGCATCATATGGTATTCTTCCCGCGTCAAATACGCAGAACTTGAATCTGACATCATCTGCTCCAATCGTACGCCTTGCATCTCTTAACATTCCGTCCGATACATCCGATACTACAATCTCTGTCTGTTCCGGGATTTTATTCCTGTCCACATTCCAGAGTGTACCGTCTCCGCATCCCAACTCTAAAATCTTCATCCCCGGCGTCAATTCCAGTTGTTCAAAAATCCACGGAAACCACCCCTGTTTGTTCTGTGAATACAGGCTGTGAAGATTGATTCTTGCAGAAATATTCGACGCATCCTGATACTGATTCTTCATACTCTTCTCCATACCGGTAAGATGAATCAGGTTTAGCATCTGGCTCCAGTCAATGGTATGTTCTTTCTTTATCAGATCTGATGTATCCTGAATTGCCTGTTCCACCAGCTGCATCTGTTCGATACGGTCACGAACCAGTTTTAACTGGATGTTGAGGGAATTGAGCATAAAGTGGTAGTCTGCATCGTCAATCGTCATATCACGGATATCATCCAGAGAAAAGCCCAGATATTTCAAAAGTAATATCTGCTGCAGTCTGGCAAAATCTTCATCTGTATAGAATCTGGCTCCCGCTTCCGTCACATACGATGGTTTCAAAATATTCTGTTTGTCATAATAGCGAATTGTCCGTAGGGTCACATGGGCCATGCGGGCAAATTCACCGGATGAATAGTAGCCTGGTTTTTTCATCTTCTTCACCCTCATAATTTTATCGGCTATGTTTTATCATACAATTTAATCACTATTTCTTTGATTTTTTCTTTATAAACGAACCTGCAACTCTCAATGGTTTTGTAATCTTCCAAGAATTTGATAATTCGTACGAATCAATCAGCGTTTTCCATTTATTTTCAGACTCTGTCATCTCATTATTTTTCATTTCTATTTGCATTTCTAAATTATGTATAGTATTTCTACTATTCATAATTTCTTCCTCTAATCTTTTATATACGCCTCTTTTTCTTCAACTTCTTTAGGTATTCCAAAATTTCGGACTCTTAAATTTTTATAAAAAGTCTGGCAATGCGAAGTTCATGTTCTTTTCTAATATATCTAACATTTCAGGATTTCTCAATATCTGATCAAACCTTTGCAATCCCAAAAAATTCACTTCTTCTCCGGTACATTTTAATAAACACTGCGCTTTTTTCGCACTCTATTTCCTGAGTAGTCTTTTGAGTTTTCATTTATGAAATCTTCCTTAAAATATTTCACAAATTCTTCATCTGTCATATAATCAAAAATATAGCTTTTCAACATCATCTGAAGATTAGTTGCAGCATAGACTTTTTTCTTTAGTCAAACCGCTTATTTTGTTTTCTGAATCTTCTTCCCATCTGTATCTTACTAATCTCTCATCCAAAAACATAAATCGGATATCGAATTACCGTTCTAACCCAAAGTTCATAATCCTCAGCTCCTACATATGCAAGATTAAAAAAATCCGTCTATTTTTTCAAATATACATTTTCTTATTAACGACGAAGAATTACACAAACAATTCCCTTCTGACAGAAAAAATCTTAGCCACTCTTTTTGAGATTGATTTTTTGCTTTCTCAAACAAATCAAAAATCACCTTATATTTTATATTGGCATCTTCCGATTTTTCATCTATAATATTTACTTTTGTAAAACATCCCCCATATTCTTTATGATTTTCCATAAATTCTATTTGCTTTTTCTAATTTTTGATTTTCCCATATATCATCACTGTCAATTTTAGCAATATACTCTCCACTTGCATATTTTATTCCAAGGTTTGAGGCATATGCCACGTGACGATTCACTTCCGATGTTATAACCTTTATTCTTTTATCGTCAAATGCCCTTATAATTTTCAACGATCCATCCGTTGATGCATCATCGACTATAATTAGCTCAAAATTTGTATATGTTTGGTTTAAAACACTTTCAATTGCTTCTTTCAAATATTTTTCATTATTGTAATTTGGTAAAATTATACTTATTTTGGGATTCATTATACGCCTTCCATATCTATACAAATTATCCGCAAGTTATTATAACTTGCGGATAATTACTACTTCCTGCCACTATTTATTTTATTCGTCAAATAACTATAATATTCTTTTACACCTGTTTCAAATGTTCTAATCTCACCTTTATAGATTTGTTTTATTTTCGAATTATCCAATACGATTTTTCTTACATCTACACTTCTGGCTGGTTTATATGCAACTTCAAATTCACCATCTATCTTTTTCAAAATATCTATTACCATATTTTGACTGATTCCTTCATTAGAACTCAAATTGAAGACTTCTTCTTCACCTTCATAATCAACAAGAGCCTCTAACATCTTACACACATCTTCAATATAGATATAGTCTCTGATGTTTTCGCCATCCCCCCATATTTCCAGAGTTTCCTTACAGATAGACTTCTTAATTGCAGCATCTACAAAGCCAACACCTTTATGATAATCCTGTCCTGGACCGAACGGATTTGAAATTCTGGCGATACGCATTTTTGTATGTCTCTGAGAGTTAAACGTACGAATAACATTTTCAATACATAATTTAACGCTTCCATAATGATTTATCGGAACAGGCAATGCATCTTCTTTGATTGGCTGTTCTTCCTGTACTCCGTAAACAGTTCCTCCTGAAGACAAGAAAATCATATTTGACCCCTGATCTATTAACATCTTGCACAGTTTGATAGTCTGTAAAAAGTCTCTTCCATATCCCTGCATATATTTTTCATTAGAATTTCCAGGATTCACCGTACTCAGGGAATGAATAATTAAATCCATTCCTTTAACAGCATTTTCAAGAACAAGATCATCAAAGAAATCACCTTCTATATATTGGACGCCCGTCATTTCTTCTTTGGGCAATGCCAAGTCAAATGAATAGACCTCTAAATCTTCTCTTTTCGATAGCATTCTCGCAAGATTTCTGCCTATAAATCCATTTCCACCCACAATAAGAATTTTCTTATTTTTCATCTTCCTTTATTCCTTTCAGTAACGCATCACGTACTTTTTTCAGCCTCTTTTTCCCAAGAAGTCGACTGCGCAAAATCCAGACCTTTTTTTCTAATTTCCGCAAGTTTATCGGTATTTTTCAAATAATACTCCATAGTTTCCGCAATATTTCTAGGTTCATATTCAACTAAAACAGAATTTTCTTCATTCACAAGCCAAGTACTATTTTCTCCCTTTGAGCAAACTGCCACAGAATTTGATGCCATAACTTCCAATGGGAGTAAGGATAAGTTTGTATTCGAAATAATCAAACATAAATCACATTGCGAATATACCTTCGATAACTTATCTATACTCATAATTCCCATATCTTTATGTTTGAACGGAATTTCAAAAGTACTTATATCCCATCCTGCAAAAACAACTTCGACTTCTGGCATTTTCTTACATAACAAATCAAGCGCAAATAATCCGATTTCGAAGTCTCGTCTCGGTGTAACAGGTCTTGCATAAAAGAATACTCTCTTCGTAGTTCCTTTTTTTTTCTTCAATGGCACATACATATCTTTATCATACGAAAAGCCGAAACTATCAGCTTTCATTCCAAAATCAGAAATCAGTTTATCTTTTATCCAATCTCCTGCTGTAATTCCTCTAAACCCAAATTTATACGTATTTTTTGCTAATTCATAATACGAACCATGTGGGAAGAAAAACGGTTCATAATCTTGTACAAAATAAAATTTTGAAACTGTATTATCAAAATTTCTCACAAAATATGCAGTTTCCCATGAAGTAGCAATCGTTGCATGTGCAAATTTTGCATACTTCACATCCCAGTAAGCTTCTACTCTTTCATCTAAAATCGGGAAATTTTTCTTTCAAAAAATCTCTTACCGATTTATTATCATGTAAAGATGGGGCCTTAAATAAATATATTCTGCTGTGAAATCCCATTTTTTCTAAGAAAGAAACAAATCTGAAAATATTTAAATGTCCCCCCGATCCTTTTCCCATTTCAGGTATAACCCAGTTCAATATTTTCACTTCATCATTTTTATGAATTTTATATTCATTTTCCTCAAATGGAATTTTCACATCATCAACCAAGAAATCAAAATCATATAAAAATTGATTTTTAGCAGGTACAACATTTGTTTTTTCCAAAAAGCTTTCTATATACTCCTTTTACACCTTTTTTCCTTAAAAAGGTATGATTTTTTTACAAAATTCCTGTACAGTCATTACTACGCCTTCCTTTGTTTATATTGTTGAGAAATTTTATGATCGAGCCACTTCTTTTCTTTGATGAATAACTGTCGTATTTTCCTCCCAAATAGCCGCCACAATAACGACTAAAATTTCTTGACATTGAATACAACATCCAATGTATCTTTTCTTTTTTACTCATTTCCAGATGCCGGATATATCTCGCATCTGATATCGTATGCTTCGCAATCATCAATGGAAGTCTTGTCCATGATTTTGCGATCTGATAATTCTGGAGATAATAAAGTCCTTTATATTCATCATAGTATCTCATAAAATATGTAGACAGCTTATAATTGTGTGAATGATAAACCGGAGCGAATGGACAATACAATTTTTATATCCCAACTCAATCATTTGTTTAGCCCAAATCTGGTCTTCGGCAAAAGAAACATCTTTATAAGGATACTTTTCAAATATGTCTCTTCGTATACACGAATTATTATCCGAAAAGAACGACAGTAAATGTCTATATCCTTCTTCTTCCTTATAGCGTTGCCTGTTTTCATCAGTTATTTGAAAAATTGTATTATCATCGCCGAAATTCTTAAAATGATAATATAAATCCCTTTTTATCAATTACATTGCAATCCGGATATGGATAATGAATTCCGAAGCCACCGACAATTTCCGGATCCGATTTCATTGCATCAATAAAATTCTGAAGCCATTTTGATGATGCCGGCATTGCATCCTGTGTAATAAAAACAATATATTCTCCTGTTCCCTTGGAAGCCCCATAATTTCTGGTCTTCCCATGACCAAATTCCGAAGCCGGAATCTCGTACAATTTGCACGGGAACTTCTTGATTATTTCAATTGTATTATCACTGGAACCGGAATCAACACAAATCACTTCATATTCATACGTAGTTTCCTGTGCAAATACCTTTTTCAGTACTTTTTCAAATAATCTGCCCGCATTTTTTTGTTGGAATTACAATTGTAACATCCACGATATATACTCCTCTCACTTATCGGAACAATTTATACATAAATTTGATAAATGCCCATAAATATACTGCAATTCCCAAAGAAAACAATAAATGTTTCCACATTAAAGCGTTTATAATTCAGCTTAACAACGCTTGCCTTATCAGTCATTGCATTTTCATTTACCTTTAATTCACTTTCTGTCGAATTTTTTTCCGTAATATAAACCGCAACGGATTCTGTATCCTCCATTTCTTCTGCCTGTAAAGTCAGTCTATATTCCTTGCCCTTACTATTTTGCTGCTTAGGAAAATTTACATTTACCATTCCCTGTTTCTGCGGATTACTGCTTTCAAATAATCTTGTTTCTGTATCCGCCTCGGAAATAGTTCCTTTTCCAATTGTTTTTCCAGTTTTAACTTCTTCTACAGTCCATCTGTAATTACCGATGTTCTGTCCCTCCTGCTTTAACATTTTTATTGTAAACCCGGAAAATCCGTTATTCCCACAGACAAATTTTTGTTCCATTGTAGAATCTGTAGTGAGAAAATCCGTTTTTCATAAGATAAACTTCCTATATCTGTATTATATATCGGCCTAGGCCACGTTCCATACGCATAAGCCACACCTATTATAATTATAATAATTGCTATCCCTATTTTTTAATCCTTTTCATTCTATTCAACCTTCTATTTATTCAGATAGTTCTCCTGCATAATAAGCTCGTTCAAACTCTGTTCCCACAATGTCACTAGGACCATCATCACGAATATGTCCCTTTTCGATCCAAATTGCTCTTTTGCAAATCTTTTTCACCTGATCAATGCTATGTGATACAAATAAAATTGTTGTATCTTCTTTCATCATTCCCTGGATTCGTTTTTCACATTTTTCCTGAAATCTGAAATCTCCAACAGACAAAACCTCATCTACAATTAAAATATCCGGCTTTCCTATTGTCGCAATCGAAAAAGCAAGTCTTGCTAACATTCCCGACGAAAAATTCTTAATAGGAACATCCATAAACTCTTCCAATTCGGAAAATTCCACAAGATCATCATAATATTCATTCATCTGAGCTCTGTTATATCCCAGAATTGCCCCATTTAAATATACATTTTCTCTTGCAGTTAAATCCATATCGAATCCCGCACCTAATTCAATCATAGGAGCAATTGTCCCGCCAACTGAGACAGATCCTTTCGTCGGCTTCAATACACCGGCAATTACCTTTAACATTGTACTTTTCCCACAACCATTTAATCCGATCAGTGCAACTGACTCTCCTCTTTTACTTCGAAGTTAACATCTGTCAGTGCCCAAAACTCATCGTATTTCAAATTGTTTTTTATTCTTTTAATCAAATATTCCTTAAAATTATCTACTTTTTCGCTCGATAAATTAAACTTCATCGAAACATGATCTACTTTTATGATCGTCTCCTGATCCATAATAAAACTCCTATTATTTTACAAATTCAAAATAAACTTATCCTGCTGTTTATAGAACACCCATAATCCTAAGAAAAACGTTACTATCACTATAATAAGCGGAACTATAAATTCACCAACGGATGGAATTGTATTATAAATCACTACGTTTCTAAAAATTACCATTATCATAGTCAATGGATTTATAGAGACTATCTTATATACCCATCCAGGTAACATACTCATAGGATAAATTACCGGTGTTAAATACATAAGTCCAGTTAAAAAAAATACCGTATACAAATGCATGATATCTCTAAACTTTACAGTAAGTGCGGCTAATATCAATCCCACACCCATTGAAAAAACTATCAGATACACCAACGGTATTACCACTAAAAACATTGTAAAGTGTAATTCTTGTCTTGTAAATAACATTACAAGAATCAATGCACAAAATGATGACAGAATATTAATCGAACTTGACGCTATTCTTGACACCACAAATAAATATTTAGGAATATATACCTTTTTTATTAACGGTGCATTCCCCAATATAGATGTCATCGCACCAGAAGTAGCTTCATTATAAAAGTTAAATAATATCTGTCCACAAAGTAAATATAACGAATAATTTTGCACATCAAATTTCATTAAATTTGAAAATACGATTGATAAAATAATCATCATCATTAATGGATTCAAAGTGTCCACAAAACTCCCAGAACGGATTTTCGATATTTTATTTTCACATCTCTTGCAACCAATTCATATAACAGTGGTTGGAATTTTTTAAAATTTTCTATATAACGTTTCATCGTATCTCCTTATGATACCTTTCAAAATGTTTGTATATTATAGCATTTTTTTTTTTTATAGCAAGTTTACATCTTAATTGCTATCTTGTAATCACAACTGATACTATTGACCAAATTGTATATAACTGCAATCCCGTAATAGCAAGTATCAATTCTGTCTCTATACTATCTTTTACAACAATATTCTTACTTCCTTGAATAATTAACAATATCAACGGTAAAACGGGAAGGAAATATCTTCCTTGTACCCCAAGAATAATATCTGATCCAACATAGGTATAACTAATTAACATCGCAGCCAAGACCAATCCACTAACTAATATAACTATAACCCCTGACATTATCATTAGCTTTTTAGTCGTTTTTTTTGATATATGATTTGGAATTGCACTAAAAATCAAAACAATAGCGAACCCCATAACAATAATGTTCGGGACCTGTATATCTACCCAACCTAATGGATTGGCAATCATCGACTCAACAAAAAAAAAAGAGAGCTTTTCAAAAATTGTTCGAACAACTACTACCAATGTATCACCCAAATTACTCATTATATATCCTATTGAATATTTGTATAATCCATCCGATCTAATTTGCATATTTTTTCTGCTGCTTCTGTAATCAATGTCATTTTTGAAACTATTTCAACTATTGAAAGCATTCCGAACATATACAATGCTATTTTTTTCTGTTAACTCTAAAATTAAACTTTTGCTTTGGGACAAGTAAAAGCAGACCTATTATTGGTATATATATATATTTAATCATTACAATTCCACTAATAGCACAAACTAATATTAGAACATCCTTTATCTCCACACTCTCCTTAGTATAAATTAACCATAAAATGTATGATATTAAGAAAAAAGCATAAACCTAATAAAATCGAATCATAACTAAACGAACACACTTGTTGTATTGTCATTGGCAATAATCCTACTGCAAAATAATCATTTTATTAAACGGAAATATTCGTATTGCAAAATACATAACAAAACAATACCACAAAAGAGCAAATAATCTTCCTATCAATAAAATTTGTTCTCCAGATCCTCCCAGTATTCTTGCAATACTCACTCCTATAATCTGAGGAATATAACCTATCGCTTTTACATTTAAAGGATTCGCCAATCCTTCTTTAGTAGTAATAGTATCTGAATTTTTTCCTAATGCTCCTTTTACAAATCTAATATAAGACTCTTTTGTAGGATACTCTTCTCTAATAAAATATAATCCCATATTAGAATCAGCAATTACTTTTCCTCTTTATCAGTAACTTCTTTTCCTAGCAATTTATTACTTTTAGAATATACCGTAACAAAATGGGCACTTTCATCCGGTACAGCAAACGGTGGTAATACAAAAATATAAATACATCCAATAAAAATGTCATTACGACAAATGTACTTGCAATTTTTCCCTTTTTCATCATCAAAAAAGCTTCCAAGCATTGCTACAAGTGCTGTAATAATAATTGCGACAATTAAATATTTTAATGCACTTCCGTCGCCATCGTACAAACTTATACGCCAAAGACAACGATATATTTTTTTCACCTTTTACATTGGCATGACCTGTTATCACTGATGGTCTTGATAATTCAAGTGCTAATCCTTTTCCATCTTGTAATCTAGGTCTAATAATCAACTCATATTTTTCGCCGACTTTGACCTTTTATATCTTTTTTTCAATTGTACATTACAATATCCGTCTGTTTGAAGGATCGCACAATCCAACTTCCATCTTTCAACTAATTTACTATTCGGATCCAATAATTCAATCTCAATAATACCTGTTGCTTTTTTATCCACATTTGCGAATTTTATTGCTAGACCAGTTAAGTTTTCACTAACCATTTGTATTTTTGAGAAACATCTTTTCCATTTTGCAATTCAATAATGTCTTTACTCCCCAAATAATTCGGCGAATCCTCTACCTTCATAACAGCCCATGGCGATTGTACTTTATCTTTCCATATTTTATTATACGAAATAAGCATTGCTGTTAAAAAGCAAAAAAAATCACTATTGAAGTTATTATATATTTATTTTTTTTTCCAATTATTCACCTTTATTTTCCTTCCACCTCATTTTGATGTCTTCTTTCCTTTTCTTTTTTTCATATATTGCTATTTGTTGAGCTAACTGTTTTATCTTTATCGATAATTTAGATACCGCAATTGTCAATACAAATATTATAATCAAAGAAAAACAAAAGCCAAAAAAAGAATAACATATTAACAGGACTTACTATACCTATTTTTTCTGAAATAGTTTTTTATGAGTTGAGGAAAATGTCTAAAATCAACACACCTATTCCTACAAGGAGCCATGATAATGCATAACTTAATTCTAATCTTTTCTTCCTAATCATATCTATAATTACAATTAACGCACATATATAAGCACTGCAATTATTATTTGAATTTTCACACTCATCACTAATACTTCCTAATCTTTTCTATTAAAATTGCCATTGTAACCTTCACCATATAATATATCGATTTTTCATAGAGATTGAAGAGACACCCCCTTCTCTCTCTCTCATTATTACCGGAATTTCTATTATTCTATATTTTCTTTTTAACATCGCAACAATAGTTTCCGGTTCAGGATAATCTTTAGGATATTCTCTGGCAAATAATTGTATTCCTTTTCTTCCTACCATTCTCAATCCAGAAGTTGGATCAGTTATTTTTTCCCCAGTCAAGAATTTAATTAACGCTGAAAAGAATTTAATTCCAACACGCCTTATTGCCGATGACTGAAATCCACTTTTCTCTATAAAACGGGATCCTATAACCATATCTACATCTGAATTTTCAAAATAACTTGACATTTCTTCTAAAAACTCTGGATCATGCTGTCCATCTCCATCAACTTGTACCGCCAAATCATATTCTTTTTCACAGGCATATAAGTATCCAGTCTGCACTGCCCCGCCAATTCCTAGATTAATCGGCAAGTTTATAACATTAAAATTATTTTCTTTACATATCTGCAACGTATTGTCAACAGAACAGTCATTAATAATCACATAATCAAAATCTGGTGCCTTTTCAACTATTTGTGTAACTGTTTTCACTATATTTTCAGCCTCATTATATGCAGGTATAATTATTAATTTCTTCATACGTATTACTCCATCTGATTAGATTTTTCGCTGTTAGAATAGAATTTCACGAGTAATTTTGCAACAGAAGATGGCCAAAACTTGCAAAACATTTCATAATCTTCTTTTTTCTAGCACCGTCATTTAATATAATACTGGTTTCAGATTCTTCATGAACACGGTGTCTCATTCCTATTTTTCGATTGTATACAAATGCACCTTTTCGTTTAGATATCTTCTCCCAAGCCTGCCAATCTTCATCTGAACGATATTTCACCTCAAATGGTGAATGCTTTATACTTCTCTTATTAAAAGTTACGGATGGACAACAAATAGCACACCCAAATGATAATATTCTTCTTCTAATCCAAATATTATTCCACAACTTTTTTTCCATTCCAGAGGCTTTAGCATTATTCTCTTAACTCTTAATAATTTATTTTCATCTACTTCTACAGAATTACGAATTTCTCCATAATTGCAGAAATAAATAAGTGGCTTTTGCACATTTTTAACCATCTTCAAAAAGTCTTCAAGATAATTCGGTAAATAAATATCATCTTGGTGTGCAATTGTAAGAAAATCGGTGTTTACTTGTTCATACGCAAAGTTCCAATCTTGAACAATTCCTTTTTCTCCATTATTAATCTTAACTGGTATTTGATATTTTTCTGCTAGCCGTTCTATATATACATTTGGAGTCGAAGTTGTAATTATAACATTACTTTTTTATTCGCTGATTCATTAATGACTGTATACACTCTTCTAAGTACGGACTTTCTTTATATGCACAAATTACAAACGTATGATTTTTTAAAGTGTTTATTTCCCATAATATTTTTCCTTTTGTTTTTCCTAATATCATTTTTTGAACAAAATATAATTTATCTTAGATAATATCCAATTATACAATTTCAAAAAGTTGGAATTGCACATACCCAAATAAGTATTATAAAATAAATCATCATTGTTATCAAATTTATCCAATTGTTTTTTGAAAATCCAAATATCTTATTTAATATCAGGTAACCATGTGGCGCTAAAAAGTAGATCCCGCATACACTAAAATAGATGCTTCCCCAATATGCGTAAACACATTCCTTTTTCTACTTGTTACAGATATAACTGCATACCCCATTAATAGTGCTATTATATAAAACATTATTCTATAACCAATTCCCAAAATATCACTGAAACCTGCTGTCTGATATGATGATCTCTCACGCTATGTATGCTATACGGCAATTTTACCGCCGGTATAATACATAACCCTAATATTAAAATTGAAAATATCTTTTTACTATTTCTTATACGTAATAACAATTTTTCATCACAGAGTACTCCTGCAACAAAAATGGTAATAATGCAAAAACTGCACCATATCCCATGTGAAATTCTTGCATCTTAGTAAGACTTACCAACAAGCCTAATGCAACAGATATAATAAAAGGATGACGTAAGTTCATAAATTCTTTTGCCGTTAATTTCCACACAAAAACCGCTAACAAATAATAAAAAGCTGAGGAAGGAACCAGTAACGATCCATTAAACACGCCACTATTAAAGTTAGCTAATCCCATATGGATCATCAATTTTCCCATTATTACATATAACGATTGCAATAATATATACGGAATCAAACATTTTTCAATTGCAAAGTTCCTTGCCTTTTCCGTATTTTTAGTAAAATAGCCTGTAATAAAAGCAAATAAAGGCATATGAAACAAATAAATATATTTCATCAAATACATATTAACATTCCATACATCTTTATATACATCTAAAAAGTATGCCCTAACGCTACCAAAAAAACAAAAGTATTGCTTTTATATTGTCCATCTGACTGTCTCTAACAGAAACAATCACCTTTTTTTTTTCTTCCATATATATCCTGCTTTCTTCTCTTACTTTATTCTAAATACTTCTCCATTCATAAATTTCTCCATAATCTTACCTATTGCACATGAAATTGTTTCTTCAACATTTGTCAATGAAGTTCCTAATTCTATAGCACGCACAAAAGCAAACCAGTTCATATCTGATTCCTTCTCCATCAAGTTGGAAGAAATACCTTCTATTATTTTCTGGTTGTTCAAATCTGACTTCAAAATATTCCGTTTTTCCACCAAGGTGCCGGAACATAAATATATCCCTTAGTTCCAGAAATCACAAAGTTCTCCTCCGATTTCACACCTTGTCCTACTTTTTTATCGATGCAACTGCTCCTTTATATCTAAAATCTATTTTCGAAAAAGAATCGTAATGATATTCCTCTGACTCTATACAAGTTAAAATTTGTTTACTTTCATATTCTGTTCCAAACACCTGGAAAACTGGTAACATTGCTGTAGGTCCCCAAGCCGAAATACTATTCCATGCATATTTTGCTTTTGAGGATCTTTTTGATCAAACGCTTTTATACTTGTACACGTTGCATCAATACACTTCGGTTCCCCCTATCACTCCTGTTTTTACTAGCAGAAGCATTCTATGGTAAGCCGTAGAATATGCCGTCTTTATAGCATCCATCAAAATGCATTTATTAGATTTGGCTAAATCAAACAATTCCTGACACTGTACTTGATAATGCAATTGGTGATTCACATAAGACATGCTTTTTCATCTTCAGAGCCAACTTTATATCTTCATAATGATGAGCTGGACTTGTAATAAGGTATATTGCATCTGATTTTTGTAATAAGTCTTCATATTTTTCAAAGACAGGTATTCCTTCCAGAATATTTTTTAATGTATCTTTTTCTTCCGAAAAAAGCCCCTGAAATCACAAGTCCATTTACAAATGTACTTTCTTTTGCTATTTTTTTTAGAATCGTCGATTCGCCAACCAATCTAATCTTAAGCTTCTTTTTCCTGACGTAATTCACTGCTTGATACACCTTTAGTACGTTCCAGATATACAACTTTACAATATTCTCCCAAATAGTCAAATTTACCTACCCAATCATCTCCAACGGTAAATATGTCAACATTATATTTTTGAATATCATCAATTTTCTGTCCTTCATACTCTTCAATAATAATTTCATCAGCTAATCCTGTATTTCGTACAGCCTCTACTCGCTCCATTAATGACTGCTGTACATTTATTTTACCGCGATTTTTATCAAAATCATCTGCTGTTACTCCAACTATCAAGTAATCCCCCAACGCCTTTGCACGTTCCAGCAATCTAATATGCCCATAATGCAACAAATCATATGTTCCATATGTAATTATTTTTTCATTCAAAACCCCTCCACAAATGATTTTATATCAATTTTCTCTCTTGCATATCTTTTAACGCAGCTATAAGTTTATCATTATCTTCAATTGATAACTCTCCAATTTGTCCGACTCTGAAAATTTTATCTTTTAACTCTCCTCCATTTGGACATACCCATATGCCATATTCATCTTTAAGAGTTAGAAAGATATCATTAGCCGACGCCGTCAAAGGGTGTAAAGGCGTGACCGCATTAGACATACTATCCGAAACAATTTCAAACGGCAAATCTTTTATTTTCTTTCTAAAATCTTCCGCCAATGCCGCTATCTTTTCTGTTTCTTTTTCTATCCCTCCATTTGATTCTATTTTCTTTAATCGAGCATTAATTTGTCTTAAGATTCCAACTGCCGGTGTAAAAGGAGTCTGTCCTCTTTCTCCATTTTTCAATGCTGATTTCAAATTCAAATACATACATTTCGGATGATTCTTCTCCACTCTTGAAATAGCATTTTTAGACAATACAATAATCGAAACCCCCGGCGGGCATGCTAAAGCCTTTTGTGAACCTGTAATCATCACATCCACATTCCACGATTGCATATTAAACTCATCTGCTAAAAAATGAACTGATTGCATCAACGATCAAAAACATTTTGTTTTTCCTGCAAAAATCACTAATCATTTTCATATCATAATGAACACCTGTAGATGTTTCATGAACATTCACAACAAATGCAGAATATCCTTTTCCATTAAACAATTCCAGAGTATCTTTTTGTAACGCTTTTCCTGTTTCTAATTTAATCTGCGAATATGGAATTTCATACATTTCACATAAATCAACAAATCTCTGCCCGAAACTTCCACCATTAACAATTAGCACTTTATCTTCAACCGTCAATGTATTCATGATCACTGCTTCCATTGATGCAGTTCCCGATCCTGTAATAAACACTGTTCGTGCATCGTCATCCGCTTTAGCAAATTTTAACATCAATCGTTCATTTTCAAACATAATATCTGAAAACTCTGATGTTCTAAAATATGGTACCTGCTCATATCCGATTTTTCTTACTTCTTCACTCGATTGAACCGGGCCAACTGTAAAATTAATCATTCTCTTTCGTCTCCTTAAAAACTCTAATTCATATGGATAATGATTTTTCCGTTTTTCTTCTGGCGGTAGTTGCATATAATCTCCATACATTCCTGTTAAATTGTTATGAAGATTATGTGGAAAGTTTAATTCAACATCTTCAAACAGTAATTTTCTTAATGGATAAATATCCTTCACCGCATACAAATTCATGTATGGAGTCGTGTCACAAAAAGAAATCAGATTTTTTGTTTTTGTATAATGATTGCTTCTTGTTTCCGCTTCATATGCCTTTTTATATATCCAAGTTTTTGGGACATGTAATATACTTAATACCAAATGAGCCAATCCACAAATTGCATGTATAATTTTTGCTTTCCATCCCGAAAATCCCAAAGCATCGGAAACGGAATACTACGCAATATTAAAATTTTACTCCAAAACCAGGCATCTCGTGCTTGTCTTCTGGCCTCTTTAGGATTATCACTTACTTTATCTAATGGGTATAAATCTAAAAAAGATTCCTAATGGTGCATCTATATTTTTTTAAAGCCTCTTCTTTAAATTTCGTTCCCCCGCATCGTCATTCTGGTCGTCATAAGTGGATAATTCGGATATCTTTCCGCATTCATAATCAAATACTTATCACCCATCTCTTTTTCAACTAACGGCAACAATTTTTCAAAATCATCTCTGGGCATTGCAACATCAATGTCATCATCCCACGGAATAAATCCATGATGGCGTAATGCTCCAATCCCAGTGCCTGCAATACCAAAATAATCCAATCCGTTTCGATCGCAAATATCCATAAAATCTTTTAATATTTCCAATTCAACTTCTTGAATTCTTTTTAATGTAAAATCATCATATTCTTTGAATTGTTTCTTCTTTTTCATATCTATTCTCCAAAGTCTAATTCTACCGGACAATGATTAGTTCTTTTTCAACCGGTGGAACCTCCATATAATTTCCCATATGTTTTCTTAACTGCTCATCATAGTTCTTAACCAAGCGAATTTCCGTATCTTCAAATGGCACTTTAATCGTAGGATATGATTTGCTTTTACTGATATCCATAATTGACGCTCCTGGATCAAAAGACAAGTATACTTATCCGTCTGATTTTTTATACATCGTTGCATACATCATAAATCTTCTAAATAGAATTTCATCACTCTTTGGGAACAATTTTAAAAAGATTCGTAAAAATCCGCAGATTATATTTTTGACTTTCTGTACTGGTTCTTTTCCCTTGAGCAATTTAAAATGATTAACATTTCTTACAATATATAAGATTTTGTACCGTTGACATTTTTTATAATCAACTCTGCTTTCTTCTTATCTTCTGGAAGATTATCATATATAAATATATCCATCAAAATGCCTGGTTTGTAATTTCCCGCATACGCATTTTCATTAACAAAAACAGTATTTTTCAGCATTAATGTTGGTTGCAGATTGTAATATTTATGTCCCAAATCTGGTCCCCATAAATCATATTTTTTCACAAAATTCCTTATTTTTTTTCATTACTTTTACAAAGCGCTCATAATCTTTTCGCAATAACGCGACATCAATATCATCATCCCAAGGAATAAAAAGCCATGATGTCTCACTGCTCCAATCGCAGTTCCTGATATTGCAAAATATTCTATATTATTATCATCGCATAATTTCATAAAATCCTTAAGCATCGATAATTCTACGTTATGTAATTTTTCTAAAACTTGTGGTTCATATTCTCCGTACATAATTTTTACACTTTCTAATATTTGTTATAATACTATTATTTCAATTTGATATTCGCATTATAATGCATCCTGTCATTTAACACAAGTTTTTGCAGCTTATCTCAAATGGCAAGTAACTATTTTTTATTCTTTCATTTATTTTCCACAATATTATATATATTTCTACCCAATTCCATTTCAGCAGTTTTTTCTGAAGTACTTGAGTCCACAGCAAACCATTACTAATTGGATTTTTCAATACCGTACATATCGGTTCTTGTCGAATCATTTTCTAATTCTTATTGTCTTGTTTCTAAATGATTCATTATTTTTTCATGCACAAAATCTGTATTCATACATATTCCAATAGTATTCATAACGCCTTTCGTAAATACTTCATAAAATATTTCTGGTTTATGATTTTCAAGAATAAATTTATATTGTTTGTTTAATACTTTTAAAAATATTTTGTATGCATCTTTACGATATCTTCTAGAAACAGAATTTTCATCATATCTATAATAGTATAATTGTCGATTATAATATGATATATCATCAGCTTTTTTCAAATAAGTTCAAGTAAAAAAATAATATCTTGTGATCTTAATAATTCCGGTTCAAATTTAACACCGGATTTTTTCCAAGAAATTTCTATTAATTAATTTGCACCATGTCCCCCCATCATATTAATAGGCGGTTGAAACGAAAAGCTTGGATGTGTTCTCAACATTGTTTTTAGTTCCGCTTCTTCTTTCATTTTTCGTTAAATTTCTTTATATCCTTAGCAAAAAATTGATTCTTTTTAACTGTCTTTTCACTTTGAACTGAATAATTTGTAAAATCAATATTTCCGAACTATTCTCTACTGCTTTTCTTAATATTTCTTCACACATGGTATTTTCACACCAATCATCTGCATCTACAAATGTTATCCATTCGCCTTCTGCAATATCAAGTCCATTATTTCTAGCTACTGCAACCCTTGATTTTTTGATGCAAAACCTTTACCCTATTATCAACGCCAGCATATTCATCACATATTTTTCCTGCTTGATTTGTTGAACCATCATCAATTAATATTACTTCTATTTCTTTCATTGTTTGATTCAGCAAACTATCCACGCATTTTTTTAGATATTCTTTTTCGTATTATACACCGGTACTATTATTGATATTTTCATATTATACTTCCTATCGTTCTTTACTCTTATCACATTTTTCATATATTTCCATTAAAGCAGTTAATGATTTTATATATTCAGTTCGTATAAAAATCATTTTTTTCTTTTTTTTATACACGCATTTGTCGAAGCATCTTCCAAATGATACACCTTTATTTCTGGTGTATAAACCATCTTTTTTCCCATCATATTGCATATGCTTATACAACAGTTCTTCTTCCCAATATAAAATGTACTTTCATCCAATCCATCATATTCTTTAATATAGTTATTCGAAAACACCTAAAAACAACCGTGTAATTTTACATCTTCTGCTCTGTTTATAAAATCTTTTTTATATTTCGTCTTGTATTCTTAGAAAATATTATATTTTTTATCCGAACAATTTTATATAAAATCTCTGCATATCCCAATTCATATCTTCTTAAATCTTTTTATAAAACTCAATACGTTTTTTTACATCTTCAACATTTTTGAATTCTGACTTTTGTGGATTGATATCGCAACGTCCATCTCCAGTCATAATCATCGGTCCTAATACATCAAATCTGCTTTTACTGTATTCTATTTCTAACTTATGCATCAATTTTTTTCAATTAGATAAACATCATTATTCATTAGAACAATGTATTTGGGATTCCAACATTTCTTTGCATATCTAAATCCAAGGTTATTTCCTCTGGCAAATCCAAGATTAGTTCTAGCTTTAATAATCTTTATGTCTATATCCTGTCCATATTCTTTTATAAGCATATCTCCACTATTATCCGGCGAAGCATTATCAACTACTATTATCTTATACTTTTCTGTATCAACATTCTTTCTTATATAATCTATACTAATTTTTGTTTCCTCGATTGCCATATAATGCAACATAACAAAAACTATATCCATATATTATTCTCCTTTATTTTTAGCTCGTAATTTCATTTCAATCTTTGCATCCAAAAAAAGCAAATGGTTCATATGTAATTTCAAAAGTATTAATCTTATTTTTGTCAATGAAAACTTCATATCAGCTACATTCAGTTTCTTTATTGACTCTGAATACGCACTACTTTTTAACATATTTTCAAATTTTTTTAAAGGCTTTTTTACCGTACTATTTTCATGAAGATAATACTTACGAATTAACCACCATGCCAAATACGCCGTTCTAATATTATAAGTATCTTTATATTTTTTATTACTTTGTATCAAAGGTTCTATTTCATAATACTTCTTCAAAATTCTAGTAGTATTTTTTCTTCATGCCCTTTATAAAATTTGTGGCTTACAGATAAAGAATGTTGTCTATAATGATATAATGGTTTATTTATATAGAGTATTGAATTAATTTTAGTAAAATATTGATAATTAAAAAGTTTATCTTCTCCTTGTTTAAATTCGAATCAAAACGTACATTCCATTGTTGAATAATCTTCTTTTGATATAAATGACAAAATGGATAATTTATAGTTGTAATATTTTTTCGTCATTATAAATTGATATTGTCCTCAACAGTCGGAGCCTTATCTCCTCAATTTCTATTTTCGAATCCGTGTAGAATGTCTCTTTATAATTTTGAGCGACTTTTTCGACATTTGAATAGTTCATATACATATTCCAAACAACCAGATCCGTTTTTTCTCTTTTATCTGTCCCATTACCTCTGAAAAATATTTTTTTCCAACCAATCGTCAACATCCACAAACGCAATCCATTCCCCTGTCGCCTGATCAATTCCAGTATTTCTCGCCACTGAAACTCCTTGATTTTTTTGATGAATCACTTGAATTCTCTCATCTTTATCAGCATATCCATCACACACTTCACCTGATGAATTAGTCGACCCATCATCTACAAGTATAACTTCAATATTTTTATAATCTTGTCCTATTATACTATCAACACATTCTGTTAAATATTTTTTTCAGCATTATATATCGGTACTATAACACTTATTTTCTCCATTACGATTCTCCCATCACTATATCTGCAATCATTCTTTCATACATTTCCGGGAGATCAACCTCCGGCTTCCATCCCAATGCACGCATTTTTTCTCCATCTAATTTCATCTTTACTGAAGGAGCATATCCATATTTTAAAGCCGACTCTGAATATCAAATACTACATTGATTTCTTTATTTGCAATTTTCTCTGCAACCATAGCTGCCATTTCCCGGATTTGCATATGTGTATTCTCATTTACAATATTATACGCCTCACCCGATTCACACGTATATCCCAAGAGTAACAGCGCTTTTATCGTATCTCTTGTATAGCAATAATTTCCTTCTGAAGTTCCTTCTGTATGTAATACAATATCTTTTTTTCTATTGCACTTTTAGCGAATTGAACATACACTCTATTATCACTCTCAAGAATTCCTGCTCCAAATGTCTGTGCTAATCTTGCTATTTTAACTGGTATTTTATATTCTGAAGCATATGCATTACACAAACACTCACATATTCTCTTTCCTTCTGGATAACAGCTTCTTACATTCGTCAAATCTACATATCCAAGATCCTTCTCTTTGATATATGTTACTTTTTTTCAGGTCTTCCGTATACTTCCATCGATGACACATATACTACCCCTTCAACTGCTTTTTTTCTCTTGCCAGCTCTAATATATTATGTGTGCCTTGATAAGATGTTTCTATCGTCATAACCGGATGTTCAACCATCTGCTTGGATGCAGTAATACTTGCTGTATGAAAAATATAATTAATGTTTTTTTCTGTTTCTATTGGCTCTACAATATCACCAATATACAATTCCAATTCTTTTTCTTTTCAGCAAATCTCCATACAACATTTCTGCCTTTTTTCGTTTCGAACAGCTGCAATAATATTGATTTCAAGTCCTCTCAAACGGTTTACACACAAAAAGTTTTTACCAAACCGGAGCCCACAAGTCCTGTTGCTCCTGTTATAAAAACTGTTTTTCGATTATATTTTTCAAAGTCAATGTTACTTTTCGCTATTAATTCCAAGTCTTCTTGTTGCTTAGAATTTTCTTTACATTCTAGCATTTTCTCAATATTCTTTATCATTTATTGTCCTCCATTAATTAAGTGCCTTATTTTCGTATGATTTTTTTATTATTGTTCCAAACTTTTTCAAATATTCTCTAATATATTTATCGCCTATAATCAACAATATCATTGCATAAAGTACAACACACACGCTCATTGTTCCTCCCAAACAAAGAACACTGCTTTCAAGCAACCTGTTCATTATCATTCTGACAAAAACAAACAAAATACTTATCGCCCCATAAATCCAAAGCCTATCATAAAGTTTCCTGGTATCCAACACTTCTTTTTGCATATTTACTTAATACACAAAACACTATAATTTCTGAAAGCAATGTTGCAACTGATGCTGGTTACTCCCGCAATTGGTATTAAAATTGCATTTGCAAATAAATTAAAATTGCTCCACTAGCCGTAGAAATTAATACTTCTTTATCCATTTTATATGGTGTGCATACTGATATGCCAAAACTCTATTTATAGCACTTACCACAACTTTTGCCGATAAAATCTTAGCAGCTAACGATCCCACCAAAATTCTTTACCACTAAATAATAATATTAAAATATCACTGGTACATATCATTCCTATTGCAGCTGGCATAGATATCATAAGTAAAATATCCATAGAAGTCTTCATTAACTTTTATACTGCTCTTTGCAGTCCATTTCCTATATAGTAAGCTACTCTCGGAAGTATTGTTGATGATACAGTTCCTATCAACGTACTAACCACACTATTGATTTTAACAGCCGCTGTATATACCCCGACTGCAGAATCGCCTTTCAACGCACCTAACATCGTTGTATCCATCGTCATATATATACTAGATGCCAAGCTGGTTCCAAAAATCAAAAAAATAGGCTTTAAATGCTTACGAAATTCTAACTTACTCCCCTCTATTCCGCCAATCCACAAATTTTCTGGAATGCCATAAATTCATAACTGCCGAACCACCTGAAGAAATAACTGTAAGTGCTGCATACCAACAATAATCTTTTTCACTTTTCACTAATAAAAACAGTAATATCAGGATATAAATTGGAAAGCAATCGCTCTTATAGTAATGTAACTATACTCTTCCTTAATAATAAAAAGCCATTCCATTCCTATCGTAGTAAATACAATTCCCGCACTACAAATAACCAACAATATCTTATAATTACTTAAGATCGGCAAACTCAAGAATACAATCAATAGCAGGTACGAAATAACTGTTGTACACAAATTAATTGACAATATTTCTCTGGCAAATTTATTAAATTTTTCTCTGTCTTCACGAATCCTTGCTCCTTCTCTAATTGCATATGTGCTAATCCCCAAAGATGCAATTAATGAAAAATATGAAATGATAGAGCTTGCGTAATTCACCTTTCCTATTCCGATGCTCCCAATATTCTAGATGCATAAGGAAAAGTTATAGCGGAAACAAGACACTCATAAGTGTCTTGATTCCATTTACTAATAGATTGAACGATATTGATTTTTGTTTTTTTGAAGCCATTCAATTAATTCTCCTGATTAAAAATTCTTTACTTAACAAATTAAAATCCCAATATTTGGGAATTTTCTTCCGCTTCTACAATTGCTCTAAATGTATAATAATCAGAAGGAGTCGTTATCTTAATATTTTCAGGTTTCCTTCAACTGGATACAGCGCATATCCCGCCTGCTTCATCAACGTAGCCGAATCTATGATATCATTAATCCCTGCTTTTTTCATCTTATCATGTTCAGCTAATATCTCTTTATATTTAAAACTTTGCGGAGCTCGAACTACTCTGCAATTTTTCTATCAACACTCTGAACAATCTCATTTGCTTCATTTACCAACATTACCGTCTCTATTGCTGGTACTACTGTAATCCCTGTTCCTTTTTTTTCTGCCATCCTAATATTATTAGTAATTAACTCTTCATCTATCAGTGGTCTTACTCCATCATGTATTAAGACTATAGAATCATCAGCTATCTGACCTCTCATAGCATTTAATCCATTATATATAGATTCCTGGCCCGTTGCTCCCCCAGGAGAAATCCACCTAACTTTTTTTATTTGATATTTATCCAACAATTTTTTTAAATAATCAATCCAACCTTCAATGCATACCACTGATATTCCATCTATTTCGGATGATTTTCAAATGTTCTAATGTATATATTATAATTTCTTTACCATGTAAAGTCAAAAACTGTTTCGGACGTGTCTTACTATTCATTCTTGTTCCCGTTCCGCCAGCAAAAATCACAGCATAATTCATTGATATTTCTCCTTTTTTATTTTTATTGCATAAATAAAACTCAGACTTCAATTGTATGAAACCTGAGTTTTAAATTGCATAGTACATTTGCTTTTTACTTTCTTGGCAAAGAGGTACATACCTTTTATCTTATATTGTATTTTGATATTTTATATTCCATCCTCTATCTTCACTATTATATCAGACTTTTATTCAATTACAAGCTTTTTTTTGTATTTGCTTTCTTCAACATTCTTTTGCGAATCAACTTACTTATTCTTCTCTCAAATTTTCTTCGCTCTTTCCTCTATCTCATCATCCCTTTTTTCATTATCCTCTCCGGTTATTTCTTCCAGATCTTTATTATCACTACTATCCGGTTCTCCTTCTCTATCCATCGTCATTTTCCGGTTCCTGCGTAATCTTTTCATTCGGCTGTTCCTCATCGATTACCGTCTGCTCTGTATTCAATGTTTGTTCCTTACTGTAGTAAGCATTTCCTTCTCTGTCAATGTTTTCTCCTTTCGGAACAACTTTTATCTCGATTGCTTCCAGTCTTTTTCGCCATTCCGGAACTTCCGGCAAGTTCGCCATTCTTTGCCCAGCCAGACCATAACTTTGACAATGTACCCGGTAATAAATGTCATATTTATTCACAGCGTCGCCGGTTAATTCTATTTGAATTGCTTCCAGTCTCTTTACCTGTCCGGTAGTTCCGCTGATCTGGTCATTCTGCTGCCAGCCTTGCCAAGCCATAACTCTGGACATGTGTTCTATATCTGATTCCGCCCTTTGTATTGGCATCTTCCTATTTAATCCGTATACCTTCTAAGTGCTTGCTCTTTCCTTCTGTTCCACTCTTTTCGCCGTCATATGCTCTTGACTGCCACCATAACTCTGAACATGCGTTGTATATGAAACATAATTAGACATTCCTATATTTGGTTTCTGGTAGATCCCGGTGCTACACCATTCTTTTTAACCAGGACAATCTGTATTGCTTCCAATCTCTTTGCTTTTCCCTGCGTACCAGCTCCTTCTCCGTTTTTTGTCCAGTCAAGTCAACCGTAGCTTTGTGCATGTACCCGGTAATAAACATCGAATTTCTCTACCATTTCTCAGTCAGCTTTATATGGATGGCTTCAGCCTTTTTGCTTTTCCACTTGTTCCTGCCACTGCTCCATTTTGTTTCATCCATCCAGCCGTAGCTTTGTACGTGTACCTGATATTGTATCGCACCTTGATACTTTGTTTTGGCATTAATTTTGATGGCTTCCAACCGTTTGCTCTGTCCTGAAGTACCTGCGGTTGTTCCTTCTGCAACTTCGGACATCCAACCATAAGACTGGCAATGAACACTATAACTCAATTCTCCTTTTTGCCGATACGTAACAGATGTTTCACCCGGAGCCTGTCCATTTTTTCGGAACAAGTTTTACTTCAAAGGCTTCTACCCTTTTATTCATTCCGATTGTTCCGGCTATCTCACCATTTTTCGTCCAGTCTAACCAACCATAGTCTCTGACAATACGTACGATAATAGATATCATACTGTGTAGCTGCATTTCCTTCTAATTCAACTTTCACAGCCTGTATCATTTTATCATCTTCACCTGCTGATTCTCCATTTTTTTTCAGCCAAGCCATCCTTTACTATTGACATGAACAG
>VOFB01004151.1_pt1 | contig 39897 bp, 60 predicted proteins | sample 5384141 | NCBI WGS metagenome assembly VOFB01 (sample SAMN12384721, study PRJNA508395) | human gut metagenome | isolation source: healthy gut A | host: Homo sapiens
ACTTCTGGAACGGAGTGCGCCCGATAACCGGGGCGTTGCTTTCTTTCATCTGGGAAATCCTCCTTTTAAGGAATTTCGGAGCAGGTCTGAAAAAGATCTGATACAATTTTGTCAGAAATTTGTAATACATCTCTGATAAAAAAGGGGCATCTGCCGTTTGGGCGACAGGTGCCCCGGGGATCAGATCAAAGCGTTGGGGAGAAATCAGGCGATGGTGTAGCCGACAGACTCCATGCCGTCCAGCAGGCCGTTGACAGCCTCTTCGGGGTCTCGTCGCCGTAGTCGATGTTATCGAACACTTCCTGATAGATGCCGGTGCCGGAAGCCTTCAGGTCGTTGTTCTCGAACAGGGGATCCAGCTTGTTGGTGGTGAAAGCCATGACCTTGGCATTTGCCTCAGCAACCAGATCCTTGACAGCGCCGGCAGCCTGAGCAGCAACCAGACCAGCCTTGGAAGCGGGGATGCCGCACTCAGAACCCATGATGGAAGCGCCCTTCTCCTCGTTCAGCAGGAACTGGATCAGGGTAGCAGCCTCAGCAACATGCTCGCAGGTCTTGGTGATGGCCAGGCCCATGGAAACCTTGGAGAAGCCGCCGTTGTAATCGCCGAACTTGATCTCCTCGCCGACGGTGAAGCCGTCCTTGTTGGCATCATCCAGAGCGGAGGAGTACTTGGTAGCAGCGGAATCCCACTCGAAGATGCCTGCGATCTTACCGGTGATCCACTCGTTGGACTGGTGGGTAGCGGTATCGGAGTTTGCGGAGTAGTAGTCCTTCAGGTTCATCATGACGTGGCCATCGACCAGGCTCTTGATGAAGCTCAGGCCCTCGGCGATCTCGTCCTCGGTGTAGTTCAGGGTAGAGGTGATGGGGTCTGCCCAGTCCTTGCCGTACTTGGACTCGAGGTAGAACACCATCAGGATCATACGGTCGTAAGCGCCCAGGTGCAGGGGATAGTAGTCAGCGCCCAGCTTGTCCTGGAAAGCCTTGCCGGCTGCCATCAGGTCATCCAGAGTCTTGGGGACTTCGGTGATGCCGGCCTTATTAAAGGTGGTCATGTTCCAGAAGAAGATACGGCCGGTCATGGAAACGGGAACGCACTGCTGGGAGTTTGCAACGTAGCAGGCATCCATAGCAGCCTTGTCCCACTGGGTCAGATCTAGGAAGTTGGACACGGTGTTCAGGTCCACGAACTTGCTGCCGTCAGCAGAGTAGTTGTACAGCCAGTTCCAGTTCACCTGGCACACATCCTGTGCGTTGCCGGCGATGAAAGCGGCAGCCATCTTCTATTCCCAGCCGGACCATGCGGCGAAGGTGGGCTCGATGGTGATGTTGGTGTGCTCAGCCTGGAACTCCTTGATGGCGTTCTGGTAAGCCTCGTGACGGCTGTCGCCGCCCCACCAGCTGATGGTCATGGAAACAGGACCGTCAGACAGTGCCAGGCTCTCGTCTGCAGAAGCAGCGGGAGCGGATGCCACGGAAGAAGAGGCTGCGGTGCTGGAAGAAGAGCCGCCGCAGGCAGCCAGAAGGCCGGCAGCGCCCACAGCGCCGGTGACCTTCATGAAATCACGACGAGAAATTGCCTTGCTCATTTTTGTTCTCCTCCTAAAGATGATCAAAAACATCGTCTTGCACGGGGTTCTGCACACACCCCGTTGTATACAATTATGATAACAAAAGGCGGACAAAAAAGAAAGACGCAAATTGTGGTTATGCAACTCGAAAACGTACAAATATTGCTCTGTTTTCCGCGCCGGATTTGACGCCATTGCTGAAATGAATAAACTTGGCTCGAAAAACTGTGCAACATGTATACTTCAACAGGTTGCATAGAAAACGGGGACGCAGGATGGAAAGAACAGCGAAATTTGCAATAATTCTGTAAACATTTGCATCCTGCGCCTGAGAAAAAGCAGAGCGTGTCCCAGCGGCGTGGGTGCAAAAGGCCGGTGCCGGACGAAAAAATGACTGATATATCAATTGCGCAAAAAAGTGCGTCGGTGCCCTTGAGTGATATATCAGTCCGCACCGGAGCCGGGCGGCTTTGCGGGAGAAATAAGAGCAGCAAATATACGACGTCGGATGTCTGATAAATCAACAAAAACCGCCGCACAGAAGTCTGTGCGGCGGCTGACGGAACAAAGTGTGTTATTTGCGGCCTGCGTAAAAAGCCCGCCGCGCGCGGAAGTAGCACTGCGGGCACATGCTGACGTACTGAACGTCGTTTTCCAGGTCGATGGCCACCTGCTCGCCCTCAAAGACGAACCTGCCGTTCACCCTGCGGCAGTTGCAGATGGCCTTGCGGCCGCAGGTGCAGATAGTCTTCATCTCCTCGATGGTGTGGGCCAGCTCCAGCAGGCGGGTGGAGCCGGGGAAACCCGCAGCGAAAAGTCGGCCCGCAGGCCGTAACAGATCACCGGGATGTTCAGGTCTACGGTGACCATGAACAGCTGCTCGGCCTGCTCTGCGGTAAAGAACTGGCTCTCGTCGCACAGCACGCAGGCCAGCTTGGTGGCCTGGCTGGCTTCGCGCACCACCTCGAACACATCCATGTCCGGGCGGATCAGGCGGTCGGCCTTGCGGTGCACGCCCAGGCGGCTGACCAGTTCGCCGCCGCCTTTGGTATCCACCTGCGGCTTGAGGATCAGCACCTGCATGCCCTGCTCTTCATAGTTGTGGGCCACCTGCATCAGGGCTGTGCTCTTGCCGCTGTTCATGGCACCATAGCGAAAATACAGTTTTGCCATGGCGTCACTCCTGGTTGCGCAGGCGGTAGCCCAGGCTCATCAGGCTGTCGCCCAGGTGAACGTTCTCCACTACCACATCGGGGTAGGGAACGGAGAGGTCGTAGTGGGAGAAGTTCCAGAAGCCCTCGATGCCCAGGTCCACCAGACGGCCGCTGACCTGCTCGGCACCGTCGCGGGGCACACAGAGCACTGCGACCTTGGGGTGATGCTCGGCACAGAAAGACTCCAGCTCGTCGATATGGCGGATCTGGATGCCGCTGATCTCCTTGCCCACCTCGCTCTGTGCCACATCAAAGGCGGCAATCAGCTTGTAGCCGTTGGCGTCGGTGGTGATGAAGCGGCTCACGGCCTTGCCCAGACGGCCGCAGCCGATCAGGATGGTGGGCAGGCGGTCGCCGTTGCCGAACAGCAGGCTCTCCAGAATGGAAAGCAGGTTCTCCACCGAGTAACCGATGCCCTGCCGGCCATTCACATCGCCGATGCAGTTGAAGTCCTGCCGTACCTGCGAAGCAGTGGTGCCCATCTGAGCAGCCAGCTCGCGGGAGGAAATGCTGTTGATGCCGTCTGCCTGCAGAGAGCGCAGATAGCGGTAGTATTTCGGGAGGCGCTTGATCACGGGGAGCGAGGCTTTTGCGGGGGTATTCATGAGAAAAATTCTCCTTTCAAGCAAAAAATCGCCGCGTTTGCCCTGCACGAAAAAACGCCGGCGTGTGCAGCGCGGTGGGTACGACACCGCGTATTGTCAATTCCATATCATTATAAAGTATACTGCACGGGAGACGAATGTCAAATACCAGACGAAAAAAAAAAAAAATTACAAAAATTAAGTGGTATGACCCTGCCGCAGAGGGATAACCGCCGGTTGGACGGGGCATGATGATGCAAAACAGAGCAAAAGGAGAACACAGAATGCCGGATACACACACCACCTCTGTGGACCAGCAGCGGCTGGAAAAAGAACGCATCGAGGACGACGGTACGGTCACCCTGACCCGGGGCGGCCATGCCATCCACTGCCTGACCGTCATCGGCCAGGTCGAGGGGCACACGGAAGCGCCGCAGGGGCAAAAGACCACAAAATATGAGCATGTGATCCCGCAGCTGGCCGCCGTGCAGGAGGACCCCCGGATCGAGGGCCTGTTGGTATTGCTGAACACCGTGGGCGGGGATGTGGAGGCCGGCCTTGCGCTGGCAGAGCTGATCGCCAGCGTGTCCAAACCCAGCGCCACGCTGGTGCTGGGCGGCGGGCACTCCATCGGTATCCCGCTTGCCGTCAGCGCCCGGCGCAGCTTCATCGTGCCCACCGCCACCATGACGGTGCACCCGGTGCGGCATTCCGGGGTGATCCTGGGCGTGCCCCAGACCATGCACTGGTTCGACCAGATGCAGCAGCGCATCACCGGCTTTGTGGCGGCCCACAGCGGCATGACGGAGAAGCGCTACACCGACCTGATGCTCCACACCGGCGAGCTGGTCATGGATATGGGCACCGTGCTGGACGGCCGCCGCGCCGTGAAGGAAAAGCTCATCGACGAGCTGGGCGGCCTTTCGGATGCACTGGACTGGCTGCACCGTGCGATCGAAACCCGAGAATAACACAACAATAGGTTTGCCATTTGCCCGGGTGCGTGGTACAATAATAAAATCAAGAATTGTGTCTATGCGAACTGTGGGGAATGGAGAAGAATGGCAACGAAGAAACGAAAAACAACGACACGGCGCTCAACGTCGCGCAAAAAACGCGCGGAACAGCGCCTGCCGGCAGGGCTTGGGACCCTGTTTGCAGGCCTTTTGCTGGTGGGCCTTGCCTTTTTGTGGAAGGCGACTCGGTGTGGAAAACGCTGCATCAGGTGCTGTTTGGCCTGTTTGGCTGCGGCAGTTTTGTGCTGGGTGCAGCGGTGTGCTGCCTGGCCGTGCTGTACACGCGGGGCGAGGACCTGCTGCCCCACATCTGCAAGCTGGCTGCTGGGGCTGGTGTTTGCCAGCAGCACGGTCATCGTGTTCTCCGACATCCAGCCGCAGGGGTCCTGTCGGCCTTCCAGATGGTGGCGGCCTGTTACCAGAACGGTATCAACGCCTGGCTGTCCGGCGGCGCGCTGGGTGCGGTGCTGGGCGGCAATCTGCTGCTGCTCTGCGGGCGTCCGGCAGCCAATCTGGTCATGGCGGCGCTGGCCCTCTGCGCCAGCCTGTACATTTTTGATATCACCCCGGCGGAAGTCTGGCAGTGGCTCTGCAACGTGGGCGGCGGCGTGCACGAAAAAGGCGTGGCCGTCTATGAGCAGAACGCCGCCCGCCGCGCGGAACGCAGGGCCGCGCCGCCGCGGAGGCGGCGCAGGAAGCCGCAGACGAGGAGGAAGATCCCGACGAGCTGGAAGGACTTTGAGGACGACGAAGCGGAAACCGGCCTCAAGGCTCCCGGCTGGCTGTCTGGTGTGCTCTCCTGGGGCCATAAGGTAACCAAAGAGCTGGAGGGTGAGGCAGAGCCCGAGCCGCCCCAGGACCAACCTGGGTTACAGCCGCCCGGCTCCGGATCCGGCGGATGTGCCCCCGCCTCAGCCTGCCCCGGAATTTGAACCCATCAGGTCAGCGCCCCAGGGGCCCCGTGCGCCCTTTGACATCGACCTGGGCCCGGACCATACCCAGGTAAAAGAGGGCGGCAGTGAGCCCATCGAGCCCGTCATTCTGGGCCCGGGCGGCACGTTTGGCATGGACCCGCTCCGCAGCGCGGCACCCCGCGCCATCGTCAAGCCGGTGGTACCGGATGCGGTGGAGACCCCGGCGGAGGACTTCTTCCGCAAGCCGGAGCCGGGGCCCGCGCCGGAACCCGGTGACATTGCGGTGGCCCCGGCGGATATCGCCCCGGCCCCCACCCAGACGCCCAGTATGCCGGGCCTGAATGCGGATGCCCCTGCTGTGGAAGAGCCGGAGTTTGAGCCCATCCCGGTCAGCCCTGCGGAGCCGCACCGGGTGAGCGCGGAGAACGCTGTGGCGTTCCGCTCCGCCCCGGACGAGGACGGCTGGATCAGCATTACCTCTGAGCCGGTGGAGGAGAAAGACCTCAATACCTTAGTGGCAGCGGCCATGGAAAAGCCTGCTGCCTCGGAGCAGGCCGCCGCCAGTGCCCCTGCCGAAGAAGCCGAGACGGTGGAGACCTACCAGTATCAGTACCCCCCATCGAGCTGTTTGAGCGTGCCCCCGAGGAAACGGATGTGGGCGCGCAGGACGAGCTCAAGGCCAACGCCCAGAAGCTGGTGGATACGCTGGAGAGCTTTGGCGTCCGCACCCGAGTGCTGGATATCTCCCGCGGCCCCTCGGTCACCCGGTACGAGGTGCAGCCGATGGCGGGCGTCAAAATCAGCCGCATCACCTCGCTGGCGGACGATATCGCCCTGAACCTCGCCGTGGCCGATGTCCGCATGGAGGCCCCCATCCCGGGCAAGCCTGCCGTGGGCATCGAGGTGCCCAACCACAAAAAGACCCCCGTTTATATCCGCAGCGTGTTTGAGAGCCAGGCGTTCCTGCGGATGACTTCGCCCCTGGGCATTGCCCTGGGCAAGGACATTGCCGGTGTGGCCCAGGTGGCCGACCTGTGCAAGATGCCCCACCTGCTCATTGCGGGCAGCACGGGCAGTGGTAAATCCGTCTGTGTCAACAGCATCATCATGAGCCTGCTCTTCCGTTCCAGCCCCGAGGACGTCAAGCTCCTCCTCATCGACCCCAAAGTCGTGGAGCTGGCGGAGTACAATGGCATTCCTCATCTGCTCATGCCCGTGGTCACCGAGCCGAAAAAAGGCGGCAGGCGCTCTGGGTTCCGCGGTGCAGGAGATGGAGCGGCGCTACCACATGTTCGCGGAGAACAACGTCCGCGATATCAAATCGTTCAACAAGCTGGCGGCCACCGACCCCACGCTGGAAAAGATGCCCTACATTGCCATCATCATCGACGAGCTGGCCGACCTGATGATGGTGGTGGGCAAAGACGTGGAGGACTCCATCTGCCGCATTGCCCAGAAAGCCCGCGCGGCCGGGATGCACCTCATCGTGGCTACCCAGCGCCCCAGCGTGGATGTCATCACCGGCCTGATCAAGGCCAACATCCCCAGCCGCATTGCGTTTGCGGTGTCCAGCCAGGTGGACAGCCGCACCATCCTGGATGGTGCCGGTGCCGAAAGCTGCTGGGCATGGGTGACATGCTCTTCATGCCCGTGGGCGCTCCCAAGCCCACCCGGATTCAGGGCGCCTTTGTCCGGGATGAAGAGATCAGCCGGGTGCTGAATTTCATCAAGCAGAGCGCCACCGTCCAGTATGACGAGGCCATGATCGAAGCGATGGAGCGCCACGCCATTCAGGATGGCAAAAAGGGCGGCAGCGGCAGCGCCGACTCCGACGAGGATTCCGGCAGCGACCCGATGCTCAAGCAGGCCGTGGAAGTGGTCATCGACGCCGGGCAGGCGTCTACCAGCCTGCTGCAGCGCCGCTGCAAGCTGGGCTATGCCCGCGCGGCCCGCATCATGGACGAAATGGAAGAGAAAGGCATCATTGGCCCCTACGAGGGTGCCAAGCCCCGCGCCGTGCTCATCAGCCGCCAGCAGTGGCTGGAAATGCAGATGAACCAGCCGGAGGAATAAAGAGAAAAGGAGTAACATGGAACAGCAGACCTACACCGAATTTCTCCCCATCAGCCGCGCGGACATGGAAGCGCGGGGTGGGACCAGTTGGACTTTGTGGTCGTGGGCGGCGACGCCTATGTGGATCACCCCAGCTTTGGCACTGCCATCATCAGCCGTCTGCTGGAAGCCGAGGGCTATAAGATCGGCGTGCTGGCACAGCCCCGCTATACCGACTGCGAGGACTTTAAGCGGTTCGGCAAGCCGAAGTACGGCTTCTTCATCGGCGGCGGCAACGTGGACAGTATGGTGAGCCACTACTCGGTGGCAAAGATCCCCCGCGCGGAGGATGAGTATTCCCCCGGCGGAAAGGGCGGTGCCCGTCCGGACCGCAGCGCCACTGTTTACACCAAGCTGGCCAAAGAGGCTTACCCGGACCTGCCCGTGATCCTGGGCGGTCTGGAAGCCTCCCTGCGCCGTTTTGCGCATTACGATTACTGGCTGGACACTGTGCTGCCCAGCATCGCTGAAGATTCCGGTGCCGACATCATCAGCTACGGCATGGGCGAGCACCAGACCGTGGAGATCGCCCGGCGGCTGGCGGCAGGGGAGCCTGTGGAGAGCATCACCGATGTGGACGGCACCTGCTACCTGACCGATTTTGACCACCTGCCCGAGCGGTATGTGGAGTGCGCGGGCTTCGAAAAAGTGGCCAGCGACAAGACGGCCTACGCCAAGGCCTGCCGCATCCAGATGGACAATCAGGATGTGGTCAGCGGCCAGATCATCGTCCAGAAGCAGAGCGAAAAATATCTGGTGCAGAACATCCCGGCCAAGCCCCTTGTCCGCTGGGAGCTGGATAAAGTCTACGCCCTGCCCTACACCCGCCGTTACCATCCCATTTATGAAGACATGGGCGGTGTGCCTGCCATCCGGGAGGTGCAGTTCTCCATCATCCAGAACCGCGGCTGTTTTGGCGGCTGCAACTTCTGCGCCATCCAGCTCCATCAGGGCCGCCGTGTCACCAGCCGCAGCGCGGACAGCATCGTGGCCGAGGCGGAGCGGATGACCCATGAGCCGGATTTCAAGGGCTATATCCACGATATCGGCGGGCCTACCGCCAACTTCCGCTTCCCCTCCTGCCGGGAGCAGATGCTCCGGGGCATGTGCAACGGCGGCAAGCACTGTCTGGCCCCGCAGACCTGCTCCCACATGATCGTGGACCACAGCGACTACCTCAAGATCCTCCGCCGTGTCCGGGAGCTGCCCGGCGTCAAGAAAGTGTTCATCCGCAGCGGCATCCGGTTTGACTACCTGATGGCCGACCCGGATGATACGTTCTTCAAAGAGCTGGTGGAGTATCATGTTTCCGGCCAGCTGAAAGTGGCCCCGGAGCACTGCGCTCCCAACACTCTGGCCTACATGGGCAAACCTCCCATTGAGACGTTCAACAAGTTCAAGGATAAATTCTACGAGCTGAGCAAAAAAGCGGGCAAAAAACAGTATCTGGTGCCCTACCTCATGTCCAGCCACCCGGGCAGCACCCTGAAAGATGCCGTCTATCTGGCCGAGTATCTTTACAAGAACCACATGCGCCCGGAGCAGGTGCAGGATTTTTACCCCACCCCCGGCACCGTGAGCACCTGCATGTGCTACACCGGGCTGGACCCCTACACCCTCAAGCCTGTTTTTGTGGAAAAGACTGCCGAGGGCAAGGCGCTGCAGCGGGCGCTGCTCCAGTATTACGAGCCGCGCAACGCCGAGAAAGTGGTCAAGGCCCTGCGGATGACCCACCGGGAAGACCTGATCCCCCTGTTGGTGCCCGCCGAGGGCCGCCGCGCCGTCCAGCGCTCGGCACGCCGGGCAGAGGCGGCGGATGTGACCATCCATCAGGACGGCACCTACAGCGTCCGGCCCCACAGCGGAAAGACCCAGCCGGGCAATCGCCGCGGAGGCCATGCGGCACCGGGCAGCCGCGCGGCAGGCAGCCGCCAGCCCAGCCCGGGAGCCCGCTTTGCCCCCAACGGCACCCATAAACCGAAAACAATCAACAGAAAGAGAATGCAACGTGGAAAACTTCGTGGAGCACAACCCCATGGTGATGAACGAGGTGATCGCCCAAAGCGGCGTGGACCCCCGCGACATTGCGGGCATCGGCATCACCAACCAGCGCGAGACCACCATCCTGTGGGATAAAAACACCGGACGCCCGGTGTATAACGCCATTGTCTGGCAGTGCCGCCGCACCGCGCCCCTTGTGGACGAGCTGCTCAAGACCCCCGGCATGGCGGACTATATCCGGGAAAACACTGGCCTTGTGCCGGACGCCTATTTCTCTGCCACCAAGATCAAGTGGATCTTGGAAAACGTCCCCGGTGCACGGGAAAAGGCCGAGGCCGGGGAGCTTCTGTTCGGCACGGTGGACACCTGGCTGGTCTGGAAGCTGACCGGCGGCAAGGTGCATGTAACCGACCGAACCAACGCCAGCCGCACCATGCTGTACAACATCCGCACGCTGGACTGGGACGAAAAGCTGCTTCAGGCACTGGACATCCCCCGCTGCATCCTGCCCGAGGTGCGGGATTCCAGCGAGATCTACGGCTACACCAACATCCAGGGTGTGGATGTGCCGGTGGCCGGTATTGCGGGCGACCAGCAGGCCGCACTGTTTGGCCAGGGCTGCTTTAAGCCCGGCGATGTGAAAAACACCTACGGCACCGGCTGCTTCCTGCTGATGAACACCGGTAAGGAGATCTACCAGAGCAAGAACGGCCTTGTCACCACCGTTGCCATCAGCCTGAACGGCGAGGTGGAGTACGCGCTGGAGGGCTCTGTCTTCGTGGGCGGTGCCGTCATCCAGTGGATCCGGGACGGGATGCACATGATCCAGGACAGCTGCGACTCCGAGTATTACGCCCAGAAAGTGCCGGACAACGGCGGCGTGTACATTGTGCCGGCGTTCACGGGCCTGGGCGCGCCATACTGGGATATGTACGCCCGGGGTGCCATTCTGGGCATCACCCGCGGCACCACCCAGAACCACATCATCCGCGCGGCAGAGGAATCCATCGCCTACCAGAGCGCGGACCTGATGTGGGCCATGGAGAAGGACACCGACATTACCATCAGCACCTTGAAGGTGGACGGCGGTGCCAGCCGTGACCACTTCCTGATGCAGTTCCAGTCCGACATCCTGAACAAGGAAGTGCTGCGCCCCGCCATCCGGGAGACTACCGCCCTTGGGGCGGCGTATCTGTTTTACATCTGGCCGCTGCTGGCCGTGTTTGAGTTCCCGCTCAAGAAGCTGCTGACCAACAGCTTCGTCATGGCCGTGGGCAACCTGCCCGTTACCCTGACGCTGGCGCTGGTTTGGGCGCTGGCGGGCGTGGGGGTGTTTCTACCTCAGCGGTGTTTTCTTCGTCTGGGTGGGGCTGGCCATCTTTGCCTCCTCCTACTTTGTGGACATGGTGTTCAAAAAAGTACACCGGAGAGCTGGCCGAGGAAGAAGCCGCCTGGAAGCAGAAGCAGGAGGGCGCCGCCAGCGGCGGAAGCTCCAGAAAAATAAAATGCTGTGAGCGGAGGCCGGGTACTTATGAGCATCAAGCAACATTTTGCCCGCTGGAAAGAGACGGAGGCCGCCAAGCTCCGCCCCATGACCGCAAAGCAGCGGGCCGGGTACATCCTGCACTATTACCGCTTCTGGTTCATCGGGCTGGCACTGCTCCTCCTTGTGGGGTTCTACATCGGGGACGCCGTCATCCAGAGCCACAAAGAAATTTTATTGCAGGGCTTTTTCACCAACGACGAGTACAACCTCTTCCCGGCGGAACGCATCGAGAAAGACTACGCCGCCACCCAGACCCTCACCCGCCAGCAGCGCGTCGTGTTTGACGACGCCCTCTATATTGATCTGGGGGGCGAGGCCAGCGAGTACACCGCCGCCAGCAACGGCAAGCTGACCGCCTACATGATGATGCACGAGCTGGATTTTGTGGTGACCAGCGACGAGGTGCTGGAGTATTACAAAGACACGTTCCCCATGGAAGACCTCGAAGCGCTTCTCCCGGCGGACCTGCGGGAAGCCCTCGCGGATCAGCTTTTTTTCAACACGGACGCGGACGGTAAAACGACTGCCATTGCGCTGGATATGACCCAGAGCCGCTTTGTGGCGGGCACCGGGGCCGATGCAGACCCCAATGTCCAGCACACCTATTATTTCTTTGTCCCGGCGGGGGCACCCCACCCGGAGCAGATCGTGCAGTTCCTGCGGTACAGTTTCGGGCTGTAAGCTTCTGGTTATTTGCAATTTCCGATTTCTCATCGTTCTCTGTCTACAGCAACAGAAAAGGACCAGCTCTTGCGAGCCGGTCCTTTTCTGTTATCAGGGGGTCGAAGGTGACAGGAAGCTTGTTAATCCATGTCGCGGCAGGTCACGATGTCAGCACCGGTGCCGCAGACGTTCTCCACGACCACCTGGCCTACATGGATGGGGTGTGGAGGACAATGCTGTCCAGCGCGGCCACCACCTCGGCCATCTGGCCCTTGGGCACAGGCTTGGAGGTCTTTACCGGGCAGCGGGGATGCAGGCCGCCCTCGGCCCGGACCGTGCTGGTGATGATGCGGGTGGGGTGGGTCAGCTCCTCTTTGCCGTAGGCAATGCCGTTGGGGCAGCCATTGCCGGTCACTTTATAATCGTTTGCTTCATCCACCTGCAGGTGGCAGCCCTTGGGGCAGCAGGTGCAAATTACTTCTTTCATATCGCTCATGCCTCCTCGATCTCAATGGTCAGCTCGTCCACCGGAGCCTTGTCCAGCAGGACTCTGGGCAGGGCGATGTGTTCCATCTCGCCGGGGGCCAGGCGTTCCCGCTTGAACTTGGCGATGACCTGATCGCCGCTCTTGACGAGGATGGTGCTCTTGCCGCAGATGCGGCGGACACGGAACGAGACATTGGTGCTCTTCTCCACACCCTCCACGCGGATGCGCTGGGGCAGGGTGTAGCCCAGGTCTTTGCCGGGCTTGACGGCCAGCACGCGGCCCTCCTGCACGGGGCCGTTCTGCACATACTTGGCAGCGGCCACACCGGCCAGCTCGCTCTCGCCGGAGACGAAGTCCACCAGGTCATGCACCTGGACAACGTTGCCGCAGGCAAACACGCCGGGGATGCTGGTCTCCATGTTCTCGTAGACCACAGCACCCTTGGTACGGGGGTCCATCTCGATGCCGGCCTGCTTGGTCAGCTCGTTCTCGGGAATCAGGCCGACGCTGAGCAGGATGGTATCCACATCAAACTCCATCTCGGTGCCGGGAACGGGCTTTGCGGTCGGGGCCGATCTCGGCCACGATGGCTTTCTCCACCCGCTCCTTGCCCTGGATATCCACGATGGTGTGGGACAGGTACAGCGGGATGTTGAAATCGTTCAGGCACTGGACGATGTTGCGGGTCAGGCCGCCGGAATAGGGCATGACCTCCACGCAGGCCAGGACTTTCGCACCCTCCAGCGTCATGCGGCGGGCCATGATCAGGCCGATGTCGCCGCTGCCCAGGATCAGGACACGCTTGCCCACCATGTAGCCTTCCATGTTGACATAGCGCTGGGCGGCGCCTGCGGTGTACACACCGGCGGGGCGGGTGCCCGGCGTGCCGATGGCACCGCGGGTGCGCTCACGGCAGCCCATGCCCAGAACGATGCTCTTGGCCTCAATGATCTGGTAGCCCTCGGTCTTGGAGACGCAGTGTACTTTCTTATCCGGGGTCACTTCCAGCACCATGGTGTCCAGCTGGACCTTGACGCCGGTGTTCTTCAGCATATCAATAAAGCGTCCGGCATACTCGGGGCCGGTGAGCTGCTCGCCAAAGCGGTGCAGACCAAAACCGTTGTGGATGCACTGGTTCAGGATACCGCCCAGCTCCTTGTCGCGCTCAAGAATCAGAATATCACGCAGGCCGCTTTCCCATGCCTTGCAGGCAGCAGCAAGGCCCGCAGGGGCCGCCGCCGATAATGACCAGATCAACCATTGCTCTTTCCTCCTACTTTCGTTTCGCTAACAAGCACATTGGAGCCGTTCTTGTCCTGCAGGATGTCCAGCGGGTCCATGCCCAGTTCCTTGCTGATGAGCTCCAGCACACGGGGGCCGCAGAACCCGCCCTGGCAGCGGCCCATGCCGGCACCGGCCCGGCGCTTGACGCCGTCGATGGTGGTGGCGGGCACTTCGCTGTGAAGGGCTGCCAGGATCTCGCCCTCGGTGATGGTCTCGCAGCGGCAGATGACCCGGCCGTAAGCGGGCTGCTCCTTCACGAGCTTGGCCTTTTCCTCAGCGGACAGCTCCTTGAAGCGGATGTGGCGGCGGCCATCCTTGTAATCGGCTTTTCGGCACCCAGAGCGCCGTGCCCTTTCAGGATGCCCACAGCTTCCTCGGCCACGGCGGGGGCGGCGGACAGGCCGGGGGACTTCATGCCGGCCAGGTCGATCCAGCCGGGTGCCTCGGGCTCTTCGCCAATGATGAAGTCGTCCACGTCAGGTTGGCGCGGACGCCTGCAAAGTTGCGGATGGACTCGCCAAAGTTGATGCTGGGCACGCTGCGCTGGGCCGTGGCCTTGACGAACTCCAGCCCCTTGCTGGTGCAGGAGGTGTCATCGCCATGGACGGGCACTGCATCCGGGCCCACGATCAGGTTGCCGTGGACGGTGGGGGAGACCAGCACGCCCTTGCCCAGCTCGTTGGGGCACTGGAAGATGACGTGGTTCACACGGGTGCCCTCGCTCTTGTCCAGCAGGTAGTACTCGCCACGGGTGGGAGTGATGTGGAAGCTGGCGGGCTCCACCATGCAGTGGACTTTCTCGGCCCAGATACCGGCGGCATTGATGACGTAGCGGGCTTCCACAGTGCCCTGGGTGGTGGTCAGGCGGTAGCCGCCGTCGGCCATGGCCTCAGCGTCTTCCACGCGGCAGCTGCGGCGCAGCTCCACGCCGTTGCGCACAGCCACTTCGGTCATGGCCAGGGCGTACTCCCAGGGGCTGACGATGGCGGCGCTGGGGGCCCACAGGGCACCGCAGACATTCTCGGAGAGGTTGGGCTCCATGGCCAGCGTTTCTTCCTTGGTCAAAATTTTCATATCGGGCACGCCGTTGGCCGTGCCGTTCTCGTACAGGTGCTGCAGGTGGGGCAGCTCGCTCTCGGACAGAGCCAGCACGAGGGAGCCGCACTGCTTGTAGGGAACATCCAGCTTTGTGCAGATCTCCTTGGCCAGCTCCACACCGCGCACGTTCAGCCGTGCCATCTTGGTGCCGGGAGCGGGGTCGTAGCCTGCGTGCAGAATGGCGCTGTTGGCTTTGGTGGTGCAGTCGGCCACGTCGTTTTCTGCCTCCAGAATGACGACTTTGTTCTCGTAGCGCGACAATGCGTAGGCTGTAGCGGCGCCGATCACACCACAGCCGATGATAGCAACATCATACATTACTCTTTTCCTCCTGTCAGTTCCGCCTTGGCCCGTCGGGAGCCGGGGTGCTGTGCTGTTTGTACAAAAAAAGAGCGAACCAAAACAAAGGCATAGCCCCTGCTCGTTTCGCTCATAACTCTTTGAAACAAACAACTTATGTTGGCTCTATCATACCCTCCCTGCGGCCCAAATTGCAAGGCGTTTTAGAGGATTTGCACTCGATTTGTAGGAAGCCACAAAAAGCCGCTTTTCTTTTTGCGCATATTGCAGAACATGCGTCTCACATGTTCCAGACCGCCTGATTGGTGGTGGAAATGGCGGTGGCACCGGCATCCAGCGCGGCCATCACATCCTCTTTGTCGGCGATCAGGCCGCCCGTGAGCACCGGCACTTTGGCGCCCGCGCACACCCGGCGCAGAATTTTGGGCATGGTGCCGGGCAGGATGTCCAGACAGTCCGGGAGGTTGGCGGGCATCTTGCCCAGGCTCTCCAGCGAGATGGAGTCCAGCAGGAACACCCGGAGGATGGCAGCCAACCCGAGTTCTTTGGCCCGGCGGATGAACGACTGGCGGGTGGAGATGATGCCGTCGGCCTCGGTCTGGCTGCGGATAAAGTCCACGGCCACCTCTTTGCTGGCAAGGCCCGCAATGAGGTCTACATGGACGATGGCGAATTTGCCCGCCGCGTGGATCCGCTGCACCAGTGTGGAGATATTGCAGATATCGCCATATAGGATAAAGACCACCCGGATGTTTTCGTTTTGCAGCGCGTTCTGCAGCCCGTCATCATCCTTGACCGCGGCGATGACGGGCGTTTCCTGAATGGCGTCCATCAGTTCCTGTTTCATGAAATTGAGATTCCTCACTTTCCTGTTTCTAAAATTCTCTCTTCTCCAGAAACATTATGACGGCTTTGCCAAAGAAAAGCAATCTTTTTGAAAAATTCAACAATGAAACTGGTAAAGATGCTGGGTTTTGGGAGAATGAATTCGACAAAACATACAAAGATTTTGCATTCGGAGAACTTTGTATTGACAAATATGAACATCGTGTGCTACTCTCTGTGCATGAACTTCGGCCTGCGGCAGAACGCGCGCCGGACAGAAAAGAAGATGTGGCACAGCCGCCTGAAAGAGCAACGAGCAGAAGCAGCGGCTTGAGAACGGGAAAGTTTTATCCTCTCAAGCTGTAGGACTGCTCTTTTTTTGTGTACCGGGGGCGGGAGCGGGGCAGCAGGTCTGCTGATCGCTATGAACCCCGCAGACGGTTGAGGAGGGCTCTGCCATGATGACCACAGTGCAGGAAATGTCTTCGTTTGAGTTTCAGATGGTTTGTGCCGTGCGGCTGATCCTGGCCTCCTGCTGTGGCCTGTGCATCGGCATTGAGCGCACCAACCGCCTGAAAGACGCGGGCATCCGCACCCATCTCATCGTCTGCATGGGCGCGGCCCTGATGATGCTGGTCTCCAAATATGGCTTTTTTGATGTCTCGCCCCTCACCGAGTTTTTCAAGGCGGATGTCTCCCGCGTGGCGTCCAGCGTGGTCTCGGGCGTCGGCTTCCTCGGTGCGGGCATCATCTTTGAGCGCAACCGCAGTGTTACCGGCCTGACCACTGCCGCCGGCATCTGGACCACCGCCGGCATCGGCATGGCCATGGGCGCGGGGATGTATCTCATTGCCGTGGCCGGTACCATGATCATCATCACGGCCCAGAGCCTGCTCCACAACGAGCACATCATCGGCGGCGGGTTGATGTTCCTGGTCCTGCGCATCGATGGACGGAACGGCACCGTGAGCCAGACCGTCCAGCAGATCCAGGCACTGGGCGGCGAACTGGTGGACCTGACGGTAACGCAGAAGAAAAACGACATCATCCGTGTGGAAATGCGGATCAAGCCCGGTAAGAATGTGGACCAGCTGACCATCATCGGCGAGCTGGAGAAACTGCCGTGGGTGCTGGAAGTCAACGAGTGACCCGCACCGGGCATCACCGAAAGGGTGGTATAAAGTATGACCGACAAAATGGAACTTCTCAAGCGCACCAAGCTGTTTGTGCTGGATATGGACGGCACCTTTTATCTGGGCAACCAGATCTTGCCCGGAGCGGCTGATTTTTTGAAAGCTGTGGAAAAAGCAGGCAAGCAGTACCTGTTTTTACCAATAATTCTTCCCGCTCGCCCCGGGACTACATGGCAAAGCTGGAAAAGATGGGCTGCCCCATCACCCGGGACCAGATCATGACCAGTGGCGATGTGACCATCCGCTATTTGCAGACCCATTACCCGGATAAGACCGTCTATCTGGTGGGCACGCCCCCGCTGGTGGAGAGCTTTCAGGAGGCGGGCATCCCTCTGGTAAATGAGAAACCGGACATTGTGGTCATCGGGTTTGATACCACCCTGACTTACGAGAAACTCTCCAACGCCTGCACGTTCATCCGGGAGGGGGCGCTGTTTTAGCCACCCATCTGGATATCAACTGCCCCACCGAGACGGGCTTTATCCCGGACTGCGGCAGCTTTTGTGCCGCCATCAGCCTTTCCACCGGCAAGCAGCCCAAGTACCTGGGGAAGCCCTTTGCCGAAACCGTGGAGATGGTGCTGGACAAGACCGGCTTTTCCGCCCCGGAAGTGGCCTTTGTGGGCGACCGCCTGTATACAGATGTGGCTACCGGCGTGAAAAACGGAGCCGTCGGCCTGCTGGTGCTGACAGGGGAGACACATCTGGAAGATGTGCCGACTTCCGAGGTGCAGCCGGATGCCATCTTTGCCTCACTGGGCGAGATGGGCCAGCAGCTCTGTCAATTGTAAAATCTGCCTATAATTTGCGTTAGATTTAGGCAAAGTAGACGAAATTGGTCAAGATAGGCAATAGAAATTGTAAAAATACGTTTTTCCCGTTGAAAAATCCAAGATGATATGATATCATCAAAACCAGAGAATTGCATCACGGACCCTGTATCTAGCTTGCAGAGATGAGAGCGCCAAGCGGACAACCAGAAAGAGACTTGAAGAGCCATTCGAGCCGTTTTGGATTGTTCGCTTTTCTTTTGTCCCTGAAAACGGAAGAGCGGGGAATGGGATGCCAATTTACCATGGACCCTGCGCTCTATGGAACGGGCGCTTTTAAAAAGAAAAAAGAACAACCAAAACACGAAGGAAAGAAGGAAGAACTATGAAAAAGATCTCTCGTCGCAGCTTTCTGACCGCTACTGGTATCCTGACGGCTTCTGCAGCATTGACCGCGTGCTCTGGCGGCGGCTCCACTGGCAAGGCCGGCGCGGCGGCTTCTTCCGCACCCGCATCCAGCGCGGCTGCTTCCGAGGCTGCGGACCCCAGCAAGTATGAGGTCACCGAACCCATCACCATTACCTGGTGGCACGCGCTGGAGTCTCAGTACGACGATCTGGTGGCCGACGTGGTCAAGAAGTTCAACGAGACCCAGAGCCTCATCACCGTCGAGGCCCAGTACATCGGCGCTTACAAGGACATCAACGAGGCTCTGGTGGCTGCCCACGCGGCCGGAACCGGCCTGCCCGCGATCGCCGTCGCCAACACCGACTACGTTGCTTCCTACGGCGACAGCGGCCTGTTTGAGAACCTGGACCCCTACATCGAGGGCACCGGTTATGACACCGATGACTTCTCCGCTGGTCTGCTGCTGAGCTCCCAGTTCGAGGGCAAGCAGGTGGCTCTGCCGTCCCTGCACTCCACCCAGGTCATCTACTACAACAAGACCATGGCCGACGCCAACGGCTGGACCATCCCCGAAAAGATCGAGGACTTTACCCCGTTCCTGGCCGAGGTCCACAAGACCGCCGGTGTGTACGGCACCGTGGTTCCGGGCTGGGACCAGTGGTATTTCGAGACCATGTACCTCAATGAGGGCGTGCAGATCATCACCGATGACAACACCTGCGACCTGGGCAACGACACCGCTCTGGGCGTGACCAGCATGATCAAGGACTGGTGCGACGCGGGCGATGCCTACTTTGCAACCGGCACCGATGCTTCCGCTGCCATGCGTCAGAATTTCTACGATCAGAAGACGTTCTCCGTGATGCACACCTCTTCCCTGTATAACAACTACATCAGCAAGTGCCCGGACTTCGAGGTCGGCATGGCATGGTATCCCGCCGCTTCTACCGGCGATAAGAATTCTGAGGTCGGCGGCTGCGTGCTGGGCATCCCCTCCAAGAACGACCAGGCCACCAAGAACGCTGCATGGCAGTTCCTGCAGTTCCTCTGCGGCAAGGAAGTCAACATGGAGTGGGCCGAGGGCACCGGCTACCTGCCCACCCGTAACTCCGTGCTGGAGACCGATGAAGGCAAGCAGTTCCTGGAGAAGAAGCCTGCATTCCAGTGCATCTTTGATAACCTGAACCTCATCAACCCGCGTATCCAGAACAGCGCCTGGAGCGAGCTGGCCACTACCTGGAAGAACTACATGGAAGTCATCATGAACCAGGGCGGCGACGTGAACTCCAACTCCGAGGATATGGTCACGGAGATCGACGAGATCCTGGCGGACCACGCTTGATAAATAAGTATTCGACACCTCCTGAAAGGACGTGAGATCATGAAACAAGCCGCTGTGGGCGCAGCTTCTGCCACACAGGCCGTGAAAGCCGACAAGAAGCCGTTCTTTTCCCAGCGCACCCTTTCCCATTTTATTGATTTCCTCTTCGTTCTGCCTGCTCTGATCCTGTTGGGCGTGTTTACTTACTACCCCATCGTGAAGCTGGTGCAGATCAGTTTTACCGATTGGAACCTGCTGAATGACACCTGGAAATATGTCGGCCTGAAAAACTGGCAGTGGCTGTTCGCAGGCAGCGGTGCCAAATACCTGTGGAACTCCCTCAAGGTCACGTTCCTCTACTCGATGGGCGAGATCCTCGTCACCATGGTGGGCGGTATGCTGCTGGCACTGCTGTTCAACCGGATGACCCGCTCGTTCGGCCTGATGCGTGCCTTTGTGTTCGTGCCCAAGTATGTGGCCATGTCCTCCGCGGCAGTGGTCTTCCTGTGGATCCTGAACACCGATTCCGGCGTTCTCAACTACCTGCTGCAGTGCATCGGGCTGCCGGCGGTGGACTGGCTCAACCAGCAGTCCACGGCGCTGCCCTCGGTGTTGATGCTGACCGGCTGGCGTGTCATCGGCTACGGCATGATGATCTACCTCTCGGCCATGATGGGTATTTCGCAGGAGTATTACGAGGCGGCTTCTCTGGATGGCGCAAACGGCGTCCAGAAGTTCTTCCGCATCACGCTGCCCCTGCTGTCTCCCCCCACCACGCTGTTCCTGCTGGTCACCACGTTCCTGTCTTCCATGAAGGTTTTCCAGTCGGTGGATATCCTGACGTCCGGCGGCCCCGCCCGTTCGACGGAAGTGTTCGTCTACCTCATCTACCGCTACGCCATGGTGGACTTCCGGATGGATCGCGCGGCCACCGCAGCCGTCATGTTCTTCCTCATCCTGCTGGTCATCACCGTGCTGACCATGAAAGTGTCCGACCGCTCGGTCACTTACGACTCGTAATGCTTTGAAAGGAGAATGCAGACATGGCTACGCAGAATACAGCTATGGACAACGCGGCTCTGATCAAAGAGGTCAACGAGGCGCACAAGCACAAAAAATATTCCGTGGGCTACCATGCACAGACCGTTGTGGCTGTCATCGTTACCCTGATCATGCTCTTCCCGCTGTACTGGATGATCGCAACGTCGTTCAAGTCCGCCGAGGAAGTGCAGCTGGTCATCCCCACGCTCTTCCCGCATGAGTTCCACCCCGAAAACTATCTCAACGTGCTCCAGAAAGCCAACTTCATGAAATACTACTGGAACACCATCGTCATGACGGCGGGCATCCTGCTGCTGCAGGTGGGCACCGGCGTCCTGGCGGCGTATGGTTTCGCGGTGGGCCGCTTCAAGGGCCGCAACGCCCTGTTCTATGTGGTGCTGGGCGCGTTGATGATCCCCCTGCAGGTCACGTTCATCCCCATCTACATCATGTGCCAACTGGAACCTGTGCGATACGTTCCTGGGCCTGATTTTGCCGGAAGCAGTTTCCGCTTACTACATCTTCATGCTGCGGAACACGTTCATGTCCATTGACCAGAGCTACATCGACGCAGGCCGCATTGATGGCCTGAGCCGCTTGGGTACCATCTGGTATGTGCTGGTCCCCATGAGCAAGGCCACCATCTTCACCGTGACGCTGGTCACCTTTACCAACGGCTGGAACGCTTACTTCTGGCCCAAGATCATTGCCAAGAACGAAGTCCGCCGCGTGCTGACCGTCGGCTTGGCACAGCTCAAAAACACCTTTGCCGGCCAGGCAGTTTCCAACTATCACGAGATCATGGCGGGCGCCGTGCTGGCCATCATCCCCGTGGTCATCCTGTTCCTCATTTTCCAGAAATATATGATGACAGGCTACTCCAAGGCCGCAATGAAGTAAATTCCTCCCACACAACCGGAAAAGGGCAGCCCCGTCGGCTGCCCTTTTGCCGTTCTGGCACAAAGCAATCAAGGAGGCACATGCCATGTTCTCGTACATTGCCCCGGGCGCGAAGCAGTACCGCGCCAACCTGCACTCCCCACCAACCTTTCGGACGGCACCCTGACGCCGGAACAGATGGTACAAGCCTATCAGGAAAAAGGCTACTCCATTCTGGCCATCACGGACCACGAGGCTCCCTATGACCCACGGCCCTTTCCACAGACGATTTCCTCCTGCTGACGGGCTATGAGGCCTATATCCGCCCCTCGCCCACCTGCGAGTTTGACCTGTTCAAGCCGGAAATTCACCTCAACCTGCTGGCAAAGGATCCGCACAACACCGCCATCATCGGCTGGGACCCCAATTTCTGCAAGTATATGCCGCTGGAAGTGGCCGAGCATCAGCGGGAGCACAAGGGCGACCTTGGCCCCCGGAAATACAGCCGGGAATATATCCAGCGGTTTATTGATACGGCCCGGGCCAGCGGATATCTCGTCACCTACAACCACCCCTGCTGGTCCATGGAGGCCGAGGAAGACACCCTGAGCTATGACGGCTGCTTCAGCCTGGAGGTGTTCAACACCGGCTCGGAGAAGATCAGCGGCTACGAGTGCAACATGGCCCTGTACGATAAGTTCCTCCGCAAGGGCAAATTCCTCTATGTCCATGGCGCGGACGACAACCACAACAAGGCACCGTTCGGGGATCTGATGTGCGATTCGTTCGGCTCCTGGACCCAGATCCTGGCCGAGGAGCTGACCTACCCGGCGGTCATTCGGGCGCTGGAAGAGGGCCGCTTCTACGCCACCACCGGCCCCGAGATCACCGAGCTGACGTTTGACGGCAGCCATGTCCGGATCGGTTGCAGCCCCGCCCAGCGGATCGTCGTCCACGGCAGCCCCAAGCTGGGCAAGAGCTTTTTACAACCCGGACGGCAGCCCCATCACCCACGCGGAGCTGGACCTGCCGCCCATCGGCGAGTACGTCTATTTCTCGGTCTACACGGCCGATGGAAAAGCCGCCCATACCCGGGCGTTCCGGCGGGCAGAGCTTGCGGAATAGCCCGGAAAAGATCATACAAAACAGAATAAACACGAACAAAACAGAAAGGATGAAAGCGATGTCCTGTTTCAAAAAAAGGGTTATCCCTCTCTGCTGCCCTGCTGGCAGGGGGCCCTGCTCCTGACGGCCTGCGGCGGTGCTCCGGCATCCTCGGCTTCTTCCGTGCCTGCATCGTCTGTGGCTTCCTCGGAGGCGGCAGAGCAGCCGGAAGAGCCTGCCATGAAGTACACCCAGACCCCCACCGTGCCCACGGAGACCTACAAAGAGGAAGCGGATTTTGCGGATTTCCTGAGCAAGGCGGAGCCGGGGCTGGTCATTCCGGGCCTTGCGGAAAACCTCATCCCCCAGGGCATGGACCAGTGTGATGAAACAGGCATCCTGTACATCTCCGGCTATTACACCACCGACGGAAAATCCTCGGCCATTCTGGCCGTGGACACCGCCACCGGGGAGCTGACGGCGGAGTATCTCCTGCTCAATGCAGGTGGCACCCCTTTGACGGCCATGTAGGCGGCGTGGCTGTCAGTGAAGACACCCTCTACGTCTCGGGCCAGAAGCAAAACGGCCTGTACACCATCTGCGCGATTCCCCTCAAAGACCTGCCCGCCGAGGGCAGCCACGAGGTGAAGCTGGAGCAGATCATCCCGGTGCCGGTCTCGCCCTCGTTCCTAAGTGATTCCCACGGTTATTTGTGGGTGGGAAACTTCTACCACCCGGGCGCGGATTACCCCCTCTCGGACGGCATGAAGTACACCACGGCCAGCGCCGATGGCGAGGACTACGGCTCCTATATCGTGGGCTATGACCTCAGCAAGGGAAGCCTTTCCGTGGCGGATGGCGACGATTACGCCCAGCCGGATGTGGTACTGGTCGGCCCCAACAAAATTCAGGGTGTCGTGGTCGGGGAGGACGATACCGTCACCCTGAGCCAGTCCTATGGCCGGAAGAACAACGCCAGCCTGCTCCACTACTCGCTGGCACTGGGAGAGACGCTGGACACCATGCTGACCGTGCAGGGCAGGGATGTGCCGGGTTACATTCTGGACAGCAAGCGCCTCAAAGAGAGCGTGACCGCCATGCCCATGACCGAGGCACTGGCCGACGCCAAGGACGGCGGCATCTATGTGCTGTTTGAGTCCGGTGCCATCCACTACGCCAACGGCACGTTCCGCACCGACCATGTGTGGAAGATCAAATTCTGATACCGGATGCAAAACACCTCTGCGCCCCGTGTGCAGGGGGTGTTTTTCTGTCTGCGGGTTTTTCTGTCTGCGGGATTGATAAAATCCCACCGGTGCGGTATACTGAAACAGATTCTACGGAAAGGGGCGGCGGAAATGTCCATCGGGCCAAGCAGGCCGCTGGTGCTGGAAAAACCGGCCAAGATCGATATCCCGCAGGCGGCGCGCTACTTTGGAGCCCGGGGGAGCCGGACACTGCCACTCGGACACTGCTGGAAAAATGCGCGGTGCCCATTCTGGCAGCCGCCACGCCCCGGGCCGTCTGGCTGGAAGCCGATGTGGACAGCCTGCTGGAAGCAGGGATCCTGCAGGGGGGGATGTGATGAAGCATCTGGAGGGCTGCCCGCAGGCACTGATGCTGGCAGTTACTCTGGGCCCCGGCGTGGATGCACAGATCCGCCGGGCCTGGGTGGGGGATATTGCCGCCTCCGTGGCGTCGGACGCGCTGGGTTCCGCCCTGGCGGAGCAGGCGGCGGACGCCGCCGAAGCCGAGCTGCGGCAGTGGGCCGCGCGGGAGGAAAAAGTACCTCACGGGCCGCTTCTCGCCGGGTTACGGCGATTGGCCCATCACGGTGCAGCCGAAAGTAGCGGCAGTGCTGGACACCGCCCGGCGGGCGGGCATCTGTGTGCTGAACACCAACCTGATGACCCCCCGCAAGAGCGTGACGGCCATTCTGGGCCTCAGTGACCACCCGGTCAAGGGACATTTAGCGGGCTGCGGGCATTGTGTGCTCCGTACCCGGTGCGAATATCGAAAGAGAGGGAAGACCTGTGCAAGCGAATGAACTGTTCAACCAGCCCAATACCATCCTGTTGGATGGCGGTATGGGCACTATGCTGCAGGCAGCCGGGATGAAGCTTGGGACCCGGCCGGAAGATTTGAACATTGAAAACCCGGAGCTCATCCGGAGCATCCATGCAAAATACGCGGCTGCTGGCAGCCGCGTCGTCAACGCCAATACCTTTGGCGCTTCGCCCCACAAGCTGGCCGACAGCAAGTACACGCTGGAAGAGGTCATCACGGCGGGCATTGCCAACTGCAAGCAGGCCGTGGCTCCGTATGGCGCACTGGTCACGCTGGATGTGGGCCCGCTGGGCGAGCTGCTGGAACCCAGCGGGACGCTGGCCTTTGAGGACGCCGTGGCGGAGTATGGCCGTATCGTCCGGGCCGGTGTGGCCGCCGGGGCGGACATCCTCTATTTTGAGACGTTCACGGACCTGTATGAAATGAAAGCGGCTCTGCTGGCCGCCAAGGAGAACAGCACCCTGCCCATCATGGCCAGCATGAGCTTTGAGGCCAATGGCCGCACCTTTACGGGCTGCACGGTGGAGAGCTTTGCGGCCACGGCCCGGGGCCTGGGGGCCAACGCCGTGGGCATCAACTGCTCGCTGGGACCCAAAGAGATCTTCCCCATGGCCAAGCGGCTGGCGGAGGCCGTGCCCGGAGATTTCCCGGTCTTCGTCAAGCCCAACGCGGGCCTGCCCCGGGCCGACGGCAGCGGTTACGACATCACCCCGCAGCTTTACGCCATGCAGATGAAGCCCTACCGGGAGCTGCACCTGTTTGCGGCGGGCGGCTGCTGCGGCACCACGCCGGAGTTCATCCAGATGCTCAACGGCGTGTTTGCCGATTGCAAGCCGGGCCGCCCGGAGCACCCGATGCTCTCGGTCATCTGCAGCCCGGTGGACTGCGTGAATGTGGACGTCATCACCGTGGTGGGCGAGCGCATCAACCCCACGGGCAAAAAGCGGTTCCAGCAGGCCCTGCGGGACGGCGACATGAACTATATCCTCGAGCAGGCGGTCAGCCAGGCCGAGGCCGGAGCACAGATCCTGGACGTCAACGTGGGTGCCCCCGGCGTGGATGAGCCCGCCCTGATGGAGCAGGTGGTCAAGGCCCTGCAGAGCGTGGTCAGCCTGCCCCTGCAGCTGGATTCTTCCCACGCCGAAGCGCTGGAGCGGGGCCTGCGGGTCTACAACGGCAAGCCCATCGTCAACTCGGTCAACGGCGAGCCGGAGGTGCTGGAAAAGATCCTGCCCCTGTGCAAAAAGTACGGCGCCGCCGTGGTCGGCCTTGCCATTGACAAGCGGGGCATCCAGCCCAAGGCGGAAGACCGTGTGGCCATTGCCCGCCGCATCAAAAAAGCGGCGCTGGAAGCGGGCATCCCGCAGGAGGATATTTACATCGACTGCCTGACCCTGACCGCCAGCGCTCAGCAGGAGGATGTGCTTGCCACGGTGCAGGCTCTCCACACCTGTAAGACGGAGCTGGGGGTACGGACGATTCTGGGCGTGTCCAACATCAGCTTCGGCCTGCCCTGCCGCCCATACCTGAACACCACGTTCCTCACCATGGCCATGTATGCAGGCCTCGATCTTGCCATCATGAACCCCTCCAGCGAGGAGATGATGGCGGCGGTCTATGCCTACAATGTCCTCACCAACCGGGACAAGCAGAGCGGCAGATACATTGCCCGCTATGCCGACCAAGTGCCCGCCTCGGCGGCGCTGGCCAAGGCCATGCAGGACAAAGCTGCCAGCGGTGTCCCTGCCGCCGCAGAGGCAGCGGGCCCGGCGGTGTCCGGCCCCTATGCCCCCCTGATGAAAGCGGTGGAGCAGGGCCTGAAAGGGGAAGCTGCTGCCTGCACCAAGGCCCTGCTGGCCGAGAAAGAGCCGCTGGAGCTGGTGGATGAGGCCCTCATCCCGGCACTGGACATCGTGGGGGTCAAGTACGAGAAAGGGAAGCTCTTCCTGCCGCAGCTGCTGCAGGCCGCCAGCGCGGCCCAGAGCGCTTTTTGACGAGATCAAGACCGCCATTGCCCAGCGGGGCGGCGCCGGGGCCAGCAAAGGCCGCATCGTGCTGGCCACCGTCAAGGGCGATGTCCACGACATCGGCAAGAACATTGTCAAGGTCATCCTTGAAAACTATGGCTTTGAGGTCATCGACCTGGGCCGCGATGTTCCCGTGGAGACCGTAGTGGAGACTGTCCGGGAAAAGGACGTCCACCTTGTGGGCCTCTCCGCCCTGATGACCACAACCCTTAAAGAGCATGGAGGAGACCATTGCGGCCCTCCACGCCGCCAAGCTGGATTGCAAGGTGATGGTGGGCGGTGCCGTGCTGATGCGTGCCAGCGCGGTGCGCGCTGCTGCTGCCCGCCGGAAAGCTGGGCCGGGCAGCGCTTCGCCAGTGCTTCCAGCCGCATGGCACGCAGCATTTCCGCGCAGCGTTCCCTGCGGACGGCCTTGTCTTTTTCGGCTTTCAATCCGCAGAGGATGTTCTGCTCCACGGTCATGTTGGGGAACAGCGCATAGTTCTGGAACAAAAGGCCCACGCCGCTGCTGCGGCGGCAGGTCGATGTGCTGGGCGCTGTCAAACAGCACCCGGCCGTCCAGTACGATGCGGCCCGCATCCGGCTTTACGATACCGGCAATGCAGCGCAGGGTCATGCTTTTTGCCGCAGCCGGACGCGCCCAGAATGGCCGTGGCGGTGCTGCGCGCGGCAAAGTTGGCGTGAAGGGTAAAGCCATTCAGCTTTTTGGTGATGTTCACTTCAAGACTCATGCGCGGCCACCTGCTTTCTGTTTTTTCTCCAGCAGATTCACGGCCAGCAGCACCACTGCCGAGATCACGATATCCACCAGCACCCAGCGCATGGCACCGGCGTCGTCATTGGTGCGCCACAGCTGGTAAACCGTGGTGGATATGGTGGCGGTGCGGCCGGGGGTGTAGCCTATGAGCATGCTTGTTGCGCCATATTCGCCCAGCGCCCGAGCAAAGGCCAGCACCGTGCCCGCCAGTATGCCTTTGACGGCAGCAGGGCATCCGCACCCGCCAGAAGATCCACACGTCCGACTGGCCCAGCGTTTGCGCCGACCATGCCAGCGTTTCGTCAAAGCTTTCAAACGCGCCGCGCGCCGTGCGGTACATCAGCGGAAAGGCCACCACGATGGATGCAAAGATGGCACTGTACCAGTTCATGACCAGCTTCATGCCGAAATGCTCCATGAAAAAGGCACCCAGCGGCCGCTTTGCGCCGAACAAAAAGCTGTAGAAAATAGCCCACCACCGTGGGCGGCAGCACCATGGGCAGGGTGAGCACCACGTCCAGCGCGCCCTTGACAGTGCGCGGCAGCTTGGCAATATAGTAGGCGGCAAAAATGCCAAGGAAGAACACCGCCGCGCAGCTGACGAGGGCGATGCGCAGGCTGTTCCAAAGGGGATACCAGTCCATAAATGATACCTCCGAATAAAAAGGCTTCCCCCGGAGGGGAAGCTCTGAAAAACAACGGATTTACAGTGCGGTGAAGCCCACGCTCTCGAACACGGTCGCGGCGCGGTCGGTCTGCAGATAGGCCAGAAACTCCCTGGCAGCCTCGGCGTTGGGGGCGGCCTTCAGCACGGCGGCAGGGTAGATCACCTGACCGCACATCTCCTTGGTGGCCTCGTCCACGGGGTCAGGCCTGCGCTGTAGGCATCGGTGCAGTACACGACACCGGCATCCACGCTGGCTTCGGTGATCTGGGTGGTGACCTCCTTGACGTTGGAGCCGTAGGTGATGACACCGGCTGCGGCCAGTGCTTCCTCGTCCAAAGCGTAGTAGGCAAGGATCTTCTGGGTGTACTGGCCCACGGGCACATCGCTGTTGCCCATGCAGAACAGAATGTCCCCGGCCTTGAGGTGCTCGGCCAGAGAATCGAAGCTGTCGATGCCCTTATCGCCATTCTCGGCACGCACAGAACGACCTTGTTTTCCAGCAGGTCCACGCGGCTGTCGCTGTCCACAAAGTCCAGCCCTTCGGTGTTTACATCCGCAGAAGCGGTGCTGTCCAGCTGATTCATCTGCTTCTGGCCTGCCGAAATGAACACGTCGCACTCGGCACCTTCCTGTATCTGGGTCTTCAGGGTACCGGAAGAATCGAAGTTGAACCGGAAGGTCACGCCCGGGTTCTCTGCAGAGTAGGTCTCGCCGATGGCGGCCAGGGTTTCAGTGAGGGATGCGGCGGCAAAGACGATGAGCTCCACCGGTTCTGCAGCGGCTCCGGAGGAAGCGGCGGCAGAGGATGCCGCGGAAGATGCAGTGCTGGAAGCGGAGGAGCCGCAGGCGGTCAGGGCCGCAGCGGCATACCGGCAGCAGCCAGAAAACTGCGGCGGGAAATTTTAGTGTTGTTCATGGATAAGCGCTCCTGTTTTTAAAATGAAATGTTTTTGCATTCGATACGGTACAGGATGCGGTGCCGCCCACCGGGATAATCCCGAAGAATAAGATACAAAAAACAGGCCGGTCCGTCATTCGCCGTCCAGCCCGGCAAAATTGAGGGATGAGCGGATGCCGCTTTTGCGTCAATGGCGGCACATTCACCGTCCAGACCGGCGGGATGCAACCCATGTTCCAGAGGCAGGATTTCAGATTTTACGGCTTTCGGGCTGCCCGGCAGGTTGACGATGAGCGTTTTGCCGCGGAGGACACTGGCTGCACGGCTGAGCATCCCGCGCGGGGTGATGCTCAGGCTGTGGTACCGCATGGCCTCGGCGATGCCGGGCGCGTTGCGGTCGGCCACGGCAAGGGTGGCCTCCGGGGTGATATCCCGGGGAGCAAAGCCGGTGCCGCCGGTGGTGAGGATCAGGTTGACCTGACGGCCGTCGGCCAGCCGGATGAGCTGGGCTTTCAGGGCAGTGCCTCGTCGGGCAGGAGCAGTGTCTCTTCCACCTTGTAGCCCGCGGCGGCGAGCATTTTGACGATGAGCGGGCCGCTTTTGTCCTCCCGTTCGCCGCGGCTGCCCTTATCGGAAAGGGTAATCACCGCAGCCCGCAGGGGCGGATTCTCCGGCGGGGGCAGCAGAGTCATTCGTCGCCCACACGGATCTCGCCGCCGGCAATTACCCGGGCAAACACGCCCTCCCGCGGCATGATGCAGTCGCCGGTCTGCTGCTTGATGACACAGTCGCTGTGGCATTCCTTGCCGATCTGGGTCATCTCCAGTACCACGTCTCCGATGGCAAACCGGCTGGTGACCGGAAGGGTGGGAAGTCAAACCCTTCGACGACCAGGTTTTCGCCAAAGGCACCGTAGTCCACCCAGACCTTTTTGCGGAAGGCTTCGATCTTTTCAGCGCTCAACATACTGACCTGGCGGTGCCAATTGCCGCCGTGGGCGTCGCCCACGATGCCCCATTCCGGAGTGAGCACGGCGCTGGGCACCGGCGGTCTTGACGGTGCCGCGCCGGGGGCTTGTGCAGATGGCCAGAATTTTACCCATAAAATATTATCCTCCGATGCGGTACATGCTGCGTGTCGCGGGCATGCACCGGTCCTCAAAATGATGCTCCCGGGGTTTGGACCAGATGGTCTCCCGGATGTCCGCAAAGCCGGGCGTCGTCGGCCCCCGCCGCGCAGCAGAGCACGCAGGTCACACCCGGTCTCGCTGGCAAGGCACGGACGCAGAAAGCCCTGACTTGTCAGCCGCACCCTGTTGCAGGAAGCGCAGAATTTGCCGTGCACGGCAGCGATCAAGCCGATGCTGCCCTTCCAGCCGGGCACGGTATAATAGACGGCGGGCCATTGCCAAAGGTGGTGCCTTCCACGGGATGCAGTTCCGGCCAGCGGTGGCAAACCGCGCCCAGCAGCTCCGGGCCGGAAAGGCCGGGCAGCCCGGCACCAAAGCCAATGGGCATCATCTCAATGAACCGCACCTGCAGCGGTTGTCCTGGGCCAGGGCTGCAATCGCTTCCAGCTCGCCCTCGTTCACGCCGGGCTGCGGCACACAGTTCAGCTTGACCGGAAGCTGCTGGCAAGGGCCGCCCGGATGCCGTTTTGCACGGCGGCAAGCTCGTCTTTGCCGGTGATGCGCCGGAAGGTCTCCGGGTCAAGGTGTCAAGGCTGATGTTCACGCTGTTAAGGCCCGCCGCCAGCAGGGCGGGCAGCTTCTGGGCCAGCAGCACGCCGTTGGTGGTAATGCTGGGCAACGCGGCGGATGCCGGGAATGGCTTTCAGGCCCGGCCGTCAGTTGTTCCACGCCCCGGCGCACCAGCGGTTCACCGCCGGTGATGCGCACCGTGTCGATGCCGCACTGGGCGAACAGCGCAGCCAGCCGCAGAAATTCCTCATAGGTCAGAATATCTTCGTGGGCCAGCTTTGGCACGCCGTCCGGCATACAGTAGCGGCAGCGCAGGTTGCACAGGTCGGTGACCGAAAGGCGCAGATAGTGGATATTGCGGCCGTATGCATCAAACATAGCCGCCCTCGGCCCGCACATAGTGCCCGCTCTTGCCGCCGGTCTTCTCGACCAAGTGGATCTCGCCCAGCTCCATGCCCTTATCCACGGCCTTGCACATATCGTAGATGGTGAGCAGCGCGGCAGAAACGCCGGTCAGAGCTTCCATTTCCACGCCGGTCACGCCGATGGTCCTGGCGGTGCACACGGCCTCTACGGCCTGCTGTTCGGGCAGAAGGTGAAAATCCACAGTCAGCTTGCTCAGCGGCAGCGGATGGCACAGGGGATCAGCTCGCTGGTGCGCTTGGCCGCCATGATGCCTGCAATGCGGGCCACGCCCAGCACGTCGCCCTTCTGGGCGGTGCCGTCCCGAACAGCGGCAAAGGCTGCCGCATTCATAGTGATGATGCCGCGGGCCACAGCCTGCCGTGCAGTGACGGGCTTTTCGCTCACATCCACCATCACGGCGCTGCCGGACGCATCAAAATGAGAAAGTTTTGTTTCGCTCATAATTTTGTTTTGATAAAGCTCCCCTTTGGAGAGCTGGCAAATGCCGTAAGGCTTTGACTGAGAGGGGTTCAGCAATGCCCGAAGCCGCAGTTGGGCCAGTGGCATTCGGCGCAGCCTAAGCACAGCCCGCCCTCGCCCAGCCGGGCAATGTCCTCGGCAGTGATGGGGTCGTCGGCCAGCAGGCGCGGCAGCAGCAGGTCAAAAATGGTGCGCTTGGCGTACATCACGCAGCCGGGCAGGCCGCACACCGGCACACCGTCCAGATAGCTCACAAGGAACATGGCACCCGGCAGCACCGGTGCGCCATAGGTGATGATCTCGGCACCGGTGTTCTTGATGGCAAGCGGCGTGCGGTCGTCGGGGTCTACGCTCATGCCGCCGGTGGTAAAGATCAGCTCGCAGCCTGCGGCCTTTGCTTCCAGAATGGCGGCGGTGATCCCGGCGGGGTCATCGTCGCAGGTTTTGTGATAGGTCATTTCGCAGCCGTATTCGGCCAGCTTGCCCACCAGAATGGGGGTGAATTTGTCCTCGATGCGTCCCTTGAACACCTCGCTGCCGGTGGTGATGACCGCAAACTTTTTCGGGTGGAAAGGCAGCACGTTCAGGATGGGCTCGCTGCCCTGCCGCAGCCTGCATGGCATCCATCTTCTCCTGCTCGATCACCAGCGGGATGATGCGGTGCCGGCCAGCTTCTGGCCCTTTTTCACGGGCAGGTCGCCGTGGATGGCAGCGATCATCATTTGGGGGTGCGGTTCACGGCCAGCAGGGCGGCGCGGTCGATCTTCAAAAGACCGTCGCAGTCGGCAACCAGTTCGATCTTGCCTTCCTTCGGCTCAGTGCCGTGGATGTTCGGCCCGCCGCTGCCTTGTACAAAAAGGGCAGCGGCTTCGTCCTCGTGCAGGATGCCGGGGCGCTTCTCCCAGACATAGAGATTCTCTTTGCCAATGGAGAGCAACACGGGGATATCCTCCGGCTGGACGATGGCCCTTTGCGGAAGCGTGCTCCCTTGAACTGGCCGGGAATGATCTGTGTGATGTCGTGGCAGAGCACCTGCCCGACAGCGTCTTCGGTACGGATGAGTTTCATGCAGAACCTCCGTTACAGGGACGGCATCTGGGCTCGATCCAGTCGGCCAGAGCAGCAGGATCGTCCAGTGCAAAATCTGCCCCCGGAATGTCGCCCACGATGGGCCATGGGCTGGAAAGACACCGGTGTGTCTGACCGAGCTTTGCGCACCACTTCGATCTTCGGCCAGCCGCTGTCGCCAAAGCCTTCCAGCAGTACAAGGTCGTAGCCGTGGCGCTCGAAGAGCGCCAGCAGATCCTGCTCCGTCAGGCGGAACTGCTCGGTCAGCAGATAGCGCCCGGCAGTAAACACGGCCACACCCTCGGCCCCGGCCTCATGCAGACGGTAGCTGTCAGTGCCGTGGGGCAGGCGCAGAAATCATGGCCGTCGCGGATCACGCCCACCTTCAGCCCGCATGGCTCTTGAGCAGGGCAGGCAGCTTTTTCCAGCAGCGTCGTCTTGCCGCTGTTGTGCGGGGCTGACAGCCAGCACTGCCGGATGCTTGAGTTCGTGCCTGGCGGCCAGCGCCTGTTTTCTGTTCACTGTACAAAACTGAGCACCTCACTTCTTCGCCCGGAGTCACCGCCGCTGCCCGCAGGCAGTTCAGCAGACAGTTGCAGCCGATCACGGCGGAAAGGCTGCCGGACGAGTGGGCTTCGGCGTTGCCCTCGCCGGGGATGGTCACGCTGCCACCCATGGCCTTGGCCCGCAGATAGCGGTTCCCCTTGCTGGGCTTCGAGGAAGCCCGTGGTCAGGGTGCGGGTGGTGCGGGGAAGAAGGCAGCTTTCCTCACACAGCGCTGCCGCCCGCAAAAAGGGCCGGACGGCGTATTGTTCCAGCGTAGCGGCGGCAGCAAAGGGTTGCCGGAGAGGCAGAACCGGCCAGCATGGGGCTTCCGGGCTTCTGGGCCACGCCTGCAAAGAGGATGTCCGCATTCAGCTGTTCCAGCACAGCGGGCAGATAGTCTTTCTGCCCCACCGAGACGCCGCCGCTGGTGATGACGGCGTTGCACTCCGCCAGCAGTTCCTGCATCTCGCGGGCGAGCTCCTCCGGGTCGTCGGAGCAGTGCCGACGGTTTACCGCAAAGCCCAGCTGCCGCAGGCGGGCGGCGTTCTGGACGCCGTTGGCGTCGTAAATTTTGCCGGGCGTCCAAGCCTCGCCCGGAGCTAAAAAGCTCGCTTCCTGTGGCCAGAACGCCCACGGTCAGCGTCTTGTAAACGGGGGACTTCAGCGTATCCCTGCCCGGCCAGCACACCGAGATGGGCGGGGAGAGTACCGTACCGGCTCTCAGCGATGACGGCACCGGCGGCGATGTCCCGCCCCGGAATACCACGTTCTGCTGCGGCTTCATGGCGGCATAGAGCTGTACCGTCTCCTCGCCGCTGTCGGTCAGCTCCTGCATCAGCACACAGTCTGCGCCCTCGGGCAGGGGTGCGCCGGTCATGATGCGGGCCGCACAGCCCACAGGCAGAGGCGAAGCGGGGGCATCTCCGGCGTAGAGCTTCATGGTCACGGGCAGGGTGACGGGTGTTTCGCGGCTGGCACCGGCGGCGTCGGCGCTGTGCAGGGCGTAGCCGTCGAAGGGCTGCGGTCAAGGGCGGCTGGTCCATCCGGGCCGAAAGCGTCCCGGCGGCAATGCGGCCGCCCGCTTCGTCCAGCGGGACGGTCTCCGTCTCCGGCCTCGGCAGAGCCGCAGCGGCATCCAGCACGCGGCGCAGCGCCTCAGAGGGCGCGCAGAAAGGCTGTTTCATAAAAAAATCCTCCAAATGCCCGGCCACACCCGGCCTGCTATGGCTCAGACGGGGCGCAGCGGGGATCCATAGAAAAAGGCAGGTTAAAAAAAGAAGCGGAGACGTCTTGATGGAAAATCAAAACGCCTCCGCAGAATATCCGCACATTCCGGCAAAGGGCAGCTTGCAGGCTGTCCTGCCGATGGCGGCTCTCTCCGCTCCCTGCCGCCCTTGCAGTGGCGGAAGAGCATGGAAAGTCCCTGTGTGGATGGGAGGAGTTCTTTTTTCAAGTTGCAGCGTTTCTTCTGCGGGAAGGCGGCGGGGTTTCCCCTCCACCCTTGAATGCCGGCTGATATAGCTCTTAGCATTGCGGCGCGGTGTCATGCCTGACGGTTTAGACACCTTTGCTCAAAGAAGCTCGTATACCCTATTTGATCGTGTGGGATGCTTTAGTCGGTCCACTCGTCCACATCGCTGATGGCTTTTGCGTAGCGGCGGGTGAGGTGCTGGGTGGAGAAGAGGAACCGCTCGTTCTGGTTGTTGGTCAGCTCCTCGATGTCGGCGTACTCCGGCTTGCCCTGCATGGACTGCCACGTCTGCTCAATGGCTTCCTGTGTCAGATCGTAGGGCGAGCGGCGGAAGTACCGCAGCGGGGTGGCGCTGGGGTAGACGCGGGCGTTGAACCGCACCATCTCGGCCACCATGGCGCAGAGGTCCTTGTCCTCGATGAGCTGCGCGATCGTGGCGTAGTTGTCGCTCATGTTGGCGCTGGGTAGTAATAGGCATCCTTTGCGCCGGCGCGGGACACGATGTCTGCGCACTGGGGTCTTCCGGCATCTGGGCCAGAAGTTCATCGGCGTTTTCCACCTCACTCACCAGCAGGGCGTGGGATGTGACCAGCGCCGCCGCCGAGCGGGAGCGGATGTAACCCGCCAGCTCCTGTGCCGGGGTAAGCTTGGGCAGCTCCGGCGCGGTGACGGTGGGCTGGTCGGCGTAGGGGTCGCCCTCTGCCTCCGGCGCAGCGGCCAGAAAATCCAGCAGCTGGGTTTTTTCGGCGGCGTCCGGTGCAGCCGTCTCTTCGGGAGCGGGCTGTGCCTCGGCCTGCTTTGCGGCCAGAGCATCCGTCTCCTTCTGCACGGCGGCAATGACGTCCTCGCCGAGCTTTGCAGCGCTGCCGTCGAACATACTGCCCGTTTCCTTCAGGCGGCGGGCCGTCTCGCTGGCCGCGTCGATGTCAAAGACCTCGGCCTTCGGCTTCTTTTTCGCGGCCATCTCTGCCTTCTGCAGGTCGAGGATGACCTGCTCAGGGTCGGCGGCGGCGTCCACCGTGGTGGTATAACCGGGTTTGCGTCTGCCAAACAGCATGATAGTTCCTCTTTCTATGGGATTTATTCAGCGGCTTCGGTCTGGGCGTAGATGCCGCGTGCTTCCAGATCGTCGGCCATGTCGCCGAGGTCGAACTTCTCCAGCGTCTCGCGGGTAGGCACACCGGTGGTCTTGTCCCAGCCGAAGATGTCATAGAACAGGTCTTTTGCCTTCTCCATGTCGGCGCGATCCAGCTTGGTGGTGCCTTCCTCGAATGCCTTGAAGTCGGGTTCCTTGTCGAAGACCCAGTCGCAGATGGCGTCGTGCTCCTGACGGAGGTTTGCGCTACCGCAGTTCTTCTGGAAGCTGATGGCAGTCATGGCGCGCAGCATCTGGGTGATGCGCTCGCCTGCCTCCTGCAGACCGGCCTGCAAGGTGTGGGTCTCGCCGGTGACGGCGGTCATGAAATCTGCCTGCAGGTCCAGATCGCCGTGGTAGGCCCGCTCCTTGGAGGAGAGATGGGTCATGGGCCACATCCAGTTGCAGAGGGTGGCAGGAGTCGTGGAAGTTCTTATCGTTGACGCAGTAGGCGGCCAGCTTTGCCTTGTTCTCGTTGATGGGAGTGTAGGCCTTGGCCTTGTCGTAGCAGCCCTCGCCGAAGAAGTCCTCCATGACCTTTTTGTCACCCTCGTAGGGTGCGCGGAGCCGGTCTCGCAGACGCATCTCGTGGATCATGCAGTTCTATTATACACCAGATTGTACAGCATGCCAACCTGCCATGCCTCTGCAGGGCCGTGGTGGTTTGGGGAAGCCGTTGTACATCAGGTTGGTAGTTGTCCCACAGGCCCATGTCATCGACGGCGTGAGACCATGCCAGGTTGATGACCATGGTGCCGTCGCCCTCATACTTGAAGTCGTGGACGCCGTCCGGTAGACGCGGGTGCCGTACAGCACGGGCATACAGGTGTTGGAGTTGTGGGTGGGCAGGTCGTAATCGGCCAGCGGGTCCACATCATACTCGGTGTAGCAGCGGATGGGGCAGGAGGAGCAGCCGCCGTTCTTCACGGTGTACTCCGCAGCCGGTGCGCCGAAGTCGAAGTAGCCCTTGAAGCAGCGCAGCGCGATCTTGTTGATGTCGTTGTAGGGCTGCTCGCCGGTATCCACGGGGCCGCCGGGAGCCTTTTTTCCACATACGGCCCGGTGCGCCGGACCAGCGGTTCTTGCCGGAGGTGGCGCTGTACTCGGCCCAGCTCTGGGGCTGTGCGGGGACGTTGTGGTTGTTGTTGCCGCCGATGAGGTTGCCCATCATGTAGTTGGACAGCTCCAGCACCTTCTTGGGGTCGGCCACCTTGACGCTGCCGGTGCCGCGGATGGCCAGGCCCTTCAGCTTCTTGTTGCCCATGGCAGCGCCCAGACCGGCGCCGCCGGAGTTGCCAAAGCTGGTGTTCAGGGGTGGAGTAGTCCACCAGATTCTCACCGGCAGGGCCGATGGAAGCGGTCTCGAACTCACGGCCGTTCTGCTCCACCATCCACTTGTTGGACGCGAACGTACCCTTGCCCCCAGATCTCAGAAGCATCCTCGAGGGAGACCTCGTCGTCCTCGATGCGCAGGTAGACGGGCTTTGCAGAGATGCCGGTGATGACGATGCCGTCCCAGCCCGCATACTTCAGCATGGGGCCGATGTGGCCGCCCATGTGGGCGTCGATGATGGAGCTGCCCTTGGACCAGGTGGAGCGGAAGGTGACGTTCATGCGGCCGGAGCAGGGCACGCCGGCACCGGTCAGGGGCCGACGCCGAAGATGACCTGTGCCTTCTCGTCGTAGGGGTCGAGGTCCATGGGAGCTTCCTCATACATGATGCGGTAGGCCATGCCCATACCGCCGATATACTTTATGGTATTTTGCGTCGTCCTGCGTGGCGATCTCGCCAGTGGTCAGGTCAACGCGCAGGATCTTGCCTGTCCAGCCATAACTTTCAGCCATTGTTGTTCCTCCTCCTTACAGGTCCATGTAGGCAGCCTGTGCTGCGCTGGTGACGGCGTCCCAGTCCACGATGGACAGAGCGCCGGACGGGCAGCCTGCCACGCAGGCACCGCAGGCGATGCACTTGGACGACTTGCCGGTCTCGGGGTTGACGGTGGGCATATGCCAGGGGCAGGCCTCGTGGCAGGCGCCGCAGCCGATGCACTTGTCGGTGTCCACCACACGGATGCCCTGGTCATTGGTGGTGATGGCCTTCTGGGGGCAGGCGTTGCCGCAGGCGGGGTCCTCGCACTGGCGGCAGGTATCCGGGAAGTAGACAAAGCAGTTGTCGGTGCCGGACAGCAGGCCGTTGCCGGCACCGTCCAGATTCAGACGGCGCTGGATCTTTCACGCGGCTGATGTAAAGAGGAGCACACGCCGTCGTTGGTCAGCGTGCAGTTGATCTCGCAGCGCTGGCAGCCGGTACACAGGTCGGCGTTGACCACCAGCAGGCCCTGGGGCAGCGCCCAGGTAGCCACTGCGCCGCTGTCCACCTGCTTCTGCGAGCAGCCGAAGAGGGACAGCATGGATGCGGAGAGGGTGAGCCCTGCAAGGCTCTTTTGCCCGAGATCTTCATAAATTGACGGCGGGTCATGTCAGCCGTCAGAAAATCAGTTTTTTGCCATAGGTTCCATTCCTCCGTTGAGGTCACTCTGCGCGGAGCACCTCAGTTACATAGAAATGCGAGTTGTTGACGATGTTGGTGACGGCGGTCGAGGTGATGGTCGCGCGGGAAAGGGCGTCCAGATCGGTCAGGTCTGCGCTGACAGCGCCGGCACTGGTCTGCCCGGTGGTCAGTTCGGCCTGTGCCAGCCGATAAGCGGCCTGCTTTTCTGCAGACCAGTCCGCATAGGGCAGAGCCTGCTCCTCACCGTCCTGCGCACTCTTGCTCAGACCGGCGGCGTACAGTTTGCGGCGTGCCACAGCCTCGGCGCTGGTATCCATCGGAGGGATCAGCTGTCAGCCAGCGGTTCGCCGTTCAGTGCCGAAGGGTCAGACCTGCTGCGTACATCCTGCGGGTGGCCTCGGCCTCGGGAGAGGTGTCCCGGACACGTTCCGCGCGGCATCCTCCGCAGCAGCGGGTTGCTCCTCCGGCACCGGAGCGGCATAGGCGGCACCAGTAAGGGGTCGGTCACAGTATAGCTTTTGCCTGCCAGCGTAAAGGGAGCTGCGCCCTGATACTGGGACGTGAACCCGGGTTGACACACTGGCCGCCGAGGCTGTCCGTCTCTGCCTGCGAGAGGATCTCGACAGCGGGAAACATTGCCCTCGGCGTCAAGGGTCACGGCAGTCTGCACATCGCTCTGGAAGCCCTTCTGAGAGCCCTCCACGCGATAGCTGCCGTCGTCGAGCTGGTACACTGCGCTGATGCCGTAGGCGGCTGCATCCGCCTCCGACACCGGCAGCAGGGTACCTGCAACCGTGGTGCGCGCGTTTTGCATGGCAATCAGGCCGCATCGCCATAGCAACAGTGGCGGCACCCATGGCTGCGTAGCCTTCATGGAAGCCGTTTTTTGCGCCACAGCGGAACGGGCGCAAACGGGTTGGTTGCCTGCTTCCATGTTATCACCTGCCTGTTTTTTTTCTGCCCGGGTTTCCCCGGACAACAGTTAAGGCCGCCCCAGCTGCTGCAACAGCGGAGCGGTCTTTTCGTTAATATATTATCATTCGGGCCGGAAGTAAAGTCAACGCGAACCGATGTCACCCCCGCACTTTTTTGACGATGTCAGCGGATGTTTCCGGCCGCAGAGCAGCTGTAAGCCGTATTCTGCGGCCAGCTCCAGCGACTGGACGGTGGGCATGGTCTTGCTGACCAGTGTCGGAACGCCGGCCCGGATGGCTTTGCGCACCATATCCATCGGTACGCGGCCGCTGGTGTAGAGCACGCATTCGCTGAGGGGGGACACCGGCCAGAAGCACGCTGCCCACGGCCTTGTCCAGGCCCAGAGCGACATTGTTTGGTGCAGCAGCTGGAACTTTCCCCTGTGCCGCTGCGCGGCGGGCCGTCGGCAGGTGGTTCAAAACAGATGATGATTTTCCGGCGCTTCCGCGCAGACGACAATTTGTTCCACTTCCTCTGCAGGCGATCATCCCTTCGGTCAGCAGCCGCGAAAGCGCCAGCTGCAGCAGAAGCTGAAGGTGTGCATACCACCCGGAAGGCCGGCATTCATTTACATAGAGAACTGCAGCGTGTTCTGTTGGAATAGCCGCTTCCATATAAATCGGCATCGTACGATTTCAAGGCGGCTGCTGCGCCAGAGGTCGATTCTCTGCGTAGGGGTCCTTTGCTCTGTAAAGCTGCTGTTCAAGTCCTCTTATCAACGCGGTACAGGAGATTCTCCGGCAGCGGCAGTCCTCTTGTTAGACATTCTAGGGGTTGGAAACCGCGGGCTAAGCAACAGCCCGCAGGGCTGATTGCTTGCGGTCTGCGGACCGCCGCCCTGTTCGAGTCCAAATCCG
>VOFB01002339.1_pt1 | contig 39881 bp, 67 predicted proteins | sample 5384141 | NCBI WGS metagenome assembly VOFB01 (sample SAMN12384721, study PRJNA508395) | human gut metagenome | isolation source: healthy gut A | host: Homo sapiens
TCATCGTCTACATAAAGTGTGATCTTTTTCCTGATGAATCTCCTTCATATGAGATTCAATCGCATCTTTTGCTTCTGATCTTGTCATTCCACCGATAGAAATTCCCTCACATGAAACCCCTTTTATGATCTTTCCATCTTTTACTGCACTACTCACCTTATGGTTTAGGTAAAAGTTCCACCTGCTGCCAAAATAACGATCACTGCGACCGCAATGATAATTTTTTTTCTTCATCGTCTCTTCCTTCTTCCTCTCCAAATTCATTCTTACATCATCAAATATCCTGCTACCATTGTTCCAACCATCACAATGATCAGAAGAATCGCAATAACGGATACAAAAAATCTTTTCTTTTTTCATTTCTTCATCACTCCATAATTTAATATAATATGATCAATCTTCTTTGATGCTTCTCTCTGTGTCATCTGATCAATATCTAAGCACTCCCCTATCGCATGATATTTCATCAGATTCTCTAGATACTTCTTTTGTTTTGGTGTAGCCGGACGTTCTTTCTTTACCTTGAATTGAAGCTGCTGTGGCTGAAAGATTTCCTCTTCTGTTGGAAATTCTTTCTTCATCTGCTCAAACACAACAGCTGTTGCTAATGCATCATCGTAAGCACGGTGTGCTGCCTGATTCACATAATGATAATGAGCACAGAGTGTCTCCAGCTTCTTATTTTCAAGTCCAGTTAATAACTTCCTTGCTACTTTTAACGTGTCAACTCCTGTTTTCTCAAACGGATACTTAAATGAAGCTGCTGCCATCTTCATAAACTTATAGTCAAACATGACGTTATGTCCAAGAACCGGAAGATCCCCGCTAAATTCCAAAAATTCCTCAACACCTTCTTTCAGTGGAATTCCCTTCCTTAACATATCCCTGCTGATTCCTGTTAAATTGATGATAAAATCACTGACTTCGATCTCTGGATGAATGATACAGTTATACTTTCCACTGATCTTCCCATCTCTGATCTTAACAGCTCCAATTTCAATAATCTGATCTGAATCTGGGGATAACCCCGTTGTCTCCAGATCAAATGCAACATAATCTTTCATCTGTCGTTACCTCTGAGAATTTATACTTATTTGTGCAAGCACAAACGCAATTTATACTTATTGACACTTACATCATATTATACACAAATCAACTTTTTGCCTCAACCCTGTTTTCTACTATATTTTTATGCTTTTTTATGTTACGATTAACCTAGATATAATTAGAAAACAAAGGAGGACGGCAAGATGATAAAGCTGATCGTTTCTGATCTTGACGGAACACTGCTTAACAGCAAACAACAAATCAGTGATCGTACACTCCGTGCGATCAAACAAATTCAAAGAAAGGGACTCCGTCTTTTGATCAATACGGAACAGAATTATTTTGATGCCAAAAACTCCTCGATGCATACGAGATTTCCATGTGATATCGCATGTTTTGGCGGTTCCTGCATCTTTGATGCTTCTGGGGACCAGCTGCATGCTTTTATATTCCAACCAAACGTATCCCTGAGATGCTGCGGATCTTTGGTTCCTGTCGTACTTTTTATGAGATCCACAGTACTCGTGGATTATGTGTCTTAGGTTCCAAGGAAGGATATGCAAATTATCTGTCTTCTGAAGTTGTTCCCGCTTTGAGAGAAGAATTTCCAAGTCAAACACTAGATGAAGAATCTTATATCTGTGAACGACTTGAAAATGCTCATTTTTATGATAATGGACAACTTCTTCTTTCTGAGAATCCACAGATCATTAAAATCACGACACAGTCCTTAGATCAGCAGAAACTTGAACAGCTTACAAACAGCCTTCATACGCAGGTCCCACACTTTGCAGTATCCCATCAGAGTCCATATCGTCTCGATATCACAGCTGTAAATGCATTAAAAGGTGCAGCCGTTCATTTTTATACTGAGAAATATCAGATTTCACTGAAAGATACCATGGTTATCGGTGACAGTGAAAATGATTATTCTATGCTTGGACTTCCTTATATCGAAAGCATTGCCATGGGAAATGCAGATGATATCATTCAGGAGATCTGTCTGCATCATACAGCTGATAACGATCATGACGGCGTTGCGATCGTGCTGGAACAGATTCTTTCCAGACAATGATCATTGAAATATATTTTAAAGCAATTTGGAATGTTTTTATCTATTCCAATTGTGATACTATAAAGATGAGAAGAAATTACACCCAATACAGGAGGCTATCACATGATTAAATTAATTTCATCCGATATGGATGGTACTCTTCTTGACAGCTATCGTCAGATTACCCCGATCAATGTCGAAGCGATCAAAAGAGCTCAGGAAAATGGTATCAATTTTATTATCAACACAGGACGTGAATATCCAAATGCACGCGGTCTTGTGGAAGCAGCCGGATTAAAATGCGACTTAATCTGCAGTAATGGAGCTTGTGCTTTTGATAAAGATGGAAATCTTTTATTCGAGCATATTCTTGACAAAGAAACTGTCCGCACCATTTTTGATGCATTTAATAAATACGGAATGGAACCTGCATTATTTACAACAGAAGGACGTATTTCTTCTTCCATTAGAAGAACGTGAAATTTATACAAGAGATGTATTCATTCCTGCCATTCAGGTCAATCACCCAGATATGAAATATACTTTTAGATGATTACCGTGAGTTAGTTGATGATGTTATCTTTGTTGATGGTCAGGAGGCGTTATTAAACAGTGACCACCGCATCCTAAAGATCACATCAAACTCTCCAGATCATGAATCTCCTAAAGAAACTACGTGTAGAACTCGAAAAGATTCCGGGACTTGCTGTTGTATCTACGGTTCCAACGGATATTGAGATTACTTCTATCAATGCTCAGAAAGGAAGCTCTTTACTAGATTATGCAAAAAAAGATGGATTAAAACCAGAAGAGATCATCGCGATCGGTGACAGTGAAAATGATTATTCTATGTTATCTATCCCTGGTATTCATTCCGTTGCTATGGAGAATGCTTGTGATATGATCCGCAATATCTGTGTTTACCAGACACGTGCGAATACTCGTGATGGAATTGCTTATATTATTAATTGTATACTTACAGATCGAGAGAATTTCAAGTTGTGATCTGTAAGTAGTGTTGGTCATGTATGAGTATTTATTATAATTTCCTGTCTACTGCAACATAACCTGAAAACCAATAACGTCCCACCACCAGCTTGAATTTTCTTAATTTTATGATTGAAAGTCTTCAGGTATTTAGAGAAAAAATGAAAGATAGCATGTGAGCAACACGAATTCCATTGACGGAGTTTTGACAGAACGCTTATCCGCTGGATCCTGCGATTCTATCAAAACTCCTATGGAATTCGATCGTTGCTCACATGCTATCTTTCATTTTTCTCTAAATACTGATGACCTTCAACTCATATAAATAAAATAACCTATTTTCGTTTTAATCTCACCACAGTCTCTACATGTGAACTGTGGCTAAATTGGTCGACGGCGCAGACTTTTTCGACTTCGTAGCCTTGTTCTGATAATACTTTTAAATCTCTGGCTAGTGTTGCTGGATCACAGCTTACATATACGATTCGTTTGGGTGCCATTTTCACCATTGTTTCTAACAGTTTACTGTCGCATCCCTTTCTTGGTGGGTCAACGACGATCGTGTCTGCATAGACTCCATTTTTCTCGTATTCTCTTGGAAGTACTTCTTCTGCTTTTTCCTACGAAGAATTCTGCATTATCAAAGCCATTCATCTTAGCATTTAATCTTGCATCGTCGATGGCTTCTTTGACGATTTCTACTCCATAAACTTTCTTTGCTTTCTGAGCCAGGAATAAGGAAATAGTTCCGATTCCGCAATAGAGATCCCATACGGTTTCTTCGCCTTTTAAATCTGCGTATTCCATAGCTTTTTCGTATAATACTTTTGTTTGTGTTGGATTGACCTGAAAGAAAGATAGTGGTCCAATCTGGTATTTTACATTGCCGATATAATCATAAATGTATGGTTTACCATATACTTCTTCAATCTTGCTTCCCAAGATCCTGTTTGTTTTTTCTTTGTTGATATTGACGCAGATACTTGTCATTCCTTCGACTTCTGTTAAGGAATCTATGAGCATTTCTAGGTTTCTCAGATTCTTTTTACTTCCATTCACAACAAGACAGACCATGATCTCGCCTGTTTTGAATCCGACTCTTGTTACAATGTGGCGGACCAATCCTTTGTGGGTCTTTTTCGTCATAGGCTGTAATATTGTTTTTCTTCATGTAATCCAAGACTTTTAATAAAATCTGTTCGTTCACTGGATGTTGGATCATACAGTGTGTGCAATCAATAATATGATGCGTCCTTCCTGCATAAAATCCTGTGATAAGATTCCTTCTTTGTCATATCCGACTGGAAACTGAGCTTTGTTTCGATAGTAAAATGGTTCTTCCATCCCAAGGATCGGTTCCATTTTTCTTCGATATTTTCTAAGCCTCCAATTCTTTCTAAACAGTTTTTTCACTTTATTAAATTTATATTCTAACTGCTTTTCATAAGCTAAATGCTGTAATGTACATCCTCCGCACTGTCTTGCTTTGGAACAGCGTGGGCTGACTCTGTCTTTGGATGCTTCTATGACTTCTTCTACTCTTGCGAAGCCATAATTTTTCTTTGTTTTGATGATCTTTGCACGAACTTTGTCTCCGATGACTGCATCTTTTAAAAAAAGGGCATAACCATCTATATGGCCGATGCCCTCTCCTTCGTTCCCAATGTCATCGATATAGAGTTCTACGATCTGATTTTTTTTAAATTCCATACGCACCTCTGTATCTTTTTCTTGGTTAAACTGTTGTATTGATCCTATTTTATTATAATTCTTTTAGATAGAGGTCTTACGGATTCTTGTATCTAATAAACGCTGGAATCTGACCATTCCTGATCTTCTTTTTGTTTCTCCATGATCTCTGCAAATGTTTCCATCTTCGCATCTAAATTATCTGCCTGACTTAGTGCAATTGCTTCTAATAATGCAGGTTTCTTTGGAGAACCAAATTCTAATTCTCCGTGATGTGCTAACATACAGTGTTTTACTTCATTTGCAAGTTTTGGTGGGAAACCTGGAATCTCACGGATCAGACGGTCTAATTTGATTGCTCCCATCACAATGTGTCCAACTAACTGACCTTCATCTGTATAGTCATTCTCTGGAAAGCTTGATAATTCTTCGACTTTCCCCATATCATGCCATAATGCACACATTACGATCAAGTCTCTGTTTAACTGTGGATACAGATTTGCATAGCTTTCACAAATTTCGCTACAGATAAACTGTGCTCTAAAAGCCTCCGATATACCCATGGTGTACGTTTTTTGCTGCAGAATGTACTTTTAAATTCTCTTGCAAAATTTTTATCCTCTATAAAGATCTTCTCTGCTAACTGTTTTAAATACTGGTTCTTTGTCTTGCTGATCATTGCAAGAAGCTCTTTGAACATCCCATCAATATCCTTCTTAGTACTTGGCATATAATCTGCCATGTCAAACTCACCTTCCTGAGCTTTACGGATCTGTTGGATGTTTAACTGGTTAGAACCCTGGTAACTTGTTACCTGTCCTCTGACTAAAATATAGTCCATCGCCTCGAAATGTCCGATCGCATTGGTAAGTTCCCATACCTTTCCGTCGATCATTCCTGTTTTATCCTGTAGTGTCAGGGAATAATATGATTTTCCAAATTTGGATGTTCCCGGTGATTTTGTCTTACATAAATAAATCTCGGAAACCTGATCTCCTTCGTGCAAATCACTAATATATCTCATTGCTTTGTGCCTTTCTAAATTCGTTCTTCGCCAGCCAACTCTCCTGGCGATTTTTAAATCCTCTATTTTTTACCTATGTTATTATGCCACAGCTTTAGTTGTAAAATCTAGTGAAATTTTACTTATTATGAACGTCATGATTTCAAAAGGCACAAAACTGTTTATGAATTTACATTTTCCGCATTCAAATATGCCTGCTTATAGAAAAATTCCTGTGAATTTAGTGGTGTATCCTGATTTTTAGGAATTTTATAATTTCCATTGTGATCTTCTTCTTGCTTTTACATTATCACTTAACATTGTGATAAACATCTCGATCAGCTGCATTTTAATATCTGTATTGTAGATCGGTACGGCTACCTGACTCTTCTTAATGTATTTCTTTGTCATAAAATTGTCTGCTGACGCTATATAAACTTTTCTCTGCCCTTCGTTCCAAAAAAATATAGATTCTTGAATGTTCTAAGTATCTTCCAACAATACTTCTTACTTGAATATTATCTGTTTCACCCTTTACTCCGGAATCAGGCAACAGATTCCTCGAATGACCATGTCAATTCACACCTGCTTTGATGCTTTGATCACTTCTCCATGATCTTTTTTGTCTGTTAAGGAGTTCATTTTTAATCCAATATAAGCTGGTTCTCCAGCTTTTGTCATGTTCAATTTCCCGATCGATCATATGGATCACCTTATTCTGCAGACAGTGTGGAGCTACTAACAGATGATCTGTTTCTTCTACAGTTTCTCCCATAGATAACGCCTGAAAACTTCCGCAGCCTGCCAACGCAATATCGACATTTGCTGTCATCAAGGAAAGATCTGTATAAAGTCTCTTGTCTTTTCATTATAGTTCCCTGTTCCGATCTGTGTAATATAAGATACTTTTTCCTTTTTTCTTTCTTGTGATCAGACATAATTTAGAGTGTACTTTATAACCATCTAATCCATAGATCACGCGGCATCCTGCATCTTCTAACTGTTGGACCATTCGATATTATTTTGCCTCATCAAATCTAGCCTTTAATTCTACAAGGATCGTGACATCTTTTCCATTTTCTGCTGCTTCGATCAAAGATGCAATGATCTTACTCTGCTTTTGCGACACGATATAAATGTCATTTTGATTGAAACAACATCTTTATCTTCTGCCGCTTCCTGAAGCATTTTTAGAAATGGCCGCATACTTTCATATGGATAAGAGAGTAACTTATCTTCTTTTTCAATCTGATCCATAATTGGCATTTCTTCGTTAAACTGTGGTGATCTTTGAGGAACTCTTTTCCAAAAAACAATTCTGTCTTTTTCTTAAAATATCCTGAATCTTAAATACAAAAGACAGATCTAACGGTGTCTGTGTATAGAATACATATTTTCTTTCAAGTTCCAGATACTCACATAAAAGATCAATGATCTCTCCATCCATCTCTCTTGATAATTCCATTCGGACTGGTGCTAATTTCTTTCTTTTCTTGATCAGTTCTACCATGAAATCGCGATAATCAAGATCTTCATCATACATAGAATCTGCATCAATATCTGCATTTCTTGTAATTCGGATCAATGTTTTTGCTTTTGACATGGTATCCTTTGAAGATCCTTGGCATAGTGAAGAATCATTTCTTCTGATAACATATAAGCATCTTTTCCAGAAATATTGATCAATCTGTCAAACGTTTCATTTCCACATGGGATAATTCCTAATTTTCTTTTCTATTTTAGTTTCTAACACAGCAACTGCGTAGATTTCTTTATTCTTTAAAAAAGGAAATGGCTGTCTCTTCCCTATGATCGTAGGAGAGATCAATGGCGCGATTTCTGCTTGAAAATAAGCTCTTAAATATTCGCTTTCTTTTTTAGATATTTTTTGAAAATTTACCAGATGGATGTTGTGTTCTTTCAGAGAATCCATCATCTCCTCATATACGCTGTCTTTTCTTCTATTTAATTTCTGTACCTGTGGAATGATCGCATCAATCTGTTCCTGTGGTGTCATCTTCGTCTTATTTTCTTTCATGTTCTTATCAAGTAACATCTGATCGATCAAAGATCCAACTCTTACCATAAAGAATTCATCTAAGTTGCTCTGGTAAATGGATGCAAATGTCAATCGTTCACATAGTGGTACTTCTCTATTCTCAGCCTCTTCTAATACGCGTTCGTTAAACTTAAGCCAGGACAGTTCCCGGTTCATAAAAATCTTCTGCTGTGTTTTCATCTTTTCCTCCAAATCTCTATACGATGTAATTTCTATTGTACTGGTCAAATGTAAAATCATACTGCTTTTTATGTTAAGTTATCGTAAATTAACGTCTGGAATTGCCATTTTCCCTATGTTTACAGTCCAAACAATCTGTGTTAAACTCTTTAGTGAGTTGCAATAATTTAATGTAAATGAGGAATTTTTCATGAATCAGAAAGTATTACAAACACTTGAATTTGATAAGATTATAAATATTTTAACAGGATACGCAACAACCGAACTAGGTAAGTTGATGTGTGCCAATTTAAAACCAATGACTGAAGAAGCTGATATCTTAAACGCTCAGGATCAGACACAGGATGCATTGACACGTATCTATAAACGTGGAAATGTGTCTTTTTGGAGTAAGTGATCTTTCCCTTCTCTTGCCCGTTTGAAGATGAGAGGTACACTTGGAACTGGGGAACTTCTTGATATCGCTCGTGTTCTGGAATCTGTAAAGAATGCCGTTTCTTACGGAGTCCGCATGGAAGAGGATCTTGAAGCAGATTCTCTCGACGAGCTTTTTGAAAGCCTTGTTCCTTTAGATGATCTTCTGCACGAGATCCGCCGCTGTATTATTTCTGAAGAAGAGATCAGTGATGATGCCTCTTCTACTTTAAAACATATCCGTCGTGCAATGAAACAGACAAACCAGAAGATTCATACACAGTTAACTACGCTGGTAAGCTCTGCATCCAATCAGGATAAATTACAGGATGCGATCGTTACAATGCGAAATGGGCGTTACTGCATACCAGTCAAGCAAGAGTACAGAAGTTCATTCCAAGGTATGATCCATGATCAGTCTGCTTCTGGAAATACGCTGTTTATTGAACCAATGTCTGTTGTAACATTAAATAATGAATTAAAAGAATTGGAAGGAAAAGAACAGTCTGAGATTGAGCATATTTTTCTATATTAAGTGAACAGGCTTCTTATGGTGTTGATGATCTTGGCGCACAACCAGAAAACCCTTGTATTGTTAGACTTCATTTTTGCAAAGGCAAATATGCGAAGGATATTGATGCATCCAAACCTATTTTCCGTGAAGATGGAATCATCAATATCAAACAGGGATGTCATCCTTTACTAGACCGCAAAAAAGTCGTTCCGATCAACGTATCTCTCGGCAAAGATTTCTCCATGCTGATCGTGACGGGCCAAATACAGGTGGTAAAACTGTATCTTTAAAAACCGTTGGATTATTATCTTTGATGGGACAGGCAGGCCTTCATATTCCTGCATTCCAAGGATCTTCTCTTGGAATTTTTCGTGAAATTTTTGCAGATATCGGAGATGAGCAGAGTATTGAGCAGAACTTAAGTACCTTCTCTTCTCATATGACAAATATTGTATCAATCGTCCAGCAAGCTCATCGAGATTCTTTAGTATTACTCGATGAATTATGTGGTGGTACTGATCCAATCGAAGGTGCCGCACTTGCGATCTCTATTTTAAGTGATCTGCACGAACGTGGAATTAAAACAATGGCGACAACCCATTACAGTGAACTTAAAATGTTCGCACTTTCCACCGATGATATCGAAAATGCTTCCTGCGAATTTGATGTGGAAACGCTTTCTCCAACATACCGTCTGATGATCGGTATTCCTGGAAAAAGTAATGCGTTTGCAATTTCCCGCAAATTAGATTGATGAACATATCATTGAAGGTGCTGCAGATCAGATTGATGAATCTGTCAAAGATTTTGAAACGATCTTAGCTGACCTTGAAAAGAGTAAACAGACGATTGAAAAAGAACAGGAAGAGATCCTTGAATACCGTAAGGAAATCGAAACTCTCCGTAAGAGTTTAAAATCTCGTCAGGATAATATAAAAGAAAACGTGATAAGATGCTTCGCGACGCCCGTGAAGAGGCTCACAATATCATCTCTGAGGCGAAAGAGATCGCAGATTCTACGATCCGTGAATATAACAAATTAAAGAAACAAAACAAGAATCCAGATGCAAATAAGAAGATGGAACATATGCGAAGTGATCTTCGCGGCCGCATGACAAAATTAGAAGGTCAAATGGCTTACAAATCCAAGAAAAAGAACAAGAAACGTCACGAGGCGAATGATTTCCATGTTGGTGATGAAGTTTATGTAACAAGTCTTTCCCTTGCCGGAACTGTTTCCACGCTCCCAAATGCCAAAGGTGATCTGTATGTTCAGATGGGTATGATGCGTTCTCTTGTTAACATCAAAGACCTTGAGATCACAAAAACGGCCAAAGATGTAAAACGAAAATCAAAGAAATGAAAGTCGTAACCGAGGACGTACTGCGATCAACAAATCCGCTTCCATCCGACCTGAGATCAATGTTATGGGTATGACGGTTGATGAAGCGATCGCACAGCTTGATAAGTACATCGATGATGCGTGCTTGGCCAACTTAGCACAGATCACTGTTGTCCATGGAAAAGGAACTGGTGCTTTACGTAAAGGGCTTCATAATTACTTTAAACAGTTGAAGAAACAAAAACGTATCTCCGGTTACCGTGATGGTGAATATGGTGAAGGAGATCTTGGTGTAACTGTTGTTATACTGTAAAAAAGATATAAAGAAGGAGATTTTATGACTTATTACGATATCTTATTTAGCTTTTTTATATATGGGTTTTTGGTTGGTGTTCTGAAGTCGCTTTTGCAGCTTTTAAAACAACATTCCTTTGTAAACCGTGGATTTCTAAATGGTCCGATCTGTCCGATTTATGGAATTGGAGTGACGGTTGTCGTTGCTTCTCTTCAGCCTTACGTCGGAAACTTGATCTTGCTTTATATTACCTCCACCATTCTCGTTACTTTTCTTGAATGGCTAACGGGTTTTCTTCTTGAAAAGATGTTTCATCACAGATGGTGGGATTATTCTGAAATGCCATTGAATATCGGCGGCTATGTATGTCCTTTATTTTCTGCGATCTGGGGCGTCGCTTGTGTATTGATCGTGAAACTTATCTATCCCTTTTACGGATAAACTAGTTTCTTTTCTCCCGATATGGCTTGGAAAATTTCTGCTTGTTTTATTAAGCATTGCTCTTATAGTTGATATTTGCATCACGGTTCAGGGTATTTTAAAATTCAACAAACGTCTTGCCCTTATGGAGGATATTGCAAAAGAACTGCGTAATATTTCTGATCAGATCGGTGAAAATATCTACGATAGTATGATGGATGGTCTGGAGGCTCAAGACCGATTAAAAGCTCGTGCAGATGTTATTCGAGAGAAAGTTGATGAAGCCAAACAGGAAAATGCAGATGAACTCAAAGCTCGTATGGATTCTTTAAAACAGCGAGCTGAGGAACTTCGTAGCAAATACGAAAAGATGGCAAAACTTCCTACATTTACATCACGCCGTATTTTACGTGCATTCCCTAAGATGATGCCTCGTGAACATGTAAGAGAATTTGGACAGTTACGACGCATTCTGAAGAAAAAAAGAGATGAATTGAAAAAGTCATGATAAATTTTTAACTGTAAAAATGTCAGGTATATCTAAGTTTCTCGAAAACTTAGATATACCTGACATTTTTTTCTTTTTATTTTCTATCCAATTAACACAGTTTTTCCACTTCCTGACGTTACGAAAGAAACTAATTCGTGAATGTATTAAGAATATAATCAACGTCCGTCGTCTTCTTTAATTCTTCCAGAATTTCTTCTTCTGTCACTGCTTCTGTGATCTGTCCAAGAATCTCTAAATGTTCATCTCCAACTCCAGCAATTCCAATGACAAGCTGTGCTGTTCCGCCATTAAATTCGACTCCGTCTGGATACTGCATCACAATAATTCCGCTTCTTTTTTTACGTCTCTTTTTGCATCTTCTGTTCCGTGTGGAATTGCAAGTCCTAATCCCATGTATACAGATGCTTCTTCATTTCTTCGGATCATTGCTGGAATATAATCATCATCTACATATCCAAGATCTCTTAAAAGTTCCCCTGCTGCCACGATCGCTTCTTCCATGCTTACCGTTGGAAGTCCCAGTTTAATTCCTTCCCTTACCAAAATCATACCTTCTTTCGCTGGTACTTCTGGTGTTGTTTCTACAACTGGTGTTACTATTTCTTCCTCTTTATTTTTTTTTTTTCTTATTCTTGAAAAAGAATCCCATAATTGTCTCCCTTCTACATCCAATTTTTATTCCATTATTTTTTCTATCTCTATTATAGCAATGAAATTTTTTAACGTCTATTTTTAGTAGTGCTAATTTTTTCAGTAAATTTTGTGTCATTATTTTGTTTTCTGCCGTCACGCCCTTTTTATTAATTTCTATTGTTTCCTTTTATAGATCATTCTTTAACATATAAAAATCCTTCATATGTATTTTGTGAATTCTCATCTTCTGGAATAATTTCTAATGTTATCCTCTTGTCTTTGTCTTTCTAAGATATTTCGCCAAATCATCTGAATGAATAAGCCGTATATCTTCAAAAATTGTGAAACCATTCTGACAGAGCTCCTATGGAATCTTGTTTCTTTTTTATTCTTGGTTTCTTCCCAATTTATAATCTTATAACGATCTTTTTTCCAGATTGATTCGGAGAATCTGTGTATACAATCTGTAAAGAGCTACATAAGAGGCTGGCTGTCCCTGACGGTCTACTCCATTTTCTTGTAATACATCGCTTTTTCTTCATACATACGAATATCAGCAACATCTGATATCTCTTTCATGGAATCCCATTGGCATTCACTGCTTGAAACATATCCATAAGAAATCGAAAGCTCCTTGATCCGGTTACAGCTCCAGTACTTGATATCTCCATCAAATTGCCGTCTGATCCATTCAAACTGTTCTCTTTTCACAAATAGAATTGCTGCAAATTCATCTCCACCCATTCTATAAACTTTTCCATATTTATTAAACCTGCACTTCATGCAAGATGCTGCCACACAGATCAATTCATCTCCCGCTGCATGTCCTTGTCTGTCATTGATAATCTTTAGTCCATTCACATCCATAGAAACATATATAAATTGAGAATCCATGCGTATCTCTGAAATGTCTTCGTCATATGCTTTTCGATTAAAACATCCTGTCATCTTATCGGTATTTGATATTTCTGAAATAGAAGAAAGCATCACAGATTGTTCCTTATTCTTTTTTTTAACTTTCGATAATCTTAGTACCATAAATAGAATACCGATTGCTGCAATACTCAAATATACAACCATGATCAATATTGCGATCAAATTACTCTTTGTTGTCTACCGCAATCCAATATGTAATACCAACGATATATTTCTGTGTTTTCTTTAAGATATAATAATTCTTTTTCCATCGACACGAATGATTCCCGATGCGATCTTCTCCTTCGCAATCTTCTTTCTCTGCTTGCGAAGCCCCATATCATCTAATTTCACTCCTATCTTTGAAACATCTGTAGCCCCATAGATTCTTCCAGTTTCTTTATCCGCTACATATAAAGCAATTCCTTTATATACTGGAATATCTGCTACAACAGTCCTCACTTCACTTTGTTTGTTTTTCTCTACGATTTCAATTGTCTGATCTAACAACACTTTGGATGTTTTATATACATTCTGACTATTTACTAGATAAAGAATTCCTGCTTCCAAAAAATACTGCTGTCACGATCGTACCTATCAGCAGACAGCAAATCTTCAACGTCTTATGTTTTATTTTTTTGTTTTTGTTATACATGCATTTTCCCCTTATTTTACATTATTATACATTATTATTTAGACCAAGACACTCTATCATTCTCCCTTGATATTCGAATACTCCATCATTCTTTTCTTCTAATGCTTTGATCATATGATACGTATATTCATTATATGGGGTTGGAATTTCCAATTCTTTCCCCATTCTCATCATCGCACCAGAGAACATATCAATCTCTGTGTGGCGACCAGAATCAATATCCTGTAATGTCGAATATCTTGCAGATGCTTTGACCGCACTCCCCCGTCCAGACTTTGCATTGATCGTGCTTAAGTCGATTCCTTTCGCTTTAGCAACTGCTTCAACCTCTGCTCTTAATCCTTCTCGGATCGCTGCCATATGTTCACTATCTTCATAGCATCCAACTCCAACTCTCAAGATTGCCTGTGGAAGATTATTGCAGACATTTAATTTGAATTTGCCCCAGATTTCTGCTTGAATATCATCTGTGATAATCCAGTGGAGACCTGTATTTTTCAAAAATATCATTTACTGCTTTTACTCGTTCGCTTTCGTATGGTTGTTGTAGTTCTCCAAAATAAATCCCGACCGTTGTTTCTGGATCAAAAAATGATATCCATCTTCTTTCTTCTGTGATGCCACCTTGATAAAGGAGTATAAAATATGTGATTTATCAATTTTTCTCCGCTATGATCTCTTCACTGTCAACTCCATTCATCAGACTCATGACCGTTGTGTTTTCTCCTACGATCGTCTGAATATCCTTTAATGCCCCCTCTCAGACTTCCGTATTTTAAAGATACGATCAGAAGATCCACATTGTGTGCTTCTTCTGGAGTCCACACTTGCGGTGTGTATTTTGTTCCGTTGATCATTAATCCTTGGGTTTTGAGGCGTTCATTTCTCTCACCATCTGCTACAACTCCCAGTGTAATATTTTTATTATTTGACAGTCCCCAGATGACGTAAGAACCTACGGCACCTGCTCCAAGAACTGCTACTTTTTTGATGTCCATTGTTTTTAATTTCCTCCTGATCGTCGTTTTTTGGATTGTTATTCTTATTTTAACATTTTTGGATTGTCTTTTGGGTATATTCTTGTTTTATTTATATTTATTTATTATAATAAACATAAATAAACATAAATAAACATATATTCATATAATAAACATAAATAAACACAAATAAATATGGAGGTGAATAAAAATGGAAAATCCTTTTACTTTAACATTTGGTCAAAAACCTACGGAATTCATTTCGCGCACTAACCAAATTGGAAAGATCATTCATACATTTGATATGGAAAATCCTTCAAATAAAGTTTATATGGTTGCTGGTGTCAGGGGGTCTGGAAAGACGGTTTCTCTTGCTGAAATTGCTGATCATTATTCTTCAAAATGATCAATGGATTGTTTAAGATTGAGTGCTGATACAGATTTGATCGCTGGTGCAGTTTCCGAACTTACCCGCGTTTCGCAATTTCATGATCTGGATCTTGGATTAAATCTAAATCTCGGAATTGCTGAGTTGTCGGTAAATAAAACAAATGATTCTTTGGAAAAGAGGCTATGCTCCGTAATATTCTTGAGAAGTTAAAAAATAAAGGAAAGAAAGTTCTTTTTATCATTGATGAGATTATAAATAATTCTTATGTCAAAGTATTTGCTAGTAATTTTCAGATTTATATTACACAGAATTACCCTGTGTATCTTGTAATGGCTGGTTTGTTTGATAATATCAGCAATCTTCAAAATGAGAAGAGTCTGACATTTTTATATCGTGCTCCAAAAATTTTTCTGGAACCACTTAGCATTCCTGCAATTACTACAAGTTATCGTTCTGTATTTGACATTTCTCCAAGTGAGGCTGTTGAGATGGCGAAACTTACAAAGGGGTATCCTTTTGCTTTTCAGATTCTTGGTTATTTGAAGTGGGAGACAAATGATGATCTTGAAAAACTGCTTCCTAAGTTTGACGAGGAATTGATCATTTATGCTTATGAGAAGATATGGAGTGAACTTTCTGAACTTGACCGGAAGATTGTTTATGTAATTTCTACGGGAGTTTATAAAACTGGGGAAATTCGTGAGAAATTATCGATATCTCCACAGTTATTGAATACCTATCGAAAGCGATTGATGGAACAGTGGTGTTGTGAATGGTTCTGTTCGTGGAGAACTGACTTTTAGCGCTGCCTCGATTTGAGGAATATATTGAGATGTATTGTGAGATAATATTACTCAGTTTGGAGGTTTTTTTATGGGAAGAAGAAAAGGAGACACACCACAAAAAGCAGCATTAAGACAATTAATGCAAGGATATTTAAAGGACAATGATATCAGTGTAAAAAATGGAACAGATGTTAATGCAATCATGCGTGATATGATGTCAGTGATCCTTGAAGGTGCTCTGGATGAAGAACTTAATGAGGAACTAGGCTATTCCAGATATGATTATCGTAATAAAGATACCAATAACAGTCGCAATGGTCATTCTGGGAAAACCATGCATACCAGTTATGGGGATATGGAAATCGCTGTTCCTCGTGATCGTAATGGCGAATATGAACCCAGATTAATCAAAAAATATCAGAATACTGTTACCCAGGACATGGAGGAAAAGATTCTCTCCATGTATGCAAAAGGCATGACGACCGGAGATATTGAATCTCACATGAAAGAACTCTACGACATTGATATATCAGACAGTACGATCAGCAGGATTACAGATAAGATCCTTCCGATCGTAAAAGAATGGCAGGAAAGACCTTTGGAAGAAGTCTATGCAGTTGTTTATATGGATGCAATCCACTATCATGTGCGAAGTGAAGGCCGAATTGTAAAACGTGCTGTTTATATCGCTCTTGGGGTCAACATGGATGGTAAAAAGATGTCCTTGGAATGTATGTTGGCGAAAATGAGAGTGCAAAATTCTGGCTTTCCATCATCAATGGGCTGAAAAATCGTGGCGTTGAAGATATTCTGATCACATGTGTGGATGGACTGACAGGATTTCCACAGACAATCGAAGCTGTATTTCCACAGACAGAGATACAACAGTGCATCATTCATCAGATACGAAATACCACAAGATATGTATCTTATAAAGACAATCGAAAAGTAATGGCTGACCTAAAGGCAGTCTATGCTGCACCAACGGAAGAGATCGCTTTAGAAAATCTTGAAGATTTCGGAGAAAAGTGGAACTCAAAATATCCAAAAATCTATAAATCATGGAGCGAACGCTGGGCAACACTGGCTACTTATTTTAAATATCCAGAACAGGTTAGAAAACTTATTTATACAACAAATGCCATCGAAGGATTCAATCGTCAGTTGCGAAAAGTGACAAAAAGCAAAACTGTATTTCCAACTGATGACAGCTTATTAAAAATGCTTTATTTGGCAACGATGGACATCACAAAAAAATGGACTGGTCGCAGAAGAGACTGGAGCCAGATCCGTGCACAATTAGATATATTTTTGAAGAACGATTAGAAAAATATATGTATTAAAAAATCTGTGTTTTTAGACAGGTTTATTTGACATGCCTAAAATCTTTTGTATAATGCAGATAAGGGCTATGAGTCAAAATTTGACTCATAACCCTCATAACTATTGATTAATCTTATATCAGTTTTTTGTGTTTGATCGCTTCTTTGACAATCTGCAGTAAGCGTCTTTCTTTACACTATTTAAAACGTATTCTGCAACATTTTCCCATCTTTTTTCCTTTTTTATAAATATCAGTTTCTTGCAACGCACAATCAATTTCTTTCTGAAGTTCAAAACAAGAAAATGAAATGTTGCAAATTTTCTTGTTTGACAAGTTCCTGTAAATACGGTAAAAATACACATATCTCGCATTTAATGTTTGATACAAATCTTTTGAATTTACCACTTCATCTTCTCCTTTACAAAGAAACAGCACGATAATTTTCAATATGTATCAATAAAACTTTATAATATTGTTCTTTAGAAATTAATGGATCTACTTTCATTGTCAAGCAGATGTTTTCTTCAAGAAATTTCAAAAATCTCCTATACACATTACCCATATTAGAAAGATTCCATTCATATTCTGAGACAGCACATAAATATAAAAATACTTTATGCCATTCTTCACAAATATCATTTATAAAACCATTTCCCGTATGCATAAATAGGATTTAGAAGAACAGATTGAACATTTGATGTGCAAAAAACACCTAAATCATTCGGATTAAGAGTTTCCTTTGAATACAACAAATTTTCATTTATATTTAATTGATGCCCACCTTCAAAAATCAGCCTCCATAAATTCGATTCTGTTTCCGGCATTGCAGTAATCAACTTCCGTCCTACGAAATCTTTCAAAAAAAATGATCTCGTTATAAGCTGTTTTCCGCAAATCAACGGTTTTTCTTGTTCTATCCAACAACTAACTATTTCATTCACTACATCATAGGCCTGTTTATCATTCATAGAACTACCATATATTCCATAAAAACTAGCATCATCAAAATTAAAAACCACTTTTTCGGTAAATAATGTAATTTATCACAATAAAATTCCTGAACACAACGGTAGAAATGATTACCTATACTATCTAAATTTTTTGTACCAATTTTAATCTTTCTATTATTTAATATTCTGTCAAAATTTTTCTTAATTCCCTCCTCTAAAATTGTATATACATAATTAACTTTTTTCTCTATCCCTATGACTCCAAAAACATGAATAGAATTTTCATTTTGGGTCATTACTTCCGATATTTCCATTATTTTATTATATAATTCATCACCGATATAACTATATGTATCTATCTGTTCTATATGCAACAGTTCCATTTCTTTATAACCAGTAATATATACATACAAAAGACCTGCTGATGAAAAAGATGTCTTCACCTAACACCACATCCTTATATTGTTTTTATCAAACTTATACAACTTCTTTAATACTTCCACTTCTTCATCTATTACAAGATAAACATAATGATTAGATCCTGACACAACTAAATCATATGGAACCGTCAATGATGTTATCTCTCCAAAATCATTATTTAATTTTCCTGTCACCTTTCGCATTTGCAAATGCAATCAACTCGTCTACTACAAGTGCAATTCGTTCTCTCATATTGGATACCTTGATCCATGATTTAAATTCTGTATGAATCGATTCACCTTGTTTAAGGATTTTTCAAATTCTAATAGTGTCAAATAATCGCCTCTTTTCTGAAAATTATAGTGTTTCTAAAAGCATATGATGATGTGTGTATTTCGTTAAGCTGATTTCTTATAGTTTCTTCATTAACTTTAAAAACATGTATATTCGCATTCCTTCCTATCATATGATTAAAATCGAGAGATTGACTTAGAATATAATTTTCTTCAATAATACTAATTTGAAGTTTTTTTCTAACATATTTCACCTGTCTATAAATTTGATGTTTTGGATATTATACTATAATTAAATAGTTTTTTTCAATTTATTATTAGAACGTGTGTTCTTTTTACTCTGTCCCTTCCCTCTACTCCGTCATGCACATCTCGATTCCGCTTCGCTTCATCTCGATGTGGGCTTTCGCCCTATGTTCCTAAAATCAAAAACAGCCTGAAAAGAACATGAATGCTCTTTTCAGGCTGTTTCGCTTTTACAGTTAAATCATACATTACTCTGTTAACTCCCTTAACCTCATTAATAATCCTGTTCATTACCTTATTCAATACTTCATAAGGAATCTCAGATGCTTCTGCTGTCATAAAGTCGATTGTCTTAACAGCTCTTAATGCTACTGCATAATCATATGTTCTAAAATCTCCCATTACTCCAACACTTCGCATATTAGTTAATGCTGCAAAATACTGGTTGATTTCTCTGTCTAATCCGGCTTTGGCGATTTCTTCTCTGTAGATCGCGTCTGCGTCCTGAACGATTTTTACTTTTTCTTCTGTGACTTCTCCGATGATTCGAATTCCTAGTCCTGGTCCTGGGAATGGCTGGCGGAATACGAGTCTTTCTGGAATTCCTAACTGTAGTCCTGCCTGTCTTACTTCGTCTTTGAACAGGTCACGTAATGGTTCGATGATTTCTTTGAAATCTACGAAGTCTGGCAATCCTCCTACGTTGTGGTGGGATTTGATGACTGCTGATTCTCCACCTAATCCGCTTTCTACGACGTCTGGATAGATCGTTCCCTGTGCTAAGAAGTCTACTGCACCAATCTTCTTCGCTTCTTCTTCGAAGATTCTGATGAATTCTTCTCCGATGATCTTACGTTTTGCTTCAGGTTCTGTGACTCCTTTTAATTTGTCATAGTATCTCTGCTGTGCATTGACACGAATAAAGTTTAGATCAAACTGTCCATTTTCTCCAAATACGCCTTCTACCTCGTCTCCTTCGTCTTTACGTAATAATCCGTGGTCGACGAATACACATGTTAACTGTTTTCCAATGGCTCTTGATAATAATCCGGCTGCTACGGATGAATCTACTCCTCCTGATAAGGCAAGTAATACTTTTCCATCTCCGACTTTCTCGCGGATTTCTTTAATTGTGCTTTCTACGAAAGCATCCATCTTCCAGTCTCCGGCACATCCGCAGACTCCTAATACGAAGTTGGAAAGCATTGTCTTTCCTTCGACTGTATGAAGTACTTCTGGATGGAACTGGATCGCATATAAGGATTTATCTGCATTCTCAGCTGTTGCAACTGGACAATCTGCTGTATGTGCAGAAATTTCAAATCCTGGAGCTACCTGTGAGATGTAGTCTGTATGGCTCATCCAACAGATTGTTTTTTCTGATACATTTTCAAATAACTTGGAATCTTTCTTGTCGATCAGCACTTCTGTTTTACCATATTCGCTGACTTCAGCTTTCTCTACTTTTCCTCCAAGGACATGCTGCATCAACTGTGCTCCATAACATAATCCTAAAACTGGGATTCCAAGTTCGAATAATTCCTTGCTGTATGTTGGGGAATCTGGTTCGTAACAACTGTTTGGTCCACCTGTTAAGATGATTCCCTTTGGATTCATTTCTTTGATTTTATCGATACCGATCTTGTAAGAATAAATCTCGCAGTATACATTGCACTCGCGAACGCGGCGTGCAACTAACTGGTTATACTGACCACCAAAATCGATGACGATCACTAATTCATTTTTCACTCGATTTCCTCCTGAGTTGCCTAGTGATGTGTTTCGTTTTATTCACCTTTTAACAGATCAACTTTGTCAAGTCTCTCCACAAGGAAGATCAAGGTCATTTCTTCCGAAATGTCCATATGCTGCTGTCTGTTTATAGATTGGTCTTCTTAAATCTAACATCTTGATGATTCCTGCTGGACGCAGATCAAAATATTTACGGATCAGGTCTACCAATTCCTGATTGGATTTCTTTCCTGTTCCAAATGTATCAACCATGATAGATGTAGGCTGTGCTACACCGATTGCGTAGGATAACTGAATCTCACATTTATCTGCGAGTCCGGCTGCTACGATGTTCTTAGCTACATATCTTGCAGCGTAAGCAGCAGAACGGTCTACTTTTTTGTACAATCCTTTCCAGAGAAAGCTCCACCACCATGGCGTGCGTATCCACCGTATGTATCTACGATGATCTTTCTTCCTGTTAACCCTGCATCTCCGTGTGGTCCACCGATCACGAATCTTCCTGTTGGGTTAATGAAGAATTTTGTTTCATCATCAACCATATCTGCTGGAAGGATCTTATCAAATACTTCACGTTTGATATCTTCATGAATCTGCTCCTGAGTGATATCTGGATCATGCTGTGTAGATAACACAACTGCATCAAGACGACTTGGTTTTCCACCATCATATTCTACAGTTACCTGTGTTTTACCATCTGGTCTTAAATATGACAATGTTCCATCTTTTCTCACTTTTGTTAACTGTCTTGAAAGCTTATGTGCAAGAGAGATTGGGTATGGCATGTACTCTTCTGTTTCATTAGTAGCAAATCCAAACATCATTCCCTGATCTCCGGCTCCAATTGCGTCGATCTCTTCATCTGTCATGTTATTCTCTTTTTTGCTTCTAGTGCTTTGTCTACACCCATGGCAATGTCACTGGACTGTTCATCGATTGTTGTAATAACACCGCATGTATCAGCGTCAAATCCATATTTACCTCTTGTATATCCAATCTCACGAACAGTATCGCGGACAATTTTCTGAATATCTACATATGCTTTTTTGTAGATATCTCTCCCATGACCATAACGATTCCTGTTGTTGTGCAAGTCTCACATGCAACACGGCTCATTGGATCCTGTTCTAAAAGTGCATCTAAGATTGCATCAGAAATCTGATCACAGATTTTATCTGGATGTCCTTCTGTCACGGACTCTGATGTGAATAATACTTTATCCATTCTATTATCCTTTCTTAAAATATATCTGTTATTTGTAAAATATCATGAAAAGACCCGAAGGATTCCGGGCCTTTATTTACCTCTTTAACACGACCGGTGCATTCTTACTCCGGATAACTTCGATCTGTGTTATCTTACCATTCTTTACCTTGGCAACACGAAGTGCTCCTCCTTCAAAGAAATAACACTGACCTACCTGAAAATTCCCACTCTCTGTTCCAATTCGTTTCTCAAGTAATTCTCCCAATGTCTGATGCTGTGTTTCTTTTTGGAATTTCCACATGAACCAGTTCATTGATACTTGAAATTCTCTGAGTTGGCAAAAATACTGTCTTATCTATATCATCAAACTTTCCAAAAAAGAATTTCTTGATCGTAAATAAAATCGCGATCGCTAAAACTACTATAAGATTCTGCTGTGGGCTCGTATGTTCCACGATCATCTGCCTTGCAATGGCAAACATCATAACTTCTACTAACGTATCTGGGGTATGTTTTAAAAGCATCTTTACAAACTCGATACAAATGACGAGATTAAACGCTACACCAACAAATTTATAAATATCTCTGGATGTTGGGTAATTCATCATTAATTGTACCACATCTTTTACCAGATAGATTGTTCCTCCGATGATTGCGATCATAATGATCGCTGATATAAATAATTCTACCCACTTGGATACTTTGAACACTTCATTTTTCAGGTATTGTCTCATTCAGGCAATTCTCCTTTTATCCTATCTTTAACTTAAACTTTGCAACTTCTTTTTCATTGTTAACCAGCTGAATCTCTCCACCCAATTGTTTAAGCTTCTGTTCAAACTGTTCGTATCCACGATAAATATATCCAATATCGCTGACGGTTGTAAATCCTTTTGCAGATAATCCTGCAATGACAAGGGCTGCTCCAGCTCTTAAGTCTGGGGCGTGTACGTCAGCTCCTGTAAATCCCTCAACTCCGCTGATGATCGCAGTTCTTCCATCGACCTGAATGGTTGCTCCCATCTTTGTCAGTTCATCCACATAGCGAAAACGATTTTCAAAAATACTCTCTGAAATCACACTTGTTCCATTGGATAATGCAAGTGTTACCGCCATCTGTGGCTGCATATCCGTTGGGAATCCAGGATATGGTAATGTCTTAATGTTTGTAGATTCCAGACGTTTTGTCGCTGATACACGTACTGCGTCATCGAATTCTACAACTTCTGCTCCAATTTCGATTAATTTTGCAGAAATTGCTTCTAAATGCTTTGGAATAACATTCTTGATCATAATGTCACCCTTTGTTGCGACTGCTGCTGTCATAAATGTTCCAGCTTCGATCTGGTCTGGAATGATGGAGTACTGACAATCTCCAAACTTCTCAACACCCTTGATACGGATGACATCAGTTCCTGCTCCACGAATCTTTGCTCCCATACTGTTTAAGAAATTCGCTACATCAACGACATGTGGCTCTTTTGCTGCATTCTCGATGATCGTATTTCCCTTAGCAAGCGATGCTGCCATCATAACATTGATCGTCGCTCCTACAGAAACAACGTCCATGTAAATATGGGCTCCCTCTAATTCCTCTGCTGTTGCACTGATCATACCATTCTCAATCTCAATCTGGGCTCCCAGCATCTTAAATCCTTTGATATGCTGGTCGATCGGACGGCTTCCGATCTCACATCCACCTGGAAGTGCAACTCTTGCTCTCTTGTATTTACCAAGTAAAGCACCGATCAAATAGTAAGAAGCTCTGATCTTACGGATGAATTCATTGTCTACATCACACTCTGGATGAATTCCTTTTCCGCTGATCGTTACTTCGTGTTTTCCTGTTCTGTCTACATCTGCTCCAATTTCCTGCATCGCCTGAAGTAAAACATTGATATCTCTTACATCTGGCATATTATCTATCATACATTTTCCGTCTGTCATTACTGCCGCAGCTAAAACAGGCAGTGCTGCATTCTTCGCACCGCCAATTACTACTTCTCCTACTAATGGGTTACCACCTTTAATGATATACTGTTCCATGATACACCCCAATTATCTCTATCTATCTATATTATTAAACCTAATTTCTATCTTTCGGTAATTATTTAAAATCATACAGATTATATTATAGCATACTATTAGAGGTTTTCCAACACTTTTTCTAAGGAGTTTCCCGATGGATAATTTATCCAGTTTTACTGTGATATCTGCGTATTTTTCATAATATGGAATTCTTTCATTATACAGGTCACGTAATGTCTGACCTTTTTCTAGTACTACCCCCTTGCTTTGAGGTTCCCAAGGCGGCGTTTTACTGTCTGGTAATCTAGTTTTAAATAAATTATAGTCCCGATTTCTTTAAAATGTCTCATTGCTTTATCACTGTAAACAGCACTTCCTCCAGGTGCGATCACGGATTTATTCACATCGATCGAAGCATTGACGTCTTCTTCCAATTGTTTGAATCCGTCATTCCCGATTCTTGCGATGATCTCTTTTAGCAAACCACCTCCTTTTTGCTGAATCACAAGATCTGTGTCCACAAAATCATAACCCAGGGCTTTGGCAAGAAGTACTCCGATCGTACTCTTTCCAGAACCTGGCATCCCGATCAATATGTAGTTATTATTTTTTTTTCTGCCATTTGGTTTCTTCCTTTTCTTTTCTTTCTTACTGAGTAGCCAAAGGTTCCTAATTTCTTTCCTGTTTCATAATATCCGCCATGTGAATAGATCAACGGATTCGTTTTTTCCAGTGCAAAGCGTCCGTTGTCTTCCATATAATCATCATCTACCATAATATTGACAACTTTCGCCATAAACATATGATGTGAGCCAAGTGGTACGATCTTCTCTACTTTACATTCGATATTTACCGGACTTTCTGCGATGATCGGTGCATCCACAACCTGTGCTTCTTCTTTTGTCAATCTTGCTTCTTTGAATTTATCAACATCTCTTCCTGAACGTACTCCGCAGAAATCCGTTGCTCTTGTTAACTGTTTTGTTGTCAGGTTGATCACAAATTCTCCACTATTCTTGATCATTTCATAAGAATGTCTCTCTGGGCGGACAGAAATGTACGTCATTGGCGGATTCGTACAGATCGTCCCTGTCCATGCGATCGTAATGATGTTATCCTGACCTTTATCTCTGCAAGTCACCATAACTGCTGGCAAAGGATAGATCATATTTCCAGGTTTCCATGAAGTTTTTGCCATATTTCTCTCCTAGAGTGCCTTTTTAATATCCTGTCTTAATTGTTCCATATCGATATCTTCTGTGGAATGTTCTTTCCATCCGATCGTCACGTCATCCCCTTCATATCTTGGGATCAAATGCATATGGAAATGATATACTGTCTGACCTGCGATCAGTCCGTTGTTCTGTAAAACATTTAATCCATCACAGTGAAGCACTTCTTTTTAATGCTCTCGCAACAACTGTTGCTAACTGGAATAATTTTCCTGCTGTGATCGCATCAATCTCATAGATATCTTTAAAATGTTCTTTCGGAATGATCAGTACATGCCCTTTGGATGCTGGTGCAATATCCATGATCACTTTAAACTCAGAGTTTTCATAAATTGTGTTTTATGGAATCTCGCCACCTGCGATCTTACAAAAAATACAATCTTCTTTCTTCATATTATATATCTTCCTTCCTGTGTGTTCTTATTTTGAGAGTTTACATATTACTCTGTTTAGATGTATTTTATCCCATTTACTATTGTTTTTCAAGAAAAGACCTATGATCAATTATGCTTTTGACACTTATATCATATTATTCCATTTTCACAAAAAATGTGTATTTTGTTCACAATTTGGACACATTTTTATGTGATAATAAAAAAATCGTAAAGTAGTTAATACTTTCAAATCCTACCCCTCTTGAGGATGAAAATCCTCTCCTTATTGTTTTAAAAGAGAGAACCGACCTAGCTAGTCGGTTCTTTCTTTTTTTTTTATGATTATATGATGTAAGTGTCAAAAGTATAAATTGCGTTTGTGCTTGCACAAATAAGCAATTTATACTTATTGACACGCCGAACAACGAGAACGGAATAAAATGGTGTGAATACACCATTTTATGGGAGTTCGAGGTGTTCGAGATTGTGAAATTGCGTAGCAATGTAGCAATCCGGATACATCAGTGAGTGGCAAAATTTACTTTTGACACTCACATCATATATAATGTAAAAAGAAGCCTTGACTTAAGTTTTATGTCGTTGATCAACATTTTCTTTAGCCAAAACTTCTTTTTTTATTTTTATATTTCGGTACGTCCTTCTAATGCTCGAAGTAACGTTACTTCATCTATATATTCCAGATCTCCTCCAACCGGAACTCCGCTTGCGATCTTACTGACTTTGATGCCTGTTGGTTTGACAAGTTTGCTGATATACATCGCTGTTGTCTCACCTTCCAGACTAGAGTTTGTTGCTATGATCAATTCTTTGACATCTCCCTGCAGTCTCGCCATTAGCTCTTTCAGACGAATATCATCTGGACCAATTCCAAGCATCGGAGAAATTGCTCCATGGAGAACATGGTAAACACCTTCGTATTTTCCTGTTTTCTCATACGCCATTAAGTCCCTCGTGTTCTCAACGACCATGATCGTGCTGTGATCACGCTTGTCGCTCGCACAGATCGGACAGATCTCATTGTCTGTCAGTGTACAACATTCTTTGCAATAATGTACATTAGTCTTTGCGGAAATGATCGTATCTGACAATTTCTGCACCTGATCCTGTGGCATATTGATAATGTGAAATGCCAGTCTTCCTGCGGATTTAGGTCCAATTCCGGGAGTTTCCCAAGTTCTTCGATCAACTGTGTGATCTGATTACTGTAATAATCCATAGTCTCTCACTCTATCTAGAATGGGAATCCTCCACCCATTCCTCCTAATCCACCAGTGACTTTTCCCATCTTCTCCTGAGAATCTTCTTCCATCTTACGAAGTGCTTCATTTGTAGCAGCTACGATCAGATCTTCTAACATTTCAACGTCATCTGGATCTACAACTTCTTCTTCTAAATGTACAGAAACTACTTCTTTTTTACCAGATACAACAACTTTTACGACTCCACCGCCTGCTGTTGCTTCATATGTGGATTCTTCTAACGCTTTTTGTTGTTTCCTCCATCTGTTTCTGCATCTTCTGTGCCTGTTTCATCAGCTGATTCATATTTCCACCCATACCTGGAAATCCACCACTTCTTTTGCCATTGTTCATTCCTCCTGAAAATTCATTTTTATAAGTTTCATTTTAATCTTCTATTTTTACATCCATATGAATGCAGTCTAAATTGATCATATCACTGTCATCATTATCTGTATTCATCACACTAACTTCCAGTTCGACATCTCTGCCAGACTGTCTTGATAATTCCTGCTTAAGCTGTTCAATACGCTCTGGTTCCTCTAAGAAATATCCACTTTCCACGTTCATTTCTTTTTGGGAACAGTACTCTTAACGCAGTTCCTTCTTCGTTGACCGAAAGTGTTGCTCTCTGTAAACAATACTTCATCTGTGGTGACAGATTGCGTTTGACATCTCTCCAGTGATTCACAAGTTCTATAAGTTCCTCAACTTTTTGCTGGTGGAAACTTCTCATTTAACTGTTCGACAGGATCTTGTTCTGATTTTACTTCCTGTTGCAGTGCTATTTGATTTTGTCCTGCTTGTGCCGCCTGCTGTACTGGGATTCCTGACTGTAGCAACTGTTCTAACTGCTGTTCTAACTGTCTCACCCTGTCGGCCAGACTGTTTGTGTCTGCTTCCATCTGTGGCCTGCACATCTTCATCATCTCAACTTCCACAAGGACTCTCTTGGATGTCGCATAACGTATACGCTCTAACAATTCGGATAAGATTCTGATATAACGGATCAGTGTGTTTTCTTCCACCTGCTGTGCTTTCTCCTGCAGCAATTTCAACTGATCTGTTGATACTTCCAATGCCTCCTCTGCAGCATTTCCTTGACCGACTAAGAGCAGATTCCTTAAATACCATAGGAAATCTGTAATAAATTGTGACCATTCTCTTCCCTGTCTCGCCACATCTTCCAGAAGATCCATCACGCCATTGATATCCTGCGAAAGAATCATGTCCAACAGATCACTATACACTTGAATATCAACAGTTCCCAGCACCTCCAGAACATTATCATATGTTAATTTCTCACCGAGATAAAATGCAATGCACTGATCCAACAAGCTCAACGCATCACGCATAGAACCGTCTGCCATTCGTGCCACATATTCCAACGCCTTATCTTCTGTATCAACATGTTCTTGTTCCATCAGATCTGATAGCTGCTTCTTGATCGTTGCTGCCGTGATACGATGAAAATCATATCTCTGGCATCTGGATAAAATCGTAATCGGAATCTTGTGAACTTCTGTTGTCGCAAGAATAAATATAACATATTCTGGCGGCTCTTCCAGTGTCTTTAACAATGCATTAAAAGCACCTATAGACAACATATGCACCTCGTCGATGATATAAACTTTGTACTTTCCTGTTGCAGGTGAATACTGTACCTGTTCCTTGATCTCACGTATATTATCCACACCATTGTTGGATGCAGCATCGATCTCGATCACATTCATGGAACTTCCTTCTGCGATTGCTTTGCAAACTTCACATTCTCCACATGGTTCCCCATCGACTGGATGTTCACAGTTTACTGCTTTCGCAAGGATCTTGGCTACTGTTGTCTTACCAGTACCTCTTGTCCCACTAAAACAGATATGCATGACCAATCCGCCCAGTCCTCATCTGATTCTCAAGCGTCTTCACAATATGATCCTGACCTTTTACTTCACTGAAACGCGTTGGCCGGAACTTTCTATATAAAGCCATGTAAGACATATCATATGCCCCTTTCTATTTTGAAATATGACATATAGCCATACTTCATTATATTTTACCATGAGTATCTATCCTTTTTCAATGATTGTTTTTGACAGAAAACATCGAACTTTTTGAACGCTTTTTCTTGCCCTTAATCTTATTTTTCCGATAATAAAAGGAAATTTAATTACAAGAGGAGCCAACAATGAACGATTTACAAGAACTTTCTACGTTTTCTCATGAGATAAACAATTCTCTGACTCTCATCTACGGACAGATTCAGTGCATTGAAAAAACATATGATACACTTACCGGAAATGACCACTGGAACCGTATGAAAGATGATTTTTCTTCTTTATTTGATTTCATTCATCAGTTTCTGGCACCAGCAGAAGAATCTTCTGCCGCCATGGAACCACTCGACCTGATCAGCGTGATCAGTGAAATCCGTTCTTCCTGGTCTTATTATCTCCATAAAGAACAGATTCGCTTCTTTATTCAGGCAGACCCCGGAACCGCTTTTTACGTTTACGGTGCAAGATCAAAACTTTTTTCAGTTATTTCATAATCTGATCTCCAATGCCGTCAAAGCGATCCAACAAAAAAAGGAGACCTGCCGATCTCCTCATATTACACATATTACAGTCCACTTAAGTAAAGAACAGGGACATATTGTATTAAATTTATCCGATACTGGAATCGGAATGACCACAGAACAGCAATCGAGAGCTTTCTACCGTGGTGTATCCTTCCATCCCGGCGGAAACGGAATTGGATTATCCGTTGTACAAAATATTGCTCGCGATCTTCATATTAAGATCCATATTGATTCTGCACCGAATCAGGGAACAACTTTCACACTGATCTTCCCTGCTTATGAGCAGCAATTAAACTGCCCAACACGTACAGAAGCATTGACAAAATAAATCCAGCAATACATCCTCCGATATGAGCTGCATTGTCGGTTGTTCCACTCTGGAATCCATGATACAGACTTCCTGCGATCATTAGAAAGATTCCAAATCCATCGAATCTCTGTCGTTGCTCTTTGCAGAATAAAAATATTGCTGCAAGAGCACCGACTAATCCAAATATCGCACCAGAAGCTCCTGCCGACAACACATCTTGCCCTATCATGCTGTAATATGCTACAGAAATGATACTTCCGGCAATGCCTGCTCCGGTATAAAGAATGACATACCGCACACTTCCGATCACTTTCTCCAAAGAAGATCCTAGGAGCAAAAGAAAACTGCCATATTATTAAAGAAATGATCCCATCCAAAATGCAGATAATTTGACGTAAATAGTCTATAATATTCATGCAGTTTCTTTACCCTATATGCATTACAGGCAAACGAATCATAGATCTTGTCTCCATAAATTTCTGTCAGAATAAAACAGATTAAATTAGCTGTAAAAATCAGAAGGGTTGCTTTATATTGATAGAGCAATCTCCAGAAATCCTTGACACTTTTATTGTCTTTCACTTCTATTTCCGATCCTTGTCCTGCTTGACTTGCCTGATTCTGTGCTAATACTATGGATAATGGTCCATACAGATCATCGAACTGATCCTGTGGATCAAGAAATACTGGTTTATCATTCTGCGATAAGATAAGCATCAATACAACACAATCCATACCAAACAGCTGCCTTGCATAGTCTTCCAAATGATACAGATCTTCTTCCCAAATACTGCTTCCATCCGGATTCTTGTCAAATATCACGAATACACATTTATTTCTTCCATTGATATTCTTTACATAACATGGTCCTGTTTCGGTATCATTTTTCATATATCCATGAATCCTTAACAATTCTATGATTTTCTGATACATAATTTCCTCCGTTTTTGATTTATGTATCTACTATTATTATAACACAGAGGCTAGTCTTGTTTAAAATAAAACTCCTCAAGTCCGATCTTTATGCAATCTCCTTCTTTTAATACTGCTTTTTTATTCTTTTTCCCATTTAATTTTACACCATTGATCTTTATACCATTTGTCGAATCGAGATCTTCACAACATACATTTCCATCTTCTTTATAAAATCTTATATGTCTCCGACTAATCCCGATTCTTTCTAATTGATGATCTGTTCCTTGTGTGGACCTTCCAATAACAAATCCATCGTCATCTAATACAATTTCTTTTTGTTCTGGATTCTTCGGAACCAGTCTTCCAATCGGTTCTTCCAGTAAAAGAACCGTCCTGTCATCCTCATCCTCTAACAGAATTGTTTTCTCATCCAATAATTCTGCAGCATTTTTCTGTTTTCTGCCAAGAATCCACAAAGGTTTTTGGATTTTTGTTCTTTTTCCACAATTTATAACATCCATACACACTTACACCAAGGCCTGTGCTCGAAACCAGTGATCCGATCAAAAACAAATAATAAAATCCATATTCAAATATTTTTAATACAAAATAAACAATTCCCAATATGCTGCAAAAACAACCAACAACACTTATTATTTTCCCGATCAGAATTAAAATTCTTTTCGGTGTTTTTTCATAAATTTTGATCTCTTCTTTTTCAGAATGATCTTTCTCATCTCTTATAAGATCCGATAGATTCTCCTGCATATTTTGTGCTGATTTTGATTCTTCATTTTTTATTTTTTCTCTTAAAATTTCACCATTCATTTTCTCTGACCGAACTTCCAGATAATCTTTCATCTGCTCCATATTCGGTTTTTCTTTAATAAGAAAGCTGTGAAATTCATAATAAAAACGAACCCTCTTTTTATCATCTCCAGAAATATACTCGATACATTCTTCTATAAAGATCACGAAGCTGCTCATCAATCTTTTTTTCATACTCCGGCAGATAACAAAGAACTGGTCGATTTTCTTTATCCAGAAACATAGATTCCAAATCTAATTTTAAATGATCCAGCTCTAACAAATAGGAGGCTACCTGTTCAAAAACTTCCAAAAGATACGCAAAAACAATTTCGGTTCTAACATAGAAATCCTGTCTTTTAACTTTGTGTAAATACCTGTTTCATAATAATAATATTCTTCTCCATCTTCGATCCGGAATTCACATGGAAGAAGACACGGAAGTGTATGATTGTAAAGAATATTTTTTCATATGTTAATTTCTGTTCTTTTTAACAACATAATAACTGGAAAAACCTTCTCTAATCCATTGCTCCTTCAAGTGCATTCCACCTCCTGATCTGATCGATCTCAAAATCTCCCCTGCGCCTGATCATTTCCTTCATATTCAAACAAGCGGATTCCAAACATACTTAAGAAATCACCTGCCACAACTGCTGATCTTGTCTTTATTTTGCTGAAACTCTAAGCGGTGTTGTCGATACTCTAACCGAACTGACTTCTGCCATAAACAGATGCCTTCGCAATTGTTCTTTCATATCTCTTTTTCAGCTTTTGTATTTCCTGACTTGTTTGACGATATCACATTTCCAGTGATCAGCTTTTGATTTACTTTCTGATACGACAACTTTCCCGTATCATACTCTGCCCCTGTAATTTTAACATCTGCCGCTTTCTGCACTGCTTCTTCCATAATTCCTTGTGCAATCCCACAATTCATAAAATAAAACAGATAGCTAAAAACATCCATAGCACCATCAAAATGATCGGAAGCAGCGCACTGATTTCAACCGTCATGTATCCCCCCTGTTTTGCGCATCTCGTGCATGGCCTCATCCCCTTTAATGTACTTAGATCCACTTGTTTGACTGTTCTTTTTAACCGCTACAGCCAAGATCCGTGTGATAAGATTCTCCTTCTTTTGCGATATACACACAGGAAAAATCACCTTTTTCATGCTTGGTGCATTTATCACATAGCTTGTATTGTGTCCGCTTGTTTTTATATTTTTCTACATCTTCATCAACAGAAATATCCAATGACAGATGTGTGCAGGAGAGATCTTTATGGTACACCGCTTCATGTGGTGTGATATAGACATAGCCTTTTTTTAATTCATCTCCGTCTGGTACATATCCTGTCATGGATTTTTGCCTTACACTTTGCTCATAGGATACTGTATGTGTTGATAAAATGGCATTGTTTTGCGAATATAATAACGCACAGATACGATATATTCCCTTTAGAGGTCAATGTCAGTCTACACGCCGCTGCCGCTCCTGCACTTCCTCCGATCAAAGCCGAATGGTCTAAAAACTTACGGTTTACCGCTGCCAGAAAAGCTGCCTTGGCACTAAATCCTGATAAGTCACTTCCAGATTTTTTCTTCTGCCTGATGCGATATTCATTAACTGCAGCCCTCTTTGCTGCCTCACAAGCACCATGAGAAATATGTTGGTGGATCATCAAAATCTCTCCTGCACTTGTAAGCATCAAAAGAACGATCAAAAAAATGGGGACGATCAGACTCGCTTCAATGTCATTGCACCTTCCTCATTTCCAGAAAGATTTGAGGCAGAGGAAGATGCTCTCTTGAATTTTTTTACGACGATCTTGTTGTTATTGTTATCATTTTGAACCGGATTCACTTTTGAGAAATGTTTTTGACAAGAGAACATCTTTCTCTGCCCCCTTTCTTTCATTTTGATCATTTAAATTTTAATACGTTACATATCGATACATTTTAAGATCTGTATATGTTGCGAATGGCAAGATCATTCCACCAAATCCGAGTTTTTTCAACTTCAGATTCTGCGTGATCTTGTAAGAAGAAATGCATTGATCCAATTTAAAATCTGACACTTTTCTTCGGATATTTTGTTCCATCAGATCCATCATTCGGAAATATTTTTGACGTTTATCTTTTTGTGATATCAACAGTAATAACAAATAATCCTCGTATGACATTCCCTGTTTCACAGGTTTTCTCTTGCAATTTAACGTTGCCAGTCCTGCAAAAGAAAGCTGCCAGTCTGAAGATGTTTTTACTGCTGGGATTTTTTTACCATCTGCAAGATTTCTTACATCGATCACTGATTCCCCATAAGCAAGTGCTAATAATAACAGATTCTTTGCAACCGCAACTGCTGGTGGAAATCCTGTAACTCCAAGAATTGACGCTGCTAACAATGCTGCTTCTTTTTTCTTTGGCTGGATCTTGATATACACAAGCTGCATTCATCACAAATCTAAGTGCGATCATCCTCCAGAAAACCATTCCAAGATTCTCTTTTCCGAATCTTTCCCTGCGATCAAGTATTCAATCTCATATTTAATCCGTCTTTTTTTGTTGTATCTGTCAGAAAATGAAAATATTTTGTTGCATATAAAACTACCGGTAATTCACTTGCAAAGGAATCCGTTGATGCTGTTTTTTCGAATTCATCTAATTCTTTTTCCACATCTTTTCGGTTCATAAAATTCCATGCACTCTGCTTTGTTGTGTCTTTTTTTGCCATAGACAATATTAATTGGAAGATCTGACACTTTTTTTCTCTCCCACGATCAATGGGACCGAGCCTTCTTTTAACAATTTCATAAATCCTTTTCTCGGATCTTTTTTTTACTGGTTCTGATGTTAGTGTTTTTTCATTTTCCGTTTCTTCTGCTTCTTCTTCCTCTTTTTGAATCTGATCCTTAATTCCTGAGAGCTCATTTTTCTGGTCTTCTCCAGCCTTGATCTTTTGGTCAAATTTTTCAAAATATCCCCTGCTGCTTCATATTGAATCTGCTGCCGAATCTGATATTTTAAAACTTCTCCTTTTTGTGCCGACAAATCAAGTATATCTGAAATTTTTGTACTTCCTGTTTGAAAGCGAAAAGGATCTCCATTCTGATCCAGACTTTCTTTCATGCGGTCTGAAAAATCTGTTTCGATCTTCTTGTGATATCTTGGATCCATCGCATAAATATGATACATATCCGCAAGCTCTTTCTGATAATTTCCTTTTGTATGAGAAAGCCCAGACATATAAATACCCATCGCCTTTCCCTCGCTATATACATATAGATTCCTTCCACACATACGCTGATCAACAGTAAAAAAACAAGAAATAACATTGCAAGAAATGCACTCATACTACCTTGCTCATCCCGAATCATTTGACTTGTCCTGTTTTACTAGTGATCGTTTTAAAATGCTATCAACGACTTTCTTGATCTGCGTCTGGAAAATAATGACGAGTCCGATCAAAACTACAATGATCAAAATCACCTCAACAACACCCATTCCTGATTCATCTTTAAAAAAATGCTTTAGAAAATTTCTCATATGTTTTACCCCTGACCTTTTATGAAAATGTAGATAGTGCTGGAAACATCAATAATACTAAAATAACAACCAACATTACCATCATCGGTGCGAGCAGTTTTGTGCTTGCTTGTTCTCCCTTTCCTTTTTGCCTGTTCTTTTTTCTCAAAAAAAGCTCCTTCTTCCTCTTCTTTTAACCTTAGAAACAGATCCGTTGAACCTCTTGTAATACTCTGTACGAGCAGAACAGATAATTTTTGATAAGAAGACAACCCAATCTTTTTGCCCATCTCACCAAATGCTTTTGTCTGTGGAACTCCAAATGAAATCTGTCTGCATGTTTTTTTGATCTGTTCATATACGAAGATTTCTTTTTTGTTTCCTCTTCTTTGTTCTTTCTCGTATTCCGTCGCTACTGCTTCCAATGCAGCCACCACACTCATTCCTGTCCCCAGAAATAAGATCAGATGTTCTATGATCTGTGGATACTCCACCATAGATTGTTCCAATGTCTGTATTCTTTGTTCCTTATATTTTTCATTTTCGTGATACCAGAAAAATATGATCACTGCAATCCCAAGAAATAAAATTGCAGGAATCTGACTTTCATTTTCCGCAGGTAAAAGTCTGCCCTGCCGGATCACATCTGGAAGATAAAACTGCTCCTTCGTAATATGTTTTTTCTTCCAATTTCTTAAGATCCGCAATGATCTTTTGTTTTTCTGATACCTTTTTCCCTGAATTTCCCAGGAACTACACAGACAGGAATCTTTAAGATCCTTACTTCTCCTTGACATTCCATCCTTGCATCAAGATTCAACAGATAGTCTTTTTTGACATTCTTCGAAAACACATTGCCTTCTTCATCGATGACTGTAGGATCATCACTCTGCCATTGTACCGCAATATCTTCCCCAGGTATTTTACTGGCATTTCAAGATTTCGTTCCACTTCATTTAATGATTTGTTTTTCGCCACAAGATGTTTCCTTAAATAAGCTTCTCCTCTGTCAAATGCCTGCGTGATCTGGGCTTTTGTATATCCTTTTGGATGAATCTCAAGGTGTAAATATCATCGTCGTTTTTTTGTTTTAATACGAATCTGTTGCTCTGTAACTTCGCCGCCCGTTTCATCTCTCGTGATCAGAATTCTACGATCCTGACTGAAATAAAAGATTATGGTCAGAAAAAGAACGATAAGAAAAATAACAGTCGCAATGCTTATGATCTTCACCTGTTCATACAGACTCTTCCTTACTTTCTCATCTAATTGTTTCTTTGTTCCTATGAAACAGGATCCTATCTCTGCTTTTCTTTTTCTTTGAGTTCTTCTGGAAGTTTTTCCACGATCTTATTAATCCATTGAAACTTAAATTTCAATCTCAGTCACCCTCTCTGCCCATATATCTGCGATCCACAGACATAAAAGAGAAATCACTGCGACTAAAACTCCGGCAAAACTCTCATACAGTATGTCGAAATATCCAGGATTTGAAATCCTTACATAAAGGAGAATAAAATATGGCATAACAGACATGATCTTTTTTTCTCCATTTGTTTTGCCGCGATCATCGTGAGAATCTCTTCTTTTGTCTGGATTGCCTGACTTAAATGTTCTATCGTATTTTCCGTGATCTCAATCAGATTCCCACCACTTTTTTTCGCAATTGATATGACCTGTGCAAACTGATAAAATTCTTCCAGACCTACATGTTCCGCCATATCAAAAAGCAGATTATCCACAGGTTCGTTCATTTTGAGCTTGTTTATCAACAATTGAAGTTCTTTTGCCAACAAACTGTGTTCTTCATACATCTCCAGATCATTTTTTGCTGTTTTCAATGCATTTTCAATAGAGTATCCTGCAGATAAACTATTTCCAATAGAAATCATCATTTCACGGAATTCCTTTCGCAGCTTTTCCTTCTCCCGATGCACCTTATGAATTCTTTGTTGTTTCATAAAAACAAACAAATATGGAATCAAAAGAATCGCAAATGCAATTCGGTCAAAAAACAGCCATGCGATCATCACGATATAGCAAATTCCCTTAACCAACTCTTGCTTCTCATATTTCCACAGGCTGATCTCTTGCTTTAAAAGATTCCATAAGTTTCTGATATGCTTCATACTGACCATACTCCTTTAACTTCTTCTGATCACATAATTCTGATCTCATTGTAAGTTCATCATCTTCATTCATCTCAAACAACGGATGTAATGCTACCTGACTCGCCGCCATACCAGTAATCTCTGAAATCTCCATCAGTTTTCGACTTCCGTCAAAGCTTCTTCCAAGATGAATGATCACATCGATTGCAGATGCCATCTGCCCACGGATCGCCTCTACTGGCATATCGACTCCCATCAAGACCATCGTTTCATGATGATCATGATCCGTCACAGAATCATCTTCTAACAGATCTTGCAGAATATCCAATCTTCGAAGAGCATAAAAAACTTCCTGATTCAAGCGAATCTTGTCAGACAAAAGCAACGGATATTCTTCTGATATTTTCATGATCTCTTCCTGAATCACACCTTTTTAAATGTTCGTCAGAAATCTCCTGTGAAAATTCAATTTCTCCATTACTCTTTGTTTCAGCAATTCCTTCAAGGCCACTGCCCCCTTCCTCCTTTGTTCTTCCAGCTCTCAAGCATCACTTCTTCCCAGTTTGTCAATTTCCATACTCCATGTTTTCTCATCTGTTTTTGAAACTTCTTATATTCCATACACCCCAGATCTTGCCGCATAAGAGGAAGAAAAATCCGGTCAAACAACCCAAAGAACTTAAGATCTGGCGGTGATGCGATGCCAATATCAAAAATAATACAAATTCCTGTTTCTCTTAATTTCTCAAAAACCACTCATAATCCTGCATAGATAATTCTCGATAATCCAGATAACATGAAGCTCCCGCAAATCCTACACAACCATCAAACTTCTTCTGATGTTCCATAAAATATTGTACAATATCTTCTTTATGTTCTTTGATATAAAACAACAAAAAGATCATCTGTCTCATCTTCTTCAAAGTGTCCATATGGTTGCATTCCAAAATAAATCCACCCATTCGAAGCTGCCATATTCCTTGCAAATGCCGATATCTCCAGTCTTGAAATCGGAGAATATACTCCAAAAATCCGTTCATTTTCAATCTGAGGACTTACATTCAGGCAATGATAGATTCCCGCTGCGATCTCTTTTGCACTCTGGCAATACATCCCACCCATAGATTCATTTGCTCCAATTCGGCAAACCGGAAAATCTCCATGATAATCCGTCTCTTCTGCCAGTACCAGGCATTCAAAATCTCCCTCTTGTTCCTGTTTAAAAACATCTCCTCATCCGACGTAAATGATGCCGTCATCGGGAAATCTTTCTGGTGATTTAAGTATTCCATCAGCCGTTTTCCATACTGATGGTCTTTGTGATAAATACCGATTGAAATATCCTTCATAGTCCACCTCCTAACAGGCAGATCATGTACGCTGCAAGGATCCCAAATGAAAAATGTATCATTCCATCTTTCATAAGATCCCCATTCTCTGTCTCGTACATCAATAATCTCTTGTTATCCTTACATTGTGTTACATATTGAAATAAGCGAAATAATCGCAGATGGAAGTTCTTCCTCTTCCATAAAAAGATCACGGCATAAATACCGTTACATATAAATGACAAAATCAGAAACCGGGGCATTGCCCGTCCAATAGATATTGCACATACCATCAGCAGCTTCACATCTCCACCGCCAAGGCATCCAATATAGAATAATAATCCACAGCTGATCAGCACAACCAAAACTCCGATCATCATATCCGCTGCCTTCATCCCAGAAACTCCTGCAAGAACCAGCGTGATTAACGCTCCCGCCCCATTGAGCTTATTCGGGATCTTGAAATCTCTGTAATCATAAATTGCTGCCATGATCAAAAATAATAGAATCCATATCTTCATCTTTCCTCCTTCCTTTATGTTCCATTATTTTACATCTATTTACAGTATTTGTCTAGTATTTTTTTCTATTATTTTACAGAAATACAAAATCCAGTATTTTACTAGCGTACTTTACATCACATTATTACTGCAATAAAAACACCGCTGCCGCATACAACGCAATAATTCCTGGAAGCCCCAACAGTGCACCTGTTCCAATGGACAAGATATTAAGATTGACTGGTACTGTGATTCCTTTCCGCATACAAACAATACTGATTCCATATACGATCATCGCACAAAAAGCTCCCCGCAGCAAAAGCACCAGCAAATATGCCGGTTTCCTTACAATTCCGATCATCAGACAGATCATACATCCCGCTGCCACTATGTAAAAGATCATTTCATTTTGTCCCATAAAAACCCTCCTTATGTAATCTTATGTTACATAAGAGAGATATTCGTTTCTTATATGCTCCTAAGCTTTTATGAAAATAAATTAGACAGCCAGCTGAAAATAGACTGGAAGAAAGCTGCGATCTTATCAAAGATTCCCCTGACTTCCTCCAAGCTTATCATATAAATCTTTTGCTTGAGATTTTAACTGAGACACATTCAGATCAAGTCCTGAAATCTTATCCATCAGACTCTGTATCTTCGCTCGGTCTGCATCAGAAAGATTGATATTTAAATCTTTTGCAGACTCTTCAATCGCCTGTTTGATCTCAGATGGAGATGACAGATTATCTTTTGCAACTTTCTGTTTGACATCTGCGATCAGTTTCTGCATCGTCAGAACCGATATTTTCCGCAACTTCTCCCGTTGTGATCAACTCGTCTGTCGCTGCATC
>VOFB01003506.1_pt1 | contig 39858 bp, 46 predicted proteins | sample 5384141 | NCBI WGS metagenome assembly VOFB01 (sample SAMN12384721, study PRJNA508395) | human gut metagenome | isolation source: healthy gut A | host: Homo sapiens
AAATTTTATCGTTTTATAAATTCACCTGCCTGGTGAAGCATTTTTCTGGTATAATCTTCTTAGAAATTCACATTCAAAGGAGATCACGCCATGAAAAATATTAAAATCGAATTTACCAATGAACGAATCATTCCCGCGAGCGGCCTGGCTGTTGTAGGGGCAATCCTTGGAAAAAGCGATTTTGTTAAGCACTGCAATCGAATGGATGTAACACCGAACCGTTCACAGCATCAGATTAAAAATGGCGATATTCTCCTCACGTACATCGGTATGTTATACATGGGCAAACCGGATTTCCAGGCTGTTCACGAAATGGATGATGACCGGGATTTTTATAAAACTGCGCTCGGAATTGCCTACAACATTCCATCAGAAGAAACCCTTCGTCAAAGGATGGATGTCATTGGCTCTTCCCTCCGGGAATATATCCTAAAGGAAAATGTAGAACTTTTACGTACTAATGGCATTGTTCCCTCCAAGCTGTCTAACGGTTTTGTTCCGGTTGACATTGATGTAACTCCGTTTGATAATTCCAAGACGAGGAAAGAGGGAGTATCCGTTACCTATGCTGCGGTTATGCCTATCTTATCTTCTGTATTTTCTTTTATAATTCTCTCTTCCATCCTGTTCTCCTTTTCTTTAAATAGCGGCGCACTAAGGCCGCAATCGTTGTTGCTTCGCAAGTTAGCAAGCAGTGCCCTCGTACGTACACGAGCGCGTTTTGCTTGTTGGAGGCACATCCCCAATCCCCTTAGAATGTCATCTTCGATGACAAACCGCGCCCTCACTTCGTGAGTGCTAATATATTCCTGCTCTGCCGGAATATAAAAAAGAGAGCAACCTCCAATTTATATTTTTGATGATTGCCCGTATGCTTACCTCGCCTGCTGCCGTTTCTTTTTCATGTCTTCCTCTATGTCCCAGCTCTGCTGAGCAGACATGGAAGGATTCCACATTTTGCTTCGCTATCTGATAATCCCGCATCTCTTTTTTTATTTTCTTGTATTCACTGTAAGCTGCCTTTTTCTCTGAAAGCAGTCTTGCAAATTCCTCATTCAGATCTTTTACCTTCGGGATCTTTCCATCCGGCAGTTTTGAAAATGCTTCCTTTGCCGCCTTGTGAAGAGTGATTTCATCCCGGTGTGCCTCGTAAAATTTCTTACTGTATCCTGATTTTCGGTAGGCAATGTATGTTTCCCTGGTCTTGGCATAATTGATAATGTGAGTCTTGATCACTTTATTTGCTGCCATCTTCTCCTCTGCATCTTTGATGCTTTTCATAAGTTCATGGTATTTTACAGAACTCCCATCCACCAATGCATCCAGCGTTTCCTTATCGTGAATATCATGCTGCTGTAAAAACAGAATAGATTCCGCAAACTGTTTCACATTATATTTTTTCGCCCACTGGACATAGCCGCCGTTCTTTCCCTGTGCCATTTTTTCCTGAATATCAACTACCAGATCAAACTTACGCTTTTCTGGTTTTGCTTCTTTCCGTTCTGGTACTTTTTTATTTTTTTCAGGAGGTTCTTTCTCTCCGGCAATCACTTTTTTCAGATTTTCTTCTGTAAAATCCTCTCCAAGTGAACGGAACCGAATGAAACGTTTCTGCTCTTTTCCACAGACTGCGGTATGCTTGCCACGCTTGATTTCATATCCTTGTGCCTGTAGAAGTTTCAGAAGTTCTTCAAAATCTGCTGGCTTCTGATCCAGGCATTTCAGAATATCTTCCCGGATGACATCCCTTATGCTCACACGTTCCGGGTACTTTGTCCTCCGTTGCCTCTCACTCGGCTTTACTTTTGGAATGACAGAAAGCCCATGCTCCAGACAGATAATGTCGCTGAGTCTCTGCAATGCTATTCCGGAAAACCAGAAATCCCGGAACTTCCGGTCACATTCCAGATTGGTGGAATTGAAAATGATGTGGTTATGAATATGCGCCCGGTCCACATGAGTTGCCACAATAAATGCGTGCTTCCCTTTTGTGAATCTCATGCCGGTTTCATATCCGACTTCATTTGCTTCCTCCGGTGTGATTTCTCCCGGCTTGAAGGACTGGCGGATCTGATATGCAATCACATCTCCCTTAGGCTGCCGCCATGTCTTATGCAGATATTCCTTTTTTGCCTGAGCAAATTCCAAATCAACCAGTTCCGGATTGCACTGATAAGACGAAATATATTTTCCCTCATCCGTTTTTTCTCCATTCATGGCATAATCGGTCCTGTCCTTCAGACACCGCATCACACTCCGGCCTTTATTCTGGTGCATTGCTATCAGTTTTGTTGCCGCCATCTTCTCACCTGCCTTACATAATTGTTGTCAGTCTGTCCAGCACTTTTCTCATTTCCTGCAAAATCTCTTTCTGATTTGTTCTCAGTTCTTCGATATCCTCATGATAAATGCTGCCTGTTTCGTTTGCCTTTTTTGCATACTGATTCAGATTATTGCCGGATATCTGTAAAAGGCGAAGGACTTCTTTTAAGTCAGAAAGATCCATCACAATGACATACCCATGAAGTGCCATCCGGATCATATATGCAGTGAGACTGGAAATACCAGCCTCCTGCATACGCTCATGAATCTGCCTGAGTTCATCTGCTGTCACTCTCAGCTCAATTCGTTTTGATCTTTCTACCATCCCTGAAACTCTCTTTCAAAACAACATCCCGGAACCGGCTTTCTATCAGAAACAGGCACAGGGGCCTGTACCTGCTTACTCTGTTCCTTTAGTTTCTCCAGCACGGATTTTTTATCATCCTGTACGATTGCCAAAGTGCCTGCTGCCGGTTCCACTTTCACATTATTGATCACACCATCAAAGCTGTTGTCGTTCTGCTCCACCATATCCTCGATGCTCCTCATCGGATTTCTGCTGATGGAAGGGCTGGCTCCAGCCACCTCTTCCGGCTCACATCCTCCGGCATTATCCGATACTTCCACCTCATGCTCTCCGTGTACTTCATCCCACTTTTTAATCTTTCTTGTTTTTGCTTTTTCCATATTTGCCTGCTCCCTTCTCAAAATTCAGTTCAAATACTACTCTCTGGTTCTCATCCACTGTCATGATGACTGTTGTATCATAGGTCTTTCCGGTCTTCTTTGACTTACAGCCTTTCAGTGCCACTTTTCCATCGGAAAGAAGTTTTACAGCTATAAGCTTGGTCATCTTTTTGCCAAGAGCTTCAAAGAATCGGTTCTGCTTCCACAGCACAAAATTACACTGTCTGTTCTCACAGGAATATCCTTTCTGTCTCTCGACTACATGTCTGCCACAGCAAGGACATGTTCCGATTTCTTCCAGTACCGGATGCATGAGTACTTCTGCATCTTCAATGATCTTATAAGTTCTGACCAGTTCTGTGATCATCCCTTCGATTTCGTTCATAAACTCTGTATCACGGAATTCTCCCTTCTCCACATCCAGAAGTTTCTGCTCCCATTCCGCTGTCATGGATGGAGACTGGATCTGCTCCGGCATGACTGTGATCAGTGCAACTCCCTTATGTGTCGGAAGAAGGTACTTTGTCTTTTTGTTTCCTTTACGTTCCACAAATCCGATACGTACCAGCTTCTCAATCGTAGCTGCCCTGGTTGCGGAGGTTCCGATTCCTTTCCTCTCAACTTCTTCCGGCATCTCATCCGCTCCGGCTCTCTCCATTGCAGACAGTAAACTGTCCTCTGAAAGCTTTTGTCAAGGGGGTGCGTGGATATTTTTCATATTACTTACGCAGATTCTCTCTCTGCTTCTGCTGAATAATGCGTTTCAACCTGTCCTACGCAGTCAAACCGCTACTATGGTCAAAAAAACACTTTGCCTTTATAATTTGTTTTGCCTTGCTTAATCACAAAAACTCCATCCGGTTTGTTTTTTCTCCGAATGGTTATTTGGGATGGGTAGTGTACTGTTCACAATATTTGTCATACGATATTCCTCCTTAAATGAAAAAAAGCCCGACAAGGAAAGGTCTGACAACGAAGTTCCGACAACGGACATCAGAAAACCTTTTTTTCTTTATCGGGCGATACTATCTTTTACTATTTTCTTTTTCTTTATAATATTGGTTGTCATGGTTGTCAGAGAGGAAAAGTGCCGCAATATCAAGGCTTTCGGGATTTTCGCCCGACAACCAGACCGACAACCGGCTCGACAACCGAAGCGACAACGGACTTTTATTTCTGCTTTAACCATTCTTCCGGAAGCCCTAACTGTTCCATTTCCTCTGTCGGGATTTCCTGAAAACCATCCATGCTGTTGTCAGGCTCGTTGTCGTTCTGATACGCTCCCAGCCTTTTTGTCGGCGGTAAGGCTCTGGAAAATATCTCGGATTGCTGAACGCCCTCCAGCCTGTGACAGCGTTATTCATAATGTCGTTGATCTCTCGCAGCTCCCATTGTTTCGGTTCGTCATAATCATGCCCCAGTGCTTCCTTGTAAAGCGCTTAGAGCAGACTATGCTGCCGGAATAGCGTTCAGATAGTCTAAAATCTGTCCTGCCTTTGTGTCCTCCGGCATAAAATCCTTTTGGTGGGCTTTCAGATAATCGTTCATAGCCGGACTGAATCTCAGACGGAAATTGCCGCTTCTGTAAATCTCCATAGCTTCTGCCCACATCTGATTGATATACTCTCTGGAAGCCTGTTCATCCGCCAAAATATGAACCTCAGCCCTTTCAGGATAGACCATAACCGGAACGAAGCGGCGGTTGCCTGTTCTGTCAAGGGGAAGAAAGTCAAGGGTATTAGAAGAACCTCCAAACACACATTGTCGTTTTCTGTCTGCCGGATGTGTTTCATACGGTATCTTATAGGTTTCCTTTTGGCGGCTCAGAAAGGACTTGATTTCTTCAATGCTCTTAGCGTTGGCGGTTGCAATCATTTCCGACATTTCAATAATCCAATGCCCCTGCATTTTGCGGTACACATTTTCATCATCCAGCTTTTTCAAGTCATCAGAGAACCAATCATCATTGACCGCAAGCAAACGGAAGAAAGAGGACTTTCCGGCTCCCTGACCGCCTACAAGACAGAGCATTACCTCAAATTTACACCCCGGCTTAAAGGCTCGTGAGATAGCACCCAGCAGAAACAACTTCAATGCTTCATAGGTGTAATCATCTGTATCAGAACCGAGAAAGCGGTGCAGACAGAAGCGTATGCGTTCCGTTCCGTCCCATTGCAGGGCATTGAGAAAATCACAGACAGGGTGGTAACGGTTTTCATTAGCAATAACCGCAACTGCGTCTATAATTTTCTTCTCTACGGTCAATCCATAGTTTTCTTCAAAATATAGGAGCAGATATTTCACATCCACATCTGTCAATGTCGGGCTGTCACGATACCAGCCGAGGGACTTCACAATGTCGATTCTTTCGGTCAGAAGATTTTTTCGGATAGCCCCTTTCAAAAGTGGGTCATATTGCAGAACACGCTTATAATTTGCGGCAGTATTATAAACCTTACCTTTCTCGCTCTGCTCTAAGCTGTTTCGGATTTCTTCTACTGTACATGGTTCTGTCTGCTGACAGTTCTGCAATTCGCTGTTCAAGTTTCAACGCCTCCTTTCTCTGTTCTGCCACAAGTGCTTTTCGTTCCTCCAATGAACCATACAGAAGAATATCAAGCAGATATTCGATATAGTTCTTCTTATGCAGTGCTTCTGCAAACAGGGGATTCCATTCCTCATCCGGCTGTTTAGGAGCGTATTTCTTTTCCCATTCTCTAAGAAGATGAAAATAATCTGTCAGCACCTTGTAGCAATGATTTTCTTCTTTTTGATATTTCTGCTCCGGTGTCGGCTCACGAATACGAGGGCGGACACTGGGCTTTTTGTCGGCTGTCATAGTTAAGACCAAAATCTTCAGCAAGTTTGACAGCAGCTTCCCTCAGCCCGATACCGAATAGCTTCGCTGTCAGATCAACAGCATCTCCGGTTGCTCCGCAGCCAAAACAGTAATAGCGTTCATCCAGCTTCATACTGGGGACTTATCCGAGTGAAACGGACAACACGCCATACCTGTGCGACCCACTTTCAAGCCATAGGCTTCTGCGGCTTGTCGGGCAGTAACATTTTCTTTTTACAATTTCAAATACATTCATGTGACTCCTTTCCTGAAACGAAAAAAGCACCTGTCATTTTCAAAACGAAAATAGCAAGTGCCTTAAAGTTCCATATTTAATTTTGGGTCAAAAAAGCAGGAGACCTTTTCTGATATGCTCCCTTCATGATGACAGTTTGTTTTTTCACTGTCTCTCATAAAGGGAGCATATCATTTCAGATTTCCTGCTTCACTTCAACTTACTTATTGTTTTAACTTTTGATTCAAGAGTAAGGAATGGATATTGCATTCTATGATAACCCCCTTTAACTGAAAGAGTTAATTCATATTGAATACAGTTATCGTCAAATAGTATCTCATTTGAAAACACACCATCCCTTTGTATTACAAAAATACCATTTATATTATCATCTATTTCCAATTCTATCCGTTCTCCACTTTTAATTGCCACACCCAAATCTTGTGGGGAACATACCAGCTTAAATTTACGATTTCCTTTCAAATCGTACAATCCCCAATACATACCCCAATAAGCACTATCTTCTTTCTCCGCATGGAAGATCTCCTAAAAAGAAAATTCTTTCTGAAATCTTGTCGTGAAATTTTAGATACAACCCATAGGTGTGAAAAATAGCTACGAAGCTGTTTTTTACGATTAATTATGATTCTTCTTTTATTCATAAATTTTTCTAACCTCTACTTCTGCGATTTGGAGTGAAATCATTTCAAGATATAAGTGTTTAAACCATTTCATCTTATCCGCTCCTTTACTATTCCATATTTTGAATGAGGGAGATACTCAACTACTAAGTGTTCTCCTTGATGAATACCTGTACTATATACTATTACAGATTTTTCCTGTCCAGTATCATCCTTTATTGATATACTTCGCTCTTCTAGCCTTTCCTCATCACTATAATTCCAAGACTCTACTATTCCTTCTGTAACTGTATACTCTTGCTTGACTAACGTCGGAATATCTAATATAGCAGGAATAACTATGCAATAAACCATAAATATCAAACCTATCCCAGAAATAATTTTAATAATTTTATTAATATTTTTTCGTGATTTCGTATCCAATCTCTGGTGTCACCAGGTGCCTGCTCCCATTTTATAAGTCTAACCTTCTTCCATATCCAATATAGGTATATTATTAAAAAGATAACTATAACTGTAACTTTTTTCCATACAAGCAAAGTAAAATTATTTCCATTAGAATTCCTCCTTCTACATTATCGGACACTCTATCATTTCATTTAATTTTTCCTCTCTTAGTAACTCCGAAAGCTTTTGTAAATATTCTGTAACATAAGAGATTTCTGTTTTTTTCTAATGGTTTCTCTTTATCTTTTAGCCTTGATTTAGTAATAGGAATTAATGTATTCGTAACAAAATCCGGAAATAGCTTCTAACGCAAAAAATTTCTTACTATCATTATACTTCATCAACCTAAAGAATGGAAGATATTTTCCTGCTCCCTAAAAACAAAAGCACCTGTCATTTTCAAAACGAAAACAGCAAGTGCCTTAGAGTTCCATATTCAATTTTGGGTGCAAAAAGCAGGAGACCTTTTCAGATTTCCTGCTTCTTCTAAATGATAATTATTTCGTCTAATTACTGAAAATCGGGAATTTCCTCACAAAATTCCTCGTTATAATAAGGTACGCCATTTTTGATTCCCATGCTGATTTTCAAATCCAAATCTTGATAGTAGCCTTCATACTGATAATCTGCCACTTCTTCTGATTCCTCTATCAATTTCTTCAGAGTTTCAGCAGCTTGCAAACTCTCAGCATTGTTCAGACCACCAATCGCCGGTCCGTCTGCTTCCCTCATACACTTCCAAGTAAATTTTTTCAGAAGACTCCGACTCAACAAATAGAATATAAGAGTAAGCGTCTTCAAAATTCTGTGTTTCATAATTGGGTTCTCCAAATAATGCACGCAGTCTGCCATAGGCGATTACAGGTTCTAAATCTAAGTTTGTAAGATTGCTGCTGCCCGTTGCTTTCCGGTATACTTGTCAGGCTTGTGTCTTTCTTGAAATCAGATATTGTCATAGCATTTTCTCCTTCCGATACATTGTTCCCTAATGCACAACCGCTTAAGCACAGTGAAACAAGTAACATCAATGTTAATAGTTTTTTCATGATAGCTGTTACCCCTTTAAGATTCTCAAATAGTGTATCTCCATTATACTTCATCAACCTAAAGAATGGAAGATATTTTCTTGTTTCTTAAAGCAAAAGCACCTGTCATTTTCAAAATAAAAACAGCAAGTGCCTTAGAGTTCCATATCCTGTCTTTTGCTTTTCGTCGGAACTGTCCGGCTGACTTCACGCTCTGCTATTTCTTTCTTTTTGCGGCTCAACTGCTCTATAATGGAACTTTTAGCTTTCTTCTTGATTTGCTCCGTTCCGGCTTTTTTGACCTCCGGTTTCATCAGCGTGGTTTGGATTTTCTGAATGGTTGATTTCATAGCGTTTGTGATTCTGGCAATCACGCCATCCAATCGTTTCACTGCATACTCGATTTCTTTCTTTGAAGCCTTACGCTCAGGGGAGAGAACCCACGCCTTAGACTGCTCCACCAGCTTAATATCCTCCTTGTGCGTTTCCAGTTTTACAGTATCAGCAACGACCTCAACCGCCTTGTCATAGGCAATATCGGCAACCTCATCCACCAGAGCTTCCACATCCTCAATCTTCATCGTGAGTTCTTCCAGCTTTTGCTCCTGTGCTGCCAGTTGCTCCTTTTGCTTGAAAAGGATATAATCCTGTTTTTCCAGATAAGCACGACCACCATATTCCGGTTCTTCTTCCAGTTGTAAGCCATGCTTTTTCGCCACATCAAACAGCAGCACTCGGCAAGCTGAATCGAAAGTCATCTTGCGGTTATTTTTTCTTCCGACAGGCTTCTCCGGTTCCGGCAGTTCAAACCCCAGTGCTTCCAAAGCCTTTTCCTGCTGTGGGGCAATCTCCCCATATTGATTTTCACAGTCGAACACATGACGCTCGTGAATATGAGGGGTGCTTTCATCCAAGTGCAGCGCCCAATTCAGGATATGGACATGAGAGCCGAAACGCTCATTTACGATTTCCATAAATTCTGTGACAATCTCAATGAGCAGTTCCGGTGGAACATGATTATCAAGTGTTCCAATCTGATAGACCGTTTCCTCTGGACAGGTCTTTTTGCTTTTGAGCAAATCTCCGGTTTCCTTATTCCTTTCAGGGTGTCTGTTCTTCACATTTCTTTCATTCTGTCCTGTTACAAAATCACGATACCGCTGACGATAAAAAAGCTGTTCCACATCTTCAAAAGTGGCAGACAGCTCATTTTCCTTATCGGGATTTTTGAAATTGCGGAAGCCATTGTAACAGTCCCAATAGAGATTTTGTTTGGCTCGTTCTTCATCAATGTGTTCGCTGTTGGCAATGTCAAAACTGCGGTCATTGTGCTTCGGATTATAAACGCCATTCTTTCCAGCTCGTCCATTGTGCCTTGTTAATTTCACATGAGTTCCTCCTTTTCTTTTTGATTTCCCCGACAGGGGAGAAGGGCAGCGAAGCTGATTCCTTGCGGCTTTCTGCGTCAAGTAATACCCAGTACTAAGTGGCGAAACGCCACTTAACTGGGCAAGGCTGCCGCCCTTGACCTGCACAGGGGTATTGCATTCCCTGTACCCATGCACAAAGGGTTGCACCCTCTGTACTCCCGCCCGAACAAACTGACTTCGCCCCGTCCCAAGCTCCGTCAGTTCCTTCGGTTTTGCAAAACAGTCCACCGGACTATTTTGCAAAAAGAAAAACCGACGCATGATCGCTTTACGCTCAATACATCGGTTTCTTCATCTGACCTTAACGGTCATATTCAGTTGTGGCAGATTAGCCAATTTGAAAAATTATTCTGGCACATCTACTGAATAACTTAGATTGTTTCCTCTCTTGTCGCTCTTTAAATCATCATAATACCATAGATACATCGTTCTGTCATATACATTGATTTCAATAACACCATCTGGCTTTTGACCCTCTACTTCTAATGAGTAAATTTCTTTATCATGTGCATAGCCAAAAACGAATCTGGTATCCGGATAATTTGGATTTAAGTCTTGTTGAATATCACTTATTGTTAAAGATGAATGAATTAGTTCTGTAATATCAGATATAAGAATGCTATCCGCTTTAGTTGTAACCGGTGTAGCATTCATAAACGCATATTGTACAGTTGCTTCCTCCACCTGTTTTTTGCAGCGTGCAATCACAAAACCTTGAACGGGATCGTTATCACTTCCTGCTCGATAGAAAATAGTATCATACTGTTTGCCATTCCATATATGCAATATTTCATCAACATGATTAAGAAAATCTTCTGGAGCTGATAAATCTTCATGTTCTGCTTTTAAGGGGGAATTCAAAATAGCTTCTTCGACAGAACTATAATATATGAGTTCAGAATCCTTTTTATCGTAATCACTCAAATTGAATTCGACATATGCATTGTCTTTATTGTCATCTTCCGGAACATAAGTATAACGACCATTTTCAATATGGTCATCATAATCAACAAACAGTCCAATACATATCAGCGCTGCAAAAATCAAAAAAACTATTCCTATAACGATTAGCAATATTTTCAAAAATTTTTTCATACAAAAGTCCACCTTCTTGCTTCATTTCAGTAAATTATATCATACCGATATGAACAATTCAATTTACACTCTATCAAGTAGTTTTTTACTTACCTGTAACGCACATTTCCGCAAAATCCATAGTCCCCGATACTTTCCTCACGGGTGATATACAGTCGGAATTCTGTCAGCTCATGAAATAAGAAAAACCGACGCATGATCGCTTTACGCTCAATACATCGGTTTCTTCATCTGACCTTGACGGTCATATTCAGTTGTCTAACATCGTACTGTTATAAAATCTATGTCATTTACGATTCTTCTTATGCTGATTTGCCCAGTAAGATTTTACAGGGATTCTTCTTCTTTTTATGTCCTCCATAAATTCTTCTTTGTCAATATTACTATCAATGGTAAATAATTTTTCTCCATTTACATATACACGCATAGAACCTTTCTTTCTCTCGCAATAGGTAATATCTTCAAAACGAAAAGTTCTCTTTCTTCCAAAAGTTGAACGCCATGTGATTTCATCTCCGTTCACTTCCAGTTTCCACATTACCATATTGACTATTCCGCTTAATGCCTACAAAAAAATATTCCAAAAACAAATGACAAACATATCTTCTTTCCCTAAGACTCATAGCCGTACAACAACAAAAAATATTGTACCTACGATAAAACGACAAGGAATTTCTCTGTTTTTATTGTATAATGCGTTCTAATTATTCCCTTTTTCTGTTCTTCCTCTCGTTCTTTAGCTCTCTTTTGTTGAAGATTTACAAGATATTTCAAAAGAAGAAGTACAACTAAATAGGGGACCTATTTGTGTAATTATATTCAAACACATTCGTAAAAAATTATTCATTTTTTTGCCCTCCATAGTTCCAGCTATATAAAAATGATTGTTTGAAATCGAGTATTAAAAACCTCAATTTTTCATATCTCATTATACTTCATCAACTTAAAGAATGGAAGAAAAAATTTTGTGTACAGAGTTCCTGTTCAAACCTTGTAACGCACATTTCCGCAAAATTCATAGTCCCCGATACTTTCCCTCACAGGCGATAGGCAACGGTCAAAACATCAGGTCTGCACCTGACATTTTAACCGCATATCAGCCCTGATTATCACAGTATCCCTGCTGGCTGTTCAGCCCATGCTTTTTCGCATATTCACTGGCTTTCTGTCTGCGTTCCTCACTGTAAGGCGACAGGAAACGGATAGACAGACGGGACTTTGCCAGCTCATAAGAAACACCGCCTTGAACATTGGATTTTTCCAGTCGGCAAAGGTCAGGGTACTTCTTAGCAAAAGCAGCCAACCTCTTTTTCAATCCGGCGTTGTGGGTGTAGATATTTGCCTTGTCCTCGCCCTCATTAAAGAGAACGATTGTTTCTTTCTCAATCTTCGTCAGTCTCGTCATACAGCCCTCCCTATGGTTTTTCAACACACGCAGCTTGCAGTAAAAGCAGCGATACCACCTTTCAACACCCTCAGCACTCAGCTTGACGGAAAGCATATAAAACAGCTTCTTCGCCACTGGATCGGGTGCAAGGGCAGCTACCATACGCAAACGCTCGACAGTTGCTTTCAGGTTCGGACAGCCAAAGGCATAAAGGGCTTCCATTTCATTCCGGTTCATCTTCATTGTGTTTTCCTCCTTAAAGTTTGATAAATGAAAAGCGACAGACACTTCATAAGGAAATACCTGTCGCTTCGTTTACGATACAAATTTGTTGGTTTTGGACTTGATAAAATCAGCAGTAAATCATTTCCTGTCTGATGATTTCTTCGGCTCGGTTACGGATAGAGTTCATGGACTGTACCCACAACATCTGATTGTCTGCTTTCATGGTTTCGGTCACGCCCTCGGCTTGTTTCATCTGCTCAATGATAAGGCTGCACCTTTCCGTTGCCTGTTCGTCCAGGTCAGCAAGGTAAGTATGCAGTTCGCCGGATAAACAGAGGGCAGAGAACCTTGTAGAGCGGTACTGCTCCAAATATGTCCTGTGCAGTCTGCCCCACATACCGATAGGGCGGTGTTCCTCCGGTAGCTTCAAGTCCGGCACATAGTAATCGCCCACAAGAACATAGTCCAGACCGTTGCTTTTGTCATGGATTCGTGATTTCAATTCTGTCATGCTATTTTTTCTCCTTTCACTTTTTGCCGATTTGATTTGCTTGTGACGTTCTGTTCAACACACACATTGCTATCAGAATTTTTTTCTTCTGCTATACGCTCATACTCCGCTAATTCTTTTGATTTCTCACGAATCTTTTTCATATACTTACGATTGGATTCTCGTTTTCTGCGAAGTCGTTCCGCTTCTTTTTCAGCAGCAATCCTTTCTTCCTCTGTTGGTTCATGCTGCTCCACAGGTACTTGAAATTGCCCGACATAGTTAAGATATATCTCCACCTCTGTGGTGCGGTCTGCACCTTTTCCTTGTGGCTCGTGAACCAGAATTTTGTCGATAAATTCATTTATCATGGCAGGAGTAAGTTCTGTAATATTCTCATACTTTTTGACCAGCTTTAGAAAACGCTCCACATTATTTTGACCGCCTATAATCCGTTGCATATCAGCGGTGTCAGTCTCAATAATCTTGTTCAGCTCGTTCTGCTCATTTTCATAATCAGTAAGCATACTCTGAAAAAAGCCTGTCCGGCAATCTTCCAATCACATTATCTTCATAGATTTTCCTGATAAGCATATCCAGTTCGTGAACTCGCTTCTGATTTCTTTCAATGCGTTTTTTACAGTTTCAGAAACAGCAATATCTTTCATCGCCGATTCTTCTTGCAGAGAATAGACAAACTCCTGCTCATTCAAAGAAACATAATGGCAAGTCTCCTGTATGGTTTTCAGAATGATGCTTTTAAGTGCTTTTGTTGAAATATGGTGGCAAGTACAATGTCGGTCATACTTCTGATAAGCAAGATTATATGTGGAACATTCATAACAATCTGCCGGATTGGAATAACTTGTCCTTTTTTCGCCTTTGGCAGTATAGTATATTCTTTCTCGCCCTTTCCGCTGCCTGTGATTATACATCGGCGCACCACAATCAGCACAGTAAATCTTTCCGGTCAGAACATTAGGCTCGCCCATAGGATCTGCTTTTCTTACATTCTGTCTTAACTTTTGAGCAAGCAGCCATGTTTCTTCATCGACAATAGGCTCTTGTGTATCATCAAAAACCACCCAATCTTCCTTATCTGCCCTTTTCGTCTTTTTGTCCTTATAGGAATTTTTGAATGTCCTGAAGTTGACAGTCTTTCCGATATACTCTGGTCGGGCAATCAGAGTAGTAACCTGATTTCCTCGCCACATATACGGATTTTCTTTGTCATAGTTGCTTGCATGATTTCCAAGTCCCTTTTGCCAAGATAATAAGATGGTCTTTCAATTTTTTCTTCTGAAAGTTCTCTTGCTATCTGATAAGGTCCTTTTCCCTCAATAGTCATGCGATAAATTCTGCGGACTACTTCAGCAGCTTCTTCATCAATAATCCAATGGTCGGGGTTTTCGGGGTCTTTCAAATAGCCGTATGGTGGGATATTACTTGTATGAGCGTTGCCGGAAGAACCTCTGGATTTCAGTACAGCTTTAATTTTCTTACTTGTGTCCCTGACAAACCACTCATTCATGATATTCAGAAAAGGGGCAAACTCACTGGTTTCTTGACGGTCACTGTCAATACCATTATTGATTGCTATAAATCGAACTTCCTTTTCTCTAAACAGAATGTCAGTGAAAAAACCTACTTGCAAATGGTCTCTGCCGATTCTGGACATATCTTTGCAGATACAGGCAGTGATTTCTCCGTTTTTAACACCTTCAACAAGTCTGTTCCATGAAGGTCTGTCAAAGGTCGCTCCACTCCAACCATCATCGGTAAAATGAACAAGATTCGTAAAACCATGTTTCATAGCATAATCTTCAAGCATTTGCTTTTGATGAACGATACTATTACTCTCGCCAGCATTATCGTCATCACGAGACAGTCTTTCATACAAAGCAGTAATGCCACACACACTCGATGAGTGCGGGCAGCCTGTCCCGCAGATCATGCGTCAGGAATCGGCTGTCCGTTCTCGGATACGTCGCCAGTTTCTTTTCGTAAAGCGTCTGCGCGTAATCGAGCGTCTGCTGCGCCGTATAACCGTAAATTCTGTTCGCGTCCCGCTGCAACGCGGTCAGGTCGTAGAGCTTGGGCGGCTTCTCTTTCTTCTGCCTGCGTTCAATCTGCTTGACCGCCGCCTTTTTGCAATGGCAGGAGGCTCGAATCCGTTCCGCTTCCTCGCGCGTTTTTATCCTTCCGCTCTGCGCCGGAAAGCCGCAGCTGAGCTGCACCGTATAAAATCGCTCGACCTGAAACGCCGCAATCTCTTTTTCCCGCTGTACCACCATCGCCAGCGTCGGGGTCATGACGCGCCCGACATTGAGCTTGGTTCCGTAGAGCCGGGAATACAGCCGTGTTCCGTTGATGCCCACCAACCAGTCTGCCTGCGCACGGCACAGAGCCGCACGGTACAGCGCGTCGTAGGCAGTGCCCGGCTTGAGCGACCGAAACCCCTCGCGGATGGCACTTTCCTCAAGCGAAGAAATCCAGAGCCGCTTGACGGGCTTGGTGCAGCCTGTCTTTTCATACACCATTCTGAAAATCAGTTCTCCCTCGCGCCCCGCATCCGTCGCGCACACCACTTCGTCCACATCCGTTCGATTCAGCAGGTCTTTCAGCACGGCAAACTGCTTCTTTGTCCCGTCGCTAACCACGCTCTCCCATGCGCTCGGCAACCAATCGGCAGATCCTCCCGCCGCCACTTCGCATAGCGTGCATCATAGATTTCCGGCGGGGCAAGCTCGATCAGATGCCCGATGCACCAGCTTACAATGTCGTTCTCGCCCTGCAAATATCCGTTTTTCTTCTGGTCTGCGCCCAATACAGCGGCAATGCTCTGCGCCACGCTGGGCTTTTTCTGCAAGAATCACTCGCATCCGGTTATCCTCCATTTCAGAAAAAAAAAGCAGGCGGGCAGCTTCTCGCCGCCCGCCGCATGGTCTTATTCGTTCAAATCGTCATCCCCGGTTTCATCGTCCCGTCATCCCTCGTATTCGTCGTAGGACGGCTGAGGCTTGTTTTCTTTTTTTCTTGCGCTGTTTTAAATACCAGAACGCGCCGCCGCCCAAAATCGCCAGCATCAGCGTGCCGGCGACCACTGTGCCATTCTGTTTCGGTTCCGGTTTCATCCGTCTGCACAGGTTCCTTCGTCGGTCGGCGTGGGCGCGGCAGTCGGCGTTGGAGTCGGCTTCTCGTCCTCGCTGAGCAGCGCCAGCAAATCCCTGTCATCAACCAGATTGAGGAAGTAGGTTTCGTAAATATCCGCTTCTTCGTCAATCGGCTTGTCGTAGTCGATCACCAGATAATACGTCTGCCCGCTCTTGGTTTCCAGACTGATAAACTGCTTATTCGTGTGCGCAGAATACAGCACATCGAGCGTGTGCATATTGCCGCTGCCCGTAAATGCCTGACCGGGACCGGTCTGGATGTATTCCGGCATGGCGGTCGGCTGCGCCGTCGGTTCTGCGGTCGGCACAAAGGTCGGCATCAGCGTCGGTACAAGCGTGGGCATAACGATCGGGACGAACGTCGGCAGTGCAGTCGGCTGGCTCGTCGCCTGACTGCCGCCCAATATGCCGTTTCCAGAGCCGCTACTGGAATTGCCCGGTTTCTGTGTCGGCTTGGCTGCCGGTCTGGGCGTGGCGGTCGGTACGGTCGTGGGTTTGCTCGTCGCCTGCCCGTAATACGGGTTTTGAGCGTCACCGCTTCAGAAAAATTGCCCGCGCAGTCATAAGCGCGGACAACCAGCTTTTCATAGCTTTTCAGCATTTCCACTTCATTAAAGTGGATATCCAGCTTCCCGCCGTCCAGCGTGGTAAACAGCAGTCCGTTGACCTGAATTCCCGCCACGCCGGAAAGGTCATCTTTGGCTTCGATATGCAGCGGTTCGCCGCTGATGCCCGCCGTCACGGTCGGCGCGGTGCGGTCAAAGCACATGATCTTCGCCGTTCCGTCGTGGTAACCGTCCTGCCGGTCGATGACGCGCACAGTGAGCGTTCCGTTGTCGTATACGTCAAGGTCAAAACTCCCGCTTTCTGCCTGTTCGGTCACGTCCATCCAACCTGCGCCGCCTGTACTGACCTTCACCTGCTTGAAGCCCGTTCCGTTCTCGTCCGCGATGTCCACGCACGCCTGTGCTGAAGCTGTGTTGCGCCAGCCGGTCGGCGGCGTGATCTGCACGGTAAATTTCGCGTCCATCGCCGGTTCTGCGGTCGGTTCATGCGTTGGCTCAACTGTTGGCTGTTCGCCGGGTGCTTGCGTCGGTTCTATCGTCGGCTGCTGCGTCGGCTTCACTTCCGGCTCATCCGGCGTTGCTTCCTGAAAATAGACGGGGTCATCCAAAATCACGCTGCCTTCAAAAGCGTTCAGGTCGATGTCCGTTTCCTCTGCCAGCGTTGCGCCCGCCGGGAAACCCACGACAAACGCTCCCACAATCAGCAGCAGGATTGCCGCCAGTGCCAGCATACAGGCTTGTTTCTCAAGTTTCATCGTTCTTTTCCTCCTGATTTTCAAAAGCAGAAGCCCCGATCATGCGGCGCTCCTTCAAAAGGCTTCCAGTTCCTCCGGCGTGAGCGAATAGCTGCGCACGGCGGCGACGATCTGCGTGTTTTCCTCGTCCTGCACCATCTGCTCCAGCCTGTCCATATCCTTCTGCGCCTTTTCAAGACGCGCTTTCTTTTTATCCCGCAGCTGGCGGTATCGTTCCAGTTTCTTATTCATGCTGTTTATTCCTCATGGGTCGTATGGGATTCTTCCGAATCCGTAGAAATGCTGCTGCCAATAGCTTCTCGTCAGGTCGGCATAGGTGATGGGGTTGCCGCAGTGGATCATCATGTTGTCGCCCACATACAGCCCGACATGCGTGATGCCGCCGACATCCTCGCCCATCGTCCCTTCAAAAAAGATCAGGTCGCCGGGACGCGCTTCATCCGCCGTAATCTTCTGGCAGATGCCGTACAGCCCCGTCGCGCCGAGCCTGCCCGTGTTGTATACGCCGCTGTTTGTGAACACATAGGACACAAAGCCAGAGCAGTCAAAGGACGTATCCGGCGACGAGCCGCCCCAGACATACGGAAAGCCCAGATATTTTTCCGCTTCCTCGATGAGCTTTCCAAACTGCGGGGCAGCCTGTTTGTATTCCTCCGGCACGTCATATAAAAGCGGGTCTTTGAGCTGGGAAGCGTGCGGCTTTCCGGCAAACAGATCGGGCATGTTGCCCAGCGTAGACATGTACAGCGCGTAAAGCCCCATCTTCTCGTGGCTCATGGAATACACCGGCTGGTGCGACAGGTTCTTGTTTTCAAGCTTCACATCGCAGATTCGGTAGGTGTACGGCACTTCAACCTCGTAAGTGTAGCTTTCCCACCGCTGTGCGCCGGTTTTGGGGTCGGTCACGAGCTGCTGCCCGACGCGCTGTTCGGTGCGGTATCGGGTTTCGGTCGTGATTTTCTCGGTCAGCACATACTGGAGCTTGAAATAGCGCTCCATGACAGGATACGCGCTGTCAATCGTCCATTCCTCACCGCCCAGATACGCGGAGATGATTGCGCAGAGCGCATACGGGTCGTGCCAGATTTCCTGTGCCTTGACGTTGTATTCATCGCATCCGGGATGGCGGGCTTCATAGTGATCCAGCTCATCCTCAAGCTCCTTTTCCATCTCGCAGTACGCACGTTCCGCCGCCAGCACGTCCGCTTCCTCTGCCGGATATGTCCCTATGATGAAAGCGTGTGAAATTGCCTCGCCAAGGGGCATGAACGAGGACAGCCCGCCGGTCATAAACAGCAGCAGCGAACAGACGAGTGCCACCGGGAAAAGATGGACTTGCCGTTCGCCCAATTTGGGCAGGAAACGCCGAAGCACTTCCGGGATGTTCTCCACGGCTGCGTCTGCCGCTTTGCGTTCCCTTGCGCGGGCAAGAAATGCCTGCTTCATGTGCTGTTTCTGACGAGCCTTGGACAGCGGGTTGCTTGCCTGTTGCATCCTCCCGCATGTGTGCAACGTCTGTCTGTTCTCTGTTGCCGCTTTTCAGCTGGCATTTTCCATCCAGATGAAGGTGGAAAGCCGTCAAACGCCGCCGCAGTCTGTCCGGGCGGCTTGACCCGCCCATTATCCGGACGTATCTCCCGGATTTCCTTCCGATATGCCCGCACATTCCGGCGATAGCGCATCGTTCACAAAACATGCCCGTTCTCCGCTGCACGCTTTCCACCGTTTACCGCTTCAACCGACACGTTTTCATCCGCTTCCCGTTCTTCATGCGGCAAATCCGGCGTTTCAGAATCGGAATCCGATTTTCTCCGCCGTGGGCGCGGTTTGAGTTTGGGCTTTTTCAGGCTCTGTTATCGGCTGAGCCTGTGTCCACTGGGCGGCAAACTGCGAAACATTGGGTCGAACGTGCTTCATGCTTTGCGCCCCTGCTCTCAAAGAAAGTGCCGATATGCGGCTTCCGCCTGCTCGTCCGCATCGCCGGACACGACGCAGAGTGCCGTCATCAGCACGATCATGCACAACACGCCGCCGCCAATCAACCATCCCATCATCCATTTTCCCTCCCCTTCTTCGGCTTCCATCTCACCGGGCTTGGTCGTCATCATGCGGTAAAGCTGCGTATCCGTCGGAATACGGTTTTCAAACGGCAGAACGACATTTCCGCAGACCATCAGCCCGCAGCCCTGCTCCGCATTGGTCAGATATCGCATTTCTTCTCTGGATAAGCCGAGCTTTTTTCGCCCAAAATCTCGCGGTCAGCATTCGCCTGATTAAGCATCAGGAAAAAGTCCGTGTTGTCAAAGATATTCTGGATTTCCGGGCTGGTCAGCAGATCCTTGACGTTCTGCGTGATGCCGGTCGCCACGCAGCCCCATTTGCGGCAACGCTTCCAGATGCCGATGAAATATGCCGCCGTCTGCGGTTCTTTGAGCAGAATATGAAATTCGTCGATGTAGTAGCGCGTTGTCTGCCCCTTATCGCGGTTGGCGCTGATACGGTTCCAGACGAAGTTCTGCAAGATCAGCATCGCCAGCGGCTTGAGCTTGTTGCCCAGCTTCTTGATGTCAAAACACACCAACCGGTTATTGAGCTGCACGCTCGTATGGTGATTGAAATAATTGAGCGAGCCGGTGACATACAATTCCAGTGCCGTCACAATGCGGCGCACCTGCGGTTCAGGCTGCCGTTTCAGGCATTCATACAGATCGCCCAGCGTCGGCATGTTCTCCGGCTTCGGGTCTTTGATATACTTTTCGTAGATGATCGGCAGGCAGCGGTCGATCACGGAGTTCGCTTCTGCGGGATGTTGCGCTTTCCGTCCATGACGATTTCGCAGAAGGACAGAATCAGCTCCGACTTGAGCCGCAGCACGTCGTCCATATTTTCTTCCAGCTCAATATCCATAGGGTTGATGTAATCGTGGCTGTCCGCCGACAGCATGATGGTCTGACCGTTCAGCCTGCGTGTCAGCACGCGGTACTCGCCCTCCGGGTCGCACAGGATGATCTGGTCATCCGTGGTCAGATAGATGTAGATCATCTCCTGCTTTGCCGGAAACGGACTTGCCGCTGCCTGATGTGCCGAAGATCAACCCGTTCGGATTTCGGTTCACGGTTCGATCTGCCATAATGACGCAGCCGGAAACGCGGTTGACTCCGTAATAAACCGGCTTGCCGTCCAATCTGCAAAGTTCCTGCGTCGAGAACGGAATGAAGCCCGCAACGGCACTCGTCGGCATACAACGCTCGATTTTCAGCGGATTGATGCCCAGCGGCAGGCACGCCGTCAGTCCTTCTCCTGCTGGAAATCCAGCGGAATCAGCGCACAGCCCGCGTCTGCAAAATGCCGCGTGTCTGCGCCACCGCCTGATCGAGCTGACGCTTGCTGCCCGCCATGTTCATCACGACGATCGTCGCCATATACAGCTTTTCATTCGTTCCCAGCGTTTGCAGCAGGCGCTTGGTATCGTCGCCGTATGCGTCGATATCTCGCGGGATGATGTCGATATCGTATCCCGAACGAAACGCCTTCTGCTGTTCGCTGATTTTGGTCGCGTCCAGCACGACCTGCTTCTGTTTAATCAGCTTGATGGCGGTCATTTGATCCATCGGCTGAACGTGCAAGCTGAACACCGCGCTGGATGGCAGTCTGAGCAGTTCGCCCAGCAGCTTTTTGCTCAGGCTCGACGTTTGAATCTGGATGTACGACGCGGCACAATACGTTTCCCGATCTTAAACGAGCGGGAGGGCGCAGAAATCAAAGCTGCCGGGCGCGATGAAGTCCTGGTGGACAATCCGGTTTCCGGCAGCCACGACCACTCAAAGACAAACGGCGCATGGTCGTCCATGTGAAACATGGCGCGTGCAGCAGGGAAAGTCGCTTCTTTGCCGTCCATCAGCACGGACTCCCGCCGATCTTCTTGAAATTGCCCTGCATATCCAGTCCGATACGCGCGTCAGCCGCGACCGCGCACCTTCTTGACGCTTTCGGATTCGATGCCGAAGGTCATCAGCTTGATGCGCGTCTGTCCGTTGTTGCTGCGCATGTACTGCGTTTGCAGCAGCTGAACGTATTCCTGCGCAGAGCGCATCGATAGGCTTCTGTTGCGCTCCAGCACGGCAAGCGCACGCGCAAACGCTTCCGGGTCGTTCTCGCTGTTGATGCCGGTCATTTGCACATGCACAGCGCAGTCAAAGTAGCTGTAAAAGCTGCACCAGCCGCCGAAAATACCGAGCTGTTCCGCTTCATCCTCAAGGTCGTAGTTCATATCGTCAAAGAGCAGCGACATGGTGTAATAGTTTTCCGTCACGCGGCAAAGCCCGTCCTTGTACATGCTCAGATACGGAATCGTCTTTTTGCGCTGTTGGTGCCTGCCGTCCGCTTTCGCCTGACGGGTCAGCTCTTCGAGCTTCTTTTTCTGCGCCCGCGTCAGCTTAACGCCGGGCCTTTTTCGCCTGTTCTTCAAGCGCCTTCACCTCTTTTCTGAGCCGCATCTCCCGTTCGAGCGCGGCGTAGGTATTGTCGGTTTCATATGGTCTGCGCCGGGGTCTGAGCCACTTGGTTTCAACCATCTGGCGCAGCACGGTTTCAAGCGGCTGCCCGTTTTTTTCGTAAATACCGAACATGAAAAACGGCAGCATCACGCCCATCATCAGCATCGACGCGGCGGTTGAGCTGACGCTCTTTCTGAGCAGAAAAAACACCGGCAGACCGACCGCCGCGCCCAGCCCGAAGAACAGGCATTGGCGGCGGGTCAGACCAAAGAGAAACTTGGTCTTGATTTTCGATAAATCCTTGGGAACAAATACGCTGTCACGATCTTCCATTTTCAAATTGCTCCTTTTCTCAGTGTGCGCCCAGTATCGAGCGGCTTAAACTGCTGGTCTTAAACAGGCAGAAACACAACAGCACCGTATACCCGACCGCCGTCCAGATTGCCTTGACGACATCTGTTTCCACAGCGATCGACCGCACCAGCACCGCGTAAATCGCCACGCAGATAATCATCAGGACAGCCTGAAAGCCGAGCGCAAACAGCGATTTCAAATAGCCCCTGTCCCGATCTGTCCCCATTCGCGGTTGACCATCGTCGCCAGCGGCACAGGCGCAAGCGACGTAACCAGATAGATTTCGATCATGCGTCCATAGACGATGACAAAGATGCTGATGGTCAGCAGCCACGAGATGATCTGCATCAGGACGGACTGGATAAACAGCCCGAAAAGCGGACCGACCTCCATCTCCATCAGCCGCTGTTCCAGATTGACGATGATCTCCTCCAGATGGATGCTCGTATCCGCCACGACCACGCCTGCCGCACGATTGACCACGCTCTGCGTCGCTTCAAACACACCCATCACGATGGTCCATGTATTGGACACGATCATGACCGCGAACGTCGTTTTCATCAGCCACTTAAACACTTCGAACAAATCGAAGTCGCGCATGTTGTTCCGCTCGATCATCATGCTCAGCAGCTCGATGCACGCCACCGCCGTCAGGATGATGCCCGCAATCGGCGTGACGACGGTTTCCGAAAGATTTTTGACCATGCTGAACACGCCGCCGTTCCATTGCTGCGGAGTCATACCGACCACATCGGTAATCTGTGCCACCTTATCGTTGATTCCGTCAAACAGCCCGCTCAGATTGCCGATAATGCCGGCGACCAGCAGCTCCTTGAGCCATTCCGAAATCTTCATCCACAAGAAATTCAAAGAGATTTCTCCTTTCCAAAAGCTGACCGGCTCTCCGCCCTGCGGAAAGCCGGCAACTGTTGCTTTTAGCCGAGCATGGTCTTGAGCATCGGGACGAGCGTGGTGCCGATCAGCACGATCACGCCGCCGCCAAACGCCTGACGCATACCCTGCGCACGCGGACCGGGGTTATCGCTGGAAAGGGACTCGAAGATGTTGAGCATTCCCATCAGCACAGCGCCGCCGCCCATTGCGGTAACGCCCAGCTGCAAAAGGTCTACGCCGGATTTGAAAATTTCCATGATTCATTCCTCCATTTCTGTTTTTGGGGCATACGAAAAGCCGCCTTTATTGGGCGGCTTGCGGGGATTCATTCATCGGCATCGCTCACATTAACCTCAAACACATCGTATTGCTCATCGGGTTTGAGTTTCAGCCTGCGTTTGAGGAAGCGCTCGATGTCAAACGTGTTCTTGGAATCCGCGTCGGACAGGTATTTGTAATTCGGATGCTGCGTAATGTCGTATTTGTCCGACAGAAACGGTCTTACGCCGCGCAGCTGCAAAATGCATTTGCGCCCATCCATCACAGCCAGTTCGTCAACGGACATCAGCTCCTTTCCCAGCTTTTTGAAAGTTAGTCGAGCGCGAGGTTTCCGTCCTCGGCTCTCGCCTGTGTTCAACGTGTCGATGGTTTCTCTGCCGAGTGCTTCGGACAGCTCCTTGAGACTTCATCACGGAGCAGACGCTTGATTTTGTCCTCCATCGTCTCTTTGGCGGTCTCGCTGAAATGGACACGGACAATATAGGTGGTCTTGCCGATCTGCTTTCTGACAGTCGGGCAAGGGCTGTTGTCGGCGGTGCGGTTGGTTGCGGTATTGTTCATTCAAAATCCTCCTGTAAATGAAAATAGCCCGGTGACTTTTCATCATCGGGCGGTGTCGGTATGAGGGAAGAAGGCAAGGCGGCAACTTTAAGGTATCTATAAAATCTTTGCCGCCTTTGCCATGTTTGCCTTCTTCCTGTTGTCAGTTGCGGAGATAGCAGACCCATGTTGCGCCGTCTTTCTCGGTCATAAGCCTGTCCCCGATACGGCTCTTTGCCGTTCTCATGGTGCGTGAGGAAATGCCACGGTCATTGACCGCTTTCTCAAGCTCTGCGCTCGGCATTCGCTTTCCGTCTGCAAGAAGCTCAAGTATCAGCATTTCAGCCTGTGCCGTCTTGCTCTCGGTCTTGGTGGTGTCCGTCCCGGCAAGAAGCTCATCGGCGGTAATGTCGTATGCGCCTATCCATTCAAAGCCTTTCTCGTCTCCCAGAGAAAAGGCAAGGGACTGTCCGGGCGGCGCAAGGGAGCTTTTCTCATGGATAAGCACCCTCGTTGTGGGGCTGTCCTTCAGCTTGCCGATAAAGAGCAGACTGCGGACTGCCGCCGTAATGTCGATAGACCCTAATCCCCGGTAGGTGCTTTGCGTTCCTGCGGCTTTGTTGAGGTGTCCTATCAGCACGATAGCGCACCCGGTAGCCTGTGCAATGTCCCCCAGACTGCGGAATATCGGGCGTACCTCGTTTGCCCTGTTCATGTCCACATCTGCGCCCAGAAACGCTTGCACCGGGTCAATGATAACCAGCCTTGCGTTGTTCTCTCGGATTGCCCTTGCTATGCGTTCATCGGCAAGGGTCAGCGGCGTGTCCCTGTCATCAATGACAAGCACTCGCTCAAGGTCTGCTTCGGCTTCCATCAGTCGGGGCTTGACCGTATCGCCCAGACCGTCCTCGGCGGTCTGGTAGATGATATTGAACGGCTCAAGGGTCTGCATATTGGGCAGGGGTTTTCGGTTGGTGCAAGCCGCCGCAAGGCGCATGGCAAAGTAGGTCTTGCCCTCGCCGGGGTTGCCTTGAATGATAGTCAGCTTTCCGAATGGGATATACGGAAACCATAGCCAATCCACGCTCGTCAGCTCCACATCAGCCATACGGAGCATAGGGACGGGCTGGGCTGTTGGCAGCTCTCGCAGCGTGATTGTCTCGGCTATAAATCTACGGTCTGGAATGTCCTTTTTCTGCAAGAGAACATCGTTCCAGTCCTTCCTTGCCGGGACAAGGCGAATGACCGTTATCGGCTCTGGAATGGTCTGCACAAGCCTTGTAGCGGCTTCTGCTCCTGCGGTGTCGCTGTCAAGGCAGAGGAACACTTTCTTGGTGTCCTGTCGTTCAGAAAGGAAACGCTCAAGGGCTTTGCCAGAAACGCCGCCCAGGGCAAGGTAGCTTCTTGTCTGCCAGTCCTGCGGATAAAGGCAGATAAAGGATAAAAGGTCTATGGGTGCTTCAAAGACAAAGAGCTGACTGCCGTTGCCCTCATAGCGGAACGGATAGGATTTGTCAGACCCGGCAATGTCCTGTCTGAAAGTGTCCTGTGTCCCTCGCACATGGGCGTATCTCGGTGTGCCGTTTCTGTCTCTGCCGACAAACACAACATTGTGCCGCTTTGCGTCCTCGTAAATATCCCCGGAAAGAAGAAAAGCCTCAACAAGCGTTTTGTTGAGACCTCGGCTTTCGCAAAGATATTGAATTGCTCTGTCGGCTGTTCGGTTGTGTAGCGGCAAGTGAAACTCTGTGGGCGGTGCTGTGGTGGCTTCGTTCTGTCCTTCGCCGCATTCGCCTGTCAGCAGTTGTACGGCTTCGGGAAAAGACTTGCCGTAAAACTCCATGACAAAATCAAGGGGATAGCCGCCCTTGCTCTGGCTGTGGCGAAACCACTTGTTTCCTCTGACGGTCAAGCTATCGTGTTCTTTCCAGCGATATTCCCGTCCGCTTTTGATAAGTGTCTCTCCCTGTGAACGGAGAAAATCTTCCAGACTGACGGCGTTTGCCCTGTCAATCTGCTCTTGGGTGTAGTGCATGGTGTCCTCCTTTATTCGTCTGTGCCGGGAGACGGCAGATAGCCCAGCTCCTGCAACATTTCAATCTGCTGGTCGGTAAGGGTAGCTTCAAAGGCAAGGCACTTTCGGGCGTGTTCGTCCAGCTCGATCAGGTCGGAAAGCGGTCTGCCGTCCTTTAAGGGGTCTCCGCTTAACAGGCGTTTCGCCGTCCTGCGGATGGGGTTTTGTTCGCTTCTCCAATCGTGATAATTCATCGTGACATATCCTCCTTTTTGTGTCGTGTTTTGGGTCGATTTTGGAGCTTTTCTTGCTCTGTACGCTCGTTAAATCGGGCGGCAGTATCTACGCATGACTTGACCTTCCAAAGACGGTGTAAATCGTCTCTGACGGTCTTAAACTCGCCGTAGGTGGTGCTGTGTTCCTGTTCCAGACGGTCATACTCTGCGGACAGCTTTTTCATATCCACCTTGCCGTCCGGGAACTCCTCGGTCAGCTTGCGCCTTGCGGTGTAAAACTGTTTCAGCTCGGCTTCATGCTCTGCCTTGTATTTCGCTCTGGGCTTCTCAAATTTGATTTTCTGCAAGCCGTCAAAGACCGGCTTCAAGCGGTGGAAGGTGTCCTGGTAGTCTTGGAGCTGGCGTATGGCTTTCATTCGTGCGGTCTGGGTGTCCAGCGTTCCCTTTAGGCTGTTGACGGTTGCGCTGTGGCTCTCCACACGGCTTTCCAGATCCGCAAGGGTGTAAATGCCGTTCTCACGGAGATAATTGAAAGTCTCGTTCATCTCCTTGAGGTTGCTGATTTTCCCTTTCTGTGAATAAGCCCCGGCTTTGCGCTGGGTGTAATAGGCGTTCAGCAGAGAAACAAGGTCGTGAGCCTGCGGCTTGGCAAGTTCGGCTTTCATCTCCGCTATCCAGCCGACAAGGGCATTGATTTTGTTTCTGACCTCACGGATAAGGGCGTTGGTGGCTTTTATCCAGCGGTTGAACTCGCCCTTTTCGGTGCGTATGCCTTTCTTCTCCATTGCCCGGACGGTTGCGCCCTCGTGAATGGTGGGAAGTAAATCCACGCCCTGACGCTCATAGCTTCGGTGGTCGATACGGACATCAAGCCCTTTCTCGGCAAACTTGGCGTTGCATAGTTCAGCCCATGTCTGACGCCAATATTCCAGCGTTTCGGGTCTGCCCCAGTCGGTGGTGGGGACTGCGTTGAAAACAAAGTTTCCGTCTGCGTCCCTTATGCGGTTTCCGTCCTCGTCCAGCTCGTACACTCGGCGTTGCTTTAGTCCCCATTTGCCGTCCTGCTCGATGGGTCGGATAGGACAGAGGAAATGAAAATGGGGGTTGGGTGTGCCGCCGTCCTCATGCTCCTTTTCGTGAAAGGAAACATCAACGGTCATGCCACGGCTCACAAAATGCTCCAACAAAAATTTCCTTGCCAAAGCGATATTTTCCTCAAGGGAAAACTCATTCTGCAAGGAAATCTCAAAGCTGTATGCAAGCTGGGCGTTCTTGCCACGCTCGGCTTTCTCTACGGCGTTCCATAGGGTCTGGCGGTCTGCGTATTCCTGCGGCGCATGGGGCGGCAGGAGAATTTCGGAGCAGATCACGCCGCCCTTTCGGGTGTAGTCGCTGTACTCGCCATAATACTCGCTGTACAGCTTTTCGCCGGAACGGTAGGCGGCAGAAGCAATCGCTGACTGACCCTCACTGCGTTTCGTTTGGTCTACTGTGAAGTGGAATAGTGCCATCGGCTTTCATCTCCTTTTCCCGGTTGATTTTGCTGATATGGGTAATCGCCATGTGGTGGACGGCTCTCTGAACTTCGGGCAGAGAAAAGATGTGTTCCATCAGCTCGATAATCTCTGTCCGGGTAAGCTCCTTGACCTCCGGGGCAACGCTCTCAATCGTACCGCCCAGATTGCAAAGGCGGTGGGTACGCTTCTTGCGTTCGCCCTTTTCCAGATGCTTAATCCTGTTCTCAAGACGCTGTACCTTGTGCTTCTCCTGTGCAAGCTGCGTCTCGGCTTGACGGATTTCCTCATTCAGCTTTTCAAGATTTTTTGACATTTCGTGTGACCTCCTTTTTTGAAAATGGGTAAAAAAAGACCGTCAACTTTTCGCACATTGCGACCAGTCAACGGTCTGATTTTCGGTATTCAGTTGTTGTAACATCGGGTTACTTAATTCGTTTTCGTAATATCCTGCGATAGCTCAAGTCTCTCTTTGGAGCGTTCTGCACGACTTCTAACATACCATTATCAATCATCGCATCAATGCGGTTAGAAACCCATACATCTCCAATTCCAAGTTGATATTTCCCTAAAACATTACCTATGACCTCAGCCATTTTGAATTGCTCTGGTTGTGCGGCAATCTCACGAAGAATGAAGCTATCGTATATATCTTCTGGAACACTTTGCAACTGACCATTTAACATCACACGCAAAGGGGCATTTTCTCTTTGGAGCTGACTCCACTTCATGGCACAGGCTGAAATAAATGCCGGACGAGCTTTCTCTTGCAAGGGTATGTATTTTCCCCATTCACCGGGAGCGACATCGCCCCAAGCGTTTCTCGAAATAACTGTATTTTCTTTTCCGTATTCCCAGACAGGCAGTTTGACCAAATAAACTACTGTCTGGCTATTTAGCGGACGGAGCTGTCCCATAAGCCAATACAGACCGCATAGTTCATCTGGATTGTGGCTGTACCAAATGCGAATTTCTTCACCAGCCACATATCGTTCCATAACAGAGGACAATGCGACTTTTGTTTTTTTCATTTTTTCTTCGATCTGATAATCCAAATCATCTACGCAACAAACAGAAAGCATTTTCTTGAGAATATCTCTGCGCTGTTCTCCAATACCGTTATCAGATATATCTCCAATGCTGAGACCAATATCGAAACAATAAACATCGTCACGCTTGCCACCTAAAGGAATAGCATTTTCCCAAGCGAGACGGTCATTCTCTTCTGCACGAAGTTGTGCTTCATGTATTTCTTCTACTGTGGGTTCTGTCTCATCTGCGTGGTGTAAGAATACAGAAACCGCACCACCATGATACTTTCCTTTTCCGTAGTTTTGAGCCACTACTAAACTGCCACAAGCACTGTCGCTAAATACAATTTCAATCATTTCGCAAATACCTCCGATTAGCTCTTTCAAACTTGCTGGCGGCGAACGGTTTGTCAAAACCGTTTGCGGACGGCAAGTCCACAGGGGATAGCCGCTTTAGCGGCGCAAGGGGGTGTAGCCACCTTGACGGAACGAAGTGACGCAACATTCGAGGTCATGCAGTTTTCTTCTGCTGACGAGAATGAAGCTCCGCAGGACGCACGATACTCCCGACAGGAGAGTATAGAAGTGCGCCCTTTAGTTCCTAAAGGGATTTTTTGTGTTCTCCCTTACTCTTTCTCAAAAGAAATGTAAATGCCGAAATTATCCGGTATGTAGCTGATACTCAAGCCTTTTTCTCCGTTGGATAAAAGCGTACCGATAGAAACATAGTCCTGTCCCTTGATTTCTTCTGACACTTCTTCAATGACGGAGAAGCCCTCTTGTTTCAAAAGCTCCATGTACTCATTATAATCTGTTTCACTAATATCTACAATATTGATAGAGCAATATCCGTGTTCAGTATCGAGCATTGCCCAACTGACTGTACCCGGAGGGATAGGCAAACCCTCTGTGTATTCGTTTACAGGCCATACACCTTCTTCAAGCATTGTAACACTATCCGATTGTGTGTTGCCCAAATTGTCTGTTGCTGGCGGTGTCTCTTGATTGGAACAAGCCGTCAAAGCCAGCATTAGCATAATAGCAATTACTGAAATAAATTTTTTCATCGTTACCTCCTGTTTTTGCGAATAGTCTTGACGATCTGAATTACTGCGATTACAGCCGCAACAATTCCGATAAGGAAAACTATCTGCGTTAAATCAAAGCTCAATGCACCCTCAATTTGAATATTCGTCTGTGCGTCTGCTTGTCCGATTGCTCCATCCGGTACTTTCCCAACTTTAGCAGTAGCGCAAATCACAAACGCTGTAATAGCAGTAACAAGGGCAACAATACTCGAAATAATCCCTTTCCGTTTCTGCGGTGCAGTGCTATCAATCCCTAATTGTTCTGCGGTATTTTCTGCAAACTCCTTTGGAGTGCCTAAACGCTCAATTACCTGTTGTTCTGTTTCGCCATGCTCTAAAGCAGAAGCAAAAACCTCGTTCAAATCACGCACAACTTCTTTTTTCTCTTTGCGTGGTAAACAAAGCTCTTTTTCCACTTGCTTAATGTATTGCTCTTTCATTATGACACCTCCGCTTGCTGATAAGTAGCGATAAAACCATTTACACAACTTTCGTAGTTCGCCCAAAACTCAATAAGTTCCTCTAATACTTCTTTGCCCTTGTGGGTAAGAGAATAGTATTTTTTTGAGCCGCCGTTTGCGGCAGCCGGAGCCAATCGACATTGGATTAACTCGGCTTCCTGTAAACGATACAAAATAGGATAAATTGTTCCTTCTTTTGCATAGCCCAGAACGGATGCGCTGTTGTTCAGCTCTGTAATGATTTCATAGCCGTATGTTTCTTTTCGTCCAATCAAGCATAGGAGGATCATTTCCAGAGAGCCTTTTTTTTGAATTGCTGTACATATCGGTTGTCCATACTCTCCACCTCGCTTTAGTTTTACTATTTAGGAACGCTAAATAGTAAAACTTATTATACACGCATTTGAAGATATAGTCAATGGGTTTAGAGAAAAAGTTACAAACAGTTCATGAAATGCAGAACGCCCAGAACAATGTCCGGGCGTTCCCATGCTCAATCATAAATCAGTTCCAGCTTCACGATTTCCTCTGCCTGTGCCTTGCACATATTCATCTTGCCGACCCAGAGCATTTGATTTTCCGCTTTCAATTCCTCGGTAATGCCGTACCGCTTCACAAGCTCCGGCAGGATCGTGTCAATGCGGTGTCGGGCGGCTTCTTCAATCTCAAGGCAATGCTCGAAGAGCTTTTCGGATAGCACCAGCTCATTGAACAGGATAGGACGGAACTCCTGCAAGTAGGCTTTGCGAAGTCTGCCATAGTGTCCAAGTGCCTTTCTCGGTTGGCGAATGGTAATGTCGGGAATGAGATAATCCCCTTGCTGTGTGTATGTCAGTTTCATGCGGTCTGCGCTCCTTTCTGCGGCTCTCTCTGCGGTAAACTGCTGACAGGAATAAACACGCCCTTTGCAATATCCTCGGCACGAATGGCGGCTTTCTTTGCGTCGATTTCTGCCTTTTTCTTCTCTCTGATTTTGTCCTCGTATCGCTTCTGCGCTCCGCTGGCTTTGCGCTTGAGATAGTTCTGATGAAGCCTGTCCTTGCGTTCCTCACGCTTGCGGATTTCCTCAAGCTGTTCGGGGGGTAAGCTCCACCTCGCCAAACGCCGGGGGAACGAAACGCCCAACGAAATTGAAGTAAATCTCGACCTCTTGTGTGGTCTGAATACTGCCCTTGCGGTCACGCTCATGCACAAGGATTTTCTCAATAAACTCATTGAGCATGGCAATCGTCAGAGTGTCAAAGTTCTCGTACTTGTCAATCAGAGCGATAAAGCGGTCAGCGTTCTTTTCCTGCTTCTCATAACTGCTGACTGCCTTTTCCAGAGCAGAGATTTCAGCGGTCAGCTCCGCTTGCTCCTTTGCGTATTGAGCGTCCAAAGAGTGATAGCGGCTGTCTGAAAGTTTTCCCAGAATGTTGTCCTCATAGATTTTACAGAGCAGGACTTCCAGCTCGGACACTCTCTGCTTTGCGGCGGCAAGGCGTGTGCGCTGTTTCTTGACCTCTGCCGTCTGCTGGCTGGACTGCGCTTCTTGTACTACTCGGACAAACTCTGCTCGGTCATGCTTCGCATACTCGGCAATGGCTTTGAGCAGTTCGGAGACAAGGGACAGTACCACATCTTCATTGATACGGTGCTGTGTGGTGCAGAGCTTTCCAACCGGGACTTTGCTGTACTGTGAGCAGGTGTACTGTGAAATGCGCTTGCCGTTGTTGGTGCGGTGGAAATACATCTTGCCGCCGCAACCGGCACAATAGAGCAAGCCTGTCAGCGGTGCGACTTCGCCCCAGCCGTCCGGGTAGCGTTTGACCTTGCTGCGGATTTTCTGCACAAGGTCAAAGGTCTCTTGGTCGATGATCGGCTCGTGGGTGTTCTCAAAAATCGTCCACTCGTCCTCCGGGACATAATGGCTTTTCTTGTCCTTGAAATGCTTTCGGGTCTTGAAGTTGATGGTGTGTCCCAGATACTCACGCTTCTCCAGAATGTTGCAGATGGTGGAAGAACCCCAGCCGTACACATCTTTGAAAGTCTTGTTCTTGTTCACGCCCTCGCCATGCTGTGCAAGGTAAGCGGACGGAATGAGTATCTTTTCCTCTTTCAGCTTATTTGCAATCTGATAGGGACCCATGCCCTCGACTGTCATAGCAAAGATACGCTTCACGACCTCGGCGGCTTCGGGGTCAACCAGCCATTGGTCACGCTTCTTGTTCCAGAGGTAGCCGTAAATAACCAAGCCTGTGAGGTGCTTGCCTGTCTTGCCTTTGGATTGGAAAGTGGAACGGATTTTACGGCTGGTGTCTCGTGCGTAATACTCGTTCATGATGTTGCGGAACGGAGTAAAATCATCGTCCCCTCGTGCGCTGTCCACGCCGTCATTGATGGCGATAAGGCGTACTCCACGCTGGCGTAGGATTTCCATTATCTGACCGACTTTCAGATAGTCACGCCCCAGACGGCTCATGTCCTTTATGCAGAGGTAGTCCACATTCCCGGCTTCAACCTCTTTCATCATTGCCAAAAAACCGGGGCGGTCAAAACAGGTGCCGGAAATGCCATCGTCCGTAAAGTGGACGGTATTGGTAAAGCCCTGTTGTGCGGCGAAGTCCTCCAACAATTTTTTCTGATTGGATATGGAATTGCTCTCGCCTTGTAAATCATCGTCACGGCTCAAACGCTCGTATCACCAGATTTTTGTTTCGCGCCGTCCGCGGGTCTTTCAAACAGTTTACCAGTTTCGGTCCTGTTCATCGTCAGCCACTCGGTCTGCGTCAGGATGATGTTTGTTGGCAAATGCAGCATCCTGGATCGACGATAGGGCTCGATATCCGAACGCCGTTCCCCAGCGCGCCGAACCGTACTCGACATTGTGCCGAAACATTCTTTGTTTCGCGCCGTTTTTGCTCTTCATCATAGACCGGCCGCATGGCAAAACGCCGCCGCTATCGCCATGCCCGCCAGCACATCCTGCGGATGAAAGCTCGGCAGCGGCGACGCGAGCGCCTGCATGAAGCCGTCGCCCCAATGCAGAAACTTCTCGGCGAACGCCGTTCCCGCCGCCAGCCGCCACGCCTGACCGATTTTCGTTCCGTACAGCGCAATGCAGACATACGGCACCGTGCGCAGCACAATCTTTTTGATGTTCATCGGCTCTGCTCCCGCTGCTTTTTATGCGTGATGATCTGCTCAATCGGCGCGCGCAGTTTCTCCCGCAGTTTGTCGTGTTCTTTGCCGCGCATTTTCTGACCGATGTATTCGGACAGCGCCGCATTCAGCGCGTCCGCATCCCGCGCCTTGAAGAAAATCAGGCACTTGGGCGAATCGCCTTTCACCTTCTTCACCGCATAATCCACGCCGTATTTGCGCGCCACGCGCTCAAAGGCTTTGATATCCTCGCCGCTCAGTTCGACGTTGCTCACACCCTGATTCTGCCCGACCAGCTTTTTGACCGACTGCCTGCCCACATAGCGCACACCCGTCTGCGCATCGTGCTTCTTCTCTTTCTTGTGTGCCACATACTTGGCGATTGCCGTGCGAAACAGGCGTGCGGTCATCTTCGCCGCGTTGACCGTCAGGGTCAGGCTTTTTCTGCTCGACCTCCTCCTGCAAGGTTCATCCCCTCCTTACTGATCCCGCCTGCGGATGATTTCGGCAAACATCAACACCGCGCCAAGCGCCATCGAAATCAACCCATAAAGCATCATCGGCGTAACGGGAACATCCACGCCCGTCTGAATCTCGTCCTTGGGACGCTCCTCCTCCGGGAAATTGACGAGCCTGAACAGCTCATCCGCCACGATGTAGTTTTCGTCGATCACCACGCGGATGGTTTCCTCCGTCAGGCGATAGCCCGCCTGCGTTTCGATTTCGCGGATGATGTACACGCCGGGCTTGAGGTCGTCCGCACGGACAATGCCATCCTCGCCGGACGCCAGTTCGCGCAGCACATTCCCATCCTCATCTTCCAGCGCAAACTTCACACCCTCCATCGGGCATCCGTCCTCATCCACCTTGACGAACTCGTAATGGTTCGGAATATCCGTAAACAGCAGCGTGTTCGGTGCTTTCCAGTCCTTATCCACATGAATCAACACGTCCTCCACGCGGTTAAAGCCCTCCGGCGCAACGGTTTCGCGGATAATCCAGTCGCCGTAACCAAGACCCGTCAGATAGAACTCGCCCTTTTCGTCGCTTGCCGCCACATCCACGATTTCACCCGTATCGGCGTTGATCAGGCTGAACGCCGCGCCCGGCAGCGCCTGCCCCGCCGTATCGACCTTCAAGCCGCGAATCCTCTGCCGCTCGTTGGTGACGGTCGCAATCGGCTCTTTCGGGTTGACGAACGTGCCGTCCACCGTGATCCAGATTTCCGTATCCGTCTTGAGATAGCCGGGAGCGCCTGCGTTTCAACGAGCGTATACGTTCGAACGGCACTTTTTCAAACGTCGCCATGCCCTTTGCGTTAGTTTTGGCGGTCATCATCAGCATCCCGTCCGCCTTTTTCAGCCCGAACATCACGCCCGAAAGCGGCTTGCCGCTTTCATCCACCTTGCGCAGCGAAAGCGCGTGTAGTCGTCGCGAATCGTCGTGTCGCCCGTGACGTTTCCATCCGCATCGACGGTAAACCGCATCTCCGCTTCATTCAGCGCATAGCCGTCCGGGGCATATACCTCTTTGAACGTGTACGTTCCCGGCGTGACGGGAATCTGCGGGATCTGTCCGTTTGCGTCGGTCGTTTCGCGATAAATAACCTTTCCCTGTTCGTCTTTGACCTCGATGGTCGCGCCCGACAGCGTCTTTTGCCCGGTGATGTCCGTCTTGGTCAGCGTCATGCGGGTATAAATCAGCTCGTCATGCACGGGTTCGGGCAAGCTCACGCGAATTACGCCGCCGCTCTGCGCTTTCGGTTCAAGTGTCACGGCAAACTTCGCCGGGTTGAGCTTCCAGCCGTCCGGCGCGGACAGCTCTTTGACGTAATACGCGCCATGCGGGAAGTTTCCGACAAACGCCAGCTTACCCGCCGCGTCCGTCGCGCCCGTCGCCACAAGCGTATCCGCCGTCAGCGTCACGTCGCCGACGCGCAGTTCTTCATCGGCAAACAAGCCGAATACAAAGCCCTCGCCGGGGATATTCACAATCTCCTGCCGCACTTCATCGCCATCCATGATGATTTCCAGATCCTCCTTTTTCCTTCTCCAGTGTGATTTCCGCGGACAGGTAGTCGTTGCCCAGCGTCACGTTCGTTTCGACCACCGCCGTGTGGTCATCCGCATAGCGCAGCTCGACCTCATGCGGCGCACCGTCCAGCAGATATCCTTCCGGTGCACTCACCTCGACCAGCTCATACCGCCCCAGCGGAAGCTCCTTCGACGCATCCTTTCCCGTTTCCGTCGTCGTGATCGTGTCCGCCACGTCGCCCGCATGAAACCAGACCGTCCCGTCTTTTCCGACGATATCCACCGCCGCGCGCAGCTCAAAGACTGCGCCCGCAAGATATCCTTCCTCATATACGGGCTGATGCACGATGTTACCGAAAGCGTCCGTCTGCTCCGCCAGACGCACAAGCCGCAAGCCCTTCTTCTCGACCATCACCCTGCCCACGACGGGTTCATTCGGGATTTTGATGTCCAGCGTATACGCTTCGCCGGGCGCGTCGCCCGTTTCGCCCACGCACACACCGAGCCGTTCCGTGCAAATCAGGTAGCCCTGCGGCGCATGTACTTCTTCAATGAAATACATGCCGCGCGTCACCGTTTCCGGCAGCGTCACCTCGCCGTTGTCATCAGTGTAGAAGGTGTCGATTTCCCTGCGCGTCGGATAGCTCACCGTCTGCGTCACCACATTGCCGTCGCTGTCCAGCAGCTTAACCGCCGTGTTCGCCAGCCTGACAGTTTTGCCCGTTTTCGCATCCGTCTTGATGAGCTTGAGCCGGTATCGAATCGCCTGATTGTTGATCGTCAAAATCGGCGGGTTGGCAATGTCCTCGTCGCCGCGAATGAAGATTTCCACGGGGCTTTTGAGTGCATGTCCCTGCTTTGCCCTTCACCTGCTTCAGGACGTACAAGCCATACGGAAGCAGCTTGGTTTGGCATAGCCGTACCTGTTGGTCACGAGATAATCCCGTTCAAATTCACGCGCATTGCCGTAGCTTCCGGCTTTTTGAGGTACAGCTCAAACTCCGCGCCCTCCTCCGGCGTTTCAATCAAGCCCGCATCGTCGTGAATTTCGTTGTCGCCGAGGAATTTCACGATGGCGTACATCCCCTGCCTGATGATGTTGAGCTTCAATCCCTCATACGTCACGACCGCCGTTTCGGACTGGCTCTCCGCGCTCCGCGCATCCACGAAAAAGTGCGCGTCGCTGGGTTCATATCCGACAGGCGGGGATACTTCGATGATCTCATACAGCCCCGGCCACAACTCGCCCGTTGCGGCGCTCGCATCGTCGCCCGCCGTCGTCAGCGCATCCACAACCGTATCGCCCTTTTGGAACAGCACGTTGCCCTGCCTGTCCCTGATTTCCGCACCTGCCAGCACACGGAAAACCGCGCCCGTCAGCTCGCCGTCTCCGCGCGTACTCGGCGCGTCGATACTTGCAGGCTGGGGCAGCTCGTCGCGGCGCTTGCTGGTCAGCCTGTCCGTTTTGACCAGCCGAATCCAGCCCTTTGTCGGCTCGTTTTTCCGCTTCGACGGCATAGGTTTTTCCGTCCTCCGTGCAGTCGATTTCGGTTACAAAACCGCCATCGACATAGTGTTCGGGAACGCCTGTTTCGGCAATCCGATATCTGCCCCATTGCAGCCATCCTGTTTCCGCCGTTCCGTCCGCGCCCGTCGTCAGCGTCGCAACCGCCTCGCCGACCGCACCGCCGCCCTCTGCGGCAGACAGGCGCGTAACCGTAAAGACCGCGCCCGCCAGCGCTTCCTTCGTCAGCGCATCCCGCTTCACGATTCGGATTTTGCCGTTCACCCGGTCGTTTTCAAAACGAATATCGCTCGTCGCGCCCGCCGCCACCGTCACCGCCTGTGACGGATTGACGGCAATCTTGTACCCCGTCGGCGCGCCGACTTCCCGCACGGTATAGCCGCCAGCCGGAAGGTTGTCAAAGCGTGCCGTGCCGTCTGCGCCCGTGGTCTGTGTTGCAAGCACCGTCCCTGCGCCGTTCATCAGCTCAAACGTCGCGCCCGAAAGCATTGCGCCGTTGTCCGCACTGATTTTGCTCACGCGGACAGCCCCATACGGCTGTTCAAACTCGATGCGCACTTCCTTTAACTTGGCAGGCAGACCGTACTGCGGAATGATGACCTTCTGGATATCCGCATCGGGGATACCAATCAAAAAAGCCGCTTCCTCGTCTTGCGAAGAAACGGACTGCGCTGTTATGGAAAACGTACTCTGCGATGAAGTTACGGAGATCGTGTCGCCGCTGTGCAGATAGTAATACTCGCCATCCGCTCCGGCGCTGTTGCCCGTCAGTCCGCCAACGCTGCGGCTGATGCGAATCAAATCCGCGTCCGTCGTCAAGGTCACCGTGCCGACGTAGATGCCGTTCTGCATACGCACCGATTTGTTGCTGATGCCGATATCACCCGTGATGCTGGCTCGCTGAATTGCGCAGGAAGCCAGCCAGCGCGCGTATTCCAGATAATCTGCGGGCGCTTGCCCGGATGCGCGGTAGAACTCATCCATCCGCCAGTAATCGCGCACATACCAGTCGCCCTCAAGCTGTTTGACCACTTCGCGGATGGCAAACTGCCCGGCAACGCGCGACCACACGTCGCTGTCCCCATAGCCGGTATCCACGATCATGTACGGATAGGTATGCCGCAGCACCCAGCCGATGGCGTGCATGGTGCGGCTGCTGTAAATATCGCCGGAATAGCCCGGCTTCGCCGCATACCCGTCCAAATCGACAACTTCAAACGGACCGCTGGCGTTGTTCTTCGTGCCGGGGCTGTTCATGGTGTGTTCCAGACAGTAGACCGTCTGCCCCTCCAGATAATGCGGCGTGGCGTAAATCGTGCCGTAACCGTCGAGCTTGGCAATCTGCTTGTATTCGCTGTCGTGTCCGGAACTGCCGTAAAGGTTCTGCTGACCGGGACAAAACGTCCGCACGCCCGCGTTGTGATCCCGCAGGTTGAAATCCGAAGCCGCATAGAGCGCAATCGGCGGATATGGGAAGGCGTAATCCGTCACGTCATAATCCGCCGCGTCAGACGGCTGAATTTCCTCTGCCAGCACCCAGACTGTCGCCGTGTCCGTCCACGCCATCTCACCGTTCGGTTCTTCCGCGCCATACAGATATCGAACCAGCAGCCACGTTCGCCCCTGCGCATCCTGCTGCGCCTGTTCCACATACACGTTGGCTTCCTTCACGAAATTGCCATCATACCATTCGCCGTCATCATCGTCGCCCGCCGTCTCGTCGGTCTCCAGATAGACGCGCGTATTCGGCGTGACCCGAACGAAATCGCCTGCCTGCACATCCTGCGGTTCTTCTTCCTCCAAAACAAGCGGCTCCTCCTCCGGGATGAAATCCGGCAAATCCGGCGTTGTTTCTTCCTCTATCAGGCTTTCTTCCTGCTCCGAAAGCTCGTCGGCAGATTCGTCGTCTGCCGCGTCGTCCACCACATTCTCCTCCGATTCGGGGATGTAGTCCGGCAGGCTGTCTGCAAATTCTTCTGCCGGTTCATCCAGCCTGCCATCCAATGTTTCCTCGCTCGCATCGGTTTTTTCCTCCCACACCGTTTCTTCTGCATACATGCCGGAAGGCAGCGCCGTCAGCGCCATGCCCAGCGCAAGCAGCCCTGCCCAAATTCTTTTTGTCATAGTCCTTCCTTTCAGCGCTCCACCGCCAGAATCACCAGCCGTCCTTCCTTGCCTGCATAGCTTCTGTCGCAGGTAATCAGGGTCAGAATATGGTCGTCGCGCCGACTTCCACGCCCGTATCATACAGGGATTCCGATTTTGCCCGATTCACAAACGCCATGAACGCCGCACCCCCGGAAAACGTCGTTCTCGACGGTTCCCAGTCGCCGGCCTTCATGTTCACGACCGCAAAAATCGTATATTCGCTGTGGCGGTACAGGCTGTCCAGCACGATGGTTTGGTTGTCCTCGTAAAAATCCGGGTTCTTGTACCGCATGAGCGACGTGAACATCTTCTCGCCGCTGCTGCGCAGGTGATGCCCATAGACGGCGATGCTCCGCCCCGGCGCTTTGTAATCCGCATCCGCCAACGAAAACAGCGTTCCGACCACGCTCGGCTTTCCGCTGAACGTATGGTTCAGATAATAGTCGGGAGCATCCGTCTGCACGACGGGATAATCCACATTCGTCCCCGGAATCCGCAGCCACGCGATAAAGTCGGAATTTTGCGCCAGATATGCGGACAAGTCCACCGCGGACTGCGCCGCCCGTTCGCCGACTTGCGTTTTCGGACTGCTGAACGGGCAATCCTTCTTCCGCCAGTGAAAGCGGCGGCACAACATGCTGATTCAGCGTTTCTTCTTCCACGGTTTCGCGCGCTTCCGCCTGCCGGTTCTGCTCCCGAAGCTGCTCATATTCAACCGCTTCCGCGCTCACCTCCGCGTCCCATTGCAGCACAGGCAGGATGATGGCGAGCATACCGCCGATGAGCA
>VOFB01000552.1_pt1 | contig 39851 bp, 39 predicted proteins | sample 5384141 | NCBI WGS metagenome assembly VOFB01 (sample SAMN12384721, study PRJNA508395) | human gut metagenome | isolation source: healthy gut A | host: Homo sapiens
ATCGCACATTTTTTCAATACCGAGCATTAAGTAACCGCCTACGAAACCTGCAAGCAAGCCGCCGAGGAAGCCTGACGGAACTGTTTCTGCAGCGGCAGGATCCATAAAGGTTGCGCCTGATGTTGCAAGGAAACCGCCTACAAGACCAACGAGAAGACCGGGACGGTCTGCAATTGACATTGCGATAAAGCCGGAAAGGATAGGAACCATAAGGTTAAATGCCACACCGCCGAGTGTCTTAAACCATGCGGCTGCTGGAGTTACCGTACCGAATGCACTGCCAACCTCCTGTGCGTTTACACCGCACGCAATATCAATGAGGAATGCGATTGCAATGAAGATACCGCCTGCTACAACGAACGGGAGCATATGTGATACACCGTTCATAAGGTGACCGTAAGTGCCGCCTCTCTTCCTTGGAGCATCTGCAGAACCGCCTTTGTGATGATATACGGGAACTTCTTTGTTTACAATCTTGTTGATAAGCTCTTCCGGCTTATGAATACCGTCTGAAACGGCACACTGTAAAACGGGCTTGCCGTCAAAACGGGCAAGATTTATTGTGATGTCAGCGGCAATGATGATACCGTCACAATTTGCAATTTCTTCTTCAGTAAGCACATTCTTTGCACCGCCCGAACCGTTTGTTTCAACCTTAATCGGAATGTTAAGGCTGTCGCCGGCTTTCTGGAGTGATTCAGCCGCCATATAAGTATGAGCAATACCTGTTGGACAGGCTGTGATAGCAAGAACTCTGTAACCCTTCTTTGCAGGAACTTCTGCCTTTGGTTCATCGGGGAACTTTTCTGTTTCTCTTGCGTCAATAATCGAGATGAATTCTTCCGGAGTTTTTGCGGCTTTAAGCTTTGCGGTAAAATCTTCATGCATCAAAAGCTGCATAAGTCTTGCAAGAACTTCAAGATGAACATCACCGTCTGTTGTTGCGGCAATCATAAAGAGCAGCTTACAGGGCTTACCGTCGGGTGAGTCATAATCTACACCGTCGGGGACTGTGATAGCTGTGAGGGCGGGAGCTTTTACAGCTTCGCTCTTGGCATGGGGAATTGCAACCTCCATACCTACAGCTGTTGTGCCGAGTTCTTCACGGTTGAGGATTCCCTCTTTGTAGGCTTTAACATCCTTGAGGTTTCCGCACTTTTCATGTAATGAAACAAGTTTGTCAATTGCTTCGCTCTTGTCGGCAACTTTAACGCCGAGAGCAATACCCGATTTTTTTAATAAATCTGTGATACGCATATTTTTCTCTCCTTTTTAATTAAAATTTTGCAAGCAATTCATTTATTTTTTCTTTTGTGGCAAGTCCGTCAAGAAATGCCGTTGCATTTCCGCACACACTGCCCAATTTCAGCGCATAGGGGTAGCTTTTTGTTTTTTCATATCCTGCCACAAAGCCTGCTACCATTGAGTCTCCCGAACCGACTGTGTTAATTACCTTTTCTTTGAGGACTCCTGCTTTGTGTCTTTTTCCAAATTCGTCAATGAGCATTGCTCCGTCACCGCCGAGTGAAATCAGAACATTTTTTGCACCGAGTTTCTGCAACTCTTTTGCATACTTTTCAATATCATCCTCGGTGTTGATTTCAACTCCGAACATTTCGGAAAGTTCCTGTCTGTTCGGCTTGATGAGGAACGGCTTGTACTTGAGTGCGTTGAGTAAAAGTTTTTTTGTTGCGTCAACTACAATTCGTACATCCTTGCCCTTGATTCTTTCAAGGATTCTTTCATAAACATCATCAGGCATCGTATTCGGAATGTTTCCTGCAATTACGATTGTGTCGCCGTCGGATATTCTGTCAATTTTTGAAAACAGCCTTTCAAGTTCGCCTTCACTTATGTGAGGTCCCTGACAATTGATTTCTGTTTCAACGCCGGCTTTGATTTTTATGTTGATTCTTGAAATTCCGCTTTCAAGCTTAATAAAGTCGGTGATAATCCTGTCGTTGCGAATACCCTTTTCAATGGCGTCACCCGTAAAGCCTGCAACAAATCCGAATGCCGTACTTTCAAGGTCAAGCTCTGCAAGTACGCATGAAACATTGATTCCCTTACCTCCGTAGTAATATTCTTCGGCGGTTGTTCGGTTTGTTATTCCCGGAACAAGCGAATCAAGTCTGACAATGTAGTCAATTGACGGATTAAGCGTTACGGTGTAAATCATTTTTTACCTCCTTTATCACCGTTACCTGCGAAAAGTCCGGCGTAGGCAGTTTGTCGGTGATTATACAACATTTTTGCAGAGGGGCAAATGTTACGGAATACACCCTGCGAAATTTTGAATGGTCTGCAAGAACAAATGCCATATAAGATTTGTTGATTGCCGTTTCCTTTATAAGACCTTCTTCAATGTCGGGGGTTGTGAATCCCGAACCGATGTCAATTCCGTTTGCTCCCATAAAAGCTTTTGTAAAGTTAAAGCAGTTTATGCTTTTTATTGCTTCGGCACCCACAACAGCCTCGGTAAGCGGTTTTATTTTTCCGCCTACTATATATGTCTGCATACCCTTGTGGATAAGCATTCTGGCGTGTGTTATGCCGTTTGTAACATATGTTGCGTTTGTATTTGTAATGTGGTCAACAAGCTTTAATGTTGTTGTTCCTGCGTCAATATAAACAAAGTCAGAGTCATGGATAAGCTTTGCACAGTATTCTGCAACCGCATCTTTTTCATCGCTCATAACGGTTTCACGATTGCTTACCGCATCTTCAAAAACACCCTCGTTTCTGGTGATTGAAGTTGCACCGCCGAAAACTTTTGTGAGCTTTCCCATCTCATCAAGAGCGGAAAGATCTCTTCTTATTGTTGACTCGGATGAGTCAAGCAACTTTGTTAATTCCGACACCGTGACCGAATTTTTTTCTTCGAGCAAATCAAGTATTGCACGATATCTGTCCTGTGTAAGCATTATCCTCACCTCTTGACTTATATTATAACACCCATTTTTTAAAAGTCAAGCAAAATCGGTCAAAAAAATTCAAAAAAATTTAAAGACAGCAAAATTAGCCAACAAAAAAAGTGTCGAGCGTTATTTAAAAACAGTATAATTTTACCGTTTTTGCAATTAAAATTGGTGCTTTTGATTATCTCCATTCAAAATCAGTCAAATTAATTATTTTGACTATAATTCTTTTAGCGTGTTGACTGCAAGGTGTTTTTATACTACAATATTAATCGTTGTGTACAAAAAAAGCCTGCAAGTTTTTTGCAGGCTCAAAACGGCGGAATCACGCATTTATATTTTTTGTTTTTTATGTTTTTTTATACATATATATGTTATATGTCATTCTGACAAATCTTCAATGACTGTGATTTTTCGCTTTTCGGAGATTATAATATTTTCCTCATTCATCTTTTTTATTTCACGCATCATTGCACTTCGGTCAACAGAAAGGTAATCTGCAAGGTCGGAAGAGGGAGAGGAAGATAAAAGGTGTTTTTTCCTTTTTCGGTTTTAATGTATTCAAAAAAAGTCAAAAGCTTGCTCCTCAGCGTCTGCTGACAGAGAATGTCTGTGTGAGCAAGACTTTTTTATGAGATTTTTTGATGTATGCACTTATAATCCGCTGGTGTTTACTGCAATGCTTTTCACAACAGGCTGTAAATTTTGAGTATTTCACGAAATCAATTTTGCAGTTTGTTTTGGCACTCAGATAAAAAATTCTGTTGTCTGATTCGGGTACAATGCAGGTGACGATTATGTCGCCCTTTTCATAAAAAGAAATAATTCTTCGCTGATTTTCGGCATTGTCGGTTGTCAGATAAACAGTTCCTTCTTTTATGATGCAAATTGTGTCATTTTCGGGTGAATATGTAGTTATGATTTCACCCCTTTTATACTCTCTTTCAATAGGTTTAAAACACTCGTTTATCCCGATGAAATCTGATTTTTAAGCTTTTGCACCGCCTATTTCTTCTATCATTTGCAACACTCCATAATGTGTGGCGTTTTTTATCTTACCACAAGATATAGTATAGTATATCACATAATTGTTGCCTGTGCAACAGTATTTATATTGCAATTATTGTATAATTGGTCTTGCATTGCAGGGATAGTTTGGTTCCTTGCAATTTTATTACATGACGCATTTTTTATACGGCATTATTGAAAAATTTATTTTTTTATTCGGATTAACAGATATAGGATATTTTTACCAAGGAAGTACCGCAAAATAATAAAAAGGGGAAGGATTATGAGAATTATTAAGCGTAACGGCTCAGAAGAAGATTTCAACATTGAAAAAATTATTAATGCCGTTAAAAAAGCAAACGGTTCGGGGGAACACAAGTTCCTTACAGACGAACAGATTGAGGATGTTGCCGACTATGTTGAATATAAGTGCAACAAAATCAGGAGAGCAGTGTCCGTTGAAGAAATTCAGGATATGGTTGAGGATCAGCTCATGGCAAAGGGTGCGTTTGAGCTTGCAAGAAGATATGTGCGTTACCGCTACAACCGCTCGCTTGTTCGTAAGGCAAATACTACCGATAACAGAATTCTTTCGCTTATCGAGTGCAACAACGAGGAAGTAAAGCAGGAAAATTCAAATAAGAACCCTACCGTCAACAGCGTTCAGCGTGACTATATGGCCGGTGAGGTCAGTCGTGACCTTACAAGAAGAATGCTTTTGCCGGCTGATATTGTTGAGGCTGATAAGGAAGGTATTATTCACTTCCACGATTCGGACTATTTTGCACAGCATATGCACAACTGCGACCTTGTAAACCTTGAGGATATGTTGCAGAACGGTACCGTTATCAGCGATACGCTTATTGAAAGACCGCACAGCTTTTCAACGGCGTGTAACATTGCAACTCAGATTATTGCACAGGTTGCAAGTAACCAGTACGGCGGTCAGAGCATAAGCCTTGCTCATCTTGCACCGTTTGTTCAGGTTTCCCGTGAGAAAATCCGCAGAGAAACTCTTGCGGAAATCGAAGAACTCGGTGTTCATCCCACAGAAGAGAAAATCAACGATATCGTTGAGCAAAGACTTCGCAAAGAAGTAAACCGTGGTGTTCAGACCATTCAGTATCAGGTTGTTACTTTGCTCACAACAAACGGTCAGGCTCCGTTTGTAACCGTGTTTATGTATCTTAACGAGGCTAAAAACGAGCAGGAAAAGCACGACCTCGCCATGATTATCGAAGAAACACTCAAACAGCGTCACAAGGGCGTAAAAAATGAAAAGGGTGTATGGATTACACCTGCGTTTCCAAAGCTTATTTATGTGCTTGAGGAGGATAACATAACAGAGGACAGCAAGTATTGGTATCTTACGGAGCTTGCTGCAAAATGTACCGCAAAGAGAATGGTTCCCGACTATATCTCGGAGAAGGTTATGCTCCAAAGCAAAATTGATAAAAACGGTGAGGGTCATTGCTTTACCTGTATGGGTTGCAGAAGCTTCCTTACACCTTATGTTGACGAAAACGGCAAGCCGAAATATTACGGCAGATTCAATCAGGGTGTTGTGACTGTAAATCTTATTGATATCGGACTCAGCGCAGGCAAGGATCTTGATAAATTCTGGAAGATTTTTGACGAGAGAATGGAACTTTGCCACAGAGCATTGCAGTGCCGTCACGAGCGTCTTACAGGCACTCTTTCGGATGCCGCTCCTATTTTGTGGCAGTACGGTGCTTTGGCAAGACTTAAAAAGGGTGAGAAGATTGATAAGCTTCTCCACGGCGGTTATTCAACGCTTTCACTCGGTTATGCAGGTCTTTGGGAGTGCGTTTACAGCCTTATCGGCAAAAAGCTCACAGAAAAAGAGGGCAAAGAACTCGGCCTTGAAATTATGCAGAAGCTAAACGACTATTGTGCAAAGTGGAAAAAAGAGGAAAACATCGATTACAGCATCTACGGCACTCCTCTTGAAAGCACAACATATAAGTTTGCAAAGTGTCTCCAAAAGCGTTTCGGCATTATCAAGGGCGTAACAGATAAGAACTATATAACTAACAGCTATCATGTTCATGTTACCGAGAATATTGACGCATTCAGCAAGCTGAAGCTTGAATCCGAATTTCAGGCTTTGTCACCGGGCGGTGCAATCAGCTATGTTGAAGTTCCGAATATGCAGGATAACATTCCCGCTGTTTTACAGGTTATCAAGTTCATTTACGATAACATTATGTATGCAGAGCTTAACACAAAGAGCGACTACTGTCAGGTTTGCGGTTATGACGGAGAAATCAAGATCGTTCACGATGACGGAAAGCTTATATGGGAATGCCCTAACTGCGGAAACCGTAATCAGGATAAGATGAATGTCGCAAGAAGAACTTGCGGATATATCGGAACACAGTTCTGGAATCAGGGCAGAACTCAGGAAATTGAGGAAAGGGTGCTTCACCTTTGATGAATTACGGAGAAATTAAACTCTGCGATATTGCAAACGGTGAGGGAGTAAGAGTATCGCTCTTTGTATCCGGCTGTACGCATCATTGCAAAAACTGCTTTAATCCGCAGACATGGAGTTTTGATTACGGCGAACCTTTTACAAAAGAGGTTGAGGATAAAATTCTCAAAGAGCTTGAACCGTCATATATTGACGGCTTGTCATTGCTCGGCGGAGAACCCTTTGAACCTTCAAATCAAAGAGCCTTAGTGCCGTTTTTAAAGCGTGTCAGAGAAAAATATTCCGACAAAACAATTTGGTGTTATTCGGGCTATTTGTTTGACAAGGAGCTTCTTTCCGACAGCAGAGCAAGGTGTGAATGTACGGATGAAATGCTTTCAATGATTGATGTGCTTGTTGACGGTGAATTTGTTGAGGCTCTTCACGATATAAGCCTTGCGTTCAGAGGCTCGTCAAATCAGCGGATTATAGATGTAAAAGCGTCACTCAAAGAAAATAAAATAATTCCCCACAAGCTTATGAAAAGGGGAGTGTAATAAAAAGCGACAGCCGTAAAACTGTCGCTTTTTGTAATATTATTGAATTATTGCGTGGAATATTGTTGATTTTGTAAGGCAAATAGTGTAAAATGATAGCATACTATTTATAGAATATTATGCAAGGAGCGATTATATATGGTATGTAAAAATTGCAATCACGAAATTGACAACGGAGCAATGTTCTGTACTTACTGCGGAACACCTGTTGAGCAGACTCCGGAGCCTGAAACACAGCCTGTTGAAAATGCTTCAACCGAAGATGCTGCACAGAACCCTTACGAGAATGTGCAGACTGCACAGCCTGAGGTTGATAACGCACAGCCGACTGCCGACAGTCAGCCACAGCAGAATCCGTATTCTCAGCAGTACGGTCAGCCAAATCAAACTTATTATCAGCAACCGCAGCCTAACAAAACTTCATACGGTCAGCAGTTTACAAACTCACCGAACAATGATTACGGTGCAAATCAAAGCAAGTACGGCAATCAATATCAGAGCTACAACAACGGCTATAATCAGCAGTACAACACGCAGTATCAGCAGACATACAACTCACAGCCTGTACCGCCCGTTGCACCGCCATACGGTACTCCGGATACTCAGCCTGTAAGCATAGGCGGTTGGATCGGCGTTATGCTTTTAAGCTGTTTGCCGATTGTAAACCTCATTATGCTCTTTGTCTGGGCATTCAGCTCATCAACAAAGAAGTCACTCAAAAACTATGCAAGAGCCGCTCTTATCCTGGCTCTCATCGGAGTTGTGCTTGTGGTAGTTATTTCAATTATTCTTGCAGTCTGCGGTATCAGTATCTTCAACGAATTTTCCAATTCAGGATATTACTATCATTAAGCATTTTTCGTTCGTGAAGAAAGTATGATATAACAAAAACATATCATGCCAGAACGGAAATTTTTTAAAATTGAAAGTTGAAAATGGAAAATTGAAAATTGTGGTCGGGAATAAAGTTTTGTTAAGTGCAAATCTTATTGTTCCCGACCATATTTATTATTATTTGCAGTAACGGCGAACACGGTTCGCCGCTAAAAAAATCCCTGTCCATAACGGACAGGGATTTTTGCATTAACCGAAATTAATTATTAGTCAAAGAATTTGCTGTGGATAGCACTTACGGCCTTGTCAGCGTCTGCTGAATCAATAAGAACCGAAACCTTGATTTCGCTTGTGCTGATCATCTGGATGTTGACCTGAGCGTCATAAAGAGCCTCAAACATCTTTGTAGCAACGCCTGCGTGGCTTTCCATACCTGCGCCGACAATTGAAATCTTAGCTACCTTATCGTCATAGAGAATTTCCTCTGCACCGAGGTTCTCTGTGTATTCTTTCATAAGAGCAACAGCCTCTTCGCCTCTGTTCTTGGCAACTGTAAAGCTGATGTCCTTCTTGCCGTCATGACCGATTGACTGAAGAATAATGTCAACATTGATATCTTTAGCAGAAAGCTTTGAGAACATCTTAAAAGCAAGACCGGGGATATTCGGAACACCCATAACAGAAATTCTTGCAACATCTGTATCTTTAGCAACACCGCTGATTAACATTTTTTCCATTTTAGTTTTCTCCTTTACAATTGTACCCGAAGCCTTTGTCATACTTGAAAGCACTTCAAGCTCGATATTATATTTTTTAGCCATTTCAACCGAACGGTTGTTAAGAACCTGAGCACCGAGTGTAGCAAGCTCAAGCATTTCGTCATAAGAGATTTCCTGAAGCTTCTTAGCGTTCTTAACCTTTCTCGGATCAGCTGTGTAAACACCCTCAACATCGGTGAAAATCTGACAGAGATCAGCGTGCATTGCAGCCGCAATAGCTACGGCACTTGTGTCTGAACCGCCTCTGCCGAGTGTTGTAATATCGCCGTATTTTGAAATGCCCTGGAAGCCTGCAACGATTACAATGTTCTTCTTGTCAAGCTCTTTCTTAATTCTGTCAGGCTCAACTTTTCTGATTCTTGCGCTTGTGTGAGCAGAAGTGGTATTGAAACCTGCCTGCCAGCCAAGAAGAGAAACAGCGTGGTAACCGAGCTTTTCGATTGCCATTGCAAGAAGTGAAATAGAAATCTGTTCGCCTGCGGCAAGAAGCATATCTTTTTCTCTTTTTGAAGCCTTTGGATTGATTTCGTTTGCCTTTTCAATGAGATCGTCTGTTGTGTCGCCCTGAGCGGATACAACAACTACAACATCATTGCCCTTTGCGTAAGTGTCTGTTACGATTGATGCAACATTCATTACTCTTTCGGCATTGGCAACAGAGCTGCCGCCAAATTTCTGAACTATCAAACTCATGTACTTAATACTCCCTCTGTAAAATTATAAATCAGCCACACGGATACTTGAAAGTACCGAAACACCGTCAGCCTCAAGCTGAGCAATCTTCTCGGCAAATTCGTTGTACGGCATAGCCTTGACAACAAATGCTTTTTCGTCGGCAGGTGCGTCAGCCTTATTGATTACTGTTACCTCACCGAATAATTTTTCTGCCTTTTCTGCAACATTACTGCCGTTTGCACGAACATACATAGCACGGCTTGACTCCTCCCAAGGAAGAATGTTTTTGCCGTTGCCGTCTGCCCAGTAAAGGAACTTTCTTGTCTTGAGGTGTTTACAGCAGTCGATTACATCGGCTACAACTGCGCTTGCTGTAGGAAGCTTGCCTGCACCCTTGCCGTAGAATACTACATCGCCCGTGCAGTCGCCTCTTACCATAATGCCGTTGAACTCATAGTCAATGTTAGCAAGCTGGCTCTTGTTCGGAACGAGCATAGGAGCAACGATAATGTCAATCTTGCCGTCCGCAAGACGCTTAACACTGCCGATAAGTTTAATTACGCAATGGAAAGCCTCAGCGTATCTTACATCTTCAAGTGTAATTTTTGTAATGCCCTCTGTATGTACAGAGTCGGGATAAACATGCTTTCCGTATGCAAGAGATGCAAGAATACAAATCTTACGGCAAGCGTCGTGACCTTCGATATCAGCGGCAGGATTTCTCTCGGCAAAGCCAAGCTCCTGAGCAAGCTTGAGCGCATCGTCAAACTGCATACCGTCTTCAATCATCTTTGTAAGGATAAAGTTTGTTGTACCGTTAAGAATACCGGCAATCTCGTCAACATTGTTTGCAACAAGACACTGGCTCATCGGGCGGATAATCGGAATACCGCCGCCTACCGATGCTTCAAAGAGGAAGTTTGTGTTTGTTTCCTTTGAAATTTCAAGGAGTTCTGCACCGTGAGCGGCAACAAGCTCCTTGTTTGAAGTAACAACACTCTTGCCTGCTTTAAGACATCTCTTTACAAAGTCATAAGCAGGATTAAGACCGCCCATAACTTCAACAACAACTCTTATTTCGAGGTCGTTGATGATATCTTCAAAGTTTTTTGTGAATCTGTCTGCAAGCGGGCTGTCGGGAAATTCGCGAAGGTCAAGAATCTTCTTGACATAAACCTCTTCACCGATGCTTGCATAAAGCTTCTGTTTGTGTGTTGTAAAGATTTCGGCAACGCCCGAACCTACAACACCGTGACCCATAATTGCTATTGAAACCATATCTAAAAACCTTTCCTTTCGAGTTTTTGGTTTTAACCTGTTATTTTATTCTGCGGCAGGGGGAGCTTCCTCACCGCCGCCTGACGATTCACCGCCTCCGGAGCTTTCGCCTCCGCCTGAGGATTCCCCTCCGCCGGAAGGTTCTCCGCCTGAATTATCTCCTCCGCCTGAAGGTTCTCCGCCTGAATTATCTCCTCCGCCGGAGGTGTCTCCGCCTGAATTATCTCCTCCGCTGTTGCTTGTGTCGCCGCCGTAATTGCTACCGCTGTTGTCACCGCCGTAATTGGGATTGTAGTAGCTTGAGGAGTCTGAGACATCTGAGCCGTATTCATAGTTACCGCTGTAATATGAACCTCCCGAACTCGGCATATTGTCCTCGGTGTAGTAGCCCACATACCGTCCCGAAATATTATCTGTTGAAACAATAAGTCCCGTTGTAGGATTATATGTTGCCTCAATCAGGTTATCGGATATCTTATATTCCTTGTTTTCTTTGCCTTTAAGGTACTTGCCCATAACATTTGCAAAGAATTTTGTTGCCGTTGTTCTTCCGCTGTAGGAAATGGTTTTAGGTTTATCAAAACCGCACCATGTAGCCATTACGGCATATGGCGAACATCCGCAGAACCATGAATCCTTATCGTCATCGGTTGTACCTGTTTTGCCGATAATGTCCCAGCCTGAAATCTGAGCATAATGTGCGTTTGTGTGAGCACTGTTTGTAACATTGTAGTGAAGCAGTCTGTTCATGATTCCTGCTGTTTCGGCTGAATAAGCCTGTTTCGGAACTGCGTCACGGTTATCAATGATTATGTTGTCCTCTGAGTCGGTTACATAGTAGTATGTGTACGGTTCGTAGTAAAGACCGCCGTTGCCGAGATATGTGTAAGCAGCCGCCATTTCTCTTACTGTAACACCGCCGTTCATACCGCCGATTGAAAGAGCACCCGTATTCTGTGCATCCTGTTCCGTAAGATTCTGGAATCCCATTTTTGTAACAACCTGCTGATATGCAACGCTCGGACCGCCGATAAGCTCCATGGTCTGAGCGGCTGTTGCGTTTGATGACCACTCGATTGCATCGGGAAGACTCATATTGCCGTTGTAGTAGCCGTATGCGTTGTTAGGACCCGAAACAAGCTGACCGCTTTCATTTGTACGATAGTTGTCAAGCGGTTCATCGAGAACCATTGATGAGAAATAAAGCTTCTTTGATTCGATTGCATAAGGGTAAACAACAACAGGCTTGATTGAAGAACCCGGCTGAAGTACGGAGTTGTAGGATCTGTCCCAGCCGAGAGCGCCTTCTTTCTTTGTTGAAGAACCGACTGTTGCAATTACTCTGCCGTCATATCCCATAATTGTTGACGCAATCTGAAGGTCGGAATCATTTGATTTATCAATATTGAGTGCCGCATTTTCAAGGTAGGTTTGAGCATTTTCATCCATTGCACAGTAGATTTTAAGTCCCTCTGTGTAAAGCTTTGAAGATGCCGCAGTTTCGCTTATGTTGTAATATTCCGCAATGTCCTTTTGAAGATCACGAAAAAGCTGATCAATATACCAGTTCTGAACATCTGCCTCGTCATCGTCGTCATCGTCATCGGACGCCTGCCAGCCGACAAATTTCATTGTGGCACTTTCTTTCATAGCCGCATCAAATTCGTCTTTAGAAATTTTTTTCTGATCATACATTTCATTGAGAACGATTTCACGGCGCTCCTTGTTGTTTTCGGGGAAAACAAGCGGATTCCATCTTGACGGGTTTTGTGTAATTCCCGCAATTGCCGCACATTCTGCAATTGAACAGTCCTTTATGCTCTTGCCAAAGTAAAGCTGAGCCGCAGATTCAACGCCCTGACAATTATTGCCGAAGTTTACAACATTGAGGTAGGCTTCAAGAATCTGATCCTTTGTATATTCCTGCTCAAGCTTTAGTGCCTTTGTGATTTCACGAAGTTTTCTTGTAATTGAAACCTCGTTGTCATCTGTAATATTCTTAATAAGCTGTTGAGTGATTGTTGAACCGCCGTATGAGTCCGACCCGGTTGCAAGATTTGCAACGGCGGAAAGTGTTCTGCCCCAGTCAACACCGTTGTGGTCAAAGAAACGCTTGTCCTCAATTGCGACAACCGCATCTTTCATTGCCTGAGGAATATCCTGATTGTCAACCCAGATTCTGTTCTCGGTATCGTATAGTTTCTGATACTCCTTAAATTCCTTTGTATCCTCATTCTGAATATATATTCGGCTTGTCTGGTTCATAGACTTTGCCTTGAGGTCGATGCCCGTAGGCTCGGACGCAATGGTGAAAATGTAGACAGCAAGTGAAATGCCCGTAATAAGCAGAGCAACCAGGCATACCGAACAAACGGTAATCAGGAACTTGCCAAAACCCCTGAAAAATCTTTTTACACCTCCGTCAGCTTTTTTCGGATAATTCATTTTGCTGAATATCCTTCTTATACTGACTGATGTCAGTTTCACGCTTGTTTCGCATATTATCTCCTTTATCAATTCACAATTTACGGTTAAACGAACAACCGTCGGTTTGTAATTTGTCTGAGTGATTTGCACAAACGCAGTGCGCCGGCTGTAATACATAAATTATATAATAACATATATGTTCAAAATTACAAGCAGAAATACTCATTTGATTATTATATCACCTGAAAAGAAAAAATAAATATATTAATGCAAATTTCTCTTAAAAATATGCAGAATTAAGGCGGCCTTTTGGTTGGAATTTTATAAAAATGATGAATATAACCGTTGGTTCGGGAAAAAATAAAAGTAAAAACTGACAGAAAGAGTGCTGTAATATGAAAAAAATAGTTGGATTAACAGGTGTGATTCTGATTGCGTGTATGATGATAAGCTCGCTTTTTGCTCCCGTAAATTCTGCGGAAAACACCTCTGCAACAGGCAATTATTCGTCGTCGCAGAATAACGGTACAACGGAAGGCGACTACATCATAAAAGCTGAAAAAGGGTACATTGTAGTGTACAAAAAAGGCGAGGACAAAGCGTATCTGACAACCGACTGCAGAGTATCAAATCTTCCGAAAGGCGACGCACTTTACCTTGAAAAAGGAATTGAAATAAAGGGAAAAGAAAACCTTATGAGGGCTCTTGAGGACTATTGCAGTTAAAGACTTAATGGTAAGATAATTCTTCATATATATTGACTTTTCTGTGCTTTTGGAGTAAAATCAGACTGATATGCCATAAAGTATGGTATCAGGTGCAGAATTTGCCGTAAATTTTTCAAAATAATGAAATCTTGCAAATTTTCTGTTTCTGAAAATCAAGTAAAAATGCAGAAAAGGAGATATTACATATGATTTCTACTGTCATTGACCAGTCGCTCGGTCTCGAGTTCCCTATTTTTCAGGGAGGCATGGCTTGGGTGGCTGATGCATCGCTTGCCGCAGGTGTTTCAAACGCAGGCGGTCTCGGCATTATTGCAGCTATGAATTCCAACGGCGAACAGCTCCGCGAGGAAATCAGAAAGTGCAAAACAATGACCGATAAAATTTTCGGCGTAAACATCATGCTTATGAGTCCGTTTGCAGAGGAAGTAAGCGATGTTGTAGTTGAAGAGGGCATCAAGGTCATCACAACAGGTGCAGGCAACCCCGGCAAGTACATGGCAAAGTGGCTTGAGGCAGGCATCAAGGTTATTCCTGTTGTTCCGAGCGTTGCGCTTGCAAGGAAAATGGAAAAAGACGGTGCTTTTGCCGTTATCGCAGAGGGCGGCGAGTCAGGCGGTCATGTCGGTGATCTTACAACAATGGCTCTTGTTCCTCAGGTTGTTGATGCAGTAAATATACCTGTAATTGCCGCAGGCGGTATTGCAGACGGCAGACAGATTGCCGCAGCATTTATGCTCGGCGCTCAGGGCGTTCAGGTCGGCACAAGATTTCTCGTTGCAAAGGAATGTACTATCTCTCAGGAATATAAGAACAAAATTCTCAAAGCAAGAGATATTGACACGGTTGTAACAGGTAAAAGACTCGGTCATCCTGTTCGTTCAATCCGTAACTCGTTTACCCGTGAATATACAAAGGCTGAATACGATTCGGCTAATGTTTCCGATGAGGAGCTTGAAAATATGGGACTCGGCAGACTCAGAAGAGCCGTGAGAGAGGGCGATGTTTCTCAGGGTACCGTTCTTGCAGGACAGGTTGCAAGTATGGTTAAAAAGGAACAGCCGGCAAGAGAAATGATTGAAGAGATGTTCTCACAGGCAGAAGAAGTATTGAACGGAGCAACAAAATGGGTAAAATAGCATTTATTTTTTCAGGTCAGGGCGCACAGTACAGCGGTATGGGCAAGGATCTTTACGATAATTCGCCTGCCGCAAAGGCTGTTTACGAAATGGCTGATTCTATAAGAGAAAACACTTCAAAGCAGTGCTTTGAGGGTACAATGGAGGAGCTTTCAAAGACAGTAAATACACAGCCGTGTATTTTTACTGCCGACCTTGCGGCCGCAAGAGCTCTTGTTGAAAAGGGTATCACTCCCGACTGCGTAGCAGGCTTTTCACTCGGCGAGATTTCTGCACTTGCTTTTTCGGGAATCCTTTCCGATGAAGAGGCTTTCAGACTCGTTTGCAAAAGAGGCGAGCTTATGGACAAAGCCGCAACGGAAAATCCCGGTGCAATGGCTGCCGTATTAAAGCTTACTCCCGAAAAGGTTGAAGAAATCTGCTCAAGGTTTGACAAAACATATCCCGTAAACTACAACTCACCGGCTCAGACTGTTGTTGCAACAACAAGTGAAAATGCCGACGCTTTCTGCGAGGCAGTTAAAGCAGAGGGCGGAAGGGCAAAACTTCTTGCAGTAAGCGGTGCGTTCCATTCCCCCTTTATGGCTGATGCCGCAGAGGGACTCGGAAAGTATATGGAAAATGTTGACTTTGCTCAGCCAAAGGTTCAGATTTATTCCGATTACACGGCTCAGCCGTATTCGGGCGATTTCAAAACGCTTGTAAAAGCACAGGTTGAGAATCCCGTAAAATGGCAGACTATTGTTGAAAATATGATTAATGACGGCGTTGACACCTTTATTGAGGTTGGTGTGGGCAAAACTCTCACAGGCCTTGTAAAGAGAATCAACGGAGATGTAAAGGCATTCAAGGTTGAAACTGCGGCTGATATTGACGCACTTGAACTTTGATACTGTTCGGAGGTATAATATAATGAGATTTGAAAATAAAACAGCCGTAGTAACAGGCGGCTCAAGAGGTATCGGCCTTGCAATCGCAACAAAGCTTGCAAAAGAGGGTGCTAACATCGCAATTCTCTATGTTGGTGACGAAAACGAGGGCATTAAGGCTAAGGAAGAGCTTTCACAGTACGGTACAAAGGTTGAGCAGTATTTCTGTGATGTTTCAAACTTTGAAGAGTCAAAGAAGGTTGTCGATCAGGTCATCGAGGAGTTCGGCAGTATCGAAATTCTTGTAAACAACGCAGGCATCACAAGAGATAAGCTCGTTTTAAATATGGACGAAAAAGATTTTGATGCTGTAATCAATGTAAACCTCAAGGGTACATTCAACATGATTAAGCATACATACAAGCACTTTATGAAAAAGCGTTACGGCAGAATCTGCAGCACAGCGTCAATTGTCGGTCTTACCGGCAACGCAGGTCAGGCTAACTATTCTGCATCAAAGGCAGGTATTATCGGTCTTACAAAGTCGGTTGCAAAGGAACTTGCAGGCAGAGGCGTTACGGCTAATGCAGTTGCTCCGGGTTACATTGCAACAGATATGACAAGTGTACTTCCCGATAAGGTAAAGGACGCAATGAAAACACAGATTCCTGCAAAGCGTATCGGTACTCCCGATGATGTTGCAGATGTAGTAGCTTTTCTCTGCTCTGACGATGCCGCTTATGTAACAGGCGAGGTTATCAGAGTTGACGGCGGACTTGCAATGTAATTGATTTGGAGGATATAATGAGCAGAAGAGTAGTTGTAACAGGTATGGGCGCAATTTCACCGATTGGTAACGATGTGCCTACAATGTGGAAAAATATGGTTGACGGCGTTTGCGGTATCGAAACAATCACAGCTTTCGATACAAGTGACCTCAAGGTTCACATCGCAGGTACAGTCAAGGATTTTGATCCCACACAGTATATTGAGAAAAAAGAAGTAAGAAAGCTTGATCCATATACACAGTACGCAATCGCAGCGGCACAGCAGGCAGTTGACGACAGCGGTATCATAGGCAAGATTGACGAGAACCGTTTCGGTGTTTATATCGGTGCAGGTATCGGCGGTTTGCAGACCTTTGTTAAGAATACAGTGGGCATGGAAAACGGAGGCCCGAGAAAGGTTTCTCCTTTCTTCATTCCGATGATGATTGGTAATATCGCAACAGGCAATGTTGCAATCCGTTTTAACGCAAAAGGTGTGTCTCTTTCGGTTATGAGCGCCTGTGCAACAGGTACAAACTCAATCGGTGAGGCTTTCCACTGCATTAAGGACGGCTACGCTGACGCTATCATCGCAGGCGGTGCAGAGGCAGTTGTTGCTCCTCTCACAATTGCAGGTTTCCAGAATATGAAAGCTCTTTCAACAAACGATGATCCAAAGCACGCATCCCGTCCGTTTGACAAGAATCGTGACGGTTTCATCATGGGCGAAGGCGCAGGCATGCTCGTTCTTGAAGAGTATGAGCACGCAGTTGCAAGAGGTGCTAAGATTTATGCAGAGCTTTCAGGTTATGGCAATACTTGTGATGCACATCATGTTACAGCTCCCGATCCTAACGGTGCAGGTCTTGCAAGAGCAATTAAGATTGCTTTTGAGGAGGCAAATGTTGCCGATGACGCACAGCTTTACATCAATGCTCACGGCACAAGCACACATCTTAACGACCTTACCGAAACAATGGCTATTAAAACTGCTCTCGGTGAAAAGGCTTATGATGCAAATATCAGCTCAACAAAATCAATGACAGGTCATCTTCTCGGTGCAACAGGCGCAATTGAGGCTATCGCTTCTGTTATGGCTCTCAATGACGGTGTTATTCCGCCGACAATCAACCTTGACGAACCCGATGAAGGTCTTGACCTTAACTATACACCTAACAAAGCAGTTAAGCGTGATGTAAATGTTGCCGCTTCAACCAACCTCGGCTTTGGCGGACATGACGCTTGTCTTGTATTTAAAAAATATTAAGCGAGGGAATTACTATGAATAAAATTGAAGAAATCAAGGAATATATTTCCCTTCTTGAAAATTCTTCTTTGAGCGTTCTTGAAATTGAAAAAGAGGACGGTACAAAGATTCATCTTGAAAAAGAACATCCGGCACAGCAGATTTTTAATGCATCTCCAATCGGTGCATATCAGCCGACTGCAACAGATGTTCCTGCTCCTGCGCCTGTTCAGCCACAGGCACCTGCGGCTCAGTCTGCCGCTCCCGAGGAAGACGCCAAGACTGTAAACGCTCCGATTGTCGGCGTATTCTATGCCGCATCGGCACCGGGCAAGGCTCCTTTTGCTCCTGTCGGAAAGAAAGTAAGCAAGGGCTCAACCGTTTGCATTATCGAGGCTATGAAGTGCATGAACGAAATTCAGGCTGAGGACGACTATGAAATCGTTGAAGTTCTTGTTAAGGACGGAGATCTTGTTGAATACGGTCAGCCGTTATTCAAGGTTAAATAATCGGAGGACAGTATGAATCAGGAAGAAATTAAAAAGATTTTGCCGCACCGTGACAATATGCTTCTTGTTGAAGAGGCTGAAAGCGTTGACGAAAACACGGCAAAGGGCAGATATACAATCAAAGGTGACGAGTTCTTTTTACAGGGACATTTCCCCGGTAACCCCGTTGTTCCGGGTGTTATTCTCTGCGAAATGATGGGACAGGCAAGCTGTTGCCTTCTTGCAGACAAGGTTAAGAACTGCACACCTTACTTTACAAAGATGAACAATGTTAAGTTCAGAAATCCCGTGAAACCGGGCGACACTCTTGAAAGTGTCTGCACACTCACAAAGAGCAGAGGTGCATTCTACTTTATTGACGCAAAGGGTTATGTTGACGGCAAGCTCTGTGTAAGTGCCGAGCTTTCGTTTGCACTTGTTGAAAATAAGTGATTTTAAAGGCTGTCTGTGCCGTTTTGGGTGCAGACAGCCGTAATGCGATAAATAACTGGAAGTGAAAAAATGTTCTCAAAAATTCTGATTGCCAACCGAGGCGAAATTGCAGTAAGAATTATCCGTGCCTGCCGTGAAATGGGCATCAGCACAGTAGCAATTTACTCTGAGGCAGACAAGGACTCCCTGCATGTTCAGCTTGCCGATGAAAGTTACTGTGTAGGCGGTAACCGTGTTGCCGACAGCTACCTCAATATGCCTGCAATTCTCACCGTTGCCGTTGAAAGCGGTGCTCAGGCTATTCATCCCGGCTACGGACTCTTGTCCGAAAATGCCAAGTTTGTTTCGCTCTGTGAACAGTGCAACATCAACTTTATCGGTCCTTCATCCGAAATGATAAAGCTTTTGGGCGACAAGGACAACGCAAGAAAGACTATGCGTGCCGCAGGTGTTCCCGTAACCCCCGGCTGCGATATTGTTGAAAACGTTGAACAGGCAAAAGAGGAAGCTGAAAAAATCGGTTTTCCGCTTCTCATCAAGGCTCGTTCGGGCGGCGGCGGAAAGGGTATTCGCCGTGTTGATTCAATTGAGCAGTTTGAAGAGGCATTTTTGTCAGCTTCAAGCGAGGCACAGTCAGCATTCGGTGACGGTGCCTGCTACATAGAAAAATTCATTCACCCTGTAAAACACATTGAAATGCAGCTCTTGTGCGATAAATACGGAAATATCGTTTGTCTTGGTGAGCGTGAATGCTCTGTTCAGAGAAAGAACCAGAAGATGATTGAAGAAAGTCCAAGCCCCGCTCTTGACGAGAAAACCCGTAAAGAGATGATGATTGCGGCTGTTAAGGCGGCAAAGGCAGTCAACTATGTCAATGCAGGCACAGTTGAATTTTTGCTTGATATGGACAACAACTTCTACTTTATGGAAATGAACACCCGTCTGCAGGTTGAACACGGTGTTACGGAAATGGTAACAGGTCTTGATATTGTTCAGTGGCAGATAAGAATTGCCGCAGGTGCAAAGCTTTCCCGCACTCAGGACAGCATCTTCACACACGGCAATGTAATTGAATGTCGAATCAATGCCGAAAATCCTGAAAAGGGCTTCAGACCGAGCTGCGGAAGAATTACAAGACTTCACACCCCGGGCGGTGCATTTGTAAGATTTGATACGGCGATTTATCAGGACTATTTTGTTCCTCCGTACTATGATTCGATGATCGGCAAGCTGATTGTTCAGGCAAGAAGCCGTGCCGAGGCGATCAGAAAGATGAAAATGGCTCTTTCCGAGCTTACCATTGACGGAATTGACATTAACCGTGACCTTCTTGCCGAGATTCTCTCGGACGAACAGTTTGTGAGCGGTGAATATACAACAGATTTTATGGCAGAGTTTGAAGAGAAACACGCCGACAGGAAGAAGTAAAAGATATGGATTTGTTTGCTTTCAGAAAACCGAAGAATGAGCTTGAGTCCGATGAGGGCGAGAGCAAAAATGTACCCTTCGTTCCCGAAGAAATGTGGATAAAATGCCCCAAATGCAACACTATGCTCCCTTACGACTGATATGGAGGAAAATCTTCATGTCTGCACAAAGTGCAATCACCATTTCAGAATGAACGGACGAGACAGAGTTGAAATGCTTGCCGACAAGGATACCTTTGTTGAGTTTGACGCAGACCTTTCAAGCCATAATATTCTTGATTTTCCGGGATATGACGAAAAGCTTGAAAAGGCGAGAAAAACAGGTGCAAAGGAGTCTGTTATCTGCGGAGAATGTAAAATGAACGGCATTGATACCGTTCTCTGCGTTATGGATCCGACCTTTATGATGGGAAGTATGGGCGTAATCACGGGCGAAAAAATCACCCGTGCGTTTGAATATGCAACCGAAAATGCAATGCCGATTGTTGTTTGTACTGCCGCAGGCGGTGCAAGAATGCAGGAGGGCATCCTCTCGCTTATGCAAATGGCAAAAACTTCCGGTGCGGTAAAAAGACACAGCGACGCAGGTAATCTCTACATCACGGTGCTTACAGACCCGACAACAGGCGGTGTTACGGCATCGTTTGCAATGGAGGGCGACATTATTCTTGCCGAGCCCGATTGCCTTGTTGCCTTTGCAGGGCCGAGAGTAATCGAGCAGACAATCCGTCAAAAGCTCCCCAAGGACTTCCAAACCTCGGAATTTGTTCTTCAGAAGGGCTTTATCGATTCGGTTGTCAGCAGAAATAATTTGAAATCTACACTTGTAAAACTGCTTAAATTGCACGGTTACAGCGGTGAGGAGGCTTAAAAATGACAGCTTACGAAAAGGTTATGGCGGCGAGAGATGCTAACAAGCTGACCTCGGTTGACTATATTGCCCATATGTTCGGCGACAGCTTCATTGAGCTTCACGGTGACCGCAGATATGCCGATGATAAAGCAGTTGTTGCAGGACTCGCAATGCTCTTTGACACTCCTGTTACTGTAATCGGAATTGAAAAGGGCAGAAATACAAAAGAGCGTGTTGAACGCAACTTCGGTCAGGCTCATCCCGAGGGCTACCGCAAGGCTTTAAGACTTATGAAACAGGCTGAAAAGTTCAGAAGACCTGTTCTTTGCCTTGTTGATACAAGCGGTGCATATCCCGGAATCGGTGCAGAGGAAAGAGGTCAGGGACAGGCTATTGCCGAAAACCTCATGGAAATGATGACTCTCAAAACTCCCGTACTTACCGTTCTTATCGGTGAGGGCGGCAGCGGCGGTGCGCTTGCACTTGCAGTTTCCGATGAAGTATGGATGCTTGAAAATTCCGTTTATTCGGTAATTTCTCCCGAGGGTTGTGCGTCAATTCTCTGGAAAGACAGCTCAAAGGCGGCTGATGCGGCAGAGGCTCTCAGGCTTACCGCACAGGATTTGTTTGACCTCGGTGTAATCGAGAGAATCATCCGTCAGCCAAAGGCCGGCGATCAGGCTATGTTTGAAAGCCTTAAAATGCTCATCAAAAGAACATTTGAAAAGAATCTTGCCCTGGATGACGAAGAGCTTTTGAATGCACGCTATGAGCGTTTCCGCAAAATCGGCAGACCCGAATAATTTATTTTAAACCTAAACATAAAAACGGCAGGAAAGATAATTTGCAATACTGCAATGCCTTTCTTACCGTTTTATTTTTTTAATTGTATGTGCTGTAATCTCCGTCGTGCATTTCAGGACGATTCACCCAGTCACTAATGGAGTTGTTACCGAAAATTGATTTGTTGTTGCCCGATATCGCCGCAGTTACATTGATTGCAATGCCTGCAATAATGACCGCACCAATCACACAGGCGGCAACAATTTTCACGATTTTAAAAGCTTTCTTTTTATCAATCGGCTGTTCTGCCGGCGGAATGTAGGGAATGGGTGGCTGATTTATTTCAAGTTCGGGCATTTCATTTTGAATCTGCGGTGCAAAGCCCGCCGCCTGTTCAAAGCCTGTCTGCGGCAAAGGCGAGGTGTACTCAGTTTCGGTTGTTTCATTATTCTGTGTATGTAAAGCTTCGGAAATTTTTGTTCCGCACATCTGACAAAACGCAGACTCGGTTTCAAAACCGCAATTAGGACATTTCATAGGTTTGTACCTCGTAATTTTTGATAGTATGACACCATTTTATAACAATATTCACTTAAAGTCAATAAATGTGACAAAATCGCTCGGAATAAAGTTTGATATTATGTAAATAATATCGCAAAATTTTTGCAAAATAAGCCTGTATCTGTTGAAAACAAGGATAGTGTAGTGTATAATCTAAGTACGAATTGCAACATTATGTTGCAATTCAGAGATTCAATGTTCCATTGAACCTCTGAGGAGCTAACGCTCCTATGTACAAGTTTGCAAGCAAGGCAGAGCGTTGCTGCGATTTAAATTTAGTGAATGATTGAATAGAAAATAAAATACACACAGTGAAAGGATGAGTGCCTTGAGAGGACTGTATTCGTCAAAGACAAAAATCCGTAATCAAATTTTCACCGAGGTTGCAAGGTTTGCATACGAGGGCGGAGATTATTCAAAATTTGAAAATCTTCCGTATGAAATTATCCCGGGTGAAATTTCAACATACCGTGAAAGTATATTTCTCGAAAGAGCCATTGTCGGCGAAAGACTTCGCCTTGCAATGGGACTTCCGCTTTTGCCCGTTTCAAAACAAGCGCCTATATCAACAGGTGTTGAAGAAAGTATGATTGACGAAAAGGTTTACGATCCGCCGTTAATCAATATAATAAAATTCGCCTGTCATAAGTGTGCCGAAAAAGAGTGGTTGTGACAGACGGCTGTCAGGGCTGTCTTGAACACCCGTGCACAGAGGTTTGCCCGAAGGGAGCAATCTCGATTGTACACGGGAAATCGCATATTGACGATGAAAAATGCATCAAATGCGGAAAATGTCAGGGTGCGTGCCCGTACAATGCAATCATAAAGCAGGAGCGTCCGTGTGCCGCCGCATGCGGTATGAAAGCTATTCACAGCGATGAACACGGCAGAGCAGATATTGACTATAACAAGTGCGTTTCATGCGGAATGTGCCTTGTAAGCTGTCCGTTCAGCGCAATTGTTGACAAAAGTCAGATTTTTCAGACTATTATGGCAATCAACAGCGGCACACCTGTTTATGCCGCCGTTGCACCTGCAATTGCAGGTCAGTTCAAGGGACTTCCGTCAAATAAAATCAGAAATGCCTTTAAGGCTCTCGGCTTTACCGATGTTGTTGAGGTTGCGGTCGGTGCCGACCTTTGTACGGTTGAAGAGGCAAAGGATTTTATGGAAGAGGTTCCCAAAAAACAGCCGTTTATGGCGACTTCCTGTTGCCCGGCATGGAGCGTTATGGCGAAGAAAACTTTCCCCGATATCGCTCCGTACATTTCAATGGCACTCACTCCTATGGTTCTCACGGGCAGACTTACAAAACAGCATTATCCCGATTGCAGAGTTGTATTTATCGGGCCATGTGCCGCTAAAAAGCTAGAGGCAAGCCGCAGAAGTATCCGAAGTGATATCGACTTTGTGCTGACCTTTGAAGAAGTTGCGGGAATGTTTGCCGCAAAAGAGGTTGATTTTAACGCTGTTGAGGTTGACGAAAAACCGCTTTCATTCTCAAGCGCAGACGGCAGAGGCTTTGCCGTAAGCGGCGGTGTTGCAAAGGCTGTTGTCAATGCAATTCACAAGCTTGATCCCGAAAGGGAGGTCAAGGTTGCCAATGCACAGGGACTTGACGAGTGCGTAAAGCTTTTGCGTATGGCAAAGGCAGGCAAGTACAACGGCTATCTGCTTGAGGGTATGGCTTGCCCCGGCGGTTGTGTTGCAGGTGCCGGAACAATCAACAATCCCGACAAATCTGCAATGGAGGTTCTCAAAAGCAAAAAAGAATCGTACTTTGAGGTCGCTGTTGACACTCCGTTTATTGACCGCTTGTCAACACTTGAAAATATGTATAACGAGTTTGATAAGATGAAAGAAATTTAACAGGTCGGGTGATATTTTGAAAATGGTGATGTTAATTTTACGCATAATCGGCATTGCCGCAGCAGTTGTATTTCTCGGATTTTTCGTAATCCCTATGACTCACGGAATTATCAACCCGGGCAATATTGCAGGAACTTTTTTGTGCCTATGGCTGTTGTGCGTGTTAATTCCGCCAGTTCACGGAGCAATAAAGGCATTTTGCTTTAAGCATTTGTTTACTAAAATAGTTTTTCGTGTAGTGAATATCGGCTTTATCGCTTTTGCCGTTTACGGTGCGATTGTCACCTCTGCAATGGTGTGGGCAACCTGTCAGGCTCCGCCCGAAAACTCAACTGCAATTGTCCTCGGTGCTCAGGTTAAGCCGTGGGGACCGTCGGTAATTTTGCGTGGTAGAATTGACGCCGCAAAATCATATCTTGACGATTCTCCGAACGCAAATGCCGTTCTCAGCGGAGGACAGGGAAGTGACGAGATTATGAGCGAAGCGCAGTGTATGTACAATGTGCTGACGGAGTCGAAAATTGATTCTTCAAGACTTTATATGGAGGACAAGTCAACCAACACAACCGAGAATATAAGAAATTCAATGAAAATTATTGAGGACAACAACCTTAATACCGATATTACGATTGTGACGGACGGTTTTCATCAGCTCAGAGCGAGGATAATCTGTTCGCAACTCGGCATAAAAGGAAATGTCGGAGCAGTAAGCTCCGACACAAGGCTTTTGTATGTCCCTACTTATGCTGTTCGTGAGTGGTTCGCTCTTCCGTTTCAGCTTCTGTTTCGGTAGTCACAATCTCGGTGATGTCACCGTTTGTGTCAAAATGAGGCTTTGTCCTGTGACAGTTTGCAAACTCAAGCGGATAAACCTCGTGTTCCGTAACATCAACAATAGGGGAAATCTCCTTTTTGCTGTTCCGTGAGGGCAACTCAATCGGATATTTTTCGTGCTGTCCCTCGTTATGATTAACATCGTAAAAACTCATAATAAAAACCACCTTTCCGTGAGGTGGTTTTATTTTTTGCAGAATTTTAAATTATATGCAGAGGGGAAATTTTGTTTTATGGTAAAAGTTTACAAAAAATGTATGAATTGTCTTAAATTCTATTGACAAAATATTGTATTAGTTGTATTATATGTATGAGTTCAGAAGTGCATCGCAGTGCAATTTTGCAATTCACAATACATATACTGAATATTTTTTAAACCGTAATCAGAAAGGGGATTTTAAAATGACGAAAAAAATTATGAGTATGATTCTGTCAATCGCAATGGTGCTTTCTATCGCCGTAGTCGGCATTTCAGGAGTATCTGCGGCAGTTGACAGCGACGGTCGTTATGTTCCAAGTGAGGGCGTAGAAACACACAGAATTTATTTTGCAATGCCTAATTCTTGGAAGAGCGCAAAATACGGTGCAGATTCTGCGGGAATTTTTTGGTGGAATGGATCTGATACTGATGGATTTGTCGAGGGAACAGAGCGTCTTGCGTGGCCGGGTTACAAAATGCAGGTTGCTGATGCTGAATCGAATCTTTATTATGTTGATCTCCCGACAGATGTAATTGCTGTTATTTTCAACAATGCTCTTAACGGCGGTGAAAGAATAGTTGATGATTATGGAAATGTAACATATGAGTTTAGTGAGGGTCAGTTTATGGCTGCAAATCAAACCGCCGACATCATAAGTGGATCTTATTCAGAGGGCGACGATGACTACTATGACAATATGCTTGACGGCGAATTTTGGTCAAAGGCAAAAGCTGCTTTAAATGGTGATGATAAATCATTCTTAGGTAACTTTGCCGACAATTTTTATGAAGATCCCGATTGGGGCATCGCAATGAATTTTGACAATATGGTATATATTGTTGACCTTAACAATGCTGCTGAAAATCTTGTTTCAGGTAAGAAATTTTACTATGGAGAATATTATTTCTTCTACGGCAAGAACGAGAAAACAGGCAAGTATGAATACGGCGGACTTCCTAATTATGAAATGGCAAAGGAAAACGGAGTGCTTTATGAGCTTAATGATACATCAACTCCCGATGAGCCTTCGTCAGAACCTACAACAACTCCTGAACCGACAACACCCGAGCCTGCTGTAAAGGAAATCAAATTTGATGTTAAAAAATCAGGTTGGGAAAATGTAAAAAATATTTATTGCCATGTATGGGCTGCTGACGGTACAGGTGTATGGCCTATGTGGCAGACAAGATCAGAAAAATGTGTCTATGATCCCGATACAGGAATTGCCGCATATGACCTTTCAAAAACAGGCAACACAATTTCTGCTTCAGACGGAAAGCGTTATTGCGTAATTTTCAGTGCAAACACGGGTGTGCAGACATATAATGTAGTTATGGACGGCAAGTGCATTGGTGATACACTATATTGTACAGGCAATAAGCTTGAAAATCCTGATGATTCTGAAAAAGTCGCACTTGAGGCAGTTTGGACTGAGAACAAGGATTGTGGTTCGGAAAAGAGAATAACTACAACAGGCAATGTAATCGGAACTACACTTACCGAGGGTGTGACTGATGAAACACTCCTTGCACAGTACCTTATTGATTACTATGATTTTCCTGAAAAAAGTGCCTACACACAGAATCTTCTTAATGCATTGCTTGTAAGTCCAAAAGATGTGAAGACTGCCGCAGAAAGTATTCTTGATAGCAGTGATTATCTTGATAAGGATACAATTTTGTCCAAGGTTGAAGAAATTCTTGCTGAATGTTCTGATCCTTTGGAAAGTATGATTTACGGCGATGTGAATAATGACGGCATAATTACTATTGTTGACGCAACAATAGTGCAAAAATACATAGTAAATATGGCACATCTCGATAATGTAAATCAGAAGTTAGCAGATGTTGATGTTGATGCTGTGATTACAATTAAGGATGCAACAGCTGTTCAAAAGTATATCGTAAATGTTGACGGATACGGCAAAACAGGCGAAAAGTTTGCAGCAGCATAAGTGTTAGTTGAATAGCCGAATGAAAATAACAACCCCGAAGTTTTTACAGACTTCGGGGTTTTACTTTTGAGCGTGTTTAATTTGTATCGTGCTTCAACTCAAGGATGTAGTCGGTTGAAACTTTGTACAATTTTGCAAGAGAAATAAGCACCTCAGTCGGCACGTCACGGTTTCCGTTTTCATACCTAAAGTACTGCGGCTGTTTCATGCCGAGATATTCTGCAACATCATTCTGCGTCATATCGTGATCCTCACGCAACTCCCTTATCCTTTTATAATAAGGCATTGTATCACCCTTTTTATTTATTTATTTATACTGACAGAATAACATTCTTTGCAACGAAATTTTCGTATGATAACTAAATGGTTATAACAGTGGCAAAATTCAGTATTGCTATTGCGTTTGTGATGCATAAATTAGTGTGATGTGAACATTATTGTATGTATAGAAGATATTAATGTAATAAAAACACATTTTTGTTATTCGTTATTTGTTAAATTGTTATCTTCATACAATTCTCATATTTGTTTATAATAAAACAATTTATCATCTTTTTGTTTATTTGCTATTGACAGAACAGTAGTCTTTGTGATAAAATACTTTATAAGATAACCGATCGGTTATAAACGACAAAGAGAAGTAAAAGTATATTCTTGTTTTCTCGTTCGATGTTTATATAATGTTGATTATCAAATTCAATTTCGGTGTATTATTGGTTGAAAATGCACTGTTCTAAGGAGAGATTTTGGTATGGCAAAAAAACTTATTAGTATTGCGACATTGTTTGTTCTTATGGCAGTAAGCGTATTCAGCGCTTTTGCGGTTGAGGATGAAACAAAAAATGCTCTTGTTTACGGTGATGTGAACATTGACGGCGATATTACCGTAATCGATGCTACCGATATTCAGAAGTACATTGTCGGTCTTGAAGAACTTACAGCAGACAGTAAGTCAGTTGCAGATGTTGATAGTGACGGCGCTATTTCTGTTATGGATGCGACTTCAATTCAAAAGTATATTATAGGTCTTAACGGTTACGGAAAAGTCGGTCAGCAATTTGTTACTGAATGATTTTAAATCATAATCACAGTAATAATAATTAAGTCCCGAGGTATTGTGTGTACTTCGGGACTTTATTATGCATTGAATTTGTATTATTAATAGGGCTTAACCCCCATAAGGCATGACAATTGGATATAAATAAAAATCAGTCGGGAAGACATTGTTTTGCATTATGCAAACTGTCTTCCCGACATCCATTTTACATTTTCAATTTTTAAATTTCAATTTGTAAACTTCCGCTCGGGAAATATAAGTTTCGCATTAATAAAACTATCTGCACGAACTACGCACCGAGGTACTCGGTTGAATAAAGCACGAGATATACAATAGTGACGCTCGGGAAGTATAGGTTTCGCATTAACAAAACTATCTACACGAACAGGGTGCAGCGACACGCTGCTTACATGCTTTCGGGGCAAGAGATGTTGAACATTGTAAGAACATTTTTGATAACGGCTCTTACGCAGTTGCAAAGAGCAAGTCTTGCCTGCATAAGACCTTCTTCTTCGCCCTTAACACGGCAAGCGTTGTAGAATTTGTGGAAAAGTGTTGCAAGCTGTGTTACATAGCGTGTAACCTTGGTCGGATCGTAATCCTTTGCCGCACTGATGATTTCGTTGGTGTATGACGCAAGATGATTGATGAGTTCCTTTTCTTCGGGAGCTGTGAGGAGTGCAAGCTCTGCGTCTGTACATTCTCTCGGAGAAATGCCCTCTTTTGCAAGTGACTTGAAGATACTGCAAATTCTTGCGTGTGCGTATTGAACATAATAAACAGGGTTCTGATTGTCCTGACTTACTGCAAGGTCAAGGTCAAAGTCCATCTGTGTGTTAGCCTCTTTGGTGTTAAAGAGGAACCTTGCGCTGTCAACAGGCACTTCGTCAAGCAAATCGCCAAGCTGAATAGCCTTGCCGGTACGCTTGCTCATTCTTACAAGCTCACCGTCCTTAACAAGCTTAACAAGCTGCATAAGAACAACATTGAGCTTGTCACCGTCATAGCCGATAGCGTCCATTGCGCCTTTCATTCTCATAACATGACCGTGATGGTCTGCACCCCAAACATCAATAAGAGTTGTGAATCCACGGTCAAATTTGTTCTTGTGGTATGCGATGTCGGCTGTAAAATATGTTGGGTTGCCGTTCTGACGAATGAGAACATCGTCCTTTAATTCAAGGTTGTCAATGTATTTCTGTGACTTGCCCTCTTTGAGAAGCTTCTGTGTGAGCACCTCTTTGTTCTTGTACCAAACGGCACCATCTTTTTCGTAGGTAAGTCCTTTTTCTGTGAGAAGGTCAACAACAGCCTTAACAGCACCGCTCTTGTGAAGCTCGCTTTCAAAGAACCATTTGTCATAGAAAATCTTGTATTTTTCCATATCTGCCTGCATCTTCTTGATGTTCTTAGGAAGTGCATAGTCAACAAGAGCCTTTTTGCGTTCTTCTGCGCTTACATTAACAAGGCTGTCGCCGTTTAGGTCGGCATATTCTTTTGCAAGGTCTTTGATGTCCTCACCCTGATAGCCGTCCTCGGGAAACTCTATCTCATCGCCCTTGAAAATCTGAAGATATCTTGCTTCAAGTGAACAGCCGAACTTTTCAATCTGATTGCCGGCGTCGTTTACATAAAATTCACGCCATGCGTTGTAGCCCGCTTTGTCAAGAACAGCGGCAAGACAGTCACCGAGAGCGCCGCCTCTTGCGTTGCCCATGTGCATAGGACCTGTCGGGTTGGCTGATACAAACTCAACCATAACCTTTTCATCTCTGCCGTATTCACTTCTGCCGTATGCCTCGGGATTGGCAAGGATTTCTCTGATTACAGCCGAATAAAATTCAGTGCCGAGGAAGAAGTTGATGAATCCCGGACCTGCTGTTTCAAAGCGGTCAAACATTGTACCCTCAAGGTCAAGGTTTGATGTGATAGCCTGTGCAATTTTGAAAGGCGGCATACGGAATGCCTTTGCGCCTGCCATTGCCGCATTTGTTGCAAAGTCGCCGTGGCTTCTGTCTGCGGGTGTTTCAATGATAAACGGAGCGGTCTCTGCCTGCGGAAGTTCACCGTTTGTTATTGCCTTTTCGATAGCGTTTTCAATTGCTTTTTTTAGCTGTTGTACAGCAAGTGCATATGTATCCATATCAATCTACCTCATTTTCAAACTTTTCTTTTTCTTCAACCGTAATTTTAAACTTGTTTTCGCTCACAAGGTCATTGTTGAAATCAAGCGTGTAACTGACCTCAAGCGTTCCGCCGTTTTTGGTGAGGGAGTTGTTCATTGTTTTTGTGAAAACTCCTATCATAAGGTCGCCTGCAGGCGTCTGATACAGGCATTGATGCCGTCTGCCTTTTTCAAGCATAAGCTGTGAACGCATGGGACCTTTGCGTGTAATTGTCACCGTATTGTCCTGAACTTTTATGAGATTGTCGTAAAAGCTCTGCGGTGCATCCTCGTCATATTCTTTTGTAGCCTATGTAACAATGGTCTTTTTTCATCAGAAAATTTCCCTCTGTGAGAACCTCAATTCTGTCGCTTTCATCGTCAAGAATCTGTTCGCCCAGAATGGAAATCATATATTTGCATTTTTTCTTTTCCTTATCTGTCATATCTTCCCTCGTTAATACTGCTCAATGTCAATTTGTGTAACAGTATGCTCCATATTTCTGCCGAGAAACAGTCCTGCAACGCTTTTAAATCCGTCGGGAGTGTCGCTTACATAAAATTCGGGAGTCTGATGCACACCGTCTGTGTTGAGCAGATTGTTTTCTCTGAGAATTTTTGAGCAATAGATTGCAGTTTCATATCCCGAATCAACAAGCGTAACGCCGTCACCCATAAAGTCAGCAATTGCATCACGCAAAAGCGGATAGTGAGTGCAACCGAGAATGAGGGTGTCAACGCCTGTTTCCTTGAGTTCGGAAAGATATCTTCTGATGACAAGCCGTACAATCTGATCGTCACGACAGATGAAACCGTTTTCAACAAGCGGAACAAAAAGCGGACACGCCTGCTCATAAACCTTGTATTTCGGATTAAGCTTTTCAAGACGGAGCTTGTAGCTGTGGCTCGAAATGGTTGCGGCAGTGCCGATAATTCCGATTTTACCGTTCTTTGTTTTTCGGTCGGCAATGAATGCGGTCGGGTTTACAACACCCGTGTACGGAACGGAAAGCTTTTCTTCAAGCATATCGCCTGCAACCGAACTTACCGTACCGCAGGCTGCAACAACTGTTTTAACATTGTGTTTCAACAGAAAATTTGCGTCCTGAAGGGCATACTTTGAAATTGTTTCACGACTTCTGTTGCCGTAGGGTACTCTTCCCGTATCTCCAAAGTATATTATTTTCTCGTTTGGCAGCACATGCAAAAACTCTTTTACAGCGCTGAGTCCGCCTAATCCAGAGTCAAAAACTCCGATAGCATCTTGACAAGACATAATAAAACCTTCTTTTACATTAATATACAGCTTAAATAATAACACAATAATGTGCGTCTTGCAAGTCAAAACCTTTGACAAATCTGTTATTTGATTGTATAATGAATTCTGACAGACTAATCCGAGAGGAAGATTAAGTTGGAATTTAAAAAAGCTTTTGATTATATCGTCGGCAAGGTTGAAGAAGAACTTGTAAAACAGAATTATACAAAACAGAAGGTTGTTGCCGAAAACGACAACGAGCTTGTTTCGCTCTTTACAAGTGCGTCACTTGCATATTCGGTAGTATATTATAAGGATAAGGAACAGATGGTGCTCCGTTCCTGCACAATGACCGATGAAGGTCCCGACAACGAATGGAAAACACTTGCAACATGGCTTTACGATGAAACAGTCGGCACACAGAAGGACGCCGACAGTATCGCAAATGACTTCATCGAAGGCGTTTCGGGTACTCTTGCAATCAAAAGGGCAAAGCAGGTTAAGCAGAAAAAGAAAAAGGATGACGACGGAACCGCCGATCCGAAGTTTCTTGCAAAGCGTTTTGTAACATATTTCCCCGAGCTTCGTGAGGAAATTAAAAACGAGGAGGATTGTTACTTCCCGTTCAGAGGCGCAACATTCGCAAAAGAGCATATTGCTCCGAAGATTCCCATGTATATTAAGCGTGCAAATAAGAATGAAATCGAGAAGTTTGCAAATGTGTTCAATGTTCAGTACAACAACGGTGATGTTGACACAAGGGCAATCATCACAATCGTTTTGCTCAATTCACTTGATGACGCTGAGTATAATGCACTTTATGAGCATTTCAACGACGAACTCAAGGTTGCCGCTTTAAATGCAAGGGCTTTTAAGGGCAAAACGGTAAAGCCTGAAAAAGTTAAGAAAGTTAAGGCAAAGGCAAACACTCTTACAAATAACTGATTTAATTGAAATTCACCGTAAAATCCCGTCTTGACGGGCGGGTTTTACGGAATATCGCAGAAAACACAGAATTTCTGCGGATAAATTGCAAAAAAGGCTTGACTAAAGCCTTTATATATGGTAGAATAACCTTACCTCTGAAAGGGGCTTATTTTTTTGTGCCCTATTGAGGGAGGCTAAAATATTCCGAAAAAACCGGGAGGTGCCGTTATGAGAGTAAAAATCACATTGGCCTGCACAGAGTGCAAACAGCGTAATTACAACACAATGAAGAACAAGAAGAACAGTCCTGACAGACTTGAAATGAACAAGTACTGCCGTTTCTGTAAAAAACACACTCTTCACAAGGAAACAAAATAACGGAGGTACATCATGGCTGAAGAAAAAGTCTGAAAATGCAAAAGCAGCTGCTAAAAAGACTGCTAAAAAGCCTAATGTTTTCAAAAGGCTCGCAAAGTACCTCGGCTCCTGTAAGAGTGAAATCAAAAAGATCACATGGCCCACAGCGAAGCAGACAACAAAGAACTTTGGTATTGTCATTGCTATGGTAGCCATTGTAGGTGTATTTATCTTTGCCCTTGATCAGGGTTTGTACGCTCTCGTTGGTCTTTTTATGAACACAACCGCCTGATTCGTATCTGACATTGCTTGAATCACGAAAGGAAGAAAGTTGTTATGGCAGAATCAGAAGCAAGATGGTATGTTGTTCATACCTATTCGGGTTATGAAAATAAGGTTGCAACAGATCTTATGACCACAGCCGAAAACAGAAATCTTCAGGATATGATTATTGATGTCAAAGTTCCTGTTGAAATCGTAACCGAAACAGTCGGCGATAAGACCAAAGAGGTTGAAAACAAACTGTTTCCGGGCTATGTTTTCGTTAAGATGGTCTATACAGACGAAACCTGGTATGTTGTGCGCAACATCAGAGGCTGTACAGGATTTGTGGGACCCGGATCAAAGCCCGTACCACTTACAGATGCGGAAGTTTACAGAATGGGTGTTGAAACACGAAGCGTTAAGCTTAACTATTCTGTCGGCGATTCAGTTCGCATTATAGACGGTCCGCTTGAGGATTTTGTCGGTGTTGTTGAAGAAATTGATGCTGACAAAGATTACGTCCGTGTAGTTGTTTCTATGTTCGGACGAGAAACTCCGGTTGAACTTGAGCTTGCTCAGGCTGAACCGATAGAAGATTAATCTAATAATAATAATCAGCCGATTGGCTTTTTATTGGGAGTGTAACGCTCCCTGTGGGAGGGACCCTACACAGTGGCGTCCCGCAATTTACCACGAATTTTGGAGGTGCAAACACAATGGCTCAGAAGGTTGTAGGCTTAATTAAGCTGCAGATTCCCGCCGGAAAGGCTACTCCGGCACCACCTGTTGGTCCGGCTCTCGGTCAGCACGGTGTAAACATTGTTGCGTTCACAAAGGATTTCAATGAGCGTACAAAGAATGATATCGGTCTTATCATTCCGGTAGTAATTACTGTATATGCAGACCGTTCATTCACTTTCATTACAAAGACTCCGCCTGCTGCGGTTCTTCTTAAGAAGGCTTGCGGTATCGACAGCGGTTCAGGCGTACCTAATAAGACAAAGGTAGCTCAGATCACTCGTGAGCAGATCACAAAGATTGCAGAGCAGAAGATGCCTGACCTCAACGCAGGTTCACTTGATGCTGCTATCAGTATGATTTCCGGTACAGCAAGAAGCATGGGTATTACAGTAGTTGACTAATTATTTCCGGGTGGGAGGATAATTCCGATTGACCACCTAACAATGGAGGAAGACTGATGAAACACGGTAAGAAATATGTTGACGCTGCTAAGCTCGTTGACAGAACTAAATTATATGATACAAACGAGGCACTTGACACAGTTATCAAGACTGCAGTTGCTAAGTTTGATGAAACAGTTGAGCTTCATGTAAAGCTCGGCGTTGACAGCCGTCATGCTGACCAGCAGGTTAGAGGTGCGGTTGTTCTTCCTAACGGTACAGGTAAAAAGGTTAGAGTTCTTGCAATTTGTAAGGGCGCTAACGAAGAGCTTGCCAAGGAAGCCGGTGCTGACTTTGTCGGTGCTGAGGATATGACACAGAAGATTCAGCAGGAGAACTGGATGGACTTTGATGTTCTTATTACAACTCCCGATTGTATGGGTCTTGTAGGTCGTCTTGGTAGAATCCTCGGTCCCCGCGGTCTTATGCCAAACCCAAAGGCAGGTACTGTAACTCCTGACATTGCCAAGGCTGTTAAAGAAGCTAAGGCAGGTAAGATTGAGTACCGTCTTGACAAAACAAACATCATTCACTGCCCAATCGGTAAGGCAAGCTTTGGCGCTGAGAAGCTCGGTGAAAACCTTGACACTCTCATGGGTGCTATCGTAAAGGCTAAGCCTGCTGCAGCTAAGGGTCAGTACATCCGCTCAGTTGCCATTACTTCAACAATGGGTCCGAGCGTTCGCATCAACCCTGCTAAGTTTGGTGCTTAATTTCAGTTATTTGCACAATAGTGTGAATATATAAAATTCGCTGTTCTAAAGACAGCAGGTGCGTAAGCGTAAAGGTTTTTCCTGCCTGCCGAGGAAGATGCAAATTACATTGTTTTGTGTTTTTGCAGCCGTCCGAGGTAAAACGGACGGCTGTTTTTTATGAACTGCGTTACAAATATTTTGGAGGTGAATTTATCTTGCCAAGTCAAAGTGTTTTAGAGCAGAAGAAAGCAATTGTTGCAGAGCTTTCGGAAAGACTCAAAAGCTCAATCACAGGTGTGGTTGTTAGCTACGAAGGTATTAACACAGAGGACGATACAAAGCTCAGAAAAGAGCTTCGTGAGAACGATGTTAAGTACACTGTAGTAAAGAACACACTTCTTTCCCGTGCTTGCGAGGAAGCAGGTCTTGATGACATTAAGCCTGTTCTCGAGGGTACAACAGCTATTGCTACTAGCGACAGCGAGTACGCTGCTGCTGCAAGAATTCTTTGCAACTATGCTAAGGATCATGACAACTTTAAGGTTAAGTCAGCTTATCTTGACGGTGCCGTAATTGATATGGACACAATCGTTGCCCTTTCAAAGCTCCCAACAAGAGAAGTCCTTCTTGCAAATGTTCTTGGTGCATTCCAGGCACCTATCGCATCCTTTGCACGTGCCGTACAGGCTATCGTTGACAAGGGCGGCGTTGAAGCTTGTGCTGCTGAGGCAGCAGAAGAGGCTCCTGCTGAGGCAGAAGCTCCTGCAGCAGAATAATCGGCTGCAATTAATTAAAATTTTACTAATTATCATATTGGAGGTAAATTACAATGGCATCAGAGAAAATTACTGCTATTATTGAAGAATTAAAAGGCCTCACAGTTCTTGAGCTTTCAGAGCTCGTTCACGCTGTAGAGGATGAGTTTGGTGTATCAGCTGCTGCTGCAGTTGCAGTTGCAGGTCCTGCTGCTGACGGTGGCGCTGCTGCTGCTGAGCAGACAGAGTTTGATGTAGTTCTTAAGGCTGCAGGCGGCAACAAGATTGCTGTTATCAAGGTTGTTCGTGAAGTAACAGGTCTTGGTCTTAAGGAAGCAAAGGCACTCGTTGACGGTGCTCCTAAGGCTCTCAAGGAAGGCGTTTCTAAGGAAGACGCTGAAGCTATCAAGACTAAGCTCGAAGAGGCCGGTGCTGAAGTAGAACTTAAGTAATTTTACTTATAGCTTGCATTTTAAGTCCGACAGATTTCTGTCGGACTTTTTTGCGTTTATTGTTAAAATTTGTCATTTTTGATTTTGTATAAATTCAATTTTTTATCTTACAATAAAAGAGTATGGACAATATAATCACAATGTCTGTTTTAACTGCTTTTGATTACTGTTTTGCTTGACGAGCCGATTCTTTTGTGATAAACTATTAACGAACATAGGGTGTTGGATATTAACGCTGACAAGGGGTATTTGTCACAATTCCACTATCTATGTGAATTCAGAAAACATAGAAAGGTTGATACTGAAATGGCAAAGATTGATTTAACAAAGTACGGTATTACAGGTACCACTGAAATCGTTCACAATCCTTCTTATGAAGAGCTTTTCAAAGAAGAAACAAGACCCGAACTCGAGGGTTATGAAGTTGGTCAGGAAACTGAGCTTGGCGCAGTTAATGTTATGACCGGCGTTTACACAGGTCGTTCACCTAAGGACAAGTTCATCGTTATGGACGAGAACTCTAAGGACACTGTTTGGTGGACTTCTGACGAGTACAAGAACGACAACCATCCTGCATCTGAGGAAACTTGGAAGGCAGTTAAGGAAATCGCAAAGAAAGAGCTTTCTAACAAGAAGCTGTATGTTGTAGATGCATTCTGTGGTGCAAACAAGGACACCAGAATGGCAGTTCGTTTCATCGTAGAGGTTGCTTGGCAGGCTCACTTTGTAACAAATATGTTCATCAATCCTTCAGCTGAAGAGCTTGAAAACTTTGAGCCTGATTTCGTTGTTTACAACGCATCAAAGGCTAAGGTTGAAAACTACAAGGAGCTCGGTCTTAACTCAGAAACAGCTGTTGTATTCAACATCACAAGCCGTGAGCAGGTTATCATCAACACATGGTACGGCGGTGAGATGAAGAAGGGTATGTTCTCAATGATGAACTACTACCTCCCGCTCAAGGGCATCGCATCAATGCACTGCTCAGCCAACACAGATAAGAACGGCGAGAACACAGCTATCTTCTTCGGTCTTTCAGGTACAGGTAAGACTACACTTTCAACAGATCCTAAGAGACTCCTCATCGGTGATGACGAGCACGGCTGGGACGACAACGGCGTATTCAACTTTGAAGGCGGCTGCTATGCTAAGGTTATCAACCTTGACAAAGAGTCAGAGCCTGACATCTACAACGCTATCAGAAGAGACGCTCTTCTTGAAAATGTTACTGTTGACAAGGAAGGCAAGATTGACTTTAACGACAAGACTGTAACAGAGAACACTCGTGTATCATATCCGATTGATCACATTGACAACATTGTTCGTCCTGTTTCTTCAGCTCCTGCTGCAAAGAATGTAATCTTCCTTTCAGCTGATGCTTTCGGTGTACTTCCGCCTGTTTCAATCCTCACACCTGAGCAGACAAAGTACTACTTCCTCTCAGGCTTCACAGCTAAGCTTGCAGGTACAGAGCGTGGCATCACAGAGCCAACTCCAACATTCTCAGCTTGCTTCGGTCAGGCATTCCTCGAGCTTCATCCTACAAAGTATGCTGAAGAGCTCGTTAAGAAGATGGAAATGAGCGGTGCTAAGGCATACCTCGTAAACACAGGTTGGAACGGCTCAGGCAAGCGTATCTCTATTAAGGATACTCGTGGTATCATCGACGCTATCCTTGACGGTTCTATCACAAAGGCTCCTACAAAGACAATTCCACACTTCAACTTTGAAGTTCCTACAGAGCTCCCCGGCGTTGATTCAGGCATCCTCGATCCTCGTGACACATATGCAAATGTTGCTGATTGGGAAGAGAAGGCTAAGGATCTTGCAAGCCGTTTTGTTAAGAACTTTGCTAAGTACGAAGGCAACGAAGCTGGTAAGGCTCTCGTTGAAGCAGGTCCTAAGGCTTAATTTGCCCGACTGTGCTTAACGCATCATAATTGGTGCAACCTTTATTTAAATAAAAATTTCACCCGAAAGGTTTTTGAAAAAATTCCTTTCGGGTGTTTTTTATTGAGATTATACTTACAAAAATGCAGACATTTCTTTTATGTTTTCTTCTTCGGTTTCTAACATTCTTTTTGGCGAGGAGGCTGACATGGGGGTCATTGCCGTTATATTCTCGGATTTTGCGTGACATTTTATTCACTCCCATTGTGTTGCCTTTTATCATCATTTCGGCAATGTGCGAAGATGACGAGTCACGCTTTAAATCCCTTTGTGCGGCATAGCGTGTCATTGCTTTTGTCATATTACTCACTCTGTGTGGCTCTGCACCACGATTTTGCAACATTTTATTTGCACAATGATACAGCTTTCCGTATTTAATAAGATGTTCGCACAAAACGCCGTCAACCTTGCTGTCCTTCAAACTTTTCCTCACGCTCGTAATTCCCTGACAGCCCATTTCGGCATTCTGCAAAACGCAGTTGAGCATTTCAATATCGTTAGTCATAACAAATCACCTCTGTAGATATTATTTACGGGAATTTTTGTATTTATGCAACCGTAAAAAATTAGGTTGCAACACAGCCGTTTTTATGGTTTAATATCTATTAGATAATAAAAAATAGGTGATTTTATGGCTGACGCAAAGTTACATACAATAAAACTTCCGTATCCCGACAAGGGTGACAGAAATGTTTGGGTTTATGTTCCGTCACATTCATACGGTGAAAAACTGCCCGTTGTTTATATGACTGACGGACAGAATCTTTTTGACGATAATTCAACTCTGCACGGTTCGTGGGAGGTTGCAAAAGCTGTTGAAAATGAGCAGAAAAGCGGTGTAGGCAACGCTGTAATCGTAGGTATTGACAACGGTAATGCTTGGCGTGACAGCGAGCTTACACCGAAATCAATCGGTGAGGTTCAGCACCTTGAAATGTTCTGCGAGGATTTCAAACCCGAGGGCGAAATCTTTGACAATTTTCTTATGAATACCGTCATTCCGTATGTTGAAAATAATTTCCCCGTATGCACCGACAGACAGAATGTTGCCGTCTGCGGAAGCTCATCGGGCGGACTTATGTCATTTTTTTCGGCTTTTGAACACCCGGAAAAATTCGGCTATGCAGGTGTGTTTTCTCCTGCATTTCTCTGTTACACAAGAGAGGATTGGGCGAAATATCTTTCGGCAAAAATTGTTGAAAATATGCCGTACCTCTACATCTATACGGGTAACGGTGACGAGCTTGAAGAGATGATTTTTGAAAGCACCGAAATGCTCTACGAACTTTTGGAAGAAAGCTTCTACCCGTATGACAGAATGAACGAGGTCATTCTTTTTGAAAACGCACATAATGAAAAATCTTGGCGAGAAATTTTCCCCGATTTTCTCCACACATTTTTGAGCAGACTTTGATAATATGAACAGCAAAATTGATATAAAAATATGCACTATTGATATGCTGACGGACCTACAATATCTTTGCAGAACAACTTTTTACGAAACTTTCGCCGATTCAACCGATGAGGAGGATATGCGAAAATTTCTTGCAGAAACCTATTCAGCGGAAAAGCTGTCAGCAGAACTTGCAAACTCCGAAAGTGTAACCTTTATAGCGTACAAAAGCGGTACTCCTCTCGGATATTTAAAACTGAATATCGGCAATGCGCAGACTGAAAAATGCCTTGACAATGCGCTTGAAATTCAACGCATCT